>Ga0224504_10000018_pt1 | contig 58925 bp, 51 predicted proteins | sample SF_Oct11_sed_USG_3_FD_170160 | JGI IMG/M metagenome (GOLD analysis project Ga0224504, IMG submission 170160) | Sediment microbial communities from San Francisco Bay, California, United States - SF_Oct11_sed_USGS_24 | ecosystem: Environmental > Aquatic > Marine > Sediment | place: USA...
AGAGCGCCCGGCCCGCGCCCCGAAGACGTCGGCCGGCAGGCCGAAGACGTGCTTGGGAATGAAGGTGTAGCCCCGGCGCAGACTGAGGAACGCGGCCCGGGCGCTCTGCGCCGCATCGCAGGCGATGTCGCAGCCCGAGTTGCCGCCCCCGACGATCAGTACGCGCCGGCCCTCGAGCTCGGCCGTGCCGCGGTAGGTCACCGCGTGGCGCAGCTCGCCCTCGAAATGCCCCGGGATGTCCGGCATTGCCGGGTCCCAGTTCATGCCGTTGGCGCAGACGAGGCCGCGGTAGCGCCGCACCTCGCCGTTGCCGAGCACGACCCTCCAGAAGTGGCCCTCGGGCTCCGCCCTTTCTACTGCAACGCCAAAGGCGATGTGCTCGGTGAGGCCGTAGGCCCGGGCGAAGGCGCGCAGGTAGGCGAGGACCTGCGCATGGCCGGGATAGTCCGGAGTGTCCCCGGGCATGGGGAAGTCGAAAAAGGCCGAGAGGCCCTTGGACGAGATGAAATGGGCCGATTCGTACATCGGCGTGCCGGGGTTCTCGATGTCCCAGAGGCCGCCCAGGTCCCGGTGCCGTTCGATCACGTCGAAGGGCACGCCGGCCCGCTTGAAGGCCCGGGCCTGGGCGAGGCCCGCGGGACCGGCTCCGACGATGCAGATGCGCTCCGAGCGATCGATCAACGCGGGCGACGGGGCAGCGGGCACGGGCGGGCTTTCCGGGACAGGGGGACTGCGCGCCATGGTGGCCGCAGCGGCCCGGCAATTCAATGGCCCCAGCGGGTGCGCAGACGCCTGCCTCCGAGAGACGATGGTCCTAGGCGGTCTCCGGCAAGCGTTAAGTCGGTCTTAAGTCCGCAAGGCGACAATCCATGGACCGGGCATGCGCCTCCTCTCGTGGGGCCAGTCACGACATGCGAGGTCCTATGCCAAGAGCCCTAATCGCAGCGGTCATCGCCGCGCTCGTGACTTTGGGGCCGGCCGAGCTCTCCGCGAAGCCGGCTTCCCGCGACCTCGGCGCTCCCGGGACCACGCTGGACGTGCTCACCTTCAACGCCTACCTGCGCCCCGTTCTGCCCGAGAACCAGGACAAGCGCATGCCGCTCATGGCGGGCGAGCTCGGGGGCTACGACGTGCTGCTGCTGCAGGAGCTGTTCAGCGACTGGCACCGCGGGAAGCTGCTGAAGGCGCTCGAGGACGACTACCCCCATCAGTCGCGCGTGCTGGGGCACGACCGCGGCCTCGGCCAGGACGGCGGCGTCGTCATCGCCAGCAAATGGCCGATCGAGCTGGAATTCCAACGGACCTTCGGCACGCTCTGCGCGGGCAAGGACTGCTTCGCCGAAAAGGGCGTGCTCTACGCCCGGATCAACAAGCAGGGGCGGCGCTTCCACCTCTTCGCCACCCACCTGCAGTCGGGGGCCGACAACGCAGAGCTGCGCGCCCGGCAGCTCGCCGCCATCAAGGCGTTGATCGACCGGATGCGGCTGCCGGCCGACGAACCGGTCTTGATCGGCGGCGACCTCAACGTCGACCGCCTAGCCGACGCGAGGACCGGCGCGTTCGGCGCGATGATTCGCATCCTGGACGCCGGCCATCCGCCGCCGGCCGCGGCGGGCGCCTACCAGCCGACCATCGATCCGGCGCTGAACCGTCTGGCCGACGACAAGCGCCCGCAGTATCTCGACTATGTGCTCTACTCCCGTGCGCACCTGCGGCCGACCCGCGCGTCCAATAGGGTGCGTCCGGTCGCCGCCCGGGGCCAGCCGCTTTCGGACCACTTCGCGGTGCACGGGCACTTTGTCTTCGCCGCCGCCGCCCGGCCGCCCGGCCCCGGAACCTTCCCCTTCGTCGAATTCTTCGACGGCGACGACGCGCGGCGCGACTTCGTCTGCAACGTGTCGCTCGAAGAGGCCCGTCAGGTCGACCTCGGGACCCACCCGGACTGCGGCGGCTCCCGGGCCCACTCATTCAGACTGCGCGACGTCCCGGCGGGGCGGGTGATCCGCTTCTATAACGGGCCGCGCGAAAGCCGCGACACCGACTGGACGGAGATCCTCCCCAAGCGCTTCCTTGCCTCGCGGCGCTTCGAGTCCTTCGAAATCAACATCGACACCGCCGATGCCAGGGTCACCTACGTCCGCCGCAATGGCCTCGACGGCCGCGTATCCCGCATCGAGATCTCGGCGGTCCCGCCGGCCGGTCCCGTAGTCCATTAGCTTTCGGTTTGATCTCCCGCGCCCCGGAGGCGCCTGACCAGAGCGAGGACATCGCGGGTCGTCATCTCGGGGCGCAGTCTCAGCACGACCGCGACGGCGCGGCTGATTTGATCGCCCGGTGCCTGGCCGGCCGATTCGGCCTTGGCCAGGGTCCGCCTGACCACCTCTTCGACCCGCTCCTCGGCCGGACTGGCGCCTTGGACCTCATCGAGCGATCGAACGGGACGTTGCAGGTAGGGGCTGACCATCATCGCCTTGACGTCGCTTGACTGGGGGCACCAATGGGGTCGCCCCGCTTCGGCCTGCAGTCTTTGCGATGTTCGCGATTGCCGCTGTGGTATTTCGCACAGCGCACCCTGGCCGGATGGCGTTATCGTTCGCCGGGCCTCTGCCGCTATCGCGGCCGTGGCGCGCGGAGGCTCCTGCGCACCTGTTGGACCGCCGCCAGCGCGTCCAGGGCGCTCATATCCGGGTGTCGCTTGAGCACCGCCATGGCGGCGCGGTCGATCTGGTCGTGCGGCCCCTTTCCGGCCGCCTTGGCCTCGCGCAGGGCACGCTTTATCACGGCCTCGAGCGGATGGGCCTTCGGCCGCGTGCCTTCGACATCCTTGAGCGATCGAACCGGGCGGAGCAGATAGGGGCTGACCATGGCCCGCCTCACGTCCAGGAACCGGCGCGGAGCGGGACCCTGCCCCGGCCAAACCGGCGGGCCGACGCCGGGCCCGCGGACCGGGCAAGGGACATCCGGCTCGGTTCCATCGTCACGACTCCCTCCCCGATGCCAAGGCGTGCCGCAGCGTATCCTCGAGACCGAACGGGCCGACGCGTTCCATGAACCGCGGCTTCAGGCCCGTTGTCTTGAAGGCGCCCTGCACGCGGCCCAGGTCGTCCACGCCGGTATACGCGAAGGCGAAGAGGTCCTGGGTGACGATCGTGTCGTCCTCCAGGCCAACCACCTCGGTGACGCGGGTCACGCGCCGCTGGCCGTCGTCCATCCGCTCGACATGAACGATCAGATTGACAGCCTGGGCCACCTGCGCCCGGTAGCTTCGCGCCGACACGTCGGGCGCGGCCGCCGAAACCAGGATTTCGAGCCGGCCCAGCGCCTCGCGCGGCCGCCCGGCGTGGAGCGTGGTGAGCACGCCGTCGTGGCCGCTGCTCATGGCCGTGACCAAGTCGATCGCCTCGCTGCCGCGCAACTCGCCGACGATGATCCGGTCCGGGCGCATGCGCAGGGCGTTTCTCAAGAGCTGACGCTGGGTGACCTCGCCCCGGCCGATCCCGTTCAAGCGTCGGGTCTCGAGCGGCACCACGTGGGTTTGGCACAGCCGCAGCTCGGCGGTATCCTCGACGGTCACGATGCGTTCGTCCGGCGCGATCGTCTCCGACAGGGCGCCCAGAAGCGTGGTCTTGCCGCTCCCCGAAGCGCCGGAGATCACGACATTCAGGCGGCAGCGCACCGCGACCTTCAAGACCGCGGCCATGTCCGCTGAAAGGTTGCCCTGCCTGACCATGCGATCGAGGGAGATCGCTTCGCGCGCGACCTTGCGGATGGTCATCGTAGGCCCGTCGACCGCCAGCGGCGGCACCACGATGTTGGCCCAGACGCCCTCGTCGATCCGGGCGTCCATGATGGGCTGCAGCTCGTGAATCCGGCGGCCGGCGCGCTCGGCGATCCGTTCCACGACGCTCATCAGGTGGATGGCGCCGCGGAATGCCTCATCCGTGGCCTGAACCCGGCCGCGCCGCTCCACGAAGATCGCGTCGGGCCCGTTGACCATGATTTCGCTGACCGTTTCGTCGGCGAGAAGCCTTTCGATCGGTCCAAGGCCGATCAACTCGCCGACCAGCAGGTCGACCAAGTCCACTTGCTCGCGGCTGTTGAGCCGCAGGTTCAAATCGTCGAGGACCTCCTCGATCAACCCGCCGACCCGACCTTCCAGGTCCCAACGCGAATCGCCCAAGGGCCCTTGAGCCTCCAGCCGGTCGCTCAGAACGGCAAGTACCTGGTGGAGTTCCGCTCGCTCGACCGGAGCAGCGTCGTGCAGGCGATAGACCGGTGTCTGCGCAAAGGACAGGAGCTTTGCCGACCGGCCCCCGGGCCCGGGCGGGTCCGCCTCGGCGGGCCGCGGCGGGGGGAACCGGTTGCCGCTGTTTGCGGGCACGCCGGCCCCGACGGGCTTGAGATCAAGCGCGCGCCGGCGGATCCGCTCGGTGATGTCAACTGCGTCCGGCGCGCTCCGACTTCTGCGTCGACCCAACATGTCCCTCGACCTTCCCTGTGACGCATGACGGTCCCCGGCCGTCCGGCATCCGGGCATTGCGAAGGCCCTGATCGGAGCTCTTATCGAACGCTTGTTGCCGATTTTCGGATGCCATGTCGTCTTATTTGGTTAACACTTCGTAAACTTAACGATATATTAATGATGATTTAAATAAATGCAAGAAAAATCTGCCGTTATTTATGGTTAACGCTTTATTATTCTATTTTTATTTTTAGCTAAAATTCGAGACAAATTTGATGGGTTTGTGGCTGGCGCCTGGACAAGCCGGCCATGACATCCCTTCCGAGCCGGCGAGACTGCGTGAAAGCGCATAAAACTTGGCCGGATGTTCGCGGTTTCTTCACGGCCCGGGCGGATACTGAGACAGCCGAGCCCTTGCGGCAGTCGTCTGACGCGATGCCGCGCCGGCTGGTGGAGGTACATCGGGCCAAGCCGGATCTCGCCGGACGGTAACCAAGGTCGGGCGGTTGGCACGGCGGCGTGGCACGTCTTGAGGGGGTAGAGAACAGGATCGTGCAGGGCGTCTCGGCGACCAGTTTGCGCAAGCCGGCGGCCCGCGCGCCATGGCCGGGCAGGGTTGGGCGCCGGATCGGCGTGTTTTGCCGGATTGCCACGGCACTGCTGGTCTGGGGCGCTGCCATCTTGCCGACGGCCCAGGCCGACGAACGTAGCGACGAACTCCAGGATTGGCGCCCACCCTCGCCTGGTGCCGGCTCCGAATTCTGGTACGACGTCCGGATCACCGGCGTGAAGGACAGCGCACTGATGGACATGCTCGAAGGATCGTCACAACTGATCGCCTTGCGCCCACGCCCGCCCCAGACGCTGGCCGGCCTGCAGCGGCGCACCCAGGAGGACCAGGAACGGCTGAGGGCGACCTTGCGCTCCGAAGGCTACTACGCGTCCAGTATCGACCACGAAATAGACAGTAGCGGCCGGCCGATCATCGTACGACTTTCGGTCGCCACAGGGACGCAATACCGTCTGGCCCAGTATGACGTCATCTACCAGGGGAAGACGGTTCCCGAGCAGGCCGAGCGACCCACCCCGACCGATCTGGGCTATGAGATCGGCATGCCCGCCCGTGCTCCGAGGATCCAGGAGTCGCAGCGCAAGTTGCTAAGGTACCTGGCGGAGCACGGCTATCCTTTCGCCAAGGTCCTGGACCGCAAGGCCGTGGTCGACCGCGCAACCAGCAGCATGGCGGTGGCCCTCGAGGTCGACAGCGGGCCCCGGGGGCGCTTCGGGCCGGTGACCATCGAGGGGCTGGATCGCGTTGAGCAGGACTACGTGCTGAATCTCCTGACCTGGCGGGAAGGCGAAACCTACGATATCGGCAAAGTGGCTGCCGCGCGCGCGAACCTCACGGGCACCGGCCTGTTCTCTTCGGTGGTTATCGAGCCGGGGACCGAGCTCGACGCCGAGGGCCGCCTGCCGATCATGCTTGAAGTGACGGAGAGCGTCCACCGCTCTTTCGGATTGGGCGCCAGCTACTCCACCGACGTGGGAGTAAGGGGCGAGATCTTCTGGGAGCACCGCAATCTGCTCGGCCGGGCCGAACAGCTGCGGCTGTCCGGGACCGCGGCCGAGATCGAGCAAAGCGCGCAGGCCGGCTTCCGCAAACCGGACTTCTGGCGGCCGGGCCAGGCCCTGTTGAGCGACGGCGCGATCGTCAGGCGGAACACCGACGCCTTCGAGGAACAGAGCGCGACCGGCTACCTCGGCCTGGAAATACCTCTGGGCCCACACTGGTTGACGGCAGCGGGACTCTCGACCAGTTACGATGTCCTCAAGGACGACGACGGCACGCAGCGATTGCTGCTGCTTGGCCTTCCCCTGACCGGCGAACGCAGCACGACCGACAACCGGCTGAACCCGACCCGCGGCACCCGGCTGAGCCTCTCCCTGACGCCCTATTTCGGCGTCGGAGACGAAAGTCCGACTTTCGTTACTACCGTGGCGGGTGGGTCGGCCTACATCTCCCTGGATTCCGATAGCCGGTTCGTCCTGGCCGGCCGCACCAGGGTCGGCTCGGCTCTAGGGGAACTGACCGACAAGATACCCGCCAACAAGCGCTTTTACGCCGGCGGGGGCGGATCGATCCGGGGTTACGAATTCCAGAGCGTCGGCCCGCTCGATGCCAGCGACGACCCGCTGGGCGGCCGGTCCCTTCTCGAGGTGGGCGCCGAGCTGCGCATTCGGGCCACGGAGAGCATCGGCCTAGTGCCTTTCGTCGATGGCGGTGCGGTCTACGACTCCTCATATCCTGATTTCGAGGAGGCCTTTCGGTGGGCCGCCGGCCTTGGAATTCGTTATTTTGCCGGATTCGGGCCGCTCCGCCTCGACATCGCCCTGCCGCTCGATAAGCGGAAGGGCGTGGATGACGATTTCCAGCTCTACGTAAGTTTTGGCCAGGCGTTCTGATCTTGGCAGGCGTTCTGAAAGAGATTTATGATTAGATTCAAGCGCATAGGCCGGTGGTTGGCGGAGGCTCTCGGGGTCGTACTCGGCACCGCCGCGCTTGCGTTTGTCGTGGTCTATGGCTGGGCCCACAGCGAATCCGGGCGTGCTTGGATCGCGGGCAGTGTCGCTGAGGCCCTCAGCCTACCAGGCGAGAGCGTGATTGCGGTTGGCAAGCTGGAGGGCGTGCTGCCGGACGCCCTCCGGCTTATCGATGTCTCCGCCAGCGATTCGGCCGGAACCTGGCTGAGCGCCAGGAAAGTCACGCTCGACTGGCGGCCCCTCGACCTATTCACGGGAACCTTCAGGGTAAGCGCCCTGAAGGTCGAGGACCTCGAGGTCCGACGTATTCCCACTTTCGCCACCGCAAGGAACGTGGTTTCGGACAAGGCCGGATTCGATTACCTGCCGTTCGACACGGTGGTCGAACGTCTGTCGGTCGAGGACGTCGCGCTCGCACCGGAGGTGCTGGGCATTCCCGCGACATTTCGGATTGCCGGTGTGGCGGCGGCCGAGGGCGTCGACAGACTGCTGCTCTCGTTTATCTTCGAGCGCACCGACGGCATTGTCGGCAGCGCAGCGCTAAAGGCCCTCTACGATCTTTCCGGTCGCCGCTTGACGCTGGACTCCTACGTGGACGAGCCGGCGGGCGGCCTGATTGCCCGGCTGTTGGAAATCCCCGATCTCCCGCCGGTCGTCGTGAACCTGAGTGGCGATGGCCCGCTGGACGGTTGGCGCGGCCGGCTGAGAGGTTCTCTTGCCGATCTCGCACAGCTGGAAGCGGACATCGAGCTGCGCGGCGACTCGCCGCTGGTGTTCCGGATCTCCGGCTGGGCCGACAACAAGAGCCCGACCGAACAGCTGCCTTGGCGCCTGCTCGCAGGACGGACCCAGTTCCAGGCGGCGGGCGAGTGGCGCCATTCCCAACCAAGGCGCCTGGTGCTCGACCGCGTCCGGCTGGACGGCGCCGTGGCGGATCTGGAGCTCAGTGGCGAGTTCGAGCCTGCCCTGCTTCAAATCGACGCCCGCGCCAGTGCCGTCGTCGAGGATGATGCGATCGTTGCCGATCTGATACCGGGCGCCGAAGGCCAGGGCCTCTCGTTCCGCGCGGGACTCCGGGGACATCTCCTTCGACCAGAGATTGGCCTCGAGGCCACCGCCCAGCGTTTCAAGCTGCCCGGCCTGACGACCGAGATGGCCCTGGCCCGATTTACCTTCCTGCCGGATCTTCCGTTCGGTCAGGGAGCGCCTCGGGGCGCCCTGTCCGGCGCGGGCCGTGTCGGGACCCTGACCTTCGACGATGTTCCCGAGCTCGGACCGATCTTTGGCCGAAGTTTCGCCTGGCAGATCGAAGGGCAGCTCGACCTCGCGCGGAACGACCTCTGGGCGGATCAGCTTTCGATCCGATCGGACCTGGCCGAGTTGTCCGGCTCCAGCACCTTCGACTTCACCGAGGGCACGGCTCTTGCCGACCTCGAGATCTCGGTTCACGACCTCGGCGGTCTCGCACCGCTGCTCGGCATCGACGTGCAGGCGAACGCCCGTCTGGCCGGCACTCTGGAGCTGCGCGATTTCGGCCGGACGCTCCATGCGCCGCTGGCCGGGCGGCTCGAGAACGTGGCGCTCGGGGAAACGATCTCTCATGCGCTCCTCAATGGCGATTCCAGCGTCGAGGCGGCCCTCTCCGTCGATCCCGACGGCAACTTCTGGATCACCAATGTCGCGGTCGACTCCACGTCCGCCAAGCTCACCGGGAAGGTGGGCTTCACCGAGCGGTTCGACCAGATCGCGGCCGACTATCGTCTGACGGCGATCAATGTCGGCGTTCTGTCCTCCGCTCTGGGTGCCGAGCTCGCCGGTTCCGGCCTGTTCGAGGGGCGCGTCGAGGGCCGTACCGTCGACCCCCGGCTGGCCGGCACGCTTTCGGTCGCGGACGCCGCGATCGCGGGCCTGGAGTTCGGCCAACTGCGGATCGGCTACAGCATCCAAGACCTGCCGCGCAAGCCGGGCGGCCACCTCGAGGCCCGGGCCACCGCCCCGGTGGAAGGCCTGACCGGCCGCACGGACTATCAGTTCGACGGCCCGCTGTTGCGTCTGAACGACCTGAGCCTGGGCGCCGAGGGCACCGCGGTGCAGGGCACCGCCGCGTTCTCTCTCAGGGGCGCTCCGATCGTGGCGGAATTGACCGGAGAGGCGGCGGACCTCGCGCCCTGGCTCGCCCTGGCCGGCGTCGCCGGCGGCGGCGGCGGCGAAGCCCGGCTCAGCCTCTCGGGGCGCAAGGGCCGCCAAGCCGCCCATGGGAGCGCCACCGTCAAGGACCTCTCGGTAGATCTGGGGAGCGGCGCGCCACTCCGGATCAAGGAGGTCCGGGCGGACCTCGACAGCGACGACCTGGCCGGGGGCCGGGACGGCAGCGCGGGGCTAACGGCCAAGAGTATTAGGCGGGGCGATCTCCGACTGAGCGAATTTTCGCTGGACGGCACGGGCAACACATCCAGTGGCACGCTGCATTTGGCGATGGCGGGCCACTGGTTCGAAGCTCTCTCGCTCGACGCGGCCGGACAGGTCGCTCTCGAGAACGGGGGTTTCTCCCTCGACCTGGCCAGCCTGGAAGGGCACGGCTTCGGTCAAACCTTCAAACTGGCGCACAGTGCACGACTCGCCCGGGGCCGGGAAATCCTCGAGCTGACGGAGCTGGAACTCGATTTCGGCGGCGCCCGCTTGACGGCCGAGGCACAGCTGGATACCGATCAAGTCGCCGCCTTGGTGGAGGCAGACGAGGTACCGATGGGCCTGTTCAAGCCGATCTGGCCCACTGTTGGCATGACCGGTAGCCTTTCAGGACAGGTTTGGCTGGCGGGTCCTTTGGATGACCCGGTGGGCGGCGTTGCGGCGATCCTCCCCGATCTGCGGATCGGCACGATCGTAGCCAGCCCGCCGCTGGTCTTCTCGATCGACGGCGATTGGCGGGACGGCCGGCTCGCCATGACCGGGACTCTGGCGGACGGGAAGCAGCGCCCGGTGGCTCTCTCGGCCGATCTTCCCCTGCACCTCGATCCCAAGACCCTGGCGTTCGCGTTGGCCTCCGACCAGGAGATAGACGGCAACCTGTCCTGGGCCGGACAGATCGGCGACATCTGGCCGTTTCTACCGTTCCCGACGCATCGTCTGAAGGGCGCGAGCGAGCTGCGACTCGAGCTTGCCGGCACCCTCGCCGAGCCGAAAACAAGCGGCCGGCTGACGCTGGTCGAGGGCGAATACGAGAACCTCAGGACCGGCACCTTGCTCGACGACCTTCAGCTGACCGTCGCCTTGGAGGGCCGGCGATTCGCGATCTCGAGCCTGAGCGCCAAGGACGGTGGCGACGGCCGGCTGACCGGCAAGGGAACTCTGGACCTGCTTCCCGAACAGGCCTTCCCCTTCATACTGGAGGCCGAGCTGGATAAGTTCACCCTGGTCCGCCGGGACGACGTCACGGCGGCGTCGAACGGCCGGCTGTCGCTGCAGGGATCCTTGGCCGCCGCCGCCCTGACCGGCCAATTGAAGACCGAGTCCGCGGAGATCCGGATTCTCGATCAATTGCCGCTCGACGTCGTCGACCTCGAGGTCGTGGAGATCGACTCCGCCGCCGGGTTCGCGCAACAGAGCGATTCGGGCACCGGCAGGACGGGTGCCTTCACGCTCCAACTGGATCTCGCGGTCGACATGCCACGGCGAGTCTTCCTGCGCGGTCGCGGCCTGGATTCCGAATGGTCGGGCAAGCTGGACGTGCAGGGAACGCTGGACGCGCCCAAGATTGGCGGGCAGCTCAATCTTGTACGCGGGCAGCTGTCGGTCGTCGGACAGCCTTTCAAGCTTTCGGACGGCAGCGTGCACTTCGCCGACAAGGAAACAATCGATCCGCAGATCGACGTCAAGGCGGTCAACACGGACGACGACCTCACGGTCACCGCGCGCGTCTGGGGCCAGGCGACGGACCCGAGCATGGAGATCAGCTCGATTCCGGAGCTGCCCGAGGACGAGATCGTTTCGCGTCTGCTGTTCGGCAAGCAGGCCGGTCAGTTGAGCGCGGTCGAGGCCGTTCAGCTTGCCGCCGCGCTCTCCGAGCTGTCCGGCGCCGGCGGCGGGAACGTCCTGGATATCACGCGCGGCGCGCTGGGCATCGACGTGCTGCGGGTCGAGACGATCGGGGTCGGCGACGACGAACAGCCCGGCCTCAGCGCCGGCAAGTACGTCACCGACGAGGTCTTCATCGATCTCAAGCAGGGCCTCGAAGCCGATTCGGGTTCGGTCGGCATCGAGATCGAGGTGACCCCCAACATCTCGATCGAGAGCGACATCGGGCAGACCGGCGAGAGCAACGTCGGCATCAAATTCAAGTGGGATTACTGATCATTTCCCTGCACGGACGAACGCGCCGTCTCCGCCGCTCAATTCCGCTTCAAGGTTGGAGGACTCAGCCCATCTCCGGCGTTGCGGGACGGACTGCCGACCGTCTCATCCCGCATACGCCAAAGCCATTCGATCCCTACTCTGCCGCCACCGCCGATGCCGCGGCCGGACCCACGACGTGGAGCGTGCGCTGCGGATAGGGAATGGAAATGCCCTCGGTATCCATGCGCTGCTTCAGCGCTTTCATCATGTCGAACTTGAGCGGCCAATAATCCGCGGAGTTGCACCACAGGCGGATCACAAGGTTGACCGAACTGTCCGCCAGCTCGCCGACCACGACCATCGGCGCCGGATCGTCGAGCACGCGGCCGTCGGCCCGGGCCATGGCCTCGACCAAGCCGATCGCCTTGTCGAGGTCGTCCTCGTAGGCAATGCCCAGCACGAGATCGACGCGTCGCGTCTCGTGGAAGCTGTAGTTCTTGACCGCCGAGCCCCAGATTTGGCTGTTCGGTGCCAGGATCTGAACGTTGTCCGGCGTGCTCAGTTCGGTGACGAAGAGGCCGATGTCCTTGACGGTGCCCGCCAAGCCGCCCGCCTCCACGTAGTCGCCGACCTTGAAGGGCCGGAAGAACAACAGCATCACGCCGGCGGCCACGTTGCTCAGCGTACCCTGCAAGGCCAAGCCGATAGCCAAGCTGGCGGCGCCGAGGACCGCGATGATGCTGGTGGTCTGCACGCCGAAACGGTTGAGCACCGCCACCACCGTAAAGATCAGCACGATATAGCGAGTCAGGCTTGCCAGGAAGCCGCGCAAGGTCTCATCCACCTTCTCGACCTTGCCGAGCCCCGTGCTCACGGCCCGCGACGCCCAGCCGGCCAGGATCCAGCCGACGACGAGGACGGCGATCGCCCCGATGACGCTCACGCCATAGGTCGCGACGAGCGCCTGAATTTCATTCATTGTCGATTCCATAACACTTCCCCTTCGGTCGAAAACACCAGCTAAAGCCGGGGTGTGGCAACAGAAGCCGGCCCCGCCTCGTCTGTTCGCCGCCAACGTTGTTTTTCCGGCAAAGGGCCTTGACCCGAGTTCGTGAATGCCGCGCCGGTTTGATCACAAAATACCACAAATGTCCTAACAGCGCTAAACTATAAACCACCCTGCAAATTCGTAGAGCAATACTCGAGAGGCCGGTAGATCAGTTCCAATGACAAGATCGAGAGACGGCGACCGGACTCGCCGCCCCCTCAGGCCCGTTCGCGGGTCGCGACGAAACGGATGTCCGGCCATTTCTCCTGGGTGTAGTTGAGCTCCCAGGCATTGCGGGCAAGGAACACCGGGGCGCCGTCGCGGTCCTCGGCCAGGGCGGCGCCGTTGGCCTCGCGGAAGCGCTTCAGCTCCGCCTCGTCGTCGGCCTCGACCCAGCGCGCGGTCTCGAAGGGCGCGGCCTCGAAGCCGACCCTGATGTTGTACTCGCCGTCGATGCGCGTCGCCAGGACGTCGAGCTGCAACTGCCCGACCACGCCGACGATCCAGCTGCTGCCCTGAACCGGCCGGAACACCTGGGTCACCCCCTCTTCGGCCAGATCCTCGAGCGCGCGGCGCAGCTGCTTGGCGCGCATCGGTTCGTCGAGGCGCACGCGGCGCAGGATCTCCGGGGCAAAATTCGGGATCCCGGTGAAGCGCAGGCCGTCGTCCTCGCTCAGCGTGTCGCCGACCCTGAGCGTGCCGTGGTTGGGCACGCCGATGATGTCGCCGGGCCAGGCCTCCTCGGCCAATTCCCGGTCCTGGGCGAAGAACAGGATCGGGTTGTGAATAGCCATGGTCTTGCCGCTGCGGGCGTGGCGCAGCTTCATGCCGCGCCGGAAGCGCCCGGAACACAGGCGCAGGAAGGCGATCCGGTCGCGGTGATTGGGGTCCATGTTCGCCTGCACCTTGAACACGAAGCCCGTCACCTTGGCCTCGGCGGGCGAAACCGGGCGCGGCTCGGCGGGCTGCGGGCGCGGCGGCGGCGCGAAATCGGCCAGGCCGTCGAGCAACTCGCGCACGCCGAAGCTCTTCAGCGCGCTACCGAAATAGACCGGGCTCAGGTGGCCTTCCCGATAGGACTCGAGGTCGAAGGCCGGGCAGGCCTCCGTCACCAGCCCCACCTCCTCGCGGAGCGCGGCCAGCCGTTCGGCCGGCAGGCAAGCGGCCAGGCCTTCGTCGTCGATAGCGGCCTCGACCGCCGGGCCGGCCGCCCCGTCGCGGCCGCCGAACGGCAGGAACCGCCGGTGCGACAGGTCATAGCAGCCGTGGAACAGCCCACCCATTCCGGCGGGCCAGCTCAAGGGCGCCGTGTCGAGGGCCAGCAGCTCGCCGATCTCGTCGAGCAGCTCGAAGGGGTCGCGGCCCTCGCGGTCGATCTTGTTGACGAAGGTGATGATCGGCACGTCGCGCAGACGGCAGACCTCGAACAGCTTGCGGGTCTGGGCCTCGATGCCCTTGGCCGCGTCGATCACCATGACCGCGGAATCGACGGCGGTCAGGGTCCTGTAGGTATCCTCGCTGAAGTCCTCGTGGCCCGGCGTGTCGAGCAGGTTGAAGGTGATGCCGCGGTATTCGAAAGTCATCACCGAGGTGGTCACGGAGATGCCGCGCGCCTGCTCGATCTTCATCCAGTCGGAGCGCGCGCGCCGGCCCTCGCCGCGCGCCTTGACGGCGCCCGCCAGATGGATCGCGCCGCCGAGCAGCAGCAGCTTCTCGGTCAGCGTCGTCTTGCCGGCGTCGGGATGCGAGATGATGGCGAAGGTGCGGCGCTTGGCCGCCGCCTCCCCCGCCGCGCCGGCCGCGGGGTCCAAGAGGGTCGTCGTCAAGTGGGTTATCCCCTGTGTGCTGCCCTGTAACAGGCGGCAGAACGGCCGCCGGGCACAAATCCAATAGCAATAATCGGTTGATATATCGCTACCGCCTCCGGGTTATGCAAGGATGGATGTCCACCGCCACCGGACACCGGGCCTGTAAGGAACGAGCCATGAGCGACGGGCGTCTGCCGACGGAAATCTGGGTCAAGGCGCACATTCGGCGCTGCTCTGCGGAGGGCGTGCCGGCGACCGTGGCGCGCCGGGGCGAGCGAAGCGGCGGCATCGTGGTCCTCAAGCTCAACCAGCTCGAAAAGGGCTGCCGGGTGCTCAACCAGAGCCGGGACATGGACGGCCGGATCGCCTGGCTGCCGGCGCTCGAAGGCAAACTGGTCGCGGAGGACGCGGCCGACGGCTACATCGCGCGGGCGGTCCAGCGCGACCCGGATCTCTGGGTCATCGAGATCGAGCACCGCGACGGCTGGCACCCCTTCGAGGGCAAGGAACTTTGATACCAGACGTTCGATACCCGAGGTTCGGATTGACCGGCCGCCTTGCGGCCGTTTAGGCTGTCGCGCGTTGAAGATTCGGGGACGCCGCTCGTCCGTCTTCTGGCCGAGCGGCGCCGGAGCCCCTTAGCGAGGCGCGGTCAAGCGGGGGGCTAAGCGCCTCGACTCCCCTAGACTGGGGCTCCGGCTACTCGGCCTCCTGGTTGGCGGCGACCTGGGTCCGTTGCTTGCGGCCGTGATAGAAGATGTGCCGGCCGATTTTCGGACCTCTCTTGAACACCCGCCCCCAGTAAGGCATAACGTAATCCGCGTGGTACCACATGGCACCGTTGGTCGGATCCTCGGACCGACCCCAATAGACGTCCCCGGCCATCGCCTTGGACGCTTCCCAGACCTTCCGGTTCCTCGGGCGGTCGCTGAGGCCGTCGCACCACCAGGAGAACTGGCACCGGTGCCTGACCCGCTCGCCGCCCTGGCGAACCACCTTGCAAACGGTATCGGGAAAGCGCGGGTCCGAGACGCGGTTCAGGACAACGTGGGCAACCGCCGCCTGACCCTTGCTCGGCTCGTTTCGCGCCTCGAAGTAGATATTGAGCGCGAGGCAGTTGAGCTCCTCCTGCAACTGCCGAACCGGCGCCAGCTTGGCCTCCTCGAGCCCGAGCGCGGTCACGGCCGGTCCGGGCAAGTGCGCGAGGGTTCCGTCGATGTCGCTTCGACCCAGCTTTTCCCCGACTCCCAGGTCGACTTCGGCCAAGTCCAGCTCGACCCGGTTCATGCTTTGGGTCGCGCTCGTCCGGGGATAGCTCGGCTCGTCCCAATATAGCGCCGCGCTGATCGGACGGATGTCCGCCGTGGCCCAAACCCCTTCGCTGTAATGTGCCTCGGCGGGCCCCGACCCCGCTTCGACAAGCAAGCCCAAGGCGGTGGCGCAGGCCAAGAGGCCGGCCGGCAGGACCATTCGCCCCCCGCCCAGCGCCGAGGCGCTTCGCGCAATCGCCTTCTTGGAAATGATCAGCTGCTTTGCGACGTTTTCTATCATCTGTCTACCTGACTGATGTTTCGGTGTCTGGGTCGTTTCCGCTAAGCCTGCGCCCTTCCCCCGGCCGGATCCTTGGCCCATCCCGACGCAGCGATTGAGTTAACACTTTATAAACTATTTCCCAAGTTGTCAAATAAAAAATGCATTGTTAAAATACTGTTGCCTGAAATTCGACACAAAATCACCATGGTTAATTCAATTATCTGAATAAATGCGCACCGGAAATCGAATATTGCCGTATTTTTGATGATTTTTCAATGAAAAATTGATGTTATACAATAATAATTCATATGCAATAAAGTAAAAATCCATATAGTATGGTTAATGGGGCTGTATTGGCCTCCCATACGCCCGGAGCAAGGCCGGGAGGATCGAGTGCTGGTGTCGCGCATTTGGGGACGCGACAGAACACGCCCGTCGGGCTTATGCTAGCTTGTCGACGGACCACGACAGGCATCACGACCGCCTTGGAGACCTGAATGAACGATTCGGACAAGGACGCCCGGCCCGGCGTCGAGGGGACCAGGGGCCGGACGGACGTCCCGGGGTTCTCGTTGAAGCGCCTGCTGCCGCTCGTGGTCCTTTTGGGGGGATTGGCGGGGTTTTTCGCTTTCGATCTGGACCAGTACGTCACATTCGACGCGCTGCGCCAGCACCGGGAGGACCTGCTGGCCTTCGTCGACGAGCACAGTATCTGGGCCGCGCTGCTGTTCATGGCCGTCTACGTCGTGGCGGTCGCGATGTCCCTGCCCGGCGGCACAGTGCTCAGCCTGATCGGCGGGTTCCTGTTCGGCGCCGTGCTCAGCACCGGCCTGGTCGTCGTTTCGGCCACCCTCGGGGCGACCATTCTCTTCGTCATCGCCAAGTCGGCCCTGGGCGATGCGCTCCGCGCCCGGGCGGGACCTTGGATGGAGAAGCTGGCCAAGGGCTTCCAGGAGAACGAGCTGAGCTATCTGCTGGTCCTGCGCCTGGTGCCGCTGTTCCCCTTCTTCGTGGTCAACCTGGTGCCGGCCTTTCTCGGCGTGCGCCTCCGCGACTACGTGCTCGCGACGTTCTTCGGCATCATCCCGGGCACCTTCGTGTACAATCTGGCCGGCGCCGGCCTGGGCAGCATCCTCGACTCGGGCGAGGACTTTACCGTGGCGAGCGTGCTCACCCTCGAGATCAAGCTGGCCCTGTTCGGCCTGGCGGTCCTGGCCCTGCTGCCGGTCGTCTACAAGCGCCTGAAGGCCCGGCGGCCGTGACCGGGGGTCCGGCGGAGACGGCGATGAACTTCATCGACGCGGCCCAGGTCGACGCCCTGCTCGACTACCCTGCCCTGCTCGCCGCGCTCGAGGCCGGGCACCAGGCCGGCGTGGACGAGGCCGAGCGGCTGCTTCTGGAGCAGCGAAGTTCGGGCGGCAGCGCCAACCATTTCCTCATCTGGCCCGCCTGGCAGCGCGGCGAGGCGCTCGGCGTCAAGCTGGTGACCAGCTTTCCGGACAACCCGGACAAGGGGCTGCCCACGGTGCAGGCGGTCTACGTGCTGTTCGACGGCGGGAACGGCACAGCCTCCGCTCTGATCGACGGCACCGCCATGACGCCCTGGAAGACGGCGGCGGATTCGGCCCTGGGCGCGAGGTACCTGGCGCGCGAGGACGCGGGCCACCTGCTCATGGTCGGCGCCGGGGTCATGGCGCCGCACCTGATCCGCGCGCACCTGACGGCGCGGCCCTCGCTCCGCCGGGTCACGCTCTGGAACCGCACGCGCGAAAAGGCCGCGCGCCTGGCGGAAACGCTCGCCCTGGAGGGCGTCGAGATCGCGCTCGGCGAGGACCTCGAGACGGCGGTCCGGAGCGCCGAGGTGATCTCCTGCGCCACCGGGGCCACGGCCCCGCTGATCCAGGGCGTTTGGCTCCAGCCGGGCACGCATCTGGATTTGGTCGGCGGCTTCACGCCGGAGATGCGCGAGGCCGACGACGAGGCCTGCCGCCGCGCCCGGATCCATGTCGACTCGCGCTGGTTCACGCTCGGCTGCGTCGGCGACCTGACGGCGCCGATCGCGAGCGGCGCGATCACGGAACAAGACGTTCTGGGCGACCTGTTCGAGCTCTGCCGCGGCGAATGCCCGGGCCGGCGGAATCCCGAGGAGATCACGCTCTACAAGAATGCCGGCGGCGCGCACCTCGACCTGATGACCGCGCGCCTCATCGCCGAGCGAGCGGGCTAGGGTGCAGCGCCACACCGCGAGGCCCGCGTGCCTCGATCGCCAGCACCCCCGTCCGCCGTACCGATCACGCTCTACTTCCTGACCCGCTTCGGCCTGCTCGGCCGGGGCTACCGGTGCCGGTGGCGACGGGCAGTCGGCTGGTCGGTCCTTCGAAGATACACCAGAGATTGTTCCCAGATATTATTAGCCGCAACAAAGAGAACCCGCAGGAAACGCGCAGAGATATTTGACGATTTTCGTACTGTCCGGAACTCGTGGCTGAATTGGCCCAATTGACACTAAATCATCCGCGTGGCTAACATGCCCGCGAAAATTACGGCGGGCCAGTGCCCGTCGAACAATTCGGGCGCTCTTTGCAAAGCGCCGTACCATGGGGAGGAATAGCATGGCAATTCCTGGAACACCGACCCGCCGCGCGTTTCTGAAGGGCTCGGCGGCGGCCGCTGGCGCTGTCGGTTTGGCATCACACCCGCTGGCCTTCGCCCTCGCGGAGACGTTCCCGTCGCGCAACATCAACGTCTACGTACCCACCAGGGAAGGTGGCGGGGCGGACCGCAATCTACGTGCCTTCACCAGCGTCTGGAAGAAGTACCTCAAGGTCAACTTCGAGAACGCCTACTTCCCCGGCGCGGCCGGACGGGTCGGCTACGAGAAGTACATGGGCCTGGCGAAACCGGACTGCTATGATTTGCTGTTCGGCAACATGGGTCCCGAGGTGCTCAACTGGGTGGTCAAGCAGCCGAGCTTCGATCTGAATGACTACTTCTACTTCGCGCGGGTAGACGAGGATCCCGGGGTCCTATTCGTCAACAGGGATGGCCCGTTCAAGACCATCGACGACATCGTCGCCGAAGGCAAGAAGCGCACCTTGAATGTCGCCGTGAGCCGGCTGGCCCATCCGGCCTCGCTCGGCGCGCTTGCTCTCGCCAAACACACGGGCGCACAGTTCAACCTGATCCCGCTTAGCGGCGGCAGGAACACGATGGCCGGGGTCGCGACGAAAGAAGCCGATCTTGGCGCACTTCCGTCGGGCGGCGTCATCAGTAGGGGTAAGAACTTTCGCATCGCGCTGATGTTCACGCACGACAATCCGGTGCCCGACCGGACCGATAACGCGCCAACGATCAACGCCCATTTCGGCACGAATTTGCCGTCGCTTGTCGCTGGCTCGCGGGCCTTCGCCATCAAGCGCGAGGCCGTGCAGAACCACCCGGACCGTTACAAGATCCTGACCGACACCTTGAAGGAAGTCTTCACCGACCCCGAATACAAGGTCGCGGTTGAGAAAACGAAGGCTCCCTGGGAACTCATCAAGTATGGCTCGCCGGAAGCGTGCGCCCAGCAGGCCAAGGACCTCATGGTGCTCGGCGAGGAATACAAGGCCCTCTTAACCGGTCAGAGCTGATCACGAAAAGACTGCTGCCGGCACGCCAGCCGGGCGTTCTGCCGCCCGGCTGGCAACCGTTACCCGACTGAGACGGTAGTCGTCTATGCGCCGCGGCCACGAGTCGGCCGCAATCGAGTAGAGGGTGAAAAATGGCTCAGGAATCAACGCCCCTCGAGTCGAAACGGAAGCGCATCGGGGGTGATCTGGTCATACCGCTCGCCGCCGTGGCGTTCACGATCTATTATTTCTCCACGATCATCGACTCCCCCTGGACCGCGCAGGTCAGCGCCTTTTTCGTCGGCACCATTCTAATCGTGCTGATCGGCATTCTCGGCGTGAGGTCCGTCATTGCACTCAAGAAAGGCGAGGCGGACCTCGGGATGGAGACCCTCTTGGCCTCACGGGCGTATCTCTCGAGACGGCTTGGTCTTCTGGCGCTGACTGTCGGCTTCATCTTCGTCGTCGATTGGGCCGGCTTCACGCTGACCACCTTTGTCTTTCTTGCCACGGCGATGCTCTTGCTCTCGGAAGGGCGCAACCGGCGTTTCATCCTCTTTCTGTCGGCAATGCTCGCGCTCGCCGGCTATCTCCTCTTTATCCTGGCGTTTGAGACCCGATTTCCGGCCGGCCCCTTCGAGAACCTCATGAAGCAGGTGTTGTGAGATGGAGTTCGATCCGGGCCTGTTCGTCGAGCTTTTCGCCCGCACCCTGTCGTTCTGGTGGGTCATCATCCCGGCCATCTTCCTGGGCCTCGTGGTTGGCGCCATTCCCGGTTTCAGCGCTGCCAACACGATCATCATCCTACTGCCCCTGACACTGGCGATGGATCCGGAGATCGGGCTGATCTTCATGGTCGCGCTCTATGCGTCGTCGCGCATGGGCGCCGGCATACCGGCCATTCTGGTCAACATCCCGGGCACCGCGGGCGCCGCCGCCACCCCCCTGGACGGCTATCCCATGACCAAGGCGGGACGAGGCCATCAGGCCTTGGCCATTTCCTTCGTGTCGTCCACGGCCGGCGGGCTGTTGACGACCATCCTGGCACTGCTCGCGATGCCGTGGCTCTCTCAGGTCGCCTACTATCTGCATAGCGTCGAGATGATCGTGGTGATGCTGTTCGGCATCTCGCTGATCGCCTCGGTTGCCGCGCGAGACACGCTGAAAGGCCTCATTGCCGGTTTCTTCGGTCTGATGATCGGCGCGATCGGTGCCGATGTGGTCTATGCAACACCGCGCGGCACCTTCGGTTTCCTCGAGCTCTATGACAAGGTGCCGCTGATCCCTGCACTGGTCGGCCTGTTCGCCATATCGGAAGCCTTCCTCGTCATTGAACAGCGCTCGATCATCACGAAGGAGGGACAGGCGCTGATGGCCAAGGCCGGCTGGGCCGAAACCTGGGAAGGAGTTCGCATTGCCTGCTCGAAATGGTGGCACATCACCTGGACCAGCATCATCGGCCTCGTGATCGGAGTGGTGCCCGGCGCCGGCGCCTCGATTGCCTCTTTCGTCGCCTACCAGCAATCGCGAACCTATTCGAAGACGCCGGAGCTTTACGGTACCGGCCATGTGGAAGGATTGGTCGCGCCGGAATCGGCCAACAACGGCGTCACCTCGGGAACGCTGATTCCTTTGCTGGTGATCGGCATACCCGGCGGCGCCACGGCGGCGATCATGCTCGTCGTCCTGCAGTATCACGGCGTGGCGATCGGCCCGGATCTGTTCCTGAGCAATCCCAATCTGGCCTATGGCCCGTTCACGGCCATGGCGGTGACCTACGCCCTCATGATCCTGACGATCATGCCGCTGGCGCGTTACATGTCCAAGGTGACGGTGGTTTCGACCGTCTACATGACGCCCGTCATCATTTCCTTCACGCTGGTCGGCGCCTTCGTTTCACGCGAGTATGTTTTCGATATGTACTTGGCACTGGTGTTTGGCGTGATCGGCTATATCGCTCGGAAGACAGGCTATCACGTGGCGGCTATTCTGATCGGCGTGATCCTGGGGCCGATGCTCGAGAACTACTTCCTCCGCGCCCTGAGGATGTCCCAGGGCGATATCATGGTGCTGTTCTCCTCTACGCTCGGCAATATCCTCTGGGTGCTCTTAGCCTTCTCGATCGGCCTGCCGTACTATCTCCAGTATCGGCGCAAGCGTCGCCGGCAAGCCACGGCCTGAGGCGAGCACCCATGTTGGCTTCCCACATGAACAACGCCGACGTTTCGGATCTACTCGACGCCTGTCGCGGCGAAGGTTTCCGTGGCCCAGGGCGAACCCAGAAACCGGGTGAAGTTCACAGCTACGTCCGGCGCGCGCGCCTCGGCCAAGATCCCGGCGGCGTAGGTCGTCACCTTGCCGATCTCCGCGGGCAGGGGCCCGGCCAGCTCGAGGCCCTGGTCGAGGTGCAGGCGGATTTCGGTGATCTGGCCGAAGCCGATCTCCCGCGCCGCGCGGCTCCGCGCCAGATGCCGCATGACGGCGGCGCCGGTCGGCACCCGCGTCGTCTTGGCCTCGGCCGCCTCGGCAATTCCCAGGCGCTCCATCAGCTGGGCGATGTACAGGCCGCTCGAGGCCTGGTTGTAGACCAGCGAGTCGGCGGCGAGCAGGGCTTGCTTGAACGCCTCGACCGAGGACAGGTCCGGCACAGGCGCGCCCGCGCGCACGACCACGCCGGCCCTGATCGAGCCGAGCACGGTGCTGCGGTCGGGCAGCGCGCGGCCGCTCGCCAAGAACTCCCGCAGGACCGGGAGCGGAGCGACGACGACGTCCGCGTCGACCTGGCCCCGCGCGACGCGGCCGCGCAGCACCGGCGCCGTCGCGAAGTCGATCTCGACCCGCCGTCCGGTCTGCCGGAAAAACGCCTCCGCGCAGCGGGACACGCCGGTCTTGGGCGCCCCGGCGCTGAGGACTTTGAGCGGCACGTTCGCGCCGTCTGTGGACTCTTGCGACATCGCCGTCACCGAACCGCCGGCCAGGGGTCAACCATACCGCTTTCTCCCCGCCCTGGGCAGGGTATGGGCCGCCGCGACCGGCGCCCAGCTCTAGGAACCAACGCGATTAGGAGGGAACCATGAAACACCGCCGCTTGGGAAGCTGCCCGCTCGAGGTCTCGGCCATCGGCCTGGGCTGCATGACCATGACCGGCCTCTACGGGGCCAGCGACGACGCGGAGGCGACCGCCACGATCCACCGCGCCGCGGAGCTGGGCATCAACCTGCTCGACACTTCCGACGCCTATGGCCGGGGCAAGAACGAGGAACTCGTCGGCCGCGCCATCGGCGACCGGCGCGACCGGTACCTCGTGCTCACCAAGTTCGGCAACATACGCCATCCGGACGGCCGCCAGGGCGTCAACAGCAAGCCGGACTACGTGGTCGAGGCTTGCGAGGCGAACCTAAAGCGGTTGGGCATCGACACAATAGACTTCTATTTCCAGCATCGCGTCGACCCCGAGACTCCGATCGAAGAGACCGTGGGCGCGATGGCCCGCCTGGTCGAGCAGGGTAAGGTGCGCTTCCTCGGGCTTTCCGAGGCCGCCCCCGACACCCTGCGCCGGGCCCACGCGGTGCACCCGATCGCGGCCCTGCAGACCGAATATTCGCTGTGGAGCCGCGACGCGGAGGCGGAGATCCTGCCGGCCTGCCGCGAACTCGGCGTCGGCTACCTGGCCTATTCGCCCCTGGGCCGCGGGTTCCTGACCGCGGCGATCGACAGCCTCGACCGGCTCGAGGAAAAGGACCGGCGGCGCGACCACCCGCGCTTCCAGGCCGACAACCTGGCGCGCAACAAGGCCCTGCTGGCGCCGCTGCGCGAGCTTGCGGCGGCCAAGGGCTGCGCGCCCGCCCAGGTCGCGCTTGCCTGGCTGCTCGCCAAGGGCGACGATATCGTGCCGATCCCGGGCGCCAAGTACCGCGTCCACTTGGAGCAGAATGCCGCCGCCGTCGACCTCGTGCTGAGCGACGAGGAGATCGCCCGCCTGGACGCGGCGTTTCCGCCGGGCGCGGCCGCCGGAGAGCGCTATCCCCCCGGCGGCCTCAAGCGCCTGAACCTCTAGGGCATGTGAGACACCGTTGCGAAGGAGAGAAGGACATGACCCAGAACGGCGAATTCCAGCTGGCGCGGAACGTCAGGCGAGTCGGCCACCTGGACATCCCCGGCGGCGGCCAGGTCGTGGTCCAGGGCTCTTATGCCTACGTCGGCCACATGAAACCGCCGCACGGCACTTCGATCATCGACGTCTCCGACCCGGCGCAGCCCAAACTGGCCGGGGCGGTCGAACTGGCCGACGGCTATTCCCACACCCACAAGGTCCGCATCGTCGGCGACCTGATGTTCACGAACGTGGAGCAGAACAACCGGCACTTCCTGCGCAAGGGCGCGCGGCTGCCGGAGCTCCGGGCGCGGCTCGCGGGCGGACTCGGACGCCCGCCGAGCGACGCCGAGCTGGCCGCCGAGCTGGGCGTGGAGACCGACGACCTGCCCGTCTTGGACGCCGCGCGCGAGCGCGGCTACGCCGACGGCGGCTTCCGGATCTACGACGTCTCCGACAAGGCCAGGCCGAAGCTGATCGCCGACCACAAGACCTTCGGCTTCGGCGTACACCGCTTCGACGTGGACGAGAACTACGCCTACATCTCGACCGAGATGGAGGGTTACATCGGCAACATCCTGGTGATCTATGACATTCGCAATCCGGCCAAGCCCGCCGAGGTCTCGCGCTGGTGGATGCCGGGTCAACACCTGGCCGGCGGCGAGACGCCGAGCTGGCAGGGCTACAAGAACCGCCTGCACCACGCCCTGCGGGTCGGCGACGAGCTCTGGGCCTCGGTCTGGCACGCCGGATTCCGGGTGATCGATGTCAGCGACATCGCCCGACCACGGACCCTGGCCGCGCACGACTATCACCCGCCCTTCCCCGAGCCGACCCATACGGTCCTGCCGCTCGAACAGCGGATCGACGGCCGGCGCATCGCGGTCGTCGTGGACGAGGAGCACGAGCACGAGCGCGGCCAGGGCCGCCTGCACGGCTTCATGTGGGTCTTCGACGTCACGGACTTCGAGCGGATCCAGGCGCTCTCGGCCTTCGATCTCAGCGAGCTGGAGAGCCCCTGGAGCCGCGCGCCCGGCCGCTTCGGCGCCCATCAGTTCCGCGAGAAGCTGGACGGCACCCTGGTCTATCTGACTTGGTTCTCGGGCGGCCTCAGGATCGTCGACGTGGCCGACCCGTTCCGCCCGAAGGAAGTCGGCCACTTCATTCCCGAGCCGGTGATGGGCGCGCCGAGCCCGCAGAGCAACGACGTCGACGTCGACGACAACGGCCTGATCTACCTGATCGACCGCGACGCCGGATTCGATGTCCTGGAATTCACGGCCTGACGGTCATTCCGCGGGTGCCGGCGCCGGCCTGTGCCCAGTGCGGGCAACGCCGACCGTGGCGATCGCCAAGAGCAGGATCGCGGCCAGCAGAAAGAAGACCCAGTCTGCATGACCCAGGTCGATCAGCAGCCCGAACAGCACCGGCGTGACTGCGGCGCCGAGGTTGAGCCCGGCGCTGACGAAGGCGAAGACCCGGCCCGTGGCGCCCTTGGGCGTGACCGCCCGCACCATCATGTCGCGCGACGGGCGGACCGAGCCCTGCAGCAGCCCGACCGCGGCGAAGACGGCGATCAGCGCCAACACCGGCAGCTGCGCGTTGCCGACCAGGAAGAACAGCACCGCCGAGCCCGCCATGGCCGCCGCAGCGAGCAGGCCGTGGCGGGCGGTCCGGTCCGCGATCGGGCCGCCCAGCAGAACGCCGGCCGCGCTCGCCATCAGGAAGGCGGTCAGCACCGTGTTGGCCGGGCCGAGGCCGGTGCCCTGGAAGGCGACCAGGGCGGTCACCGAGAAGCTCTGCACGCCGGCCGTCACCATGGCCATGCAGACGAAGAACGCGAACATCGTCAGCACCCCCGGCGTCAGCAGCGGACGGAGGCCGGCCGGGGCTTCGCTCTGCCTGCCGGCTGCGCCGCCCGGCGCCGGCGCATCGTCCTTCAGCAGATGGCCGTAGGCGAGCAGGCCGGCGACCACCGCCAGGGCCGCCAGGCCGGCCAGGCCGAGCGCCCAACGCCAGCCCCAGAGCGAGGACAGCAGGATCATGGTCGCCGGCGCCAGGGTGAAGCCGACGTTGCCGGTGAAGGTGTGCAGGGCGAAGGCGCGGCCGATCCGCTTCGGGTCGACCGAGGCGTTGAGAATCGCATAGTCGGCCGGATGAAAGACGCTGTTGCCGATGCCGGCGAGGGCGACCAGGCCGAGCACCATCCAGTACTGGCCGGCGAGACCGATCAGGCCGATGCCCAGGCCGCTCAACAGAAGACCCGCGAGCAGTACGGGGCGGGCGCCGATCCGGTCGACCAGAATTCCGGCCGGCACCTGGACCAGGCCGGTGGCGACGTTGAACGCCGTCACCAGGAGGCCGAGCGCCGCGTAGCCGACGCCGAACTCCGCCTTCAGGAGCGGAAAGAGCGGCGGCAGGGCGAGCAGGTAGAAGTGGCTGACGGCATGGCCAGAGCCGATCATGCCCATGATCGCGGCGTATCGTTTGCGCTCGGCCGAAACGGCCATGGCGGGTCTCTCCTCTCCAGGCTCCCTGCCGGACGGGGGTTTCGCAAAACGCCTATCATGTCCGGGCAGCCCGGGCAAACTGCGCAGGCACCGCCAGGGGCGCTGCATCACGGAGGAAACCATGACCGACAAGGACCTGCTGCCGCCGAGCATCGATCCGACGAAGGCGGCGATCGGCATCCGCCGGGTCGCCCTGCTGAACCAGGCCACGACGCGCTCGGTCATGACGGTGCGCGGCCACGAGCTGATCACCGACGAGCCGGAGTCCGACACCGGGCCGACGCCTTTGGAGATGGCGCTGGCCGCGCTGATCGGCTGCGAGGGCGTGATCATCAACCGCTGCGCGAAGGTCATGCGCTTTGCCTACAGCGCGGTCGAGATCGACGGCGAGGGCGAGGTCGACCGGCGCGGCTCGCGCGGCGTGCCCGGGGTGCGTCCCTATTTCAACTGGGTGCGGCTCGAGATCCGCGTCCACAGCAACGAGAGCCCCGAGCGTTTCGCCAAGCTGATCAAGAACGTCGAGTACCGCTGCCCGGTGATGAACCTGTACCGTTCGGCCGAGGTCGAGGTCATCACCGACTGGCGCCTGCTCCCGGACTGAAAAAGGTGTCAGGAACCTTTTTCCAATATATTTCATTGAAATCAAAAGATATTTCATGCTACGCACATTTCTGAAAAAGGTTTCTGACACCTTTATTGGAGCGACAGATGGGACGACCCTTGCGTTCGGCGGCCGGCGGCGTGGTTTATCACGTGCTCAATCGCGCTGCCGGGCAGCGCCGGATCTTCGAACAGCCGGGGGACTATGCCGCCTTCGAAGCGGTGCTCGCCGAAGCCCACCAGCGGACGGCCATGCGGATGCTGGCCTACTGCCTCATGCCCAACCATTGGCACCTGGTTCTGTGGCCGCGCAAAGACGGCGATCTGTCCAGGTTCGTGTCTTGGCTCACCTTGACCCACACTCAGCGCTGGCACGCCCAGCATGGCACCGCGGGAACGGGTCCTCTCTACCAGGGCCGGTTCAAGGCCTTTCCCGTGCAGGCCGACGGGCACTTCCTCACCCTATGCCGCTATGTCGAGCGCAACGCGCTCCGGGCCGGGCTGGTCGAGCGGGCCGAGGACTGGCCCTGGTGCAGCTTACGGCGGCACACCCTCGGCGGCGCGCCGCAGGAGGCCTGGCTCGGCCCCTGGCCGGTCGAGCGGCCGGCCGATTGGCTCGCCTGGGTCAACCAGCCCCAGACGGGGACCGAGCTCGAGGCGCTGCGGTCCTGCGTGGCACGCGGCCGGCCTTTCGGAGCCGATCCCTGGATCAAGCGCACCGCCCGTCGATTTGGACTGGAAGGCACGCTGCGGCCGCGCGGCCGACCCAAGAAGCAGGTCGATCACAAGAACAGCCGACACCCAAGGTCCGGTGGGCAATAAAGGTGTCATGGGCAATAAAGGTGTCAGGAACCTTTTTCTGGAAATTTCACGTACAAATAAGCAATTGACCTATATAGTATAATCGGGTCTAAAAGGTTGCTGACACCTTTTTTCCGCACCCGATTGGCGGCCGCTCTGCAGCGCTACTTGCTGCCTTCCTTCCTGGCCGGGGCCGGGCGCAGGCGGCGGCGCAGCAGGAGCCAGAGCACCAGGCCGCCGCCCAAGAGCAGGGCCCAGGCCCTCCAACCCAGGCTCTCGATGTTGTCGCCCATCACCACGAAGAGGACGGTGAGCGGCAGGATGCCGAGGCCGGTGGTCCAGGCGAAGGTCCACCAGGTCACGCGCGTCAGCCCGGCCGCGTAATTGATCAGGTTGAAAGCGATGACCGGTATGAAGCGGCTGACCAGGAGCACCTGCCAGCCCTCCCGGGCGGCCCAGTCGTCCAGCGCGTGCCAGTCGCGCTTGGCGACGAGGCCCTCGACGAAGGGCCGGCCGAGCACGCGGGCCACGCCGAAGGCCGCGAAAGCCCCCAGCATCGCCCCGCTCCAGGTGATCACCGTGCCCCAGAGCGGGCCGTAGACCATGCCGTTGGCGAAGGTGACGAACTCGGCCGGAAAGGGCACGAAGGAGTGGATCACCATCAGCCCCATCGAGGCGAAGACGCCCCAGGCGCCCCAAGACTGGATGGTCTCTTGGATGGTCTGGATCGTGAGGCCCCGGCCCCAACCGAGCCACAAGGCGGTGGCGACGGCAACCACGCCGAGCCCCAGTAGCGCGACTCCGGCGATTCTGACCGCAACCGCCCCGCGCCGGCGTTCAGTAGCTCCGCCACCAACCATCGCTGCTCTCCCCGCCCTCCGCGACTAGGGTGGCGCAGCGCGATCGGTCGATCAAGGGCGATTTCCCAGGCCGCCGCGCCACTTACGAAACGGTGTTCACACCGGCCCGCGTCGGATCCGGCAGCCGGCAGAACCCCTGCGCGGGCACGCCCAGCGCGGCGTTGAACTTGCTGGAGAGGTTCTGAAACGCGATCAAGGCGGTCAATTCGAGGACCGCGTCGTCGTCGAGCCGCGCCTTGACGGCCGCCATCAGGGCGTCGTCGACCTGCCGGTCGCTCAAGGTGACGGCTTCGGCATAGTCGAGCGCGGTCCGCTCGCGCGCGTCGAACAGATCGCTGTCGCGCCAGTGGGACAGCGCCTCGACCTTCTCGACGGAGGCGCCGCGCTTCATCAGGGTGGCCGAGTTGATGTCGACGCAGAAGGGGCACCAGTTGAGCTGCGAGATGCGCACGGTCAACAGCGAGCGCAGCGCCGGCTCGAGCGGCGAGCCCTTGCGGTCGAGCGCGCCATACAGGAGCGCGACCGTCGCGAAGAGCTTGGGCACCCGGGCCCAGAGCCGCGCGGCCTCCAGCTCCTGACCGTACTTGCGGCGCTGGTTCCAGAAGAACGGCCTCAGGTACCAGGGATAGGCCTTGGGCGAACGGGGCTCTACGTGCATATCATCGCTCCTCCTCCGTGACAGTATTATAAGGGATCACAGATCCAGCCCAAGCTTGCGGCCCCGGCAGATCGCGGTGTGGGCTCGCTGTACAAGTCCCGGGAACGGACCGGCTTCTGCAGGGCCGCGAATAGATCCTTCCGATCCTTACGGAAATAGCTGCCGGGTCGCAAAGCGACCGCATCCATCGGCTAGCCCACCGATATGACAATCTATAAGATCCGATCACCTTCCAGTGCACGGTCGTCTTTCACACTGTCGATCTTGAACGGTAGATCTCAGGTTGGACACCAAGAGGAAAGGGAAACCGATTCATGAGGCATTATCTCAAGGCTTGCGCCGTCTTTCTCGTGCTCTTGATCGCAACCGCCTGCACCGGACCGACCTGGCAGCTGTCCGACTATGACGTCTCCAGCGTCCGGTCCGTCGGCATCGTGAGCCTGCTCGGGGAAACTCTGGAGGCGAATTACGTCGGCGTTTGGGCATTCGGCAACGAATACTGGGAAAGCGGCAAGCTTGGGTGGAACTTGAACGCCATGAGCGTCGCCACTGTCGAGAAGTACCTCGCGGGACAAGGCTTCACCGTCATACCTCTTTCCTACGACCGAGCGTCGATGTGGAAGGAGTATTTGGAGGGCCAGGGCTCCTACGGTTTCAGGTTGACTGAATTCTCTTCGACGTTCGGCTTGATAGAGCCGGAACTTGTCCGGCTCTCTCAGTCCACCGATCTCGACGCCTTCCTCGTATTGACCCCCGGCCATGAGGGGCGGCACTGCTCGGGCGGTGAGCCATGCATTGGCTACGGAGATCGCGGGTATGGAGTCCACAACCGGCTCGGAATACAGCACAACGCGTACATCTCGGTGATGGTTTCCCTCGTGTCCGCGAAGGACTTGAAGATAATGGCAAACGTCCCAGCCAACCAGCATTGGCCCTTGAGTTTCAAGAGGTGGGCGGCCTCGCTCGACGGCTATTCCGAGCAGGAAAGGGCCGAGATACGCGCAGCCTTTGAAGAGCTCGCCGCAAGCGGGTTGAGAGAGGCGGTCGGTCATTTGGGCATTTGAGCGGCCTGCCGCCGAGCGGATGTAGATACCGTCCCGTCCGGCGCTCCTTCGAGATCAAGCCACCGCCGCAGGACTTCCCTAAAGGTCCAAGCCCAGCTTCCGGCCCTCGTAGGTCGCGGTGTGGGCACGGCGCGGGGCGAGGGCGTCGCCGATAATGTGCAGCTCCAGGCCCGAGTCCGCGAGCTCCTCGGCCAGCGTGGTCTCGGCGACGTTTGCGGTGGCGAGCACCAGGGCGTCGGCCGCAACCCGCTCTTCGCCGCCGTCGAGCAGGCTGCGGACCGTGGCGCCGTCGCCGTGCCATTCGGTGACCGCGGACTCGGTCCGCATGGTCACGCCCAGCTGCTTCAGCTTGGCGCGCAGCGGGATGTCGGCGGCGGTGCGCTCCAGCTCCCTGCCGGCCATGGCGTGGGGCGTCACCAGGGTGACCTCGTGGCCCTGCTCGGCCAAGTGCCAGGCGGTGCCGCAGCCGGCCCAGTGGCCGGTATCGTCGAGCAGGACCACCCGCTTGCCGGGCCGGGCCGCGCGGGACATGACCTCCTCGACCGACCAGACGTTGGGCCGTTCGGCGCCCGGCAGCCGGTCGTTCTGGGGCAGCGCCCGCTGGAAGCCCGTGCCCGACGGCTGCGAACCGGTGGCGAGCACCACGGCGTCGGCCCCGAGGGCCCTGACCTCCTCGGCCTCCAGGGGCGAATTGAAGCGGACCTGGACCTGGAGGCGCTCCAGCTGTCCGCGATACCACTCGATCAGGTCGAGGATCTGGGCGCGGCGCGGCTGCAGGCCAGCTAGGCGGAACTGCCCGCCCAGCTCGCCCGAGGCCTCGGCCAGGGTCACCCGGTGGCCGCGCTCGGCGGCAACCCGCGCGGCCTCGAGCCCGGCCGGCCCGCCGCCCACCACCAGGACGTCGCGCGGTGTCCCGGCCGGCTGGAAGCGGTCGCCGCCCCACTCGAACTCCCGGCCGCTGGAGGGATTGACCAGGCAGGAGATCCAGTAGTCCCGGAAGCGCCGGCCCCAGCACATCTGGTTGCAGGAGATGCAGGGCCGGATGTCCTCGGGGCGGTCCGCGCCGGCCTTGGCGGCCAGGTGCGGGTCGGCGATCTGGCCGCGCACCAGGCTCACCATGTCGGCCTGGCCCGAAGCGATCACGACCTCCGCGTTCTCCGGCGTGCGGATGTGGCTCTCGGCCTGGACCTTGGCGTGCGTGACCGCCTGCTTCAGGCCCTCGGCGAAGGGCGCGCCCAGCTTGTCGGCATAGAGCACGGTCGGCATCAGCGGCGAGAAGTCGAAGTAGCTTCCGGTGCCGCAGGTGACGTAGTCCATCAGCCCGCGCGCGTCGTGCCAGGCGACGACCTCCGAAAGCGCGTCGAGCGACAGCATGACCTCGGTGCCCGGGTCCATGGAGACCGCGAGGCCGATGATGAAATCCTCGCCGACGAGCGCCCGGATGCGCCCGATGATCTCGCTGGAAAAGCGCATGCGGTTCTCGAAGCTGCCGCCCCAGCGGTCCTCGCGCCGGTTCGACCAGGGCGTCCAGAACTGGTCGATCAGGGCGTTGTAGGCGGCGAACAGCTCCACCCCGTCGAAGCCGGACTCCTTGGCGCGCCGGGCGGCCTGGGCGAAGGCCTCGATGACCTCGGCGATCTCGGCCTCGGTCATGGCGTGGCTGCCGTCGCAGTCGTGGTAGGACGGCAGGCCCGAGGGCGACCAGCTGGGCTCGAAGGAGTTGTCCCAGTCGCCGTGCTGGCCGACGTGGTAGATCTGCTGGATCATTACCGTGCCGTGCTCGTGGCAGGCGTCGGTGATGGCCCGGAAATGGGGAATGATCGAATCGTCCTCGTGACGGAAATTGCCGCGGGTCAGCACGCCGGTGCGGTGCGCCGGCACCGGCTCGACCACGATCATGGCCGCCCCGCCCCGCGCGCGCTCGAGATAGTAGCCCAGGTGCCGCGCGCCGGGCAGGCCGGCCTCGGCCATGTTGGCGGTGTGGGCGCCGAAGTTGAGCCGATGCTTCAGCGTCTTGTGCCGCAGCCGCAGCGGCTGGAACAGATGTGGAAAGAGCTCGGACATGGCCCCCGCGTCTCCCTTCGACCGGAAGGGCAGGTTAGACCGGCAAGGCAGCAGCCACAATCGTGCGAGCGCCGCCTTCGGCTGACAGATCGGCACTCGCGCCCCGGCCGGAGTCCGTTGGATGGCCGGGCGGCCCACGAAAAAACGGGGGGCGCCGGCCCCCCGTCTCTCCTCGCCGCGCGAGTGTCGTGCGGTCAGCCGACCCACACCTTGTTGAGTTGGTGGTAGATGGTCGGGTGCATCTGGAAGCCGTGCACCTTCTTGCTGCCCGCCGTGAAGACCGAGCGCCACAGCGGCTGGCTGATGACGGCGTCGTCCTGCAGGATCTTCTCGACCTTCTCCATCTTCTTGCGCCGCTCGGCGACGTCGAGCGTGCCGCCCGCGTCGTCCAGCGCCTTGTCGAAGTCCGGATTGGCGTAGTTGCTCTCGTTCCAGGGCACGCCCGAACGGTAGCCGAGGTTCAGCACCATGACGCCCAGCGGCCGGTGGGTCCAGCCGGTCATGCCGAAGGGCGTTTTGTCCCAGACTTCCCAGTAGCGACTGCCCGGCATCACGTTGATGGTGACGTCGATGCCGGCCTGCTTCCACATCTGCACCATGGCCTGAACCGCGTCGACCTCCCACTTCTGGTCGTTGTTGGTGTCGATGGAGAGGCCCGTGGGACTGCCGGCCGCCTTGTAGAGCGCCCTGGCCTTCTCGATTTCCGGCTTCATTTTCGGCAGCTGGAAGAACTCGGGGTGGATCGGCGAGACGTGATGGTCCTCCGCCACCACGCCCCTGCCCCGGTAGGCCAGCTCGAGCACCCTTTCGTGGTCGATGCAGGCCTGCAGCGCCTGCCTGAGCTGCTTGTTGTCGTAGGGCTTCTCGCTGACCCGCATGCGCGCCACGGCGGTCTGGGCCGTGACCGCCTCGAAGAGCTGTGCGTTCGGCAGTTTCTTGATCACGTCGAGCTGGTCGACGTAGAGCTCGTAGATCAGATCGACCTGCCCGGAAGCCAAGGCCGCCACGTGCGCGGCGCGCTCGTCACCCATCTCGATGTACTGGATCTGGTCGAGGCTCACGTCGCCGCCCCAGTAGCCCTTGCGCTTGCTCAGAACCGCGATGTCGCCGACCCCAAACTTGGTCAGCTCGTAAGGGCCGGTGCCGATCGGGTTCTTGGACAGGTCGCCGCCCTCCTCGGAGAAGCGCCGGTGAACGATGGCGGTCGGGTAGTTGTACAGGTTCTCCGGGATCGACAGCTCCGGTCGGTTCAAGTTCAGCCGGACGGTATGATCGTCGACCTTCTCGACGGCACCGGCCGTCATGCTCTTCTTGCCGTCCGCGCCTTCATCGGTCATGGCGGCGAACAGGCCGATGTTTGACGAGCCCGTGGCCGGGTTCAGCCAGCGTTCGAAGTTGAAGACCACGTCGTCGGCGCCGAAGTCGTCGCCGTTGTTCCACTTGACGCCCTTGCGCAGGTTCAAGGTCCAGGTCTTGAGGTCGTCCGAGGCCTCCCAGCTCTCGGCCAGATAGGGCCGGGTGATGTTGTCGGGACCGGTGATGGTCAGGTACTCGACGACCTGCCGGGAGACGTTGGACTTCGGAATCCAGTCGAAGGTCGACGGATCCGTCATCTCCTGGACCCGCGTGGCGACCTTGAGCACGCCACCCTTGCCGGTCGCCGCCTGCGCGGCCGGCGCGAAGGGTTTGCCGGTGATCTTGCCGGCCATGGCATAGGCCGCCCCGGCGGAGAGGCCGAGCATCGTAGCCGTGTGCAGGAACTCGCGGCGGGTAACGTTCTCCCGCCTGAGCTCCTCGGCGAGCTCGGGAATGTAGGGATGCGGATAGCGCTTTCTCGTGTGAGCCATGTCGGGCAGTCCTCTCTTCCTGTTCGATGGTTTCTTGGTTTCTGGTCCGCGGCCGTCGTTCCGGCCGAAGACCCCTGTCTCCGCGCCGCCGCCGGCCGCGCCTGCGGGAGCATGCCCCGAAACGCTTCGACAGGTCAAACCCGCCCCGGCCCTCCCAGAAATCCTTGCAAAGCCGGAGCGGGTCGAAAACCGGCTGGCGCGACTGGCCGGCTTAGAATTCCGTCTCCCTCACCACTTGAGACCGCCTCCCTCGCAGCGACACGATACGCTCTACATCGACCGGCTCGTTCTCGGGCAGCGGCATGTCTCCTTTCCGGGCGCCGGTTTCGGACACCGTCTTCAGCTTGGCCAAGACCTCGGCGCCTCGTAGCGCCTTGGCATCCCCGCCGTAATAGTCGAACCAAGGCAACCCGGCCCTCGTGTAATCGGCCGCCGTCGGCGGCGTGGTCGGCGGCCGCTCGCCGGTGATGGCCGCCCAGACGGTCGAATTGGCGATCGTCACGAAGCAGCGGCTGAAATGATCCTGATCCCAGGCATCCAGCCCGAAAGGGTCGTCATAGATTTGCTGCCTCATTCTGCCGCCCGGCGCGAGGCCCATGTCTTCGGATCCTTGGGAGATTCTCGTGCCCTCGAATGCCCCGGCCATATCGAATGCAGAGCTTATAGTGCGAAACCTCTTCCGCATCTCCTCGTAGCGCTCTGCCTTCATCGGGTAGACGATGATCTGAAGGCCACCGTGCTCCGCCTTCCCCGTGATCTGCTCCTCGGCCGAATAGCCCTCGCCCAGCGGCATGGCAATGAACTGCCGGATCACGCCCTCCTCTACGCAATAGCCGTCCAACCACGGCTGCTCCGGGAGCACGAGATAGTCCTGCGGATCGCCGTTCAGCTGCTCGACCCACGATTTTCCCGTGACAGCATCGATCTTGCCGGTGGCGACTTTCACGGCGCAGGGATAGTGCCCGTACCCCCCGCCGAACGACAACCACATGGCCTCGGCTTGGTGCATGGGCATGATCACGCCGCCCCGCTTGACCCAGGTCTCCGGGACCCGCCCTGCGAAGTCGTCCAGATGTCGCAGCGGGAAACGCCCCAGCCCCGGCGGCAAGGGGTAGTCGTTTTCGTCGTCGGGAATGCGCAGGGTCCGTTGGAAGCTGATCCCGCAACCTGCGTCCCCGTGAACCTCGGCAAATCGAAAATCCAGCCGGTTTCTTGCCAGTGTAATCATTCCTAGGCATCCTCCTTACCAGTCGCCGTCCCTCACTTCGCGCACCACCGTGAGAATCGCGTGGTCGGGCGCCTGCTTGAGCTGCCGGAGCAGATCGGCAAACAGCTTCGGCCGCTTGCGGATGATCGCCTGCAGGTCGCTCGACACCTTCCCTGCCATGGCCAGCAGGACATCGGGATCCTCGCCCAGTTCGCCCGCCAGCCGGAGCGTCGTGGCCTCGGACGGCGGCTGAAGATCGCCCCGCTCGATCTTGCTCAGATACGCGGGCTCGATCCCGACCCTCTGCGCCACCTGACGCAGGGAATACCTGCGATCCGTCTTGCGGAGCGCCTCGCGACGCTGCCGCAGGTGGTCGCCGAAATGTGTCATGTATCGTATATACTACACATTTGACTTTCTGTCAATGGAACCTTGTGCTGCAAGACAAAGGGATACTCGACGTCTGACCAGGCCGGCCCGAGCGCGACCGTCAGATCCGCCTAGTGCCTAGCGAAAAAAAAGGTTTCAGGAACCCTTTATCAATTAATAAGATATTATTTTCAATATGATGTATCCACAAAAAGAACCTGCGAAAAAGGTTCCTGACACCTTTTTCCACTCCTACATGTTTGACGAGGCCGGTTCGACCGCGGCTCCCAAGGTCAGCCTACCCCCTAGAAATCCTTGCACAGCCGGAGCGCGTCGTAGATCGCGGCATGGATGTTGCGCGAGGCGACCGCGTCGCCGATGCGGTAGAGCCGGTAGCGGCCCTCGGGGTTGCTCGCGATCGCCTGCGGCCGGCCGGCGATCAGCGCCTGGTAGTCGACCTCGCCGCGGTTGACCGAGCCCTCCTTGAGCGCGAAGTAGAGCTCGTCCAGGGGCAAGGTGCCGTGCTCGACCACGACCTGGTCGACCAGCCGCTCGGCGCCCGTCTCCGTGTAGTCGCTGCCCAGGACCGCCGCCAGCTTGTTGCCCTCGCGCCGCACCGAGACCAGCCGCGTGTTGATGGTGATCGTGACGCCATGCTCCTGAAAGCACTGGGCGTAGGCGACGTGGTTGAGGCCGCCGATCTCGGGCGCGAAGAAGCGCTCGGGGGTGACGATCTCGAGCCTGGCCCCCGCCTCGGCCAGGACCTCGGCCGCCTGCATCGCGGGATGGGCGCCGTTGTCGTCGTAGAGCAGCACCTCGGCGGCCGGCTTCGCGTCGCCCGAGAGGATGTCCCAACTGCTCGCCACCAGGTCCGCGCCGGCCTCCAGGAAGCCCGTGTTGGGCAGGCCGCCGGTCGCGACCGCCACGATGTCCGGGTCCTCGGCCAGCACGTCCTCGGCCTCGGCCCAGGTGTTGAAGCGCAGGGAAACCCCCAGCGCCTGGCAGCGCTCGGCGCGCCAGTCCGCGATGCCGATGAACTCGCTGCGCCGGCGCAGGCGGGCGGCCAGGCGCACCTGCCCGCCGGGCTGGTCGGCCGCCTCGAACAGCACCACCTCGTGGCCGCGCTCGGCCGAGACCCGCGCGGCCTCGAGGCCGGCCGGGCCGGCGCCAACGACGACGACCTTGCGGGCCGGGCCCTCGGCGCGGGCGATCATATGCGGCATGGTCGCCTCGCGGCCGGTCGCCGGGTTGTGGATGCACAGGGTCTCGTGGCCCTCGTAGATGCGGTCCAGGCAGTAGGTCGCGCCGACGCAGGGGCGGATCTCCTGCTCGCGCCCCTCGGCCACCTTCAGCGCGATATGCGGGTCGGCGATGTGGGCGCGGGTCATGCCGACCATGTCGAGCTTGCCCTCGGCGATCGCGTAGCGGGCCGTCGCCACGTCGGCGATGCGCGCGGCGTGGAACACCGGGAAGCCGGTCTCGGCGCGGACCTCGCCGGTGAAGTCGAGGTGCGGCGCGGCGGGCGTGCCGTGGATCGGGATGACCTTGGAGAGCGCGGCGTCGGTCTCGATGTGGCCGCGGATGACGTTGAGGAAGTCGATCTGGCCCGTGGCGACCAGACGCCGGGCGATCTCGACCCCCTCCTCGCGCGACAGCCCCTTGTCCCAGTCCTCGTCCACGACCAGGCGCAGGCCCATGATGAGCTCCGGGCCGACCGCCGCGCGGATCGCGTCGAGCACCCGGTAGGTGAAGCGCAGACGGTTGTCGAGGCTGCCGCCGTAGTCGTCGCCGCGCCGGTTCGTCGCGGGCGACCAGAAGCTGTCGATGAGGTGGCCGTAGCACTCGAGCTCGATGCCGTCGAGCCCCGCCGCCGCCATACGCTGGGCGGCCGCCGCATAGCCCTTGACGATGCGCTCGATGTCCCAGTCCTCGGCCTCCTTGGGAAAGGCCCGGTGCGCCGGCTCGCGCACCGGCGAGGCGGAGAGCACCGGCAGCCAGTCGGCCTTGTTCCAGTTGGTGCGCCGGCCGAGGTGGGTGAGCTGGATCATGACCGCGGCGCCGTGCGCGTGGCAGTCGTCGGTCAGGCGCCGAAGCCACGGGACGATCTCGTCCTTGTAGGCGTGGAGGTTACCGAAGGCCGCCGGCGAATCCTCGGCGACCAGCGCCGAGCCGGCCGTCATGGTGAGCGCGATGCCGCCCTTCGCCTTCTCGAGGTGGTAGAGCCGGTAGCGCTCCTTGGGCAGGCCGTCTTCGGAGTAGGCCGGCTCGTGCGCCGTAGACATGATCCGGTTCTTGAGCGTCAGGTGCTTGAGCCGATAGGGCTGCAAGAGCGGATCGGTCTCGGCCATGGTCTCTCTCCCCGGATTCCCTGGGCCCCCCCGCCTCCGGCCCGTTTCGCCTCCTCGTAGTCGAACCGCCTTGGGGGCCCCAGGTCAATGCCGAAAAGGCGGGGAACGCCTATTTCGACCTCCGCGGAGTTCGCGGCCTGAGCGACGGATGACGCTGCGATCACGCCCTTCGTGGTTAACTGTCGGTTAACTTGTGGTTAAATCACGGGGCGCGGTTCGAACCGGCGCGCAGATATGGGGAAACGGGTATGAAGAAGGTGGCCTACGCCTTGGCCGGCGCGGTGATCGCGGCCTTCGCCGCGGGATCCGTCCGGGCCGCTTCGACCTCGACCGAGCTCTCGGTCAGGGTGACTGTCGTCCCGCCCGGCTCCCTCGGCGGCGGCCCCGGCGGCCCGTCCGCCGAGCCGGCCCGGACCACTTCGGAACAGCCCGCCACGGCCCCACCGCCGCAGGACGCAGCGCCGCCCGCCAAATGACCGGCCTTGCCCCGGCGAGGGTTTCGTTCGCCCGTCCAGGAACGAAGGTGTCAAGAATAAAGGTGTCAGCAACCTTTTCCCCGTGAGTTAATTAGTATTTTCAAGAAATTATATAACGAAGAGGATTCTGCGAAAAAAGTTCCTGACATCTTTTCTTCAGCGTGACACTTTTCTTCAGCGTTGTGCCGGGGTCCGCCCTCCTCCAGGCGGGCGGGGGTTTCGGTTGGGTGCACGCCAAACAAGCGACAAACCCTCTGCGGAGGGCTATGCTCGCTCCCCGGACGGCGCGGCAGGGGAGACAACGGCCATGGACGCGGCGCGATCGGGCGAAGCAGGGCGCCGCGGCGGGCGCCGGGCGCGGCGTGAGCAGCGGCTGGCAGCCCCACTCGTCTCGCTGCCCACGCTGACCCGCAACATCCCGGTCTACGAGGTGCTGGACCACGAGGGCGTCGAGCTGATCCACGAGGCCTCGATGGGGATTCTCGAGGAGGTCGGCATCGACTTCCGCGACGCCGAGGCGCTGGCGCTCTGGAAGGAGGCCGGCGCCCAGGTCGCCGACGAGCGCGTGCGCATCGACCGGAACCTGGTGATGGCCCTGGTCGCGACCACGCCCGAGGAGATCACGCTCGCCGGCCGCAACCCGGCGCGCACGGTCAGGCTGGGCGGCCGCAACACGGTCTTCGCGCCGACCTATGGCTCGCCCTACGTGCTCGACCTGGAGGGCCAGCGGCGCTACTCCACGCTGGCCGACCTCGAGGCCTTCCACAAGCTGGCCTACCTGGCCCCGGCGCTGCACCTGACCGGCGGCATCACCTGCGAGCCGGTCGACGTCCCGGTCGCCAAGCGCCACCTGCACATCGCCTATAGCGCGCTCAGGCACTCCGACAAGCCCTTCATGGGCGCGACGACGGCGCGCGAGCGGGCCGAGGACACGGTGGCCATGGCCAAGCTCGTCTTCGGCGAGGCCTTCGTCGAGGCCAACACGGTCATGGTCTCGGTCTGCAACTGCAACTCGCCGCTGGTCTGGGACGCGACCATGCTGGACGCGGTCAAGGTCTACGCCCGGCACAACCAGGCGGTCCTCCTCTCGCCCTTCGTCATGGCCGGGGCCAACACGCCGGCGTCGAGCGTCGGCGCGGTCGCGCAGCTGAACGCCGAGGCGCTGGCCGGCCTCGCCTTCGCGCAGCTCGTGCAACCCGGCGCGCCGATGATCTACGGCCACTACCTGGCCACGGTCTCGATGAAGTCCGGCGCGCCCATGGCCGGCACGCCCGAGATCAGCCTGATGAACTTCATGGTCGGCCAGCTGGCCCGGCGCTACAAGGTGCCCTGGCGCTCCAGCGGCATGGTCAACGGCGCCAAGCTGCCCGACGCCCAGGCGGCCTATGAATCCGGCATGACCATGCAGTCTGTGCTGCTGGCCGGCGCCAACTACGTGTTCCATTCGGCCGGCTGGCTGGAAGCCGGCCTCACGGCCAGCTTCGCCAAGTTCATGCTCGATGCCGAGCAGATGGAGATGTACTACCGCTTCGCCCAAGGCGTCGCTTTCGAGGACCTGGGCGACGCCATGGCGGCGCTCGCCGAAGTCGGCCCCGGCGGCCACTACCTGGGCACCGCCCACACCCGGGCGAAGTTCCAGAGCGCCTTCTACATGCCGGAATTGCTCGACAACAACAGCTACGAGCAGTGGGCCGCCGAGGGCGCCCAGGACACCGCCGCCCGCGCCACGGCCAAGGCGCGCGAGCAGCTCGCCCGCTGGAACGACCACGCCCCGGCCCTCGACCCGGCGGTCGACGAGGCCCTGCGGGCGTTCATCAGGGAACGGGAGGCCGTGCTGCCGGATACGGTCGGGTGAGGGAACCTCATTCCAACTGCCGTCTCCGAGATTGCAGCGACAACTTTCAAGACGTTACTGTTGACGCGGTCGCTTAGCAGTATAGCGGCCGATTCCAAGCATCATGGAACTCCTTGTCGCACGGGTCCGCTTTTCCCGCAGGCACCAGAGTCATTGGCAAGTAGTTCCGTATTGCTTGGTTTGGATTATCCGCTCCCGCCGGAACAAGCGTCACCAGCAGTTTGCCCACCGGCGAAACCGGCCTATACTATGTATTCGCGCCGGAACCCGGAACATAGACCACCTGCGATCCCACCATGTAAGCGTAACCGCTGGAGGGTGTGGTTATCTCGACCGCGTACTCGAGCATCTTGGCATCCGTGTGAACCACAACATAAGCTGCAGCTCTATCTATCCCGCGAACGTGGTAGCTCGCCTCAAGCATTATCTCTCTATCGCCCCAAAAACCTTCTTCGCTTCGGAAGATTAAACTGACATCGTTATAAGTATGGATTTTTCTGTATTCTGAATCGTATACCGTAATTATCGGATAAAACCAGCTCGAACTTGGGCCCCAAAAATTATCGATCGCACTTGATAATACATCTATTGTAAATTCATTCACTGTGCCCGGAAGCTGAAAGCCAGCGAAATAGCTCCTCCCTTCTTGAAATTCGTACAGAGGATTTTCAGTGCTGATCGCCACCAATTCGGGTGATAACGGCTTGAGAGGCGTGTATTCGAATTGGCTGGGTGAGATACAACAGGATGACGCTTCAGAATAGTTGGACAGATATGTCTCAACTGGCCGTGCGCACGACCCCAAACTGAGGATCAGTAGACCAAAAACAAGGCGCTTCACAGACCTCATCGTCCCTGGCCTCTCGTTCCAAACGGCCTGCTGGAAAGGCACAAACAGGATATGGACTTCTTAACCGCGTGTCGAGAGCATACGGTGCTTGAGGTGGTTTGAGGGCAGCTGCTGCAATACCATATGGGACCAGCTATGGTCTGCTCTTTCCTGTCGACTAGCCCCACCACGGCTATCCATGTGAGACGCCCGCCATGACCGAGTTTCGCGACGCCGGACTGGTGGACGCCGACGCCGTTGCTGCACTACACGCGGAGAGCTGGCGGGCCCACTACCGGGGCATCCTGCCCGATGCCTATCTGGACGGCCAGGTCTTCCAGGAGCGGCGCGCCTTCTGGCAGGACGCGCTGCGGAATCCCAGGGTCGACGACCTGACGATCGTCTCGGCCGAAGCGACCGGGCTCACCGGCTTCGTCTCGGTCGTGCGCGACGGCGAGCCGGGCTTCGGCGCGGTGATCGAGAACCTGCACGTGCGGCCGCAACTCTGCGGCCGGGGCCTGGGCCGGCGGCTGCTCGGCGAAGCGGTGGCCCGCCTTATGGCAGCCGGCGTGCCCTCGGCCTGCCTCTGGGTCTATGACGTCAACGAAGCGGCGATCGGCTTCTACGCGCGCCTCGGCGGCATACCCGACAAGCACGGCTTCGACGATTTCGCCGGCGCCCGCGCGCCGGACACCCGCATCGTCTGGCCCGACCTTGCAGTCCTCGAACGCGCCTGCAAAAGTTAGCGCCGCCAAGCCGACGTCCTTCTCGAGAACGGTAAACAGCGAGGTCCCAATGCCCAACTACCTGCATGAGGCCGAGGCTGCCGGTTCGCCGCTCGCCATGGATCCGGCGGAGTTCGAGCGCCTCGGCCGGCGGGTCGTCGCGATGATCGCGGGACACCTGGCCGGTCTGCGCGACGGACCGGTCCACCGCGCGTTGCCCGCGGACGAGCTGCGCAGCGTCCTGGACCAGGCGCTGCGCAGCTCGTCCACGGTCAACACCGGGGCGATCGATCCGCTCGACCGGATCGCCGAGACCTGCGCCGAGGAGGGCCTGTGGTTCCATGTCGACGGCGCCTACGGGGCGCTCGGCATGGCCGACCCCGACGAGACGCCGCGCTTCGCCGGTATGGAGCGGGCCGATTCGCTGGCGCTCGACCCGCACAAATGGCTCTCGGTGCCGATCGAGTGCGGCGCGGTGCTGGTCCGGGATCGCGAGCTGCAGCGCGACGCCTTCAGCCTCGTGGCGCCTTACCTGCGGTTCCAGCAGGCGGGCGACGCGGACGAGCTGCCCCAGCCCTTCGAACACGGCGTTCAGCTGACACGGGGGTTTCGCGCGCTCAAGGCCTGGGCGACCCTCATGCACCTCGGCCGCGCCGGGCTGCGCCGCAAGATCGCCCACAACAACGCCCTGGCGAGGCGCCTGGCCGGGGCCGTCGAAGCGGCGCCGGACCTCGAGCTGCTGGCGCCGGTCTCCCTGTCGATCGTCTGCTTCCGCTTTGTCCCGGCAGGATGGACGGGCAGCGAAACCGCGCTGGACGCCCTCAACGAGGTGATCACCGAGCGCGTCAACGCCGGGGGCGAGGTCTACTTCACGCCGACGACGCTGGGCGGCCGCCGCGTCCTTCGCGCCTGCATCATCCACTACGCCACGACAGAGGCGGACGTCGACCTGCTGGTCCGGCGGGTGCGCGAGACCGGAGGCAACCTGGCGGCGCGGCGGTTCGATCCTTGAGGCTTGGTCCGCGCGCCGCGGCTTAGGCCGGCGCGCCGGCTTCCGTCGCCTCCGGGACCTCGATGAGCTTGCCGGACCCGACGTCGTAGATGTAGCCGTAGATCGGGATCCCGCCGGGCACCAGCGGATGGCCGCGGATGCGGCGCACGTCCTCCGCGACGCTTCCGGCCAGGTCCGTGAAGGTCAGCCACTTGACGTAGCGCCCCTCCGGCGAGCCGCCGCCGCCCCGGTCGCGCCAGCCGGTGGGCGTAAGCTCGGCGGTGTTCAGGCTGCTGGCCAGCAGATCGCCCATGACCTCGTCGGTGAAGGTCTCCATGCCGCAGTTGGTGTGGTGGATGACGAACCACTCCCCGGTACCCAGGAGTTTGTGCGAGATGACCAGCGAGCGGATCGCGTCGTCGCTGGCCCGCCCGCCGGCGTTGCGGATGACGTGGGCGTCGCCCTCGGCCAGGCCGGCGTACTTGGCCGGGTCGAGGCGCGCGTCCATGCAGGTGAGTATGGCGAAGCGCCGCGCCGGCGGCATCGCGAGCTTCCCCTTGGCGCCGAACTCTGCGGCATAGGCGGCGTTGGCGCTCAGAACCTCGTCGACGATCTTGCTCATGTCGAACCTCCCCGATGTTGAACCGCCGCCATGATAACGCCGCGTCGGCGCCGTGTCAGGTCGGCGCAACCACAAAGGGCTCGCCTCCAGCAATCCCATGGTTAGGAACTGTTTTTCGCACCGACCGGCGGCAGGGTCACTTGTCTTCGTGACAGTGCGTACAAAGCTTGATGTCCTTGCGCACCAGGGCACCGTGATCTCGCGTGTAGGCCCTGTGGCAAGAGAGGCAGCTCACCTTGCCGTCGGGCACCAGCATCCCGCCCTCGGCGTTCGCCGCCGGGCGGCGGAGGCTCGCGCGCGTCCTGGTCGGGGCTCCGATCGGGTGGTTCCTCATGCCGGTGCCGTTGGACGCTCCGTAGGTCCCGCGGATGCCGTCCCCGAACGTGGATGCCCGATTCTCATGACAGACCACGCAGCGCACCGAATAGGCGTCGATCTCGGAGGGCCGCGTGGTCCGCGCGTCGATATGGCCCGAGGCCGTGAGCGACAGGCCGCCCTCCGGCATGCCGTCGAAGAACCCGGCCGGATGGCACGCCAGGCAGAAGGCGCGGCCGCGGAGCGCCGCCCGCAGGCGCCCGGGGACGGCCTCGTGCGGGTCGTGACAGGTGCTGCAGGTCACCTCGCCCTTCCAGTCGAGCGGGAATTCGCGCGGCAGCGGCCGGCCGGGGACAAAGCCGGTGGGATGGCTGGCCTCGACCGCGCCCCGGTGGCAGCGCCCGCACAACCGTTCCTGGGTGGCCGTCAGTTCACGGGCGTTCCCGGGCGTCGCGTCGCGTCCGGCAAGATGGCAGCTCCCGCAGCTCGATTCGCTGCGCTGCGATCGTTTCTCGAGATCGCCCGGACATTTTCCTACCGGGGATAGGGCAAGAACGCTGCTCGACCAAAACAGGGCCAACACTATCCCAAGATCCCCGGCAATGCGCCGGGCGCGCACTGCTGGCATGGGCCACCTCCCGTTACCGCGCTTGTTCCTATTGTTCCGGGCGCTGCAACAGACACTGCGATTATCGCCGCGAAAAACGCTCGCGGACTGTGCGATTCCCCACACGTTGACGGTGCCGGAATTCGAAAATTCGGGTCAGGTCTCCATGACCGCGCTGATGAGGGCTTCCTGCCGGGAGTCTCCGGATGACCGAGCATTCCCTGATTCGACACCGACCCAGAGTTGACGTTGCGACAAGCCGCAGCCAGGGTCATTGATGCAGATCAACGCAAGTGTCCTTATTATCGAGCGACCGGGCAGCGGGCCTGTCGAAAAACGCGCCTCGGGCCCCGGTTCGACGCGCCGGGCGGTTCGCGCGGACTTGACCCGCGGGCCGAGAAGTCGGACGGTCGGGGACCAGCCCGGGCAGGGGCGGAAGGACAACGGGAGGAGGAACCATGAGCGAGACCCGTAACGTGGCGCGGAGCCGGCCCCAGGGCCTCTGGGCTCCGGCGCTGACCGCGCTGGACGAGGACCTGGCGCCGGACGCCGGACGCACGGTGGCGCATGTGCGCCGGCTACTGGACGAGGGCTGCCACGGCGTGGCGCTCTTCGGCACCACGGGCGAGGCCACCTCGTTTTCAGTCGACGAGCGCAAGGCGGTCCTGGAGGCCACGCTGGAAGCCGGCGTTCCGGCCGGCCGGCTCATGGTCGGCACCGGCTGCTGCGCGCTGACCGACAGCCTGGAGCTGACCCGCCACGCCGCCGCCCTGGGCTGCAAACAGGTCCTCATGCTGCCGCCCTTCTACTACAAGGGGGTGAGCGACGAGGGCCTCCATGCCGCCTACGCCGAGGTGATCGAGCGCACCGGCGACCCGGCGCTCGAGGTCATCCTCTACCACTTCCCGCGGCTGTCCGCCGTGCCGATCACCCACGGCCTGGTCGAGAGCGTGCTGACCGCCTACCCGGGAACGATCGCGGGAATAAAGGACAGCTCGGGCGACCCCGAAGGCTGCGCCCACTTCATCGCCCGCTTCCCGGATCTCGGGATCTTCCCGGGGACCGAGGCGATCATGCTGGACATGCTGGAGAAAGGCGCGGCCGGCTGCATCAGCGCCTCGGCCAACGTCAACGCGCCGGCGATCCGCCGGGTCTGGGACGCCTGGCAAGCCGGGCGCGAGGACCGGGAGGCCCTGCAGGACGAGATCACGGCGACGCGCCTGGTGCTCCAGGCCAACCCCATGATCCCCACGCTGAAGCAGATCCTGGCCCACCGGCTGGGCGATTCGGCCTGGCTCAGGCTACGCCCGCCGCTGACCACGCTCACGGGCGCGCAGGCGGCCCAGTTGGAGACCGAGCTGGCCCGGCTAGGGTTCGGCCTCGCGGCGGCCTAGAGCCGGCCTTGACGACGCTCCTGGGCATCGACACCGGCGGCACCTACACCGACGCCGTGCTGTTCGACCCGGCGGCCGGCGTGCTCGGCTCGGCCAAGGCGCTGACGACAAAGCACGACCTGGCGCTGGGCGTGCAGGGCGCCATGGACGCGGTGCTGCCCGACGACCCGGCCGGGATCGCCCTGGTCTCGCTCTCGACCACCCTGGCGACCAATGCCCTTGTCGAGGGCCACGGCAGCCCGGTCTGCCTGCTGCTGATTGGCTCCGGCCCCGAGGCGCTGGAGCGCGCCGGCCTGGGCCGGGCGCTCGGCGGCGACCCGGTCGCCTTCATCGCGGGCGGCCACGGCGCCGGCGGCGACGAGCAGCGGCCGGTCGACCTGGAGGCGGCGCGCACCGCGATCCTGGAATACGCGCCCAAGGTGGCGGCCTTCGCCGTGGCCGGCTATTTCGGGGTGCGCAACCCGGCCCACGAGGCCGCGCTGCGCGACCTGGTCCGTGCCGAGACCAGCCTGCCCGTGACCTGCGCGCACGAGCTGACGAGCAACCTGGACGCGCCGCGCCGGGCCATGACCACGGTGCTGAACGCGCGCCTGATCCCACTGCTCCAGCAGCTCGTCCTGGCGGTGCGCGGCCTGCTGGCCGCGAGGGGCATCGAGGCGCCGCTCATGGTGGTCAAGGGCGACGGCTCGCTGATCGCGGCGGAGGCCGCACTGCTGCGGCCGATCGAGACCATCCTCTCGGGCCCGGCGGCGAGCGTCATGGGCGCCCGCGCGCTGGCCGGCGCGGAGGACGTCCTGGTCGCCGATATCGGCGGCACGACGACGGACGTCGCCCTGCTGCGGGACGGCTTTCCCGCGCTCGACCGCGACGGCGCCGATGTCGGCGGCTGGCGCACCATGGTCGAGGCCGCGGCAGTGCACACGGTCGGCATCGGCGGCGACAGCGAGGTCCGGCTGGACGGGACCGGGGCGCTTACCGTCGGGCCGCGCCGGGCCCTGCCGCTCAGCCTGCTGGCCCGCGACCGGCCGGAGGTCCTGGAGGAGCTGCGCTGCCAGGCGGCGCGCACCGCGCCCGAGGTCGAGGACGGCCGTTTCGCGCTGCGCCTGAGGCCCCTGGACGCGGCGGAGAGCAGCCTGAGCAGCGGCGAAGCCCAGGTCTGGCAGGCACTTGCCGGGGGGCCGGTGCCACTGGCCGGGCTGCTGGCGGACCACCATCTGGCGCGGCCGCTGGCGCGTCTGGTCGACCGCGGCCTGGCGATCCTCGCCGCCTTCACCCCGAGCGATGCGGCCCATGTCCTGGGCCTGCAGGACGACTGGTCGGCCGAGGCCGCCCGGCTGGGCGCCGAGATCTGGGGCCGGCGCCTGGCGGCCGGCGGCGACGCGGGCCCGGTCGAGGCCGCGGCCATCAGCCGCCGGATCGTGGAGCAGGTCATCGTGCAGTCCGGCGAGGCCCTGGTCTCGGCCGTCCTGGCCGAGGAGCGCGGCGCAGTCCTGGAGAGCGGCCGGGACTTGGCCCGTGAGCTGATCGCGCGGGCGCTCGCCGGCGACAACCCGCCTGGCGGGCTGCTCGATGTCAGCCTGCGCCTGCGCCGACCCCTGGTCGCGATCGGGGCGCCGGCGGCAACCTACTATCCGGCGATCGGCGAACGGCTCGGTACCCGGGTCACGGTCCCGCCCCACGCCGGGGTCGCGAACGCCGTCGGCGCGGTGGCGAGCGGCATCCTTCAGACCGTCAAGGCGCTGATCACGGCCCCCGACGAGGGCCGCTACCGGGTCCATCTGTCGAGCGAGCCGCGCGACTTCACGGCCTACGAGGAGGCGCTCGGCTTCGCCGAGCGCGAGGCCGCCCGCTTGGCCGCGGAGCAGGCGCGGCAGGCGGGCGCCGGCGAGGTCCAGCTCCGGACCCGGCGCCGCGAGCGCATCGTGCAGGGCGCCGACGGCCACAGCCAGTTCATCGACTGCGAGGTCGCCGCGACAGCGGTCGGCCGGCCCCGGCTGGCCGGCGCCCCCGCGGCCACCGAGAGCCACCCATTGATCCAAGCAGGAGGAGCAGGACCATGACCATCGAACGCAAGCACAGCGGCGCGCGCATGAGCCAGATCGTGATTCACGGCGACACGGTCTACCTGGCCGGCCAGGTCGCGGAGCAGGCGCCGGCCTCACCGGCCGGCGAGCAGACCGCGGCGATCCTGAAGCAAATCGACGGCCTGCTGGCCGAAGCCGGCAGCGACAAGTCCAAGCTGCTTTCCGCGACCATCTGGCTCGCCGACATGCGCGACTACGACGCGGTCAACGAGGTCTGGGACGCCTGGGTGCCCGAGGGCGCGGCCCCGGCGCGCGCCTGCGTCGAGGCCAAGCTGGCGTTTGCCAAATATACTGTCGAGATCGGCGTCATCGCCGCACGCTAAAGACCTTCGGGATGGATCGCGGACGCCCGGCGTAACATTGATGAGAGGACCGCCCGCGGCGGCCCGTCACAGCCAAGGAACAGGCCATGCCGAGACTGCTGCTCGCCTTGCTCGTCGCCCTCCTCGCGTTCCAGGCCCCGGCCCAAGCCGAGATCCGCCGGCTCGCCTTCGTCCAGGATGACGGCACGCTCAAGGTGGGGGGGCGCACTGTCCGCCTTTTCGGTATCTACATCCCGCCGACCAACCGGGTCTGCCGCACGTCGATCCGACCGGTGCGCTGCGCGTCCAGGGCCGTGCTGCAGCTCGACCTCAGGGTCGACCGCTTCGTCGCCTGCGATCGGGTGGCGCGCCATACCGACCGCAGCGAGAGCGCGGTCTGCCGCATCCGCGTCCGCAACTCGCCGCTCGGCCCCGACATCGACCTTTCTGCCTGGATGCTGTACCACGGCTGGGCCGTCGCCCTGCCCAACGCGCCCTTCGAGTACCTGGTCCTGGAGCGCATTGCCCGGGAGCGCGAACGGGGTATCTGGGGCATTCCGGTGGACCGCGTCACCTTTCGGTGATGGCCTGCAGGTCGCAGAACGCCTGTATTTCGCCTACAGTCTCGATACGGCATTAGGGTCCGGCGCCGATCCGAGGGGGCTTGGGGCATGAAGGTTATGGTCATGGGCGCGGGGGTGATTGGCGTGACCACGGCCTATTGCCTGCTGAAGGACGGCCACGAGGTCACGGTGCTCGAGCGCAACGCGGGCGCCGCCGAGGAAACCAGTGCGACCAACGCCGGCCTGATCGCGCCGGGGCACGCCTACGCCTGGGCCTCGCCCAAGGCGCCGGCGATGCTGCTCAAGTCGCTGTGGCGCGACGACCAGGCGCTCCGCTTCAAGCCGCGCCTCGACCCGCGCCTGTGGCGCTGGTCGCTGTCGTTTCTGCGCCAGTGCACGGCCGCGCGGGCGCGCGCCAACACCCTGCGCAAGCACCGTCTCTGCCTCTATGCGCAGGCGGCGTTCAACGAGATGGTAGCCGAGACCGGCGTTGCCTACGACGGCGAGAACCGGGGCCTGCTCTACCTCTACCGCAACGCCCGGGACTTCGATCAGAGCGTCGCCAAGACGGCGATCCTGTCCGGCGGAGGCCAGGACCTCCGGGCCGTCGACCGCGACGAGATCGCGCGCATCGACCCGGCCCTGGCCCCGGTCAAGGACAAGCTCGCCGGCGCCATCTACTGCCCGACCGACGCCAGCGGCGACGCCCGCCTGTTCACCCAGGGCCTGGCCGAGGCCTGCACCGGGATGGGCGGTCGGTTCCTCTATGGGACCGCGATCCGAGGCATCGAGACCGAGGGTGACCAGGTCGTCCGGGTGGCGACCGACCGGGGGGAGGAGCGCGCCGAGGTCTACGTCATGGCGCTCGGCTGCGAGAGTCCGCTCCTGGCGCGGCGGCTCGGCGTCCGTCTGCCGATCTATCCGGTCAAGGGCTATTCGGTCACCCTGCCGGTCGAGGCCGGCCATAGCCCGCCCGCCATCGGTGGCGTCGACGAGGGCAACCTGGTCGCCTACGCGCGCATGGGCAAGCGCCTGCGCGTCACCGCGACGGCCGAGTTCGCCGGCTACGACCTGGCGCACAAGCCGGCCGACTTCAGGCACATGCTCGCGGCGGCGCGCGACCTCTTCCCCGCGGGCGGCCAGTGGGACCGTCCGGACTACCGCGCCTGCCTGCGGCCCATGACGCCGGAGGGCTCGCCGATCTTCGGCCTCGGCGCTCAGCGCAATCTCTACTACAATGTCGGCCACGGCCACATGGGCTGGACCATGGCCTGCGGCGCGGCGCGCATCACCGCGGACCTGGTCGCCGGGCGCGATACCGAGATCCCGATCGAGGGTATGACGCTGCGTTAAGGAGGACCACGACATGACCGAGACCCTCGCGGCAGGGGCGTCCGCCGACGGCCTGCTCGTCGACAAGCAGCGCATGGCCTTCGAGCTCGACGGCGGCATCGCGGAACGGGCGGCCATCGGAGTGATCGTCCTGGGCAGCGACCAGACCATCGAGCACGAGTTCCGGCGGATCTTCGACATTCCGGGCGTCGCCTTCTACGAGAGCCGGATCCACAACGCCAACGAGATCACGCCCGAGACCCTGAAGGCCATGGAGGCCGGCATCGCGGACTGCACGGCGCGGATCCTGCCCGGCCTGCCGCTCGACGTGGTCGCCTACGGCTGCACCTCGGGGGCCATGGTGATCGGCGACGATAAGGTCGCGGCGCGCGTCCACGAGGCCCGCCCGGGGGTCGCCTGCACGACGCCGATGGCCGCGGCCTTCGCCGCCTTCAAGGCGCTCGGCTGCCGCCGAATCGCGCTCCTGACCCCCTACGTCGACGAGATCAACCAAGCCATGCGCGCCCACCTCCAGGCCGGCGGCCTCGACGTGCCGGTCATGGGCTCGTTCAACGAGGGCGACGACCGCAAGGTCGGCCGGATCAGCCCGGCCTCGCTCAGCCGGGCGGCGCTCGAGCTGGGCGCGTCCGAGACGGTCGACGCGGTCTTCGTGTCCTGCACGGCCCTGCGCCTGGTCGAGGTCGTCGCCGGGATCGAGGCGGAGCTGGGCAAGCCGGTCACCTCGAGCAACCACGCGCTCGCCTGGCACTGCCTGCGCCTGGCCGGCATCGACGACCCCCTGCCCCAACACGGCCGGCTGTTTACTTGTGCTCTCGCCTGAGCAGCGTCGGGGAATACTTGTCAGGCGCCCTGCAAGGTGATTGCATAGCGGCAGAAGACCCCGCGGTGGCCAAAGCGGAGGCGGGCCGCGCAACATGGCGCGGCGAAACGCCCTGGCCATGACAGGCGGCAACAGGGAGCGTGCAGGCGGCGTGCCGAGAGACAGCAGCGGACAGTCCGCGGACATCGAGTTCGCCGGCGTGACGAAGCGGTTCGGCGAGGTCGTGGCGGTCGACGACGTCAGCCTCTCGGTGGAGCGCGGCGCCTTCTACACCTTTCTCGGCCCCTCGGGCTGCGGCAAGACCACCTCGCTGCGCCTGATCGCCGGTTTCGAGCAGCCGGACCAGGGCGACGTGCGCATCGGCGGCGCTTCGGTGGTCGGCATTCCGCCCTACAAGCGCCCGGTCAACATGGTGTTCCAGCACTACGCGCTGTTTCCGCACCTGACCGTGGCCGACAACATTGGCTACGGTCTGCGCCAACGCGCGCCGCGACCGACGAACAGCGAGATCACCGGCCAGGTTGGTGAGATGCTGGAGCTGGTGCGCCTTTCCGGATTCGAGACGCGGCGCGTCTGGGAGCTGTCCGGCGGCCAGCAGCAGCGGGTCGCGCTGGCCCGCGCGTTGATCAACCACCCGACGGTCCTGCTGCTCGACGAGCCCCTGGCCGCCCTCGACCGCAAGCTGCGCCGCGAGATGCAGATCGAGCTTCAGACCTTGCAGCGCGAGGTCGGCATCACCTTCGTCCTGGTCACCCACGATCAAGAGGAGGCGCTGTCGATGAGCGATACAATCTGCATCATGCGCGACGGCCGGATCGTGCAAACCGGAGGTCCAAAGGAGCTCTACGACGAGCCCGTAAACGGCTACGTCGCCGACTTCGTGGGCAAATCGAACTTCTTCGCCGGCAAGGTGGTCGAGGCGACCGGGACCGGCGCCGCGGTCGAGCTCGAGGGCGGCCGGGTGCTCAGCGGGCGCAGGCCCAAGAACGGCGAGACGCTCGCGCCCGGCGCGCGTGGCGTCATCGCGGTGCGGCCCGAGCTGGTCCACGTTACGCCGACCGCAGGTCCAACCGCCTCGCAAACGGACGTGGAGGCCCCGGGCCGGGTCAAGAACCGCATCTTCCTGGGCGAGCACACGGAATACCTGGTCGGAACCCAGGAGCTGGGCGACATCCTCGCCCTGGTACCCAAGCACGTAGAGGCGTCGGACGGGGGCTTCACCCCCGGCGACGAGGTCCGTATCGGCTGGCGCACAAGCGCGGCCTTGAGCCTGGCCGAACGCTAGACGATCGGCCGGAACCCTAGGGACGTAGTGAAAACATCCCGGCAAACAGGAGCATGAGGAGGAGTGAAAATGTCATACAAGAACAACGGCGATACGCCGATCAGCGCCAAGAAGTTCATGGAGGAGCTGCGGCGCTACCAGAAGGGCTCGGTGAGCCGCCGTCATTTCCTCGGCGTCACCGGCCTGGGCCTGGCCACGGCCGCGATGGCCAAGGCCATGCCGGAGCTGGCCGGTATCGGCAAGGCCCATGCAGCCGCCAATATCGGCGACCGCGTGTCGATCGCCACTTGGCCGAACTACTACGATCCGGCCAACTATGAAGCCTTCACCACGGCGACCGGCGCCGACGTGCAGATCAGCGTCTTCGGCTCCAACGAGGAGATGCTGGCCAAGCTCCAGGCCGGCGGCACCGGCTGGGACGTTTTCGTGCCGACCAATTACACGATCAGCACCTATGTCGAACTCGACCTGATCCAGCCGCTCGACCTGTCGCGCCTGGCAAACTTCGACGAGAAGCACTACATCAAGCGCTTCATCGAGCCCGGCACCGTGAACGGCAAGGTCTATGCCGTGCCCAAGAACTGGGGGACGACCGGCTTCGTGCTGAACCGCAAGAAGGTCAAGACCGACCCGACCACCTGGAAGGCGTTCTGGGACCTGACCAAGACCGACGCCTCGGGCCGGGTCATCGTCCACGACTACCAGCTTACGACCATCGGCAACGCGCTGAAGTACTTCGGCTATTCCTTCAACTCGGTCGATCCCAAGGAGCTGGCCGACGCGGAGAAGCTGCTGCTCGAGGCGAAGCCGCACCTCTTCGCGATCACCAGCGACTACCAGCCGGCTATGCGCGCCAACGACGCCTGGATGTCCATCGCCTGGACCGGCGACGGGCTCCAGCTGCACCGCGACATCCCCGAGATCGACTACGTGCTCGGCAAGGAAGGCGGCGAGCTGTGGAGCGACTTCTACGCCATCCCGAAGGAGGCCCCGCACGTGGATGCGGCCTATGCCTTCATCGACTACCTGATCGACCCCAAGATCAACGCCCGTGAAGTGGCAGCCCACGGCTATCCGGTGCCGGACAACCGCACGACTGCGTTGCTGCCCAAGGAGATGACCGAGGACCCGATCATGTATCCGGCGCAGGAGCTGCTGGACGCGCTCGAGTTCGGCGCGGCGGTGACCCTGACCGACCCGCTGCGGGCCGAGGTCATGGCCCGGTTCAAGGCCGCCTAGAACCCGATGGCGGAAGTTCGTGAGTCACCCCCACCCCGACCCTCCCCCGTCGAGGGGGAGGGAGCAACCCTTTGGCCAGCCTTGGAGTCCCCTCCCCCCTTGCGGGGGAGGGCCAGGGTGGGGGGTATATCACTCATTGCCGAGTCCCGGTACTAGGACGGGAACGGCACCAAGACCGGGGACGGGGGCATGACGGCGGCCAAGGTCGCGGGAAAAAACGGCAACCGGGTGACGGCGATGCTGCTGTTGCCGACCACGCTGTGGTTCCTGCTGCTGCTCGTCATGCCTCTCGTCGTCATCCTGGTGTTCAGTCTGGGGGAACGCGCGCCGGCGGGAGGCTATCAGGCGGCCCTGACGCTCGAGCAGTACGCCAATCTGCCGGCGCGTCTCAAGGCCTTCACCAATACGCTCACGCTGTCCCCCCTGGGCACCTTGATCTGCATGGTGATCGCCTATCCGCTCGCCTATTACCTCGCGATCAAGGCCGGACGCCGTGCCAAGGCGCTGCTGCTCACGCTGGTCATCGTTCCGTTCTGGACCAGCTTCCTGATCCGCACCTACGCCTGGATCTACATCCTGGGCGGGCGCGGCATTCCCCGGCTTCTGGAGATGATCGGCATCGAGGACCTGCGCCTGATCAACACGCCGACCGCAGTCCTGATCGGCATCGTGTACGGCTATCTGCCGCTCATGGTCTTCCCGATCTACGTCAGCCTGGAGAAGCTCGACAAGGGCCTGCTCGAGGCCTCGAGCGACCTGGGGGCGAACCCAGTCAGGACCTTCCTGCAGGTCACGCTGCCGCTCTCCGCGCCGGGCCTGATCACCGGGTCGCTGCTGGTCTTCATCCTGCTGATGGGCGAATACCTGATCCCGGCGATCCTCGGCGGCGGCAAGGTCTTCTTCGTCGGCAACGCCTTGGTCGACCTGTTCCTGCAGTCCCGGAACTGGCCCTTCGGGTCCGCCGTCGCGGTCGCCCTCGTGGTCATCATGCTGGTGGCGATCGCGCTCTATCTCTCCCTGGCCGGACGCGAACGCGGCCGCCAGGACGTATCGATCATCTAATACCAAAGGTCCTTGATAATGACGCATTTCATGGGAGCGAATCGGGTCGCCGGGCAGGCGCGGCGTGCAGCGCGATGCATGCATCGGGCAAGCGCCGCAACGCACCCGGCGCCCCGATACGCCCCACCCGGAGGGCCGGGCGATTTTGGCCGCCAGCCGCGTTGCGCGCCGCCCTGCCTGCGCGAAGCCGGAGCTTCGCTTCGGCGAAGGCAGGTTGTTGTACGCGCACAACGGCGCAACGCGCGCCTTGCTGGCGGCCAAAATCGCCTCGGTGAAATGCGTCATTATCAAGGATCTTTGGTATAAGGAGAGCCAGAGGTGCGTCTCTATGCCGCCGCCGTCTATGTTTTCCTTTACGGACCGATCTCGCTGATCGTGCTGTTCAGCTTCAATGCGGGCCGGCACGCCGCCTCGTTCGAGTGCTGTTCCACGATGTGGTACGGACGCACCTTCCAGAACACCTTTCTGCTCGAGGCCCTGGCCACCAGCCTCATCGTCGCCAGCACGACGGCGGTACTGGCCACGATCATGGGCACGATGGCGTCGATCGCGCTGCAGCGCGTGCGCGGGGGTCTGCGGCTCCTGTTCGATGCGCTCACCTATACCGCCATCGTCATTCCGGGCATCGTCATCGGCATCGCCACGCTGGTCGCGCTGGTCACCGCCTTCGGTTTTCTCAATCCGGTGTTGGACGCGCTGTGGCCCGCCGGCACCGCTCCCAGCCTGCAGCTCGGCTACGGCTCGGTGATCGCGGCCCACACGCTCTTCACCATGGCCCTGGTGATCGTCATCGTGCGCGCGCGCATCCAGGGCATGGACCGCGCCCTGATCGAGGCCTCGGCCGACCTCTACGCGACGCCTTGGCGCACCTTTCGGCAGATCACCCTGCCACAGATCTTCCCGGCGGTGATGTCCGGTTTCCTGCTCAGTTTCACATTCAGCTTCGACGACTTCATCATCGCCTTCTTCGTCGCCGGCTCGAAGACGACCTTGCCGATCTACGTGTTCTCGTCGATCCGGCGGGGCATCACGCCGGAGACCAACGTCATCGCGACGATGATCCTGGCTGTGTCGCTGACACTCCTCTTCGTCGCCCAGTTCCTGCTCCGGGCGCGGACCGGAAAGAGCGGCCGACCGGCCTGACCGCGGCCCCTGCCCTCTCGGACCAGGGACGGCTTTGCCATGGCGGCCCTGAAATCGACCGCCCGTTAACGCTTTGCTGGTCATCCCGCCATAGGTTGAGGAAGGAATCGGATCATGAACGACAACGGCAAAACGGCGCTGGTCACCGGCGCGACCTCGGGCATCGGCGCGGCCATCGCGCTGGAGCTGGCGGCGCAGGGCCATGCGGTCATGCTGGCCGGCCGCGACGCCGCGCGCGCGGCGGCCATGGAAGAGCGCGTCAGGGCGGCCGGCGGCCGGGCGTCCTCGTGGCTGGGCGACCTCTCGGCGCCTGGCCCTTGCCAGGCGCTGGTCGAGGCCTCGGTCGAGCGCTTCGGCGGCATCGACGTCCTGGTCAACAACGCCGGGATCATCCACTACGGCACCGCCGAGGAGACCACGGAGGCCGTGTGGGACGAGACCCTGGCGGTCAACGTCTCCGCGGTCTTCTACATGAGCCGGGCCGCGGTCCCGGCGCTGCGCCCGCGTGGCGGCGTCATCGTCAACATCGCCTCGGACTGGGGCCTGGCCGGCGGCCGCCGCGCCGTCGCCTATTGCGTCAGCAAGGGCGCGGTCGTCCAGCTGACCCGGGCCATGGCGCTCGACCACGCCCACGAGAACATCCGCGTCAACGCGATCTGCCCGGGCGACACCGATACGCCGATGCTGGACGTCGAGGCGCGCGAGCGCGGCCAGGACCCGGCCGAGGCCCGGCGCGAGATGGCCGCGGAGGTGCCGCTCGGCCGGATCGCCACGCCGGAGGAGATCGCCAAGCTGGCCGCCTTCCTGGTGTCCGACGGCGCGGCCTACATGACCGGCGCCGCGATCGCCATCGACGGAGGCAACACGGCGGCTTGAACCCAAGGACAGTCAGGAGTTGGACAGATGAAGGGATGCCGCAGCTGTAGAAACTGGACGGGAATCGACGAGTTCCTCGACCGCGACGATCCGGCCGTCGTCAACACCAAGGTCCAGTTGGGCAATTGCCGGCGTTACGCGCCGCAGCCCTTGAGCTTCGACGCCGCGACAGGCGAATCGCCCAGGGCCCAGGCCGCCTGGCCCCTGGCCGCCTCGGACGAATGGTGCGGCGAGTGGGAGCCCGCCTTCGAGAGCTAGCCCACCGGGTCACCAGTTGTTGCGCAGCTCGCGCAGCTTGACGAACACGGTCTTGGGGTCCGGGTCGTCCGGCAGGTCCGGGAAGGTCTCGCGCAGCCGGGCGATCACCGTCGGGCTGTGCAGCCGGAAGAAAGTGTTGATCTCCTTCTCGAGCGCGAGCGTCGAGACCAGCGCCCGGTTCGGGTCCTGGTCCTCCACCTCCTCCAACAGCTCGCCGGCGCGCGCGTTGTCGGGCTCGCGATCCAGGGTGAAGGCGAGGTTGTTCGCGATGTAATCGTGGCCCGGATAGACCAGGGTCTTGTCCGGCAGTCCGGCGAGCTGGGTCGCGAAGGTGTGGTAGAGCTCGTTCGGATGGCCGCCGTTGTGGCAGTTGCCGGCCCCGGCGTTGAACAGGGTGTCGCCGCAAAACAGCGCCGGCGTGCCGGCATGGGCCAGCAGGCAGACGTGGCTCATGGTGTGCCCGGGGGTATCCAGCGCCTCCAGCTCGACGCCGCGGCCCACCTTGATCACGTCGCCGGCCGAGAGCCCCCGGTCGATGCCCGGGATCTTGTCCTTGGCGTTGGCGTGCGCCAGAAGCTTGGCGCCCGTGGCCGCGATCACGGCCTTGTTGCCGCCGGTATGGTCGCCGTGCTCGTGGGTGTTGAGCACCTGTGTGATCTCCCAGCCCTCCTGCCGCGCCTTGGCCAGGCACTTGGCGTGGTCCAGGGGGTCGACGGCCAGCGCTTCGCCGCTTTCGGGACAGACGATCAGGTAGTTGAAGTTGCGGTAGGCGTTCGCGGTCCAAATCTGTTCGACGATCACGGGCCTTCTCCCTCGCGTCCGGGTCCGATACCCAGTCTAGCGCAGCGCGGCCGGCGCGTCAGCGGATTGTGAGGAAGAGCGGATCCGGATTCGGGCAAGTAACAGCGCCAATATCGATGCGAGACTCTGACATGAACTACACTGAATAGATGGATTCAAGTGACGTGGACTCCGGGTCGTCTCGATCTTATATGATGCACGAAGTATACCCGTTTGGATTTTATTTATTTCATTGAGGCTGTGTCATAGTTGTGCCATAACCGTGTTCTTTCAGTGGCATGGCGAAACAGGCGTTGCCTTGGAACGAATGCTTGCCGATCATTCCCCGATCGGGGGTTTGATGGTGTATTGGAGGGCTGAACATGACCAGATCAAAAGCTTGGGTACCGCTGGCGGCGGCCGCCTTCGCGCTTTCCTTCGGCTTGGCCGCCTGCGACGAGGGCGGTCCTGAACAGCAGACCAGCGCCCCGGCCGTTGAGCAGCCGGGCGACGCGGCCGCAACGCCCGAAGGCGAGACCCAGAAGAGCGAGTGACCCCACGGTGGGGACCCGCGTCCTTGTCCGGGTCCTCCCGTGAGCGGTTTGGCGGCGGCTATCGTAAATAGCCGATGAAGTGCTCGCTGCCTCTGACAACGTAGGCGTTGCCGAAGCTGTCGTAGCACATCGTGCCGCCGAACCGGGCCGGATGCCCGTTCAGATACCCGGTCCCCGTGGTAGGCCGGCATCCCCGCAGGGCCGGCTGGGGCGGGGCGTAGTACTGCGGCGGCGGTGGCGCGGAGGCCCGCGTGAGCAGGCTGCCGAGCACCAAGCCGCCCAGCAGGCCGCCGACCAGATAGGCGGCGGCGTCGTTGTGATGGCGATGGCCGTGATGGCCGCGATGACCATAGCCCCCGGCCAGTGCCGGCGTCGCACCGAGCAGAAGGGCCGAGGCGGCAAGCGCCGCGATGATTTTTCTCATGGCTTCATGACCTCGTTCGATCGCAGGCGATAACAGCACGCAAAGACTCTCCGGCTCTTTGCTTCTCAAGTTGGCCCTGGGGCGCGGCCCGAACCGGCGTATACAGTGATACGTGGCCGGCGGGTCCCCCATCCCCAGGCGACGCTCCGACGGGTTCGTCCCTTCCGGCAGCTCCGGCACGGCGCCTCACGCCGCCGGCGGCGTGAGGCGTCGGCGGGCCGGGCGGCGGCACGATCGGCGGGCCGGGCGGCAGGTCGGGCGGCCAAGGCGGCAACTCCTCCGGCACCGGCTCCTCCGGCGGTTTGGCCGGTGGTTTCGGAATCTGGGCATCCAGCATGGCTACTCGAAGCATAGCACGGTTTGGACACGATCGGATCGGAAACACGTTGAAACCTATTGATGCGAAGTTGCACAGATTCGCGTTATAGTATATGATATTCATTAGAATGTATCGATTTTATTGTATTCTCTCGTTATACCTCGATCGAAGTTCAACCCTCGAACAGGTTCGCGCGATGGCTTCCAGCATCAGGTCCGTTCATCTTGTCCCAGCCTTAGTTGTGGCCGTCCTCTTCGGGGCGTCGCCGACGACCGGCCGGACCGCGGCCATCG
>Ga0224504_10000019_pt1 | contig 58413 bp, 51 predicted proteins | sample SF_Oct11_sed_USG_3_FD_170160 | JGI IMG/M metagenome (GOLD analysis project Ga0224504, IMG submission 170160) | Sediment microbial communities from San Francisco Bay, California, United States - SF_Oct11_sed_USGS_24 | ecosystem: Environmental > Aquatic > Marine > Sediment | place: USA...
GAGTAGTATCCAGTAGCCTATATGCCTTATCTTCACTTCACCGCCCTAGCCGCTGATGTAACTCTCCAGCTGCTCGATTTCTTCCTGTTGGTCCGAAATGATCGCCTGTACGAGGTCGCCTATCGATATTAATCCGGCCACCTTACCGTCGACCAGAACGGGCAAATGGCGAATGCGTCGTTCGGACATCAGGGTCATACAATCATTCACTGATTGAGTGAGCGAAGCCGTAACGAGATCTGTCGTCATGATGTCGGCTACCGGTGTCGACTCGGATGAGCGACCCTTGACGATGACCTTACGCGCATAGTCACGTTCCGTGACGATGCCCTTGAGTTCATCACCATCCATGACGAGCAAGGAGCCAACCGCGCGGTCGGCCATGAGCTTGATCGCGTCGAAAACCGACGCGTCCCCGGCAATTGAAATTATTTCATCGCCTTTTCTATCGAGCAGTTGCTGTACCAGTTTCATTCCGCCTCCCGTTTTGCCCGCGAGCAGTGGTTTTAAGGGAAGTTTAGCAGATGCCGCCTAACCTTCCCCAGCGGGCGGCGCAACTGCCACGATCCCGGGCTGTCGAGGCCTGTGTGCGTCAACAGGATTCGGCTGAGAATACTAGTTTTCGTGATCCGCATACCGAGCCAGCCGCTCCGCTAGCGTCTCCACCGAATACCAAAGCCCGCGCAACATGACACCATGAATGCGATGTGCATGCCGGACATTTTCCAGCGGATTGGCATTGACAAGAACCAGGTCGGCGTCGCGATCCACGGCAACTGTGCCCGCGTTGCTATTGAGAAACTCGGCGACGGCAACCGTCCCGGTTCGCAATGCCTCGTAGGGGGTCAGACCCGCTGCAACCAACGCATCGAGCTCCTGATGCAGCGAGAAGCCGGGCACGCTGAATACTTGCGGCGAGTCCGAACCAAGGAGCAAACCGGCGCCAGCTTTGTGCAATTCCAATAGCAAACGGTGGCGCAACTCTATTGCCAAGGCCGCCACTTCCGGATTGAAATCACGTTCTGCGAACAGCGCTTCTTTTGAAGCGACCCAGCGCTCCACGGTGGTTTTCGGCATATAGCGCATGCCCGGCTGGCTGCGAAGCTCGGCTGTAGGCGTCGTATTTATTCGAACCTCGACGAGCACTTCGGTCGGGACGTTCCAGGTACCGGCCGCAGCGGTGGCACGAGCGATCTCCGGGATACGCTCAGGATCAAGCTCGGCTGCGAGCATGACATCGAAGAAACCTCCGTAGCCCCCGAAACCATCGCTGCCAACGGGCAACAATGCAGCAAAATAGCCATCCAGATGATCGATGGTGGCCATACCGACCTGCAGCGCACGAGCGACACCCACCGCCACAGGAACATGACCCGCAAACGGCATACCAAGCTCATTCGCCGTCTCGGCAAGAGCCTCGAATTCCTCCGCTGTCAGTCCTGGATGGATCTTGACGAAGTCATAGCCTGCTCGGTGCTGGTCCCTGACCATTTGCCGCGCCTGGATAGCGCCAGCGACAGACCGCCCATTGAAAGACGGTCCGGATGTAACAAGGCGCGGTCCAAATACGCTGCCATTATTTAGGTCTTCGCGCAGACCGATGTGCGACGGCTGTCCCAGCATGCCCCGTATGGTGGTCACGCCATTTGCCACGTAAAGACTAAAGTTGCGATCAAGCTCATCCGAAGTGGCGGCCGGCACGTGCGCGTGCATTTCCGCAAGACCCGGCATCAGGAATCGATCGGTACCGTCGATGACTTTCGCCCCTTTGGGAATCGGGACTTCATCGACAGGCCCGAGTGCTGTGATAACGCCCCCGCTCACGACAACGGTCTGCTGTTTAATGACCGTTTCCGAGCTCATCGGCACGACGTTCACATTGACGAACGCGGTGGTCTGCGCCCAGACGGACGATGCAGCCAGCAACGCCACAAACAAGACTATAAAACGCGTCATAACTCAATTTCCTCAGCGGAGTGAATGCCGGCGAGCTTATCCTCTGCGATATTGCCCCCACAGATTACTACAGCGACCCGCTTGCCCGTGAGTTCAGTCCTGCGGGCTAGCATCCCCGCGACAGCCACGCCTGCGGCACCTTCTATGGTATCGAGTTCGCTGGCCATGAAGGCCCGCATCCCTGCGGCAATCTGTTCTTCATTCACGACGATCCAATCGTCGACTACCGCCTGGCTCAGCTCGAATGTAACCGCACCTTGCTCGATGCCGCCGGCGGTGCCGTCAGACAGGGTTGGCTCGCTCGGCATGTCGATAATCTCACCCGCTTCGATAGAGCGTGTCATGACGGGGGAAGCCAACGGCTGGCAGCCGTAGACACGAATGCCGGGATTGTGGGCTTTGATGACTGCACCGGTACCGCCGATAAGGCCGCCACCACCAACGGCAATAAAAACCGCATCGACATCGGGCAGGTCTTCGATAATCTCTATACCGCAGGTACCCTGGCCGGCGATGACCTGCTCATCGTTGTAAGGCGAGAGATAGAACATACCGGCCTCGCTCGCATACTCACGGGCATGCTGTTCTGTATCGAGGCCATCCGTACCAAACAAGCGCACGTCGCCACCATAGCTCCTGATCTTTTCTATTTTTGCCGACGACGTTTGTTCGGGAACAAATATAACCCCGGTGACACCAAGTGCGCGCATTGCGCAGGCAACGGCGGCGCCATGATTGCCGCTCGACGCGGCCACACAACCACGCGCCCGGTTTTCGTCGTCGAGCGTCAGCAAGCGATTGGTGGCACCTCGCAGTTTGAAAGAACCCGTGGTCTGCCGATTTTCCAGCTTGAAGTAAACCTCGGCACCCAGGGCGTCGCTGAATGTCGACGAGCGCTGCAATGGCGTATGTTCGAGATGCCCGGCGCAGCGCTTCGCCGCCGCGTTCGCCGCGGCTGCTGTATTAGATACGATCGACACTGAACGTATCGCAGCTATCCGGATCGCCGCTACCCAGCCCTTCGCGGAACCAGCGCTGTCGCTGTGCCGATGTGCCATGAGTAAACGATTCGGGCACGACGGTGCCCTGGCTTTGACGCTGCAGCGTATCGTCACCAATCGCACTCGCCGCGTTAAGCGCCTCGTCGATGTCGCCCGCCTCGAGGATATTGCGTGCCTTGTCCGCACGCAGGGCCCAGACGCCAGCAAGACAATCCGCCTGCAGCTCGAGACGCACCGACAGCGCGTTTGCGTCGGCCGTGCCCAGTCCCTGTTTCATTTTATGGACCTGCCCCGAAATGCCGAGCAGGTTCTGCACATGGTGGCCGATTTCGTGCGCAATAACGTAGGCCTGCGCGAAATCGCCGGGCGCCTTGAAGCGGGTTCGCATCTGATCGTAGAAGCTGAGGTCGATGTAGGCTTTCCTGTCCGCCGGGCAATAAAACGGCCCCATGGCCGCCTGGCCGAGACCACACGCGGAACGTGTGGCACCCGAAAACATCACGAGAGTCGGCGCCTCATAGCGACGCCCCTGGGCGGCAAAAATCTCGGTCCAGACATCCTCGGTGTCGGCAACCACCACTGACACCATGTCGGCCAGCGGATCGTTCCGAAGGTCTTCGGCCGTGGGACGCGAACCAGTCGACGACGCGCCGCCAACGTTGCCGCCCTGCATGCCCTCTAACAGTGGCGTAGGGTCAACGCCGAAATACATCGCTACGAGGACCAGGACGATGGTACCCACGCCGCCACCGAGCAACCTGGGGCCTGCCAGCGAACCGCGTCGGTCTTCTATGTTTGAACTGCGTCTGCCGCCTTGCCACCGCATGGCCTGCTCCTTATTCCGAGGATGGCCATTGTCGGCCATCCATCCCGGCATTTTCAAATATGCGCTTAAGTGCGCCTGGGCTTTACATCTGCTCTTCGATCGGGAGCAGGCTCAGGAGTTTGGTCGTAAAACGACGCCACAAACTGGTCTGGGGCTCCGTCGTGATGATCTCCTCTACACCGGCCGTCTGTAGCAGCCATTGCAGCCGGTTCTTGCGTGACAGGCGCAACTTGTAGGCAAAGTCCGGCAACGAATCGAGGATGCTCGTCGCCATGGACTCGGCCAGATCGTCTGACTCGACTTCCATGCCCATCTCGGTATTGAGATACAGCGAGCGCGGGTCAAGATTGAATGACCCAACAAACAGTCGCTTGCGATCGACGGTCGCCACTTTCGAATGCAAAGTGATTTTTGTGTCTGTTGCCACTGCCTCAAAACGGGGCCGCAGCTCATACAGCTCTACCCCCTGCTGCAACAGCGGCTTGCGGTATCGCGCATAAACGGCATGTACGCTCGAGTGATTGGTTGACGCGAGAGAGTTGCTGATGATGACCACCCGCACGCCCTTCCTTACTAGCGAACCGAAGAAATCGACACCCTGTTTCTGCGGTACGAAATACGGAGAAATGACAATTAGTTCCTGCTGCGCAGCGGACACCAGTTTCAGCAGGTAGTCGCTCATCTCACTCTGGCGGCGGCGAATCAGGTTACGGACCTTGTCAGGATGATCCTGCACGATTCGGGTTTTGGCCGCGACAAAGTCCAGGCGGCCGTCGACGAACTCATCGATCAGCTCACCGCTAACACCTTGCAGAAACGGCTCGTCCTGGTGTCGTTGTACATACTTGCGTCCTTCTTCCAACGAATCCGCAACGCTGCCGTGTGCGATCAGTTTGTCGAACGCATCCATCGGAATCGCTTCGGGGGAGTTCCAGTATTCATCGAAGCCGTCGGACACATCGTCAACGGCCAAACCAATCGCCATCAGGTCCTCATCGATGAACTCGGTTTTGCCGCCGGTCTGGTAGTACTCATCGGCAATATTACGGCCACCCACGATCGTCACCTGATTATCGACAGTAAACGACTTGTTGTGCATGCGGCGATTCAGAATGTTGAAATTTGCCAACAGGCTGATAAAGCGCGACCTGCGCCGCGGAAACGGGTTGAATACTCTGACCTCGATATTCTCATGTTCGTCGAGCGATAACAGGCCTGAGTCGACTTCGTCCGTGAGCGCGTCGTCCATCAGCAGCCGCACGCGCACTCCGCGGTCTGCCGCTGACGCCAGATGCAGGGCAACAAGATTTCCCGACAGGTCATCCTTGATCAGGTAGCTCTGTATATCGACGGTTATTTCGGCCTTATCGATCAGTCCGACCCGTGCGCCGAGCGCGTCGCTTCCGGAATCCAGTCGATACACCGCCGACTGCGCTTGCCGGGCCTGCAACCAGGTCGTCGCTGCGGCGCCCAGTGCCGTCCCTTCAGTATCCGTGGGCTTCCAGGACTCATTGCGTTCGGGGAGTCTGAAAAAACGCTGGTACTTCGGCGGCAGGCGGCTACCAACCAATGTCGAAAACATCCCCATGTGGGTGATGATTCAGGAACCGGCTCACGCTGACAACCGTTAATCCACTTTGCGACCATAAATGCGTCATCAATTTTACAGAATCAGACGAGTGGAACTGGTTCATTGCGTGACCCTCAATGATGTGCAAGGATCGGAATTCGTTTGACAAAGGCACACCTGTCGAAAGACAGCGTCGCAAAGCTTCCGGTCTAAAGGATTTTCCCAGGACAGCGGGGCCACCAACGCGAACTCGCATCGCCGCAGCGATGCGTCTCGGTGTCTTTGGCAATGTTTGACAACGCTGGAGGCATTGATGGCATCCCCAAGATTTCGCGACACTGGCCGGTTCGTCCGCCGCACCGCCCCTACCAAAATCTACACTCCTGCAAACCTCGCGGATCTGATGCGCTGCCTCAACCCGGCCAACAATGCGCCGGTACCGATTCGCATCCGTGGTGCCGGCACGGCAGCGACTGACTGCAATACCAATAGCGCCGGAACCATTATCGACATGACGAGACTCGATCGTATCGTCCACATCGATACCTACAACCACACTGTCAAGGTTGAGGCTGGCGTGCGGCTCGGCACGCTGGTTGGCGCACTGGCCGATCAGGGTCTTGAGCTGATTGGCAATCACGACCAGATGGAACGCACCGTTGGTGGCGCGATTGCATCCCCCTGTATCGGCGCATGTATCGGTGGGCAGGCAGCCTATCTTTCGACGCAGGTAATGAATCTGAAAGTTATAACGGCGACCGGGCAGGTAATGAAAGTCTCGGAGCAGCAGAAACACCTGTTGAATGCATTCCGTCTAAGTTATGGAGTGCTTGGCGCGATTTACGAAGCTACCTTGCAAGTGCGCCCCATTGCGACGTTTTCAGCGAGTCACCGTAGCCTCTCCATCGAGACATTCGCGGACGTCGCCAACCGGCTCGCAAGTCGCGATATCGGTCTCAAATTTTATGTGTTGCCGCACATGGACCGCGTCTATCTCGACCTGCGTCGTTATGAGCGAACGCCGGGGAACTCCTACAACGCACCCTGGAAACTCAAGGACTGGGGCGAAAGCACAGTGCTGCCCCAAGTCTTCAAGTCGCTGAACCGCGTACTGCCAATTCCCACCATGAAATACCGGCTGATGGACAGCATCAGTGCCGCAACGCATGGCCTGGTCAACACGCGCCTCGTGCGCAGTGGCAATAACGTCACGACCAGCGGGACCCGGGGCCGCCGCAAGCCGCGCAACGCGTTGCGTTCGACCTGGTGTTTTCCGGCGTCTGACTTCTCCGTAGTCATCAAGGCTTATCGCGAGTTTTGCAGCGATACGCTGGCGCAGTCCAGCTACCGCACAGACCTGCCGGTTGTGGGTTTCCGAGTCGCCAGGGACGTGTCGGCTATTCTGTCCCCATCCTTCGATGAGCCCCTGATCGCCTTACAGACGGCATCAACGCAGGAGAAGGGTTGGGAAGACTTCGTCATTGACCTCGCTCAATTCGCCGAGAACTGGGGCGGAACGCCGCTATTCAGTGAGTCTCGCGCCCTGCGCGCCGAGTTCGGCAAGCAGATGTATTCAAATCGCCTGAATTTCTTTTGCAGGATGCGTCGCCAGCTCGACGCACACGGGCGCTTGCTCAATCCGTTTATGGCCCAGTATTTCGAATAAACACCACAAATCGCACACTTTGTCGTCTTTTTAGGTATCAATACGACTGGATTTTATATATCGAACTGATATTATGCATCGTTCCGATATATAGGCAGTGCTTGCTGCCAGGCGCGATTACAATGGATGTTAAAACCGTTTGTCTCGGCATGCTGACCGATGGGCCGGCATCAGGCTACGACCTCAAGAAAGAGTTCGAATCTTCGTTTGGCCACTTCTTTGCCGCCGGCTATGGGTCGATATACCCCGCCCTTTCCTGGCTCGCAGACCACCAGTATGTGAGCTGCGAGGAGATCCCCCAGGAAGGTAAGCCTGACCGTAAGCTTTATCGCATCACTGAAGAGGGTCGGCAGTTCCTGCTAAAAGCACTCAAGAACACCAAGCCCTGCCACAAAATTCGCTCCGAGTTCCTTGCAACGATGTGCTTTGCCCACCTGATGGAAAGGGAAAACATTCAGGCAGTCCTTGACCACAGGCTCAGTGAAATCGGCCGATACAAGGAACTCTTCCGGAACATCGAACAAGAGGGTATGTCCGATTGGCCCGAGGGTGCGAAGTTCGTGCTCGGTTTCGGCAAGGCTGTCGCTGCCGCGATGGAAACCTACATTAAAGAAAATCGCCACGCGCTGGCGACAGAACCAACCGCCAGAACTGTGGCGGGCTAGAGATGGAATAAAGACAATGGCATTGGGCAACATCAATCGATTCAAATCCTGGTTCGTGTCGGCTGGCATCATTTCGGTGGTCACGATTTGGGTCGTATCCGGACAGTTCGACGGCAACGAGGAAACCGAACAGGCAACCGCGGAGACCGCCTTAACTATGGCGTCGCGGAATGCGGTCCGTGTTCGCACGCAGTCGGCCGAGGAAGTGATGCGCACAATCGTCGTCAACGGCAAGACCGCGCCCGCACGTATCACCCACCTCGCGGCTGAAACGGACGGTCGCATTGAATACGTCGGCGCAGAGCGTGGCGCGAGCCTCAAAACGGGCGATCTGATTGTGCGCCTGGACGAACGTGATCGTTCAGCACGACTCATGCAAGCTGAGGCGACCGTGCGGCAACGAGAAGTTGAGTACGCAGCACGAGAGCGGCTCAAATCGGAAAGCTATGTATCTGAAGCGCAGCTCCAGGAAGCTATAGCGCTGCTCGAGACTGCACGTGCAGAATTAACACGTGCGCAGCTCGATCTACGCTATATGGCTGTTCGGGCGCCTTTCGCAGGCGCGCTGCAGGCACGTCACGTCGAAGTCGGTGATTTCGTAAAGCGCGGTGATCCCATCGCGACCTATGTCGATAACCGCACGATTATTGTGAGCGCCAACGTATCAGAGTTCGATGCGAAGTATGTGCATGTCGACGAAATCGCCGAGGCCAGGCTCGCCACAGGCGAGGCCGTGCGAGGTCGCATTCGCTATGTTGCACCGGTCGCCGACGAAGCAACACGCACCTTTACCGTTGAGTTAGAGGTTGCCAATGCAGATGGCAAGCTTCGTGCCGGAGGCACAGCTGAACTGAGCATTCCCGCGCAGACCGTGTTAGCGCATCGTGTCTCACCGTCTTTGCTAACGCTCGATGATGCCGGCAATGTGGGCGTCAAGATCATTAACGATAGCGGTGAAGTCGAGTTCGTTGTTGCTGATATTGCTCTGTCGTCGAGCGATGGGGTCTGGCTGGCAGGCCTGCCGCCGACGGCGACTATTATTACCGTGGGGCAGGGATACGTTGCCAGCGGCGCCGTGGTAGATGCGGTTCCCGAAAGCGACGCCGAGACAGCTGTCGCCATCATGGAGTCTGAGGACGCCAGGTAATGAACATAATTGAACTGGCAATGCTGCGGTCGCGGACCGTGGTGCTTTCGTTGCTGGTCATCCTGATTGGCGGCGTTGTCGCGTACATCACGATCCCCAAAGAAGCAGAGCCTGACGTCGAAATTCCGATCGTCTATGTGAGCATCGAACACGACGGTATCTCGCCAGAGGACTCTGAGCGTCTCCTGGTCCGTCCAATGGAGCAGGAACTGCGTTCCATTGAGGGCGTCAAGGAAATGATAGCGCGCGCCTATGAGGGCGGCGCAAACCTGCAGCTTGAATTCGACGCGGGTATTGATACCAAGCAGGCCCTGCAGGACGTACGCGAGAAAGTTGACCTTGCACAGGCGAAACTGCCCGGCGAGACCGACGAACCGACCGTTCAGGAAGTAAAGATGTCGCGCTTCGATCCGATGCTCGTCCTCAATATTGCCGGTAATGTGCCGGAACGTTCGCTCACAACCATTGCGAAGGACCTCAAGGAGAAGCTCGAGGCGCTAACGGGTGTGCTCGAGGTGAATCTCGTCGGAACCCGCGAGGAACTCATGGAAGTGGTTATCGATCCACTTGCCATGGAGAGCTACGGTCTCGACCAGGCGCAGATCATACAGTTCGTAAGCCGCAATAATCGTCTCGTTGCCGCCGGTGCGTTACATAGCAGCGAGGGACGTTTCCCAGTCAAGGTGCCCGGTGTTTTTGAAAGCGCCGAGGATGTGCTCGACATGCCAATAAAAGCGGTCGGCAGCCGTGTGGTGCACTTCAAGGATATTGCCCAGGTCCGGCGCACCTACAAAGACGCTGAAAGTGTCGCCCGCCTGAACGGCAAATCCGCGCTTGCCATCGAGGTCGTGCAGCGATCGCGTGCGAATGTCATCGATACGATTGCCGCCGTGAACGCGATCATCGACGAAGAGTCTGCCTACTGGCCCGCTGACATCGAGATCGTCGCATCGCGCGACAAATCCAAGGACATTAACAACATGCTGTCCGAGTTGCAGAACAACGTGATAGCGGCCGTGTTGCTCGTTTTTATCGTCATCATCGGCATACTCGGTATTCGTTCTGCCCTGCTCGTCGGCGTCGCTATTCCAGGCAGCTTCCTCATGGGCATTCTGATCATCGGGTCGTTTGGTATAACGATCAACATGATGGTTTTGTTCGCGCTGATCATGGCCGTCGGCATGCTTGTTGATGGTGCGATCGTAGTAACAGAAATGGCCGATCGCCGCATGGCGGAAGGCGAGTCCCGCCATGATGCTTACTCACGTGCGGCGGTGCGGATGTCATGGCCGATCATTGCGTCTACCTGCACAACGCTCGCCGCTTTCGTGCCACTCGCTTTATGGCCGGGAACATCCGGCGAGTTCATGAAATATCTTCCCATAACACTGATCGCTGTGCTGTCCGCGTCGTTGATTATGGCGCTGCTGTTTGTACCCACCCTCGGTGCAATCTTCGGACGTACAGGCGCTAATACGGAAGAGGCGCGTCGGAATCTCGCCGCCGCCGAAACCGGTGACATCGACGCGGTGACCGGAGTCACTGGTAAGTACATCCAGTTTCTGAAACGAACGCTAAGGCATCCCTGGCTGAACGTCGCCGCCGTTTCCGGATTACTGGTGTCCGTCTACGCCGCGTTTTTTATTTTCGGCAAGGGCATTGAGTACTTTCCGGAGGTGGAACAGCCCTTCGGTATGGTAGACATCCGCGCGCGTGGCGACCTGTCCACCGAGGAACGCGATCGCCTTGTCAGAGAAGTCGAGGAACGCGTACTGGGTATGCCCGAGATAGAGTTCCTCTATGCGAAGACCGGCGGCAGCGGCCAGGGTGCTGAAGACCAGATCGGTTCGCTGACCCTGAACTACGTTGACTGGGAGCAGCGCCGGCCAGCCGACGACATACTGGCGGAGATTCGTGAGCGCACGAAAGACCTTGTCGGTATCCGTATTGAAACGAGGAAACCAGATTCTGGTCCGCCCATGGGCAAGCCGATTCGTATTGAGTTTTCCTCCCGCTTCAACGACCAGTTGAGCACGGCAGTTGAGCGCGTCCGTGCGCACATGGAGGAAAACGATTCGATCGTCAACATCGAAGACAGTCGTCCCCTCCCCGGTATCGAGTGGCAGATCAAGGTTGATCGTGCCGAAGCCGCACGCTTTGGCGCGGACATCTCGCTGGTCGGCGCCATGGTGCAGCTCGTCACCAATGGCATCAAGATCGGCGAATACCGCCCGGATGACAGTGATGACGAAATCGATATTCGTGTTCGTTACCCGACCGCAAGTCGTAATCTTTCGCAGATAGATGAGTTGCGCATTCCCACACCGGACGGGCAAGTGCCGATCAGCACTTTTATTGATCGGGTGCCAGCCCAGAAGGTTGGCACGATTCGTCGTATCGACATGCGTCGAACGTTGGCAATCGATGCCGATACCGCACCTGGCGTACTCGTCGACGATGTGGTGCGCGGCCTGAAAACCAGCGTGCCGGAGCTGGACATCGACCCGCGAGTCAATTGGTCGTTCAGCGGCAGCACCGAGGACCAGCAGGAGGATATGGATTTTCTCGCCAACGCCATGTTAATGGCGCTCGCGATTATGGCGATCATCCTCGTGACCCAATTCAACAGCATTTACCAGGCCGGGCTTATCCTGACTGCCGTGCTGTTTTCGACCGGCGGCGTGCTCCTTGGCCATTTGTTCATGGGCAAGCCATTTGGCGTCATCATGAGCAGCGTTGGCGTCATTACGCTGGCCGGTATTGTCGTGAACAACAACATCGTATTTATCGATACCTATAACGTATTGCGTAGTCGAGGTGAACGTCCGTTCGACGCGATTCTGCGTACCTGTGCAATTCGTCTGCGTCCGGTGTTGCTCACCACGGTGACGACCATCATTGGCCTGATGCCAATGGTATTGGGCGTGAATATCAACCTTATTGATCGCGATGTTTCTATCGGTGCTCCGAGTTCACAATGGTGGACACAACTGGCCTCGTCGGTGGCGGGCGGCCTCGCCTTCGCCACTATTCTGACGTTGTGGCTGACACCGAGCCTGCTCATGGTCCAGGCCAATCTCATGGATCGATGGAAAGCACGCCGTACCGCGGGGCTCACCGCGTCCGCCTCTTCCGCCGGTTAGTCCTGATTCGCCACTAAAACTTTCTCACTGTCCGCCAATCCAAATCGCCTTCTCGCGCATCTAATAGTCGAGTAGCAGCGATATTGCTGCTACGGCAAGCGTAACCCATTGATTTTAAATGACCGGCGTCAAACCTCAATCGTGAAAAACACGGGTTGCGTTATACCGAACTAGTGTTATACTTCACTACAACAGTAAATGAGATGGTTTAGGAATCATGAAAGCAATCACACCGATCATTGCAACGTTGACATTCGCGGGATCCGCCCTGCTTACAGGCTGCGGAACGGGCCAGGCCAGCGTGACCGACAAAGAGACCATGGAGGCGGCGATCCCGGTTCCGGTTGAGGTTACTCAACCCACTCGCGCCGATATTTATGCGACCTATGCGGCGACAGCAACGATTACATCTGATGCGGATGCGCCGGTCGTGGCGCGTGTGCCCGGCGAAGTGGTGGAACTGCTTGTTGAAGAAGGCGACTACGTGGTCGCGGGCCAGGTGCTGGCTCGCCTCGACGGTGAGCGTCTGCGTCTCGAAATGCTGGTCGCTCAGGCGAACCTCGAACAAGCTCGCACAGAGTATGAACGCAATATCGACCTGAGCAAGCGAGGCCTGATCAGCGCCTCTATGTTCGATAGCCTGCTATACGACCTCGAAGAGCTCGAAGCTACCTACAGACTCAAGAAGCTGAATTACGATTATTCGAAGATCCGCGCGCCAATCGCCGGCATCGTTGCCTCCCGTGAAATAAAGTCCGGTCAGAATCTCGCGGTTGACGAAGTCGCTTTTCGCATTACCGATACGAGAGAACTCATCGCTTACCTGCATATACCGCAGTCTGAGCTCTCGAAGTTCGACATCGGCCACACGGCCAACATCGAAGTTGCCTCGATGCCGGAAACACGCTTCCCGGCTACTATCCAACGCATTAGCCCGACGATCGACACACGTAATGGCACGTTCCGAGCCACGGCAGTGATCGATAACGCTGATGGCAATCTCGCCCCTGGGATGTTCGGACGCTTTACCGTCGCCTACGAGCGGCATAATGCGGCGCTTGTCATTCCCGCAGAAGCATTACTCGATGAAGACGACGAGAGCACCGTTTACGTCGTGAATAATGGTGAAGTGGTTCGGCGCACTGTTGAGACAGGCATAGAGACCGGCGGAAACGTGGAGATTCTCAACGGACTGGGCGACGACGAGATCATCGTTGTGGTTGGTCACTCTGGTCTTCGCAGCGGCAGCAAGGTACTTGCGAGCAATTCCATTCCGGACCGTTACGCGGGCTAACGCGCGACGAGCATATCGCGCCGCTCGTCCGGCGCAAAGCATGAGGGAGAATTCATGAAGCTATACCGCATTAGCTCGGCGGCGTTCGCCTGTATATTGCTGCTGAGCGCATGCCAGCAGGGCAACGACCCAGAGAACTCGGACGAGGAAGAAACCCCGCCCATACCTGTAGAAACCAGTACTCCCGTGCGGGGTGATGTCGTCGCCGTGTACTCCGGCACAGCGCCGATCGAAGCTTTCGCGGAAGCGGATGTTATTGCCAAGGTAAAAGGTGAGATTCGCGAGGTCCTCGTAGAAGAAGGAGCGCAGGTTACCGAGGGACAGGTGCTGGCACGCCTCGACGGGGATCGCCTGCGCCTGGAACTCAATGAGTCACGTGCCCGCCTGCAGAAGATGCAACGCGATTTTGAACGCAATAAGGATCTTCGTGAAAAGGGTCTGCTGTCCGAGGGCGACTTTGAAAAACTGCGATTCGACCTGGAAGCCCTGCAAGCTTCCTATAACCTCGCCAGTCTGGAGCTCGATTACACCCAGATCCGGGCGCCTATCAATGGTGTCATTTCGGAGCGCTACATTAAGATTGGCAACGCGATCAAGATCGGCGACCCGCTATTCCGGGTAACCGGTCTCGACCCGCTTGTGGCGTACCTGCACATCCCCGAACGCGAATATGGGCAGATTTTTGCCGGGCAACCGGTGGCCATCGATATTGACGCCCTGGGCGGGGAAAGCATCATTGCGGCCGTGACGCGAGCGAGCCCAGTCGTCGATCCGGCAACCGGCACGTTCAAGATAACCATTGAAATCCGGGACAACGAACGCCGTATCAAGCCCGGCATGTTCGGACGGATCAGCATCGTTTATGACCGCCATGAGAATGTGCTGCAGGTTCCACGTAGCGCGATCGTGGAGGAACTGGGGAGCGAGAGCGTATTCGTCGTCGAGGACGATAAGGCGATACGCCGCGCCGTAACCACCGGATATGGCGAAAGCGGCATGATTGAAATCGTCGATGGCCTCGAAGAAACCGACAATGTCATTATTGTCGGGCAGGTTGGTCTTAAACCCGACGCCACGGTTACCGTTATAAACGCGGATGCGGATGGGGACAACTAATGCGGCGATTAATCGAAATCGCGACCCAACGTCGCGTCACCATCGTCATGTTCACGGTCGCAGTGATTCTGTTCGGCATGGTGTCCCTGTCTCGCCTGAAACTAAACCTGCTTCCCGATATTTCCTACCCGACGATTACCGTACGAACGGAATTGACCGGTGGCGCCCCGGTTGAGATCGAGAATCTCCTGACCAAGCCGACTGAAGAATCAGTTGGCGTTGTACGCAATGTGCGCCTGGTGCGTTCGGTATCACGTTCAGGCCAGTCCGACGTTACCGTCGAATTTCTCTGGGGCACGAACATGGACATCGCGGGCGTCGATGTCCGCGAGAAACTCGACGTCCTGTTCTTGCCGCTCGAGGCCAGTCGTCCGTTGCTGCTGCGTTTTGACCCCTCTTCCGAACCCATCGTCCGGCTCGGCCTGCTGTACAAGGATTCGAGTGACGCCGCGGCGGACACCAGTGAGGAGCGCCTGAAGGCCCTTCGACGCCTGGCTGAGGACCGCATCAAGACCGACCTCGAAGCGCAGGAAGGTACCGCCGCAGTGAAAGTCAGTGGCGGCCTCGAAGATGAAATCCAGATTCGCGTCGACCAGCAGAAACTCTCGCAGCTCGGCATAAGTATCGAACAAATTGCCGCCCGCATTCGGGCCGAAAATGTGAACCTGTCGGGTGGGCGCCTCGAAGAGGGCAATCAGCGGTTCCTCGTGCGTACCCTTAACGAATTCCAGAGCGTCGATGAATTTCGCGATGCGATTGTTGCGTATGTCGCCGACCGACCTGTTTACCTGCGCGATGTCGCGATCGTTGAGCGTGGTTACAAGGAACGTGAAGCGATTACGAGGGTTCGCGGCCAGGAGTCCGTGGAGCTGGCCGTGTACAAGGAAGGCGATGCCAACACCGTGCAGGTTGCGAACCGAATCGAGCAACGGATCCAAGCGCTCCGCGAGGCGCTGCCGGATGATATAGATATCGTCAAGATACACGACCAGTCGACCTTCATATCGTCTGCGGTCGATGATGTACGCCTTGCCGCAATCCTGGGCGGCCTGATCGCAATTCTTGTCCTGTACGGTTTCCTGCGCGATTCGCGGGCAACCACAATCGTTGGAATTGCTATCCCTGTTTCCGTTATCGGCACGTTCCTGCTGATGTACACCAACAACATTTCACTCAACATCATGTCGCTCGGGGGCATAGCGCTCGCTGTCGGCATGCTTGTCGACAACTCAATCGTCGTCCTCGAGAACATCGTACGGAAGAAGGAACAGGGCCAGGATATCGTCGAGGCGGCACAGAACGGCACGGCCGAGGTTGCCGGCGCAGTCGTCGCGGCAACGTTGACAACCATCGCCGTGTTCTTCCCGATGGTTTTCATCAGCGGTATCGCCGGACAGCTGTTCCGCGACCAGGCGCTGACGGTGACATTCGCCCTGATCTTTTCCCTGATCGTCGCATTGACGCTCATCCCGATGCTGGCGTCCCTGCGTGCACCCGGCCGCTATGAGGGGGAGGCTGAAAGCGATGGTTTTGCAGTCGAATCGAAGTCGCGCATTGTTCTCTTCCTGAAGCGCAAAGTCGCATTCATCGTCCGCGTTATTACCTTTGTTTCAGTCATGATAGTGCGGGCCTCCAGGTTCCTGTTCGGGTTAGTCAGCTGGATAATGTGGGCGCTGTTATGGGTGCCAACCTGGCTTTTTCAACGTCTTTACCGGGCAGTTGCTGCGGTTTACCCCGGTACGCTGCGCTGGTCGCTCAACCATCGCGCGACCGTCATCATCGCGGCACTGGTTATCTTCGCAGCAACCATGTCGCTCGTTCCGCGCTTGGGTACGGAACTCATTCCTCAATTTTCGCAGGGCGAGTTCGACGTCGACCTGAGGCTTTCGCCGGGTGCGCCGTTGTCGGAAACGGACCGTGCAATCCAGGTAGCGCAACGCGCTGCCAGTGACATTGACGCTATTGCGCTGAACTACTCAGTTGCCGGAACAGGTAACCGACTGGATGCCAACCCGGTTGATGCCGGCGACAATACCGGGTCGCTAAGCGTGCAGTTGTCTCCCGGCGCCGGACGCGATGCCGAGAACGGTGCCATGGATGCCATGCGCCGCGAGCTTTCTCGACTGCCAGGCGTGCAATATGAGTTTAGCCGCCCCGCACTGCTCTCATTTGCCAGCCCGCTACAGATTGAGATATCTGGCTATGACCTGGACGCGCTTGCCCGCGTCAGCAACCTGGTGGTTCAGGAAATGTCGACGTCCGATCGATTTACTGACGTCAAGACCACTGTCGAGCGCGGCAATCCCGAAATACAGATCGTTTTCGACCAGGAGCGCGCCGCAAAACTCGGCCTCGCCGTGCGCGATATCGCAAACCGCGTCGTGTCCAATGTGCGTGGCGAACTCGCCACCCGCTACACGTGGCGCGACAAAAAAATCGACGTACTCGTACGTAGCGTCGATACGCGGCGCTCAAGCATCGAAGAGATCCGCAGGCTGATCGTCAACCCGCAATCCGACCGCCCCGTAACGCTCGATGCTGTGGCAGAGGTTATTGTCTCGCAGGGGCCGGCCGAGATTCGGCGCGTTGCACAGGAACGTGTCGCCATTATTACGGCAAACCTCGCTTATGGCGATCTCGGCGCGGCCGCGGCAGAAGCCGGTAACATCGTGAGCCGGACACCGATGCCAGCCGGCATTACGGCGATGGTGTCGGGGCAGAGCGAGGAGATGGAGGAGTCGTTTGAATCCATGCAGTTCGCACTGATTCTTGCCGTTTTCCTCGTTTATCTCGTGATGGCGTCCCAGTTCGAATCGCTCATTCATCCCTTCGTGATTCTCTTCACGATTCCACTTGCACTGGTCGGCGCAGTACTGGCGCTGTTCCTGACAGGGACCACCGTCAATATCGTTGCACTGATCGGCGTCATCATGCTGGCCGGCATTGTAGTCAACAACGCCATTGTGCTCGTGGACCTGATTAACCAGCTACGCGCGCAGGGAGCTGAACGTTTCGACGCCATTATGGAAGCCGGCAAGGCGCGCCTGCGGCCGATTCTAATGACGTCACTGACAACCGCGCTTGGCTTGCTGCCGATGGCCATGGGCTTCGGCGAAGGGTCGGAGGTGCGCACGCCGATGGCAATCACAGTAATCGGCGGACTCGTGGTATCGACGCTGCTGACGCTCGTGGTTATCCCGGTCGTGTATTCACTCATGGACCGCAAGCGGTGGCCTGTGCCCGCATCCGAGTCCGGTGCGACAGCGCAATGAAGCACACGGAGATCTCACTGCATCGACCAGTAACAACCGTGGTTGTTTTCGTCGCACTGGCGCTGGTCGGCCTGATTGCATCGCGCCTGTTGCCCCTCGAAAAATTCCCGGACATCGAGTTCCCTGGCATCTTTATTCAGGTTCCGTACCCCGGATCGACCCCTGAGGAAGTAGAGCGCCTGATTACTCGCCCGGTCGAGGAGGCTCTCGCGACGTTGTCAGGTGTCGAGCGCATGTACTCAAGCTCCAGTGACGGACGGGCGGAAATATTCCTGCAGTTCGGCTGGGACCAGAGCATGGGTGCCAAAGGTATCGAAGCACGAGCCAAAGTCGATGGTATTCGCCATTTGCTGCCCGATGATGTCCGTCGGGTCTTCGTGTTTACGGGGTCTCTGGGCGACCAGCCTGTGCTCCAGCTGCGTATTTCCAGCGAGCGCGACCTGTCGGATAGTTATGAACTGCTCGACCGCGTACTGAAGCGCCGCCTCGAGCGTCTCGATGGCGTCTCGCGTGTTGATCTGCAGGGCGTGGATCCTCGCGAGATCCGAATTCTGCTAAGGCCTGACATGCTGGCCGCCTACGGGATCGATATCGCCACAATTCGAAACCTGCTACTCAGCAGTAACTTTGCCGTTAGCGCTGGAAAAATCACAGCGGGTGGCGAACGTTTCAGTGTTCGCCCAAGTGGTGAGTTTTCATCGGTTGAGGAAATCGAGGACCTGACCATCACAGCTGCCGGGTTGCGGTTGCGCGATGTTGCGGATATCGAGTTGCGTACCCCGGAGCGCAACTATGGACGTCACCTTGACCAGGACTACGCAATCGGCGTCGCAATCAGCAAGACCACGGGATCCAACCTGGTCGACGTTACAGACCGGGTCATTGCGGAGGTCGAGAAGATCGGACAACTGCCGCAGATGCAGGGCATCAATATTTTCTCGCTGGATAACCAGGGCGACAGTGTTCGCGAATCGCTTGCAGACTTGTTGGACGCCGGCATGCTCGGTGGGTTACTGGCACTAGTCGTTCTCTACCTGTTTCTGCGCCAGGCCACGACTACCCTGATCGTAACGGCATCCGTGCCCTTCTCCCTGTTGATTACGCTCGGCGCTCTTTATTTTGCCGGACTGACGCTGAATATCCTGTCGATGATGGGGCTGATGCTTGCCGTAGGTATGCTCGTCGACAACGCTGTCGTCATCACCGAAAGCATTTTTCGGCATCGCACTGAAAAGCCAGGCCAGCCATTTACCTCGACAATCAATGGCGTCAAGGAAGTCGGACTGGCCGTAATCGCTGGCACGATGACAACCATTATCGTGTTCGCGCCTATGGTATTCGGCGCGCGGACGGACATGACCATATTTCTGACTCATGTTGCGGTCACAATTATCGTGGCCCTGCTTGCTTCACTGCTGATTGCACAAACGCTGGTGCCGATGCTTGCGGCGCGCGTAGCCGTGCCACCACAGCCGAAAACGGGTGCCTGGATCTCGCGCCTTACGAACCGCTACGTTGCCGCGCTGAAATGGATCATCGGCCATCGCTGGTGGACAGCGCTGAGCATTTTGCTGATCTGCATCATCGGTATAATGCCGATGGTGCTGGGGCTCGTTAAATTCGATATGTTCCCGCAGGATGTCGGGCGCCGCTTGTTCATGCCTTATCACGTTGAGGGACAGCATTCGCTTGATCGTATTGAGGCGACTGTCGACACGATCGAGGAGTACCTCTACGCCCGCAAGGACGAATTCAATATTCGCTCGGTCTACAGCTATTACGATCAGGGCCGTGCAGAATCGACCATCCTGTTAACGGATGAAGAAGATGCAACCCTGTCCACGCGTGAGATCATCGATCTCATTGAAAAAGATCTTCCGTCTATCGCGATCGGCAAGCCGAGTTTTCAATTCGACCAACAGGGCGGTGTCGAGGGATTCTCTATTCAGGTTAGCGGCGACTCGACCGAAATCCTGAACGAGCTGAGTGTGGACATCGTGCGTGCACTATCGGCGGTTGAAGGCCTCAAGGATGTCCAGACGGACGCAGAGTCCGGCGACCGCGAGATCCGTGTCACTATCGATCGGGCACGTGCGGCGAACTCCGGTCCGTCGACAGCGGAGATCGCACAGTCGATCGCAGTTGCCATGCGTGGCGAGAATCTCAGGGAGTTCCGTGATGACGCAGGTGAGGTCGATGTGCGACTGGCCTTCCGCGAGGACGACAAACAAAGTGTCGAGCAGCTCGCCGATTTGCCACTGTACACGCCTGACGGACAACGCATCACGCTTGGCAGCGTGGCCACAATGCACATCAGCAAGTCACCGGATACGATTCAACGTACGGATCGGCAGACCGCTGTAATTATCGAGGCCAATCTTGAGGACGAGGTCACCAGCGACGATGTGCGGCCGCGGGTAAAAAGCCTGATGAGCCAGATCGACCTGCCACCTGGTTACAGTTGGAAGGAAGGCCGCGGGTTTGAGCGCCAGGATGAGACCGCGAATATGATGATGACCAATATTATATTGGGAGTCGCGTGTATTTTCCTGGTCATGGCTGCCCTGTTCGAATCAATGCTACTGCCGTTTTCCATCATTCTCGGCTCAATCGTGTTTTCCATCCTCGGCGTCTTTCTGTTCTTTGCAGCAACCGGCACAACGTTTTCGTTTATGGCGATGATCGGCATCATGATCCTGATCGGGGTAGTCGTGAATAATGGCATCGTGCTGGTCGACCACATAAATAACCTTCGACAGGAAGGCGTGGCCAGGGATGAGTCGATTGTTATTGCTGGACGGGATCGCCTGCGACCTATCCTGATGACTGTTGCAACGACCATTGTCGGTCTGGCGCCCCTCGCCATGGGCACTACGCAGGTCGGGGGAGACGGTCCTCCGTACTACCCGATGGCGAGGGCAATCATCGGCGGGCTGGCGTTCTCGACGGTCGTATCATTGCTCGTCGTACCCGCGTTGTATCTCTACTTCGACAGCCTTGCGGCCTGGAGCCGAAAAGTCATGCGCACGGCCAACAACCCGAGCAATAAGAACCAGCCAAGCGAGCCACCGCCTGAACTTACGACAACGTGAGTATGCCCGGTTGTGACCGCGTCCAGGTTCGAGTCTTCGAGCGGCAGTAATGCCAGCTCGGAGGCTTCCTCCGGCCCAATGCTCGCGAGGTAGGTACCGTCGTAGGCATCGAACAGCTCGATCAAAATGTCGTAGTTACCCGTCGGATATCCGGCGACCAGTTCGGTCTCGACGATGTAGTCATCGGCACTTGTGCTCCCAAATAGCGTGAAATCGTCTGTCGATGCGTATTCGTTCCACGGACCGTACTCATAACTCAGGTAGAGCACAGCGTAAACGTCGATCGCTACATAGGTTGTGTCTGCGTCGAAAAGCAGGTCGATGCCGGCGTAATAGCCGTCACGATCAAGGTCTGAAAACAGTACGACGTCAACATCGTAGAACCAGACGTTCGGGTCTCCTGACTGCACTGAAACAACGCCGCCTTTCTGTTGTACAGAACGCCGATCCTTCGCGGTGCGCCCGCCGATTATCTGCAACTCGTCAAACTCATCAAATGAGACTTTGCCATCCACGACGCCGCCACGAGTAATGTCCTTACCCTGCAACGTCAGGCTTTGTCTGGGTTCGGGAATTGTCTGCGCCATACTAATGGCCGCAACCAGCAGCAGGCTGATCGCTACAACTATTCGGGTTGCGTTATTCATCACGGTGTCCTCTCGTTGCTTAACACCATTTAGCGCCTGCAACGCTGAATCCATGCTGAACCCTGTAGGCAGTAGTACAAATGCGTGCGACCATGTTCAGCCTGCGTTCACCTTGCGGACAAATAACGATCCATGTCATTCAATCACGAACAAGACAACATACCGCGGGCTGCTGCATGGCTGCTTTCGGGGGTTGCCGGTGGATTCGGACTTGACCTGTGTGCCAAGGAACTTCTACAAACCTATCCACTTGTGCAATTCGTCATGCTGCGCAGCATCATCGCGATCATGATCATGCTCGTCATTGCACCTCGCTTTGGCGGCCTCAAGTCTCTGCGCACCCACGAGGCTGGTTGGCACGTCGTTCGGTCGATTCTTGCCATCGGCGCCATGTTCGGATTTTTCTACGGACTGGCTCGCATGCCTCTCGTCAACGCGCTGACACTCGGCTATACCGCACCGTTGATTGTGACGGCGCTATCCGCGATCTTTCTCGGCGATGAAGTTGGTTGGCGGCGATGGACGGCGGTTGTCATCGGCTTTATTGGCGTGCTCGTGATGTTACGGCCTGGCCGCGGTGAGCTCTCGTTCGCCGCCATTGCGGTCCTGATAGCGGCCTTTTGTTACGCCAGCCAGGCAATTACGGCGCGACGACTCGGCGGCACCGAATCGACACTGTCCCTTTCATTCTATGTTCTGCTTGGCCCGCTCGCCGTGTCCTGCGTGTTTTTTGACTCCGGGTCCTGGCTGACACCTGACCTGCGAGGCTGGACGCTTATTGTCGGCGCTGCTGCGTGCTCCATCGTGGCATGGGTTGGTTTCATAAATGGCTACCGGGCGGTATCGCCGGCGATTCTCGCGCCACTCGAATATATCGCCCTGGTTGCCGGGGCCATCGCGGGATTCATGATCTGGGACGAGGTGCCGGACAGATGGGTCGTCATCGGCGCCCTGATTATCATCTCATCAGGTATCTTCGTCATGTATCGCGGCGAGGCACGCAAGGCTGAAGTCTGAGGGAACGCACGGCCAAAAAAAACGGGCCATCGAGGCCCGTTTTCTTAACTGTTTCTCTACGCTTCGAGTTAGACGTCTCCGGCGACCAGTCCGGCAATCTGTGCCGGCGTAACATCCAGCGCGGATACAACGTTGTTAAAGAAGTCGATCTCTAGCCCGCTGACTGTCGAGTCACTGCGGAATACATCCGCCAGCGCCTGTACGACCTGAGAGCGCTGCGCATCGCTGAGCTTCTTTTGCGCGCCGCGGAGGTATTTGACAAGAGAGGCTTCCGCGTAAAGCTCCGCACGCGCCGCGACGCGAACATCGGCCGAACTGAAATCCTTCCCCGTATGTTCCTTCAGGATTTCCTGGATTCTCTCGACCTCAACGCGCTGGATGCTTATGTCGGCATCCGCGGCTCGCGCCAACGTCATGAGCAGCACTTCCTGGAACAACTCATTCACATGGTCTTCGCTGACATCGGCGCCACCAAACAACTTCAGTACGTAATTGAGATCTGCAATTGCCATTATTTACTCTCTTTGAATTATTGCGGGCTGCATCCCGAGGCAGGCCGTCAATAATAACCCACAAAATGCGTCGAATTGAAGGCATATTTGCCACTTAAATTTTCCCTTGGAATTTGTTGATTTCCAAGGGATACTGACTGCGGGCAAACAAATAAAAGGAGGTGATCCATGTCTTGTGGGATAACAAAGGTATCTGAAAAACCTGTGGGTCTGACGCGATTGATGGAACACCGCCACTCGCTTCGCTAGCCTTCCTTTTCAGGTATTTGATTCCACGGAAAGCCGCAGCAATGCGGCTTTCTCTGTTTACGCAGACAGAACTTGCGGCAATGCGGCCAGCAATTCGTCAATTTCTTCCGTGCTGTTGTAGTGCACAGGCCCCACCCGCACTGCACCGCCCGACTCGTAAATACCGAGCGTCTTCGCCACTTCCAGCGCGTAATTGTGACCACTCCAGACAAAGATGTTCTGCTGCGCAAGTGACTCGGCTACACGTGCCGGCACGGCAGTTGCGTGCGTGAATGAGACCGTTGGCACGCGTCGATCCATGGCGTCCGCCGCGGAAATACCCTGAACGGTGACCCCATCAATTGCCGTCAGTCCATCGATCAGGTGCGTCGCCAGTGTCTTCTCATAGTCGAACAGCAACTCCATAGCTGCTCGCAGGGCCTCTCGTCCACCAACGGCACCTGCCATTGAAGTGCCGATCCACTCGAAGTAGCCGACAGCCGCCTTGATACCGGCAAAACCCTCATGACTTTGCGTACCGGTTTCGAAACAGTCCGGCAGTTCGCTCGGTGCCGGCCTGACCTTATAAGGCTCCAGCTGCTCCAGAACTTCGCGACGACCCCAGAGAACGCCCTGATGTGGACCGAAAAACTTGTATGGAGAACAAACGAGAAAATCACAGCCGATCGTCTGCACATCTGTCAAGACATGGGGCACAGACTGCACGCCGTCAATGAAAGTCAGCGCACCGGCCGCGCGAGCTTTCGCGCATATGGAATTAACATCGTTAATCGTGCCAGTAAGATTGCTGGCACCGCCCACGCAGACGAGGCGCGTGCGCTCAGTCAGCAAATTGTCGAGTTCGTCAAGATCGAACTCAAACGTCTGAGGACTGAATGGCAGCCATTTGACCTCGAGGCCCATGTCGCGCGCCATCAGTACCCAGGGCCACACGTTGGCATCATGATCCATGCGCGAAAGGATAATTTCGTCTCCGGCTTCGAACATTCGCCCGATCGAGCGCGACAGGTGCAACGTGATCGTCGTCATGTTCTGGCCGAAGATTATCTCGCTGCCCGACGGTGCATTGAGAAGATCCGCCATGGCTTCGCGGGCGCTCTCGACAATCTTGTCCGCGGCAATTGACGAGGCAAAGTAACCGCCCTGATTCGCGTTGGCCTCGAAAAGGCAAGCGGACATTGCGTTCGCGACGCTGGCGGGCACCTGGGTGCCGGCAGGGTTGTCAAAGTAGATACGGCGTTGGCCGTTGTCTTTTATGGCGAGCGCCGGAAATTGCGCGCGCACCGCAGCGATATCAAAAGGCATGTCTAATCCTCGGCTTTGCCGCCCCATTTCTCGCGGTGCGCATCTTCTGCACGTTGGCGAACTTTCGCGTGGCGGCGCGTCAGCAGGAGGGAATTAGGGTCGCAAACTTCGGCTTTGATAATACCGAGATCGCTTGCAGCATCGAACAGACTGGGGTACCAGCGTTCCCAGTTAGGCAATCTAGCCTCGACTTTGTCACGAAGAGTCATGGGCGCAATGTAACCGAGCGCCCATGCCAAGACAATGAAAACGCGCTAATCCTCGATCATGTTTAACGAGAACAGCGCCACGGCGAGAAGCAGCGCACCCGTTACGATCAGCTGCAGCGACGGCAGACTTCCCGAAATCGAAGGCAAGAAGTCCCCCGTGATGTTCTGCAACAGCGGGTACAGGGTCTTGATGAGTGCCGCCAGCGGTTGATACGCCACCAGGCCGCCCAGTAGCACCGCGGCCGGCAAAATAAGCCTTCGAATCCAGAGCTTGCGCCGAATTCGCCTGACAATACTCCTGCTGAAACCGTTATCCGCAATCGGCGACGATTCGAACATCGACTCAAGCAAGCGATCCTGTTCGTCTTTCATTCGCTCAGCCATGTTGATGATCTTTGATATCAAAACTTGTCCTGATCTTTTCTTTACCACGAAATATCACCGATTTCACGCTACCAACCGGCATTGATGTCGCGTCGCTGATTTCACGGTGCGACAAACCACAGGCATACGACATAACCATGATTGCTCGTTCCTCCTCAGACAACACCGCGAGAAACTTGTCCAGATCGGTGACTTCATCAGCCTGTAACGTGTGGGTACGCGATTCCACAACCGAGACATGACCAACCTGTTCCAGGATCTCTGCATAGCGCTTCGACTTGCGCTTCGACTGGAGAAAGGTTGTGTAGGCGACCTTTAATAGCCAGCCGATAAATGAGCCACTGCCCGAGTACGTGTGCAGTTTGTCCCACGCACGCATGAAGCAGTCCTGTGCAAGATCGTCCGCGGCATTGAAGTCCCCAGTCAGCTTGCGCAGAAAGTTCCGCACATGCGACTGGTGGCGTCGGATGAGCTCGCCGAAGGCCTGGGTATCCTGTGTGGACACCACCTTCGCTACGAGCTCGTGATCTTCTCCCCAAGCCAAGTCGAAGCGTCCTTAATCGTCTCGCTTCGCGAATTTGTTCAATACCATGTAAGCGATACCGATCAAAAGGGGAAATGCCGCAATCCCGAGTAATGGCTGCGTCGCTTCCTCTTCTGGAATAGCAAATCCGAACAACGCGATACTGATGGCAACGGCAATCCAGATAACTGCGAGCCGGAAATCTCTGTCCTTTGGCGCCTTCGGGTGCCCAAGTCGATCGATTAATTCCGGGCTCAATTCGTGGCCTTTATCCAGTGCGATACGAATCGTATCCTGCATGTCCCGACGAGCGCGAAAACGCAGCCAGAAAAATAGCCCCAATAAAATAGCCGGCCCTACTACGGCCGCAAATCCAATCCATTCACCTGTCACTGTCTTATCTCCTCTAACTCGTCATCTGCATCAGCAGTCTTCACCCGTAAGATGCACGCCACGACCGGATTGGATGCAGAATTCTAACTATTTGTTTTTATTGATATTAAATTAGCCTGTCGTAGTCAATTAGACCCAAACCCCGGAATCCCCCGTTTACAACGGGCATGAAACTGAGATCCAGACTGGCCGATCCCCGTTATTACCAGGTCGCTGTGCTGACGACCCTGCTCGGCATCGGCGTATTCGTTCTCGACTTCGGCATTCGGTGGCAAAACGCTGTCGCGATCATCCTGACGGCCCAGGCCGCCCAGTTCATTTGCAGCCGACTCTCGGGTCTGCCGCGCTTCGACCCGATGAGTGCGCTGATTACCTCACTCTCCCTGACACTGTTGCTCAGAACCGAACTTATCGCACTCGCGGTCGTCGCAGCTGCCATCGCCATCAGCAGCAAATTCATAATACGCGTCAATGGTAAACATGTGTTCAATCCCGCCAATGCGGCACTGGTTACGCTGATGCTACTCAGCGACTATGCCTGGGTGTCATCAGGGCAGTGGGGCAGCGCGGCGATTGGGGCGTTCGGCCTGGCGTGCCTCGGCTTTCTGGTCCTGACGCGGGCCAGGCGCGCCGAAACAACCATCGCCTTCCTCGCCTGTTACGGCGCGCTGCTGTTCGGTCGCGCGCTCTGGTTGGGCGACCCGATATCGATACCTGTACACCAGCTGCAGAACGGCGCGCTGCTGATCTTCGCGTTCTTCATGATCTCGGACCCGAAGACGACGCCTGATGCGGCCATCGGGCGCGTGGTGTTTGCTGCGCTCGTCGCGTCCGTTGCGTTCACCATCCAGTTCATTTTCTACCAGCCGAACGGGCCGATTCTCGCGCTGATTCTGTCCGCCCCGCTTGTCCCTGTGATCGATGCCTTGCTGCAAGGAACGCATTACCGGTGGGAAAACCCCGACGCTCAATCGAGCGCTCACCTTAAAGGAGTTCAGACATGAAGTTTTTTATTACTACGCTCACAGCACTTGTGACGGTCATGGTGACGACCACGGCTCAGGCTTTCTGCGGCTTTTACGTCGCCAGGGCCGACACGAGCCTGTTCAACCGAGCCTCACAGGTGGTGCTGGTCCGCGACGACAACAGGACGGTTATCACCATGGCAAATGATTTCGAGGGTGAGGCCAGAGATTTTGCCGTCGTCATTCCAGTACCCAGCATGATCGAACGTGAACAGATCAACGTCGGTGACCGGGCCATCATTCAGCATCTCGATGCTTACACCTCGCCCCGCCTCGTCGAATACCATGATGGCGACCCCTGCGCGCGCTATGACCGCGAAGAGTTGATGAGTCAGGATGCGGCTTTGCCAGCCACCGCGAAGGAGTTGAAACGCTCGGCGCGCTCTCGGGGAGTGACGATCGAGGCCAGCTATACGGTCGGCGAGTACGACATTCTTATCCTGTCCGCCAATCAAAGTAACGGCCTGATTCGCTGGCTCAACGAAAACGGCTATAACATTCCGAGCGGCGCAGAGCGCGTCGTAGACAGCTATCTCGGCCAGGACATGCGGTTTTTCGTGGCCAGAGTAAATGTCCAGGAACAGTCGAAGCTCGGCTTCCAATACCTGCGCCCACTGCAGGTCGCGTATGAAAGCAACAAATTCATGCTCCCCATCCGTCTCGGCACGCTCAACGCGCAAGGCAAACAGGAACTGTATGTTTACGCGCTCACACGTACGGGCCGGGTTGAAACGACGAACTATCGAACAGTCAAATTACCGACCAACGTTGAGGTGCCGGAGTTCGTGGAAGGCGAGTTCGCGGACTTTTACCGCGATATGTTTACCCGGCAGACCCAGAAGGAAAATGAACGTGCCGTTTTCCTCGAATATGCCTGGGACATGGCGTGGTGCGATCCCTGTGCAGCTGATCCGCTAAGCCATGAGGAATTACGCAAGCTGGGTGTTTTCTGGCTCGGCGACAACGAACAGGAGGCGCAGCGCAGGATGCAGCCCCGGGCACAGAATGTGTTCGTAACTCGACTGCACGTGCGTTATGACGCGGAGCACTTTCCTGAGGACCTGATGTTCCAGGAAACGGGTGACCGACAGAATTACCAGGGGCGCTACGTGATTCGTCATCCGTGGAAGGGTGAAGCCAGCTGCGATCTCACGCAATACGATGCCAGTGTCCGCGAACGCCAGGAACGCGAGGCACAATTGCTCGCGAACATGACGGGCTGGGACATTGCCGACATTCGCGGAAAGATCGATTTTCCTGGCGGTATTCGTCCCGAGACTGTTAAAGAACCCTGGTGGAAACGGATCTGGGACTAGCTATTTGCCAAGCGCTTTCCACGCTGCGAGAACCTCAGCCTCTTTCTCGGGCGACAGCCCTGCCCGTGTGCTGGCGGTTCTCTCAGCGGGCAAGGTGTCCCACCAGGTGAGCAGGTCACGAGCAGTCTCACGTGCAGGGCGGTTGTGCATGCCCGCGCGCACGGCTCGATCGGTACTAAATTTCGCAAAGCCATCTGAGCCGCGCCAGATGGGAAAATCGCGGCCATCGGTAAGCCCCTTGCTCTCCAGGAATTCGGCGTCAACCCAGATGGGATCGACACTTGCGCCAGTCACCGCCCGGCAATCCTCAAGCAGCCCGGCCATGCCATAAGAATCTGCGTTCACCATGTTGTAAGTGCCATGGATCTCGCGGTCGACACAATCCACTGTAAAATTTGCGAGGTCCCTGACATCGATAATCTGGACATTATCGTCCGGCGATCCTGGCCAAAGCATCTCCCCACCCATGCGAGTTCGAACCGGCCAGTACGAGAATCGATCCGTATGGTCGCCAGGTCCGCAGATATAAGTAGGGCGCAGCACCGCAAGCCTGTCGGCATCGATTTCGCTGGTGACGCGCTGCTCACACAGAGCCTTAAGCGCACCATACGTCTCGCCAGTCACTTCTTCGACAGTCTCATCGACAAGGGTCGCGACGGGCGAACTCTCATGATTTGGCGTGCTAAAGTCGGCATAGACCGAAACGGTCGAGATATACACATAACGCGAGACATTTGATGCCAGCAGCTGTGCCGAGTCCTGAACATGCCTCGGAACATATCCCGAGTTGTCGATGACGGCGTCCCACTTGCGACCTTTCAGACCGTCCAGCCCATTATCACGATCACCTTTGATCGTCTCGAGATCGGGGAATAATGTGTTGTTCGATTTACCGCGATTGAACAAGGTTACTGAGTGGCCGCGGCGCAATGCTTCGCGCACCATGTGCGGCCCAATGAAACCCGTACCGCCCAGAATCAGTATATTGAGGGGTCGCCCTTGCGTGGCATCTTTGCCATCGGCAAGACTCGCTAACGGCAGACCTGTCGCAGCTGCAACTGCACCGATAGCACCCGCCTTGATGAACTCACGTCTACTGCTCGCCATGTCCTACTCCGTCCCGGGTTCAGGCCGGCAGTTTAACGCATCGGGAATGTGAGTCTCCAGACCGGCGCAAACCTAGCGATAGCGGCCCTGCAGCTTCAGCAATTCGTCATTGCCGGGATGCAGCCCTTCATAGGGCAACTGTGAAAGCGGCGTATCGATGTTGTGCATCAGTTCATGCATTTCCGCACGATCCTCATTTACGTACAACAGTCCGGTTGTGATCTCTCCCGCATTGAAGCGGTCACGAAGATGCTTGAAGGCATCGGCACGACTGGTCGGGTCGTAATCACGATCGACCTTGCGCAATACAATCGTGTCACCGCCACGCAAATGAATCGGCATCGCCTCTCCTTCTGCGTAGGAGGCAGTGATTTCTTCCGACGGTTGAACATAGTCAATATTGGCGACGTGATGATAAAACTCGCGCGTGTGCGCGTAGCTTTTCGTCGACCCTTCGTGGTCATTGAATGTCACGCAAGGGCTGATGATATCGACCAGTGAGAAGCCAGAGTGCATGATGGCACCCTTGATAAGAGGAATTAGCTGCTCCTTGTCACCCGAAAAACTGCGCGCGATATAGGTAGCGCCAAGTGCCAGAGCAGTGCTCGCGGGATCGATCGGCTCCTGCTGATTGGGCAAACCCTTTTTGGGTTTGCTGCCAATGTCCGCGGACGCAGAAAACTGGCCCTTCGTCAGCCCGTACACGCCATTGTTCTCGATCAGGTAACACATGTTGAGGTTACGCCGGATCGCATGCACGAACTGGCCAACACCGATGGACAACGAATCACCGTCACCGGAGACGCCGATGTACGTCATATCGCGATTGGCCGCGTTCGCACCGGTAGTGACAGAAGGCATGCGCCCATGTACCGAGTTAAAACCATGAGCCTGGCTGACAAAATAGGCCGGTGTCTTCGATGAACAGCCAATGCCACTCATCTTGGCCAGCATGTGTGGCTTAATGTCGAGCTCAAAGACGGCCTGGATAAGTGCCGCCGTGACCGAGTCATGTCCGCAACCCGCGCACAGCGTGGACACCACGCCTTCGTAGTCGCGCGTCGTCAGACCAAGCTCGTTCTTCGGCAGACTCGGGTGTGAAATATTGGGCTTGGCTATATAGGTCACGGTGTCATCCTGATCATGCAGCTCGCCCTTTGGCGATTTCCTCAAGAACCCCATCGACGACAAAGCCCGCGTTTATTGGCATGCCATCATAGTGCAGCAGTGGTACAAGTTTTCTTTGATCCGCCTCAATGTCGTTAATCAGCAGCGTACGCAATTGCGCGTCTCGATTCTGTTCTACGACGTAAACGACTTCATGCTCGTCGATGAACTCGCGCACAGCATCAGTGAACGGAAACCCCTTCACGCGGCAATAATTGAGGCCGACTTTCTGTATTTCGAGACGGTCCAGCGCTTCCTTGCAGGCACCATCGCAACTACCCATTGTTAGAATGGCCGCCGTGTTGAACTTGGAATGGCGAATCTCTGCTTCCGGAACCATCGTTCGTGCCGTTTCCCACTTCACAAGCAGGCGATCGACAACCTCTTTGTAATCTGCCGAGTTCTCGGTATACGCGCCGAGCTTGGTGTGCCCGGATCCGCGTGTGAAATATGAGCCTTTGGGGTGTACGCCCGGCAGCGTGCGATACGGGATGCCGTCGCCATCGACGTCGAGGTACCGGTAGAACTTTTCCATCTTCTCGAGATCCTCGGCACTATAAACTTTGCCTCGATCCGGAATGTATGAGTCATCCCATTCGAGCTCGGGAACCATCCAGTCATTCATGCCGATGTCCAGGTCGGTCAACACCATGACCGGTGTCTGCAAACGCTCGGCAAGATCGAACGACTGCACTGACATGTAGAAGCACTCTTCCGGGTCGGCCGGGAACAGAAGTACATGCTTTGTGTCGCCATGCGAAGCGTAGGCGCAACTCAGAAGATCGCACTGCTGCGTACGCGTCGGCATGCCGGTAGATGGACCAGTGCGTTGCACATCAAAAATTACGGTCGGGATTTCCGCATAGTATGCGAAACCAATGAACTCGCTCATCAGCGAGATCCCGGGCCCACTGGTCGGCGTAAATGAGCGTGCGCCCATCCAGCTCGCGCCCAGCACCATCCCAATGGCGGCCAGTTCGTCCTCCGCCTGGATAATGCAGTACGTGCGTTTACCTGTTTCCGGGTCGACGCGATAGCGGCCACAAAATGTGCGGAACGCATCCATAAGCGATGTTGACGGAGTAATGGGATACCAGGCCCCGACGGTGGCTCCGGCATACATGCAACCGAGTCCGGCCGCCGTGTTGCCATCAATGACAATATGTCCCTTCGTCGCATCCATTTTCTCGACGCGGGCCGGCAACGGGCAAGGGAAGTTCTTCGACGCGTGATCGTAGCCCAGGTGAATCGCCTCCATGTTCGATGCGATAAGGTGCTGCTTGGCGGCAAATGTTTCTTCCAGGAGGCCCTTGATAATATCGAGGTCCAGATCAAGTAATGCCGCAATAACCCCGACGTACGCGATGTTCTTCATCAGGATGCGTGCGCGGGCACCGTCGAAATGCTCGTTGCACATTTTCGAAAGCGGGATACCGATAATCGTAATATCGTCACGATTCAGCAGCATGCTGCGGGGCCAGGTGGAATCGTAGATCAGGCAGCCGCCCGGCTCGACATCCGCAAGGTCCTTTGCGTACGTCTGCGCGTTCATCGCCACCATGATATCCACGCGATCAGAACGACAACTGTAACCGTCACCCGTAACGCGAATCTCATACCAGGTTGGCAATCCCTGGATATTGGAGGGGAAGTAGTTCTTGCCCACAACGGGCACGCCCATCCGGAATATAGCCTTGCGCAGCAAGCCGTTGGCACTTGCCGAACCGGTGCCATTGACGGTGGCGATTTTGATGACGACGTCGTTGATTGATGCCACGGGTATCCCTCTACTTCGCTGCTCCGCCTGTGGCGGCTTGTGGCTGGTCGGATGCAGCCTCATCGGCGGCGTAGGGAATAAGTAGTTTCGATTTCTGCATATCCCAGGCACCGGTCGGGCAACGTTCGGCGCACAACCCGCAATGCACGCAGAGGTCTTCGTCCTTGACCATAACGCGTGCCGTGTGCGGCAGGGCATCGGAGACATACAGGGCCTGGTCAGGGTTAAGGGCCGGCGCCTTGAGGCGGGCGCGAATATCGTCTTCGTCACCGTTGGGCGTTATCGTCAGGCAATTCACCGGACAGATATCAATACAGGCATCGCACTCAATACACAGGTTTTCCGTAAAGACAGTCTGAATATCGCAATTGAGACAGCGCTCGACTTCCTCTACTGCCTGTTCGGCAGAGAAACCAAGCTCTACCTCGATATTCAGTTTCTTGAAGCGCTCCTTCAACCCGACGTGCGGTACGAGTTGACGCGACACACTATCGTAGTCGTTTGAGTAGCTCCATTCATGCATACCCATTTTCTGGGTCGACAGATTCAGGCCCATCGGCAGGCGATCGTGCAGATCTTCGCTCTGACAATATTTATGCATCGAGATGGCCGCCTGATGGCCGTGCTCCACTGCCCAGATGATATTCTTGGGCCCGAACGCCGAGTCGCCACCGAAGAAAATGCCGTCGCGAGTACACATCATCGTGGTCTCGTCGACAACCGGGCACTCCCACTTGTCAAACTCGATGCCAATATCACGCTCGATCCACGGAAACGCATTGTCCTGCCCGATCGCCAGCACAACGTCATCGCAGGGAATAACCACCTCGCCCGTCGAGGTGCCACGATCGATGCGCCCGTTCTCCTCAATGTTGTATTCCATCAGGTCAAACTTCATGCCGACCAGTTTGCCGTCCTCATAGACGAATTCTTTGGGCGAGTGATTAACCAGGATCTCGACGTTCTCTTCCTCGGCGTCTTCGAGTTCCCACTCCGATGCCTTGAAGTACCCGCGTGGCTTGCGAGCCATCACCTTGACATCATCGGCGCCAAGCCGGAGTGAGGTGCGGCAACAGTCCATCGCCGTATTACCAACACCAATGATCAGGACCTTTTTGCCAATCTCCTTGATGTGTTCAAAAGCGACTGACTCCAGCCACTCAATGCCGATATGGATCCGGTCCGAGTCGTAACGGCCAGGAATTTCGAGATTCTTGCCCTTCGGTGCACCTGTGCCAACGAATACCGCGTCGAAACCCTCGTCGAGCAGGTCTTTCATGCTGTTGATGCGATGCCCGAGCTTGAGATCCACACCCATGTCGAGGATATAGCCGATCTCTTCGTCAAGCACCTCCGGTGGCAGGCGAAAAGACGGAATGTTGGTCCGCATCAAGCCGCCCGTTGCATCGAGCGCCTCAAAAATCGTAACTTCGTAACCCATCGGGGCCAGGTCATTGGCAACGGTCAGCGACGCACAGCCAGCCCCAAGCAGTGCCACCTTCTTGCCGTTCGTCTTTTCCGGCGCCTTGGGCAGTCGCTCTGTAATGTCATCACGATGATCGGCGGCAACGCGTTTTAAACGACAGATCGCCACTGGCTTGTCTTCAATACGACCACGACGGCATGCGGGTTCGCAGGGGCGATCGCATACGCGCCCCAGGATGCCCGGGAATACGTTGGAGTTGCGATTTTCCATGTACGCATCGCTGAACCGCCCCTGGGCGATCATGCGAATATACGAGGGAACGTCCGTATGTGCCGGACAGCCCCACTGGCAGTCAACAACTTTGTGAAAGTACTGGGGGTTAGATGTATCTGTCGGCTTCATTGGCTGGCGCTAGCATAACGGGATCACCCAGAAAGTAAACAGTTCAGCGACGACTAACGGGCTCGAGCAAAGTCGAGCCGGCGTCCGGCAATTCTGCCTGTAAGAGCGCCATCGCGATAGACGACGTCACCGTTCACGATCGTCGTATCGATCGTGGAGGAGAATTCGTGGCCTTCGAATGGAGACCAGCCACACTTATATAGAACATTGTTTGCGGTAACGCGATAGGGCTTCGCCGCGTCAACAAGCACCAGGTCCGCAAACCAGCCCTCTCGCACGTAGCCGCGTTCTTTCATGCCGAAAATATCGGCGGACGCGTGGCAGGCGCGGTCAACAAGCAGCTCAATACTGATCTGCCCGGAGGCTGCAAGATCGAAGAGCACCAATAGCGCGTGTTGCACAAGAGGCAGACCAGCAGGCGCCTTGAAATATGTGCCTTCCTTCTCGTTTGCGGTATGCGGAGCATGGTCGGTCGCAATGATGTCGATACGCCCCTCATTCAACGCAGTGATCAACGCCTGTCGGTCTGTCGCACGTTTGATCGCGGGGTTGCACTTGATTCTGGTGCCAAGCTCGTCATAACGAGACTCGTCAAACCAGAGGTGGTGCACACACACCTCAGCTGTAATGCGTTTCTCTGATCGATGCGCTTTTGAAAACTGCGGCATTTCAATCGCGGTCGTAAGGTGCAGCACATGCAGTAGCGCGTCGTGTTTGCGCGCGAGCTCGATTGCCAGGCTGGAGGACGCATAGCATGCTTCAGCGGACCGGATATTGGGATGTTCTGTTAAGGGCACGTCGTCCCCGTACTTCTCGCGGGCGGCGTCCTCGTTGGCCCAGATCATGGGCGAGTCTTCGCAGTGCGTGACGACCATAACCGGTGCGTGCGCGAAGATCTGGTCGAGCGTGTCGGGATCGTCGACCAGCATATCGCCCGTCGATGCACCCATGAACGCCTTGATGCCGCAGGCTTCACCCACCTGCAGCGCCCGAATTTCTTCAATATTAGTATTCGTAGCACCGAAGTAGAAACCGTAGTTCCCGGTGCAACGCCCCGCTGCGAGCGCATGCTTGTCGGCCAGCGCGGTGCGCGTCGTCGTCAAAGGGTTTACGTTAGGCATATCCATGAAGCTGGTAATGCCGCCGGCCGCTGCCGCCGCCGACTCGGTGGCGAGGTCGCCCTTGTGGGTCAGCCCCGGCTCCCGGAAATGAACCTGATCGTCGATCATCCCCGGCAGCAAATACTTGCCGGACGCATCAATTACTTCGGCCCCCTCGGGAGCGGCGATGGCGCCATCGATACGCGCAATCCTGTCACCCTCCACCAGTACATCAACGTTCCGGGTCTCGCCTTCATTGACGAGTCGCGCATTGCTGATCAGGATTCTTTTCACACAGGTATTATGAAAGGGCATCGTGGTGATTACCACCTTGGCATCAGCCCCCGCATTGAGGCGCTTTGCGGATCCATCCTCGGTATGCGATAAGTGCCGGATGAATACGACTGATTATCTGGACCTGATCCGGCGCGCGCGCGTGTATGACGTTGCCGAAAAGACGCCGCTGGACCTGGCCGCCAACCTCTCGAAGCGCCTCCACAATCGGGTGCTGATGAAGCGCGAGGACCTGCAACCCGTGTTCTCATTCAAACTGCGCGGGGCATACAACAAGATCGCCGGGCTCTCCGATGACGACCTCAAACAGGGCGTCATCTGCAGTTCTGCCGGCAACCATGCGCAGGGCGTGGCGCTGGCTGCGAAACGCAAGGGGATCCGGTCTGTAATCGTCATGCCGGTTACGACCCCTGCGATCAAGACCGAGGCAGTCGCGGCACTGGGTGGAGAAGTTCTGCTGCATGGCGACACTTACGACGATGCCTACGCGCATGCGCGTGAGATCGCGGCACAGCAAGGCCTCATATTTATTCACCCGTTTGACGATCCGGACGTCATTGCAGGTCAGGGCACTATTGGCAGGGAAATTCTCGATCAGGCTGACGAGAATATTGATGTGCTGTTCGTGCCGGTCGGCGGTGGCGGTCTGATCGCCGGTATCGCCGCCTGGGTTAAGCAGACACAGCCCGATATTCGCATTATCGGTGTCGAGCCAGAGGATTCGGCCGCCATGCGGGCATCGCTGGCTGCTGGCCATCCCGTTACGCTCGATCATGTGGGTATCTTCGCGGATGGTGTTGCGGTTCGCCGCGTGGGTGATGAGACGTTTCGCCTGTGCCAGCAATTCGTCGACGAAATCATCACGGTGGACACTGATCAGATATGTGCCGCCATCCGGGATATCTATGAAGACACGCGCTCGATTGTCGAGCCTGCTGGCGGCCTGACCGTCGCGGCGGCCAAAAAATATGCGGCCGAGAATCGTCTTAGCGGAAAAACACTGGTGACAATCAGCTGCGGCGCCAATGTCAACTTCGATCGTCTTCGCCATATAGCAGAGCGCGCGGCGGTAGGTGAACAAACAGAAATGCTCCTGGCCGCCGAGATACCGGAGCAGCCGGGCAGCTTCCGTCGCTTCTGCGAAGCGGTCGGTCGGCGCGGGATTACCGAGTTTAACTATCGCTACGCCGACAATCGTAAGGCGCATATCTTCGCTGGCATTCAACTGCGAAATGGCATGCGGGAACGTGTCGAACTCCTGGCCAGTCTGCGCGGCGAGGGCTTTCCGGTTGAGGACCTCAGCGACAACGAAATGGCAAAGCTGCACGTGCGGCACATGGTTGGCGGGCAGTCCAAAGGCATCCGCAATGAACGGCTCTTCCGATTCGAGTTCCCCGAGCGGCCAGGCGCCCTGCTCGACTTTCTGAACGCAATCGGCACGGACTGGAATATCAGCCTGTTTCACTACCGCAATCACGGCTCGGATTATGGTCGAATTCTGGCCGGCATCGATGTGCCGCAGGACGAGACTGACAAACTCGAGGTCCACCTGGCGGAACTTGGCTACACCCACTGGGAAGAGAGCGATAACCCGGCTTACCGGATATTTCTGGGCTAGCGTCGGCCATGCGGGCCTTATTCCCATTTGTTTGCAACGTTATCCACCGACGGTGCATCAGATAGATAGTTAGTTAGTTAATAAGGGGAATCACTTGAAACTGCGTACTTTTATGGTCTTTTTCTGGGTGTGCCTTATCGGCACCGCTGCTGTGGCGGGTGAAGAGCCGCGCACCAAAGTCAAGATCGCCATCGATGGCGACGACACGGGACATCGGGTATTCCGGTTTGACAGCGAGGATTCGGACGTCGATTTACACGAACTCGCGGTAGGTGAGAGCGAGGTCATTACCGACGACGACGGCAACGAGGTCACGGTTCTGCGGACTGAAGACGGCTTTGAGTTTGACGTTGAAGGCGAAACGATCGAAATAGCCGGTCTGCAGGGTGAACATGACTTTACAATGCTGCATGAAGCGCTCGAGGACGAAGACATCGTTGTCGAAAAGCATAAACAGGTGCGAGTGATCAAGACGAAGGATTCTCATGGCGTCACGATTATTTCGGGCGACGAATTAGATGACGACACTCGAGCAAAACTCGAGAAGGTTCTGGAGGAAGCCGGCAAGGATGGTGAAATCCTGTTTCTCGACGGCAGTGAGCTGGGTGGTGATGAGCAGGTTCACGCAAAACACGAAGTGCGCGTCATCAAAAAGAAGACCGACGTAACAAACTGAAAATCCCTTATGCTGTTTGTTTCGTAATATTCGGCGGTGACTGCTGTCACCGCCTTTTTTGGCCTACCACATTTGCCGCATACGCTCGGCCACATCGATCCGTTTATCCGAGCGTACTCTGAACGCACTGCCTTCGGTCTCGGGCCTTCCCGCAAAACGGTTCTCCATCGTTGCCAGCAAACGATCCGACATGAAGCGGCTACGAGCGCCATACACGTGGCGATCGCCGTCACGGCGTTGTTGCGTCACATGAAAGCGCAGCGGTGACACCAGCGACAATGACTGCTTTGCGCGCGTCATCGCCACGTACAGGAGTCGACGTTCTTCCTCGATCATTTCGGGTTTACCGGTCGCAAACTCAGACGGAAAATTGCCGTCAGTTACATTAAGAACAAACACCGATTCCCACTCCTGACCTTTTGCCGAATGCACTGTCGACAGAATCAGGTAGTCCTCATCAAGCAACGGATCTCCAGCAAGGTCACCGGCTGCACTCGGTGGGTCGAGCGTCAGTTCGGTCAGGAAGCGCTCACGTGTCGGGTAGCGCCCCGATATCTGTTCCAGTTGTTCAAGATCAGCTTCACGAGTATCGAGCGCGTCATACATGCGTTCGAGATGCGGTTGGTACCAGCGTCTGACCTCGGGCAATTGTGACTGCCACCCTCGATCATCAATTTCGGCATCTGACAGCGATGCAAGTAGTTCGCAGAACATAGGCCAGTCCTGCGCCGTTGCGGCCGGCGGTCGAAAGTCACTCAGAGCACCGAGACAATGGTCGTTGATGGCCAGATGCTCAAAACACCGGGAGGCTGTCGCGGGCCCCATTCCCGGAAGTAATTTCAGCACGCGAAATGCCGCTACTTCGTTCTTTGGATTCTCGGCCCACTTCAAGACCGACAACAGATCCTTAACATGTGCCGCTTCAAGAAACTTGAGGCCGCCATATTTCACGTAGGGAATGTTGCGTCGAACGAGTTCAAGCTCGAGCCTGTCACTATGATGCGAACCACGAAACAGAACGGCCTGTTCCTTAAGCTCCATGCCAAGCTCACGATTGGCAAGAATTGACGTCACGACATACTCAGCTTCGGCGTCGCCATCTTCCACCGTAACGTAACGTGGCCTGCTCCCGTCCTTGCGCTCCGAGAATAGGTTCTTGCGGTACTGGCGTTCGCTTTCGGCGATCAGGCAATTGGCTGAGTCCAGTATCGGCTGCGTCGAGCGGTAATTCTGCTCAAGCGTAATAACCTGTGCCGACGGCATGTACTGGTCGGGAAAACCCAGAATATTCTCGATTTCGGCGGCGCGAAACGAATAAATCGACTGCGCATCGTCGCCGACAACTGTGACGCCATCTCCATCCGGTTTCAATGTGTTCAGGATCTGCGCCTGCACGAGGTTCGTGTCCTGGTACTCGTCGACCAGCACATGATCGAACCAGGAGCCTATCTCCTCGGCGAACTCCGGCTCGGCAACAAGATGGCCCCAATAGAGCAATAAATCATCGTAGTCGAGCGATTGGCTCTGCTGCTTTCGCAGCACATAGTGCCGAAACAGCTCACTGAGCTCGTCCTGCCAGTCGGAACACCACGGATAGGTCACGTCCAGCGTTTCGGCCAACGACTTCTGCGTGTTAACGCAGCGTGAGTAGATTGCAAGACAGGTGTCTTTCTTGGGAAAGCGGCGCGACGTTCGAGTCAGCTTCAGTTCGTGCCGCACAACATCCATCATGTCCGCCGCATCGCCACGGTCCAGTACCGAAAATCCCGGATCAAGCGCCAGATTGTGCGCGAAACGGCGCAGCAGGCGATTGGCTATCGAATGATACGTGCCAGACCAGGGCAAACCACCGGAGGGCAACGGCTTCGAATCACGCGATGAGGCGCGAACAATATTCTCAACCCGCCTGGTCATTTCCTGCGCCGCACGTCGTGTGAAGGTAAGCAGCAGCAGCCGCTCCGGGCTCACGCCTTCAATCAGCAAGTGGGCCACGCGATGCGCCAGCGTCATGGTTTTGCCTGTGCCGGCGCCCGCGATCACCAGCAAGGGCCCCGCCCGGAAGCCATCGGCTCCACGCCGCTCGCCAAATTCTGCGGCAAGCCGCTGCGCCGGGTTCAGAGTCCCCAGATGGTCAAATTCCTGTTCCGCCGCCTGCATTTGCACTCCAGGAAGATCGTCCCCAGCCAATCTGTATTTTTATACAGTACTGGATGTATTTACAAGTGTTTGCTCAGGAATGACTCTATCGCTACTGCCAGCTCGGTCGGCGTCTCGAAATGCAGCATGTGCCCTGCTCCGGCAATCTCGACGCTTTCCGCGTCCGGCCAGACGCTGCCCTGATGCTGCCCCGCGCTGCGTGCAAATTGGCTGGCGCCACCTGACACAAGCAGAATATCGGCTGTGATTGCACGCCAGCAGGCCTCAGCTTCAGCCCGCCGGTACAGAACCGGGTTCGGGAGCTTGTGGCGCGCATCGGCGCGTAACGTGAATTGACCGTCCGCTTGCGCGGTACCCCATTCGCCAGCAACGAAATCCGCTTGTGCTGCGCTCATCTGCCGGTTGCGTGCCAAAATTTTTGCCGCGAGCGCTCGTCTGTCCGCGTACTTCGTAAATGTCGGCAAGTCCTGTGACTGCTCGAGCCACTGTCGGTAACGCTGTGGCGCGGCATCCGGCTCTGACTCGTTAAGCCCAAAGCCTTCTACATTGACAAATGCTCTCACGCGTTCCGGCATGGTCCCTGCATAAAGACCCCCGATATTCGCCCCCATGCTGTGGCCGACAAGACGTGCCGGCTCATCGGGTGAATAGACATCGAGCAAGGCGTGCAGGTCTGCCAGGTAGTCAGGAAACCAGTAGGACGAACACTCGACCACAGATCGCCCGAAGCCGCGCCAGTCGGGCGCAACAACATGCCAGTCGTCTTGCAACTCATCGACAACGAATTGAAATGTCGTCCCCGAATCCCCCCAGCCGTGCAGGTAAAAGAAAGTCGGCGCATTCGGGTCGCCCCATTCCGTCACATTGTAACGGACCCGCCGAACGTCGAACGAGCGGCGTTTGCCCTGATGGATAAGTTCGTAGATAGAATTGTCTGCCATGGTCATGAATTCTGCCCAAGCCGGAGCCAGGATGCATGCCCACTGCCCTTTTGCACCTCAGGTCGTGTATAAAAGTGATGAATCCCAACCATGACGTTGCTGCAGATCCAAAGAATCACTGAATGACTTTCGAAATCGCACTGGTACTCGGCATCCTGGCAATTTCGCTTGTCCTTTTTATCAGCGAAGTCATTCGCATGGACGTTGTAGCGCTACTCGTGCTCGGCGCACTTGCCGTCACAGGGCTCGTCGACTCCAATCAGGCGTTTGCCGGCTTTAGCAACAGCGCGGTTATTACTGTCTGGGCGATGTTCATCCTTAGCGAGGGCCTCACCCGAACTGGCATCGCCGACATCATCGGCCGACAGGTCATGCGGCTCGCCGGCCGCCGCGAAGTCGCGATGATCACAGTCATCATGATTACGGGCGCGGTGTTGTCGGCATTCATGAATAACATCGGTGTCGCGGCCCTCATGTTGCCGGTTGTCGTCGAGGTCGCGCGGCGCACCCGTATTGCTCCGTCCCGGCTCCTCATGCCGCTGGCTTACTCGACTTTGCTCGGCGGCCTGATGACATTGATCGGTACGCCGCCGAACCTTCTCATCAGTGAGTCGATGGTCCTGAATGGCTACGAACCATTCGAACTGTTCGATTTCACACCGCTCGGCGGCATTGTCATGGTAATCGGTGTCGCATTCGTCGCCTTGTTCGGACGCTTTATGCTGCCGAAAACTCGCGCGGCGCGAGACAAGCACGTCAGTCAGCGCAGCCTGCGCTCGCGCTACAAGCTGCAGGAACGCACGTTCATGTTACGCGTTCCGACCGACTCGGTATTGGTTGGCAAGACGCTCGCCGAAAGTCGCATCGGGGCATCGACGGGCCTCATCATTCTCTCGTTGTTTCGCAACGGACGCAGCGAGACCCTGCCCGGTCGACAGATCGTCCTGCGGGCTGGCGACGGCTTGCTCGTGCAGGGTCGTGTAGACCAGTTTCGCGAACTGCGCCGTTGGTCCGATCTCGTCATCGAGCGCGAAGCACCTGTCCTCAAGTCGATGGTGGCATCCAAGGTTATTTACGCCACCGTCACGATTAGCGACAGTTCCCCGGTGGTTTCGGAACTGGTGCGGCATGCTGCGTTTCGTACACGCTTCGATGTCGCGGTTGTTGGCATCATGCGCCGCGGTGCCTATCGACTGACGAATCTCACCTATGTGCCCATTAAGGCGGGCGACCAGGTGCTCGTTCAGGGCGAAGTCGACGCTATCGCACAACTCGAAAAGTTCTCGGACTTTTCCGCTGTGGAGATCCGCACAGAAGAAGAACTTGCTGAGTACCATCCCAGCGAACGCATGTTCGTGGTACGCCTCCCTAAACACAGCGATCTCGCAGAAGAGACGCTGGCCAAGAGCCGGCTTGCCGATGTGTTCGACTTCAGGGTGCTGGCCATATTCCGGGACGGCGAACTAAGGGTCATGCCGCGCGGTGATGAAGTTTTGCTGGGCGGCGACCTGTTGCTTATCGAAGGCCAGCACAGCGATCTCGACGTACTTCGCGGCTTGCAGGAACTCGAAATCGATACCAAGGTCCCTGCTAACGTCACGCCATTTGAGTCAGAGCGCCTGACCCTTATGGATGCTACGCTCGACCCGCGCTCGTCACTTGCGGGCCGCACCGTCGGCGAACTCAATTTTCGCGAACGCTACGGCATCGAACTTGCTGGCATCTGGCGGGAGGGCGAAACCGTGGGCACGGAGCTCGCTGACGAGCGCCTGCAGATTGGTGATGCGCTGCTGTTGCTGGGTCCGCGAGATCGCCTGCAATTATTGTCAACCGACTCCGACTTTCTGATCCTGACTCCGTTGGGCCAGGAACCACCGGACACACGCAGAGCGCCGCTGGCTGCCGCCATCATGATGGGTGTGGTGCTGACCGTCATGGCCGGCTATGCACCCATTTCGATTGCCGCTGTCATTGGCGGCACGATTATGGTTCTGACCGGCTGCCTCAACATGGAACAGGCCTATCGCGCAATTGACTGGCGAGCCATATTCCTGATAGCGGGCATGTTGCCACTGGGCACTGCGATGCAGGAAACCGGTGCAGCGGAGTATCTCGCCAGTCAGGTTATGGACCTGCTTGGCGACGCCGGGCCGTGGCCGGTGATAATGGGCCTCTACATTCTTACCGCGATGGCGACGATGATCATTCCGACCGCGGCACTGGTGGTTCTCATGTCGCCGATCGTTCTGTCAGCCATGGGTGATCTGAACGTCGCTCCGGAGACGGCGATGATGGCCGTCGCGATGGCGGCCTCGGCTAGCTTTACGAGCCCGATTTCTCATCCTGCGAACATTCTGGTTATGGGCCCGGGTGGCTATCGATTTATCGACTACCTCAAGGTCGGCGTGCCACTGACTATCGTGGTGTTCATCACCGTCATGGTGCTACTGCCGATTTTGTGGCCCCTGGTACCGGTCTAGGAGACCGACGTGAACGAGAAGATTGTAATTGCCGGAGGCGGCCACGCAGCCGGCCAAGTTGTCACTAGCCTTCGCCAGAACAAATTTGCGGGCGAGATAGTGCTTGTTGGTGACGAACCCCACCTGCCGTATCAGCGACCGCCACTCTCGAAAAAGTTCCTGGCCGGCGAGTTGCCAGCCGAGCGCCTGTACGTCAAGCCCGCCAGTTTTTACGACGACGCCGGGATCGAGCTACACCTCGAAACCGGCATCGTGGCTCTCGACCGCAAAGCAAAATGCCTCACCCTCGATAACGGCGGGACCATCGGGTACAACCGACTGGTACTCGCGCTTGGGTCACGAGCTCGTAAGCTCCATATTGACGGTTCGGAATTAGCAGGTGTGCACTACCTGCGCAATATCGCGGATGTTGACGGAATTCGAAAGAAGATGGAGTCGGGTCGGCGTATGGTTATCGTGGGCGCCGGTTATATCGGACTGGAAGTAGCCGCAGTCGCACAACTGGCCGGACTGGATGTCACCGTTATTGAACTGGCAGATCGTGTCATGAGCCGCGTCGTATCGGCAGAAATTTCTGATTTCTATCAGATCGAACACACCAACCACGGCGTCAAGTTTCGCCTGTCTACCGGTGTAACGGCACTGAATGGCAAAAAGCGGGTTAAGTCGGTAACGACCTCTGAGGGTGAGGAGCTACCCGCAGACATCGTTGTCATTGGCATAGGGATCCTGCCGAACACCGAGCTCGCTACCGATGCAGGGCTGGATGTCGACAATGGGATTGTTGTCGATGACCACTGCCAGACATCGGACCCGGATATTTATGCTGTGGGCGACTGTACGATGCATCCCAACGCGATCTACGGGCGACAACTACGGCTCGAATCCGTGCATAACGCGCTGGAACAAGCGAAGACAGCTGCCGCCAACCTGTGTGGCAAGGACACCGTGTATGCACAGGTACCCTGGTTTTGGTCGGATCAGTACGATCTTAAATTACAGATAGCCGGCCTGTCTGAGGGTTACGACGATATCGTCATACGTGGCGAGCCAGCCGAACGATCATTTTCGTGCCTCTATCTTCGGGAGGGACGACTGCTCGCGGTCGACGCCATTAACGCGCCGCGCGACTTTGTGCAATCGAAACAACTAATCGCCAATCAGGTAGAAATCGCGACCGACAGGCTGGCTGATTCAGAAGTTGCGCTAAAGGATCTGATGGACTGAAGCCCGGACCCGGGTACTTAGTCTTCAATCCCGTCCAAGATTTCCGGCAGCTCAACAAGAATACGACCCTCAGACGACACAAGGCCTGTATCGGCCGAGAAAGCGCGTACGCTGATCGATTCAACACCCTCCATCCTCAGTCCTTTGACCCGTCCCGAGCCGCCGGTTACGGCGGCCGTGCCGAGCGCGCCAGGACCCACTGTCAAGTCACCGAGCCAGCTTCCGCGCCAGCTGTTCGCCGAACTACGCCATGCCGGGAACGCGACCTCGCGGACAAATGGAAAGTAATTTTCTGTTTGCTCGATGAACAGGCTGCCATGCTCTGGCAAATAGATATACCAGACGCTGTCTACAATCGCTCTACCTGTTAGCAGCCTGGTGCTTTCGGAATCCGATGCGAACTTTACGCCGATTCCTGCGACCTGATTGCGCGCGTCACGCATGACGGTCGCCATGGCGGTCGTCGAACGAATAGGTGCTTCCCAGAGTTGTAGTACTTTCTCAGGATGAGGATCATGCAACGACTCACCATCGTTGGTATAGGCAATACTCTCTGCCGGCACATTGGCGAATCTAAGGGTGATCACTTCCGCATTGCTCACAGACAGTGGCGACAGTCCACGGTCGGCGATAAACGGATTATAGAGTAGGCCCGCAACGAACAGTGCCCCGCCGACCACCAATCCCAGTAAGAAAGAGACCGCATACTTCATTCGACTGTCTCCGCCGTTGCCAATGAGTCTAGCTGGCCTACGTAGGTTGCTGACAGTTCGATGCGACCCGCTGGCGCACCTTCCTCGCTGGAGTCGTTCGAAATCCAGCGCTCCGCCATGAACCCACTCAATGGTCGGAACTCGCGCGAGCCCGAAGCAATCTCACCGATGCGGAAACCACCTTTGAGTGGTGCGACATCCATGTTAACGAATAACGACCCACGTGCCGGCAAATGCAGAACCCAGTCGATCACGTTGCTCTCTTGTGATGTCGCCGCCGTGCGCACGGCTACACCAACAACTGCGTCCCGTGCGTTACGAATCTTGAAGAGCTCTGCGCGAACATCGGCAAAGACCTCGTCCGCCGGCCACTTCAGCCCCGGAGGTACTACTCCAGCCTGGCCGGCATCGCCAAGCATGATTCGATCCATCGGTAGGTTGATGTGGAACGTCTCGGAGTTACCGCCGTTCGGCGCGACCTTGACGATTGACGCCTCACGAACCTGGTCAACGGCCGGGATCGCATACAGCACACCTGCAGCGGCAGCCAGTCCAAGCACTATCCCAAGGAAAAAAGTTTTCAGCAAAACAGTTTCACCGCGAATCAATTCGCCTGCCAGATCAGGCACATGCACAAAGTTTAGTTAAATTGGCGCCGGCGGCCCACCTGATAGACTTTTTTTGTGACGGAACGCACATGAATGGTGCTGGCAAACGCGAACCGGGTCTGATCTGCCGTGAGTTCGGCCCTAGCAGGCCGTGAAATACTTCTGCAGGTATTCGTCCAGTGTGATCTCGTCGGCCGCCTCGATCGCGGCTTGACGCCCCACGGAATCAGCGGCCTCGTCAGTCAGATTCTTTTCCTGAACGGCGCGCAGCGGCGCAATGGACGCAAAGTAGTCCCGATGGCACTTCGCCATGCCGTGAGCAAACTCAAAGTAGCTGGTGCCGCTTTGTTCCAGTTCCGCGACAATACGCGCCGAGAGCGTGCTATCGGGGTTTTCGACCATCGCCCGGAGAATTCCGACGGAGGCTCTGTAGCTCCCGTCGCTCCCGTTACGATCGATCATCTCCGCGACCGTCGTGACATTCTCCAGGATCTCCCTTGCCCAGGATTGCAAAGTGACGGCTTTGCCGCCGCGTTGCAGGCGAAACTCAGGATCGCGCCCTCGTTTGGCGGTGCCGGAGTGGTTATGCCGAATTTCGTCCAGTTCGTCACCGTTCAGTTTCGGGCTGTCTTCAAGCAGACAATAGATCAGGAACGCCTCCATAAAGCGCATCGTGTTCTGATTAATGCCCGACGGGTCGAACATGTTGATGTCCAGCGAACGGATCTCGACGTATTCGATGCCGTCACGCCGCAAGGCGGCGGTAGGCTGCTCGCCCGACCGGGCGACGCGTTTCGGACGAACTGACGTGTAGTATTCGTTTTCGATTTGCAGCAGGTTGGTGTTCAGCTGCTCGTAGCGATCGCCGACTTTTACGCCGATTGCCTCATAAGATGGCTCGGGCGTGCGGATTGCCCTGCTCAGGTCGCGTACATACTCATCCAGACTGTTCAGTGAGATATTGATGCGCGACTGGTTCTGGTTGCTATAGCCCAGATCACTCATGCGCAACGAAGTCGCAAATCGTTCAAACCACGTGTCGGCGTTGAGCGAAGGTAGTTTTGTCGCTGCACCAGCGAAGGATTTACAAACTGCCGGCGAGGCGCCGAAGAGATACAGTGCGATCCAGCCCAGACGGCGGAAATTTCGGATCATGCCGAGATAGTGGTCGGACCGAAACGTCACGTCGTCCCGTGCGTCATTGAGAACGGCGCGATAGGCAGGCCAGAATGTCTTGGGTAAAGAGTAATTGAAGTGCACTCCCGCAATAACCTGCATTTGCCGTCCATATCGATGCCCAAGACCACGCCGGTAAATGGTCTTCATGCGACCCACATTGGAATCACCGTAACGGGCCAGCGGTATTTCGCGATCACCCGGAATTCGGCAGGGCATGCTGGCCGTCCATAACAGCTCTTCGCCGAGATGCGCGTACGTAAACTGGTGGATATCACAAATACAACGCAATGCTTCCCAGGTCGTTGGAAAGGCAGGCGTGACGAACTCCAGCAGCGCCTCCGAGAAGTCGGTGGTGATGTAGCGATTGGTCAGGGCTGAGCCAAGACCTGCCGGATGTGGACTCTGCGAGAGAAACCCGTCCGGGGTAATGCGCAGCGATTCCTTCTCGACGCCCTTCAACCCACCATTGAGCACATCGCCGCCAGCAGCAGCAAGAGCCTCCAGGCGCTGTTCAAACCCCTGCTTCAAATCATTTCCTTTGGATTTACTCACACATTTCGAGCTGACATGCAGTTTTACCATATTAACAGGGCGTGCCTCAGCGGGTACTATGCGTTCCTGCTTTTCCTTTAACCCAACCCGGAGCCGACACGGCATGAATGATTCGAAGCGCAGGCGCTTTCGCGACCGCAACTCAGGTGCACCGACACTGATTAATGAGGGCTGTAAGATCACTGGTGTAATGACCGGTCGCGGCGACTTCCAGATCAGTGGCGAAATCGACGGCGATTGCGATATTGACGGCAACATCATCCTCGCACGCAACGGCCTCTGGGGCGGCACCATCAAGGCCGACAATGTCGTGATTTCAGGGCATGTCGAAGGCGACATTATTGCCTCCGGCAAAGTCGAGATAGCGGAGTCCGCAAAAATCACGGGTACCGTGACTGGTGAGGCCATTGCTGTTGCGGAGGGTGCCGTGGTTGAAGGCGTTATGAGAACCACTGTACAGCCTGAGCCCGTGGGCTTTGTGGAAAAACGCAACAAGAACGACGCCTGACGGCAGTTTGCGTTAAAGAGGGCAATTCAGCCCTTTTATTATCCTGTGTGGAAACAATGCTTTTCCGGCCCGATCGGAGTGCTACACTCGGGGGGTGTAATTTGGCCGAATAATAACGATGACATGATCGGCAGCAAGATTCCGAGGCTTTTTCTTTACGCGACGGTGCTTGGCACGGTCGGCGCGGTGGTCATGTTGTCTATGTTTTTCGGCCAGTATCGCTGGCTTGCCGGGCAGATGATGGCGACGAGCTACGAGGAACACCGCTCGCTCCTGCAAATGAACTTTGACAGGCATTCGCTGGAAGAACTGCGTGCAATCTCCGATGCACTGCCAGCCGAGCTGGAAGCGGCAGACGAGAATGCCATCGTCCCCGCACTTGAGCGTGTGCTCATTTCCAATCCTAACTTGGCCGGCATGCAAGTTGCGTTGTCGACGGGCGCGACCTTTACTGTCGGAGCGTATCCTCAGATCGAAGGCGGTCCGGATTCCGTATGGCTAGATGACTACCTGCTGCGATCGGGCCCAATAGTTCGAAATGAGCTGGAGATCGGGCGTATTTCCGGGGCATTTTTACTTGATTCGATCCACGCTGATTTGGTGAGTTTCAACGAGGTAATAAACACCAAGGAAGGAGAAAATCGGCGGACCAGCTATCTGTGGATCGGTGGCGGTACCGCTACCGTGCTGCTTCTTTGCGTTGCCGTGGCCTGGTTGCTGGTGCAGGGTCAAACGCAACGGATTCGGCAATTAAAGGCACAGGCTGAAAAATTCAGGGACGCCGACTTTGGCGAACCGTTACCCGAATCTAGTGACGATGAACTTGGTGCGCTTGCGGCCGTTTTCAACGACATGCGGGACAAACTGCGAGCCACGACCCATTCACGGAACTACGTGGACAGCATTTTGTCCGGAATGAACGAGGCTATCATCGTAACGACCGATAGCGGTCAAATCGAGCGAATCAATACGGCGACGACGCACCTGCTCGGCTACGAGGAGAACGAACTCAAGGGAACGTCGATCGACTTCGTGATCAACCCCAAGAGGAGCCGATCATTGGCGAGTGATTCACCGTCGGGGCTGCCGCGTGAGGCGATTTTCGAAAGCAAATTCGGCGAGTCAATTCCGGTGTCCTATACCTGCTCGGTAATTCGGGGAGATGGCGACACAACCTGCCGAATCTATGCGGCGCAGAACATCACTGAACGACGCCGTGCCGAACAGCGAATCCGCTACCTCGCGCGCACGGATGCCCTGACCAAGATCCCAAACCGCATGCAGTTCCAGCATCTGCTACAGCGTGGTATTGCGCGAGCCCGGCGTGCCGGCAAGCCCCTCTGCCTGTTCTATATCGACATTGATCACTTCAAGGAAATCAACGATACGTTTGGTCACCTTGCCGGTGACACCACTCTGGAGACGGTCGCAGAACGACTGTCAGCAGCACTTCCCAAGAAATCGATCATCGGCCGACTGGCAGGTGATGAGTTTGCCGTCATTTTGCATGATCTGGGACCCGATAAGACGGGACAACGCGAGACCTCCGAACTGGCGCAGACGCTTCTGAACCGGCTTGCTGACCCCTTCTTCGTGCAGGGTCATGAAGTATTCATGACCGCGAGCATGGGAATCGCCTACTACCCCCTGGATGCACCGAACGTTATCGACCTGATTCGGAATGCGGACGCCGCGCTTTACAGCGCAAAGAAGTCCGGCGGAAACGTATTCTCGTTCTATGTGCCTGAAATGAACGAGGCCTCGGTTGAGCGGCTCATTACGAAGAGTAAGCTGAAACGAGCTTTTGAGCGCGACGAATTGTTGGTTCATTACCAGCCGAAGTACAACCTAGAAACCGGAGAGGTTTTTGGTGCAGAGGCGCTGGTCCGCTGGGAGCTGCCGGAACGCGGCCTCATCCTGCCCTCCGACTTTATACCCATCGCGGAAGAAACCAGCCTGATCATCGAGATTGGCGAATGGGTGCTCGACAAGGTTTGCGAGGATTTTCGCGTATGGCAGCGTAGCGTGGGTTCTCCGGGTCGCGTTTCGGTCAACCTGTCTCTCAAGCAGCTGCGACAGCTGAATTTTGTCAACCGTATCGGCTCGATAATGCGCAGCCATGAGATATCTCCGACTTCGCTTGAACTGGAGATTACTGAGACTACGCTCATGGAAAACCCGGAACGTACCATTCGCTTACTCGACGAGCTTTACGGCCTCGGTCTGCATCTGGCGATTGATGATTTCGGAACCGGCTATTCCTCATTGAGTGCCCTGCAACAGTTCCCGATTAGCACACTCAAAATCGACAAGTCTTTTGTCCTGAATATTGCGACCAACCCCGATGACGCCACGATTGTCGATACGATTATTCAGATGGGCCGCAATCTGAACATGGACGTGGTAGCCGAAGGCGTCGAGGATGAGGATCAGCTGAACTTCCTTCAGAAGCTCGGCTGCTCTTACGTACAGGGACTTCTGTTTGGGGATCCCATGAGCGCCGATAACTATCTTGAACTCCTGCTCTCCCAGGCCGAGGGCACGGACACACATCGCGCACTGTTTGCATAATGCTGAGGTTCATTATTGGTTCAGCTTAGCCCGCTCATAATCGCATCGATACGTCGTAAGAATATGATTTAAATAGTGCTTTCACCTGACTTCACTCGAACGCGGCAACATGCTTAAATTACCGATCCAAGACAACCTGCCTCGCCGCGATAGATATTGCCGCAGGCTCGACAAAGTAGGACGCATGAACAAACTGACCAAAACGGCCATATTCGTAGCCATGATTTTTGCCGCGCAAGGCGCCCTTGCCTGTGACTACCCGCAACGCGTCGATGTGCCGAATGGCGCGTCCGCGACCAAGGATGACATGATCGCCGGACAGAAGGGTGTGAAAACGTACATGGCGTCGATGGAAGAGTACCTGACCTGCATTGAGGCCGATGAAGCAGCCGCTGTTTTGGGGCTCGGCGAGGTCGACGATGACACGAAGCGCCAGCGCGAGGAAATGTTCAACAAGAAATACAATGCGGCCGTTGAAGAAATGAATCTTGTTGCTGAAGAATTCAATGTGCAGGTTCGTGCTTATAAAGACCGCAATCGATAGTCAGATTCGTACATACAAAAAAAGCCCGTCCTGAACGGGCTTTTTTTTCATCTATTTGGCTGCTACTACAGCCTTTCGATTTCACGACCCAGATCAAATTTATTCTCGGTAACGATACGCTCAAGAACGCGAATTCGTTCTTCAAGCCGTTCGATGTGCGCAAGCGTCTCCTCGAGCTCAGGATCCGGATCCAGGGTCTTCTTGTCGCCTTTTAATTTGAGATACCGCTGCACGGTATCCGCCGTAAAAACGATCGCCACGATACAAACAACCCAAAACATCGTATTCATTGACAGCCCCTATGCTGTGATCACAGTCGGCGTAATTTCTGGTCGAGTTCATAACGCGACGACGTAACGTATTTTTCTATTCTCGCAAGACGCTGGTCCATCGACTTGTAGCGCCTGCGTACCTCATCAATACCCGGTTTCGCCCGCCTGATATCCTCGCGTAGTTGTTCCTTGCGCAATTCCTCGTAGTCAGCCCTGGCCTTTGCCCTCGACGACGAAGGCGGAATCAGGAAAACAGCCGCAAGATAGCCGATTATTGCAAACGGCATCGCACAAAGAAACGTGATGAATGCCAGCAAGCGCGTTACCTTCAGGTTAAACCCGAGATAATCGGCGAGACCCGCGCAGACCCCGCCGAGGACAGCCTTATCCTTGTCACGGTAGAGTCTTCGTTCCGGCGTTCCAGCGAAGGTGCTCATACCCGCCTCCAGAATTCATATTCGCTCCGGCGTCCGGAATAGACCAGGGGTTTCTCCTTGATCAGCAACGTCAGGCCGACATAGATCGCGGCGGTCAGCCAGAAGAATAGCAACAGGCTGATGACTGCAATCACTCGAACCGTGCCGAGTTTAAAATTAAACCGCTCCGCCACGCCTGCACAGACGCCGAATATCCAACCATTTTCACGATCACGGTAGAAGCCTCGTAAGGGGCCGTAGTCAATATTCCACGTGTCTCGACTCATTCTTTCCTCCGTATTTCTGTATCTTTTTCTGACGGAAGCCCTGCTTTTATTCAGCGCCCGCAGTTCGCTCTGCTGCAACACGCGCCTTCAACGCGTCCAATTCCTTGTTGACCGATTCTTCGGCCTCCAGGCTCGCAAACTCGTGAGTCAAATCCTTCGGCAGGCCGAGATCATAGGCCTCAACCCGGCCCTCGACATCATCAATTCTCCGCGTATAAGCCTCGAAGCGCACCATGGCATCGTCGATCTTGTAGTCATGGATCTTCTTACGAGCCGCCAGTCGACTACTCGCTGTCTTGTGCCGTGCCAACAAGGCCTTCTGCCTCGTCTTGGCATCTTCGAGCTTACTCTCAAGACGTGCGATATCTTCGTTGAGTTTCGCCAGTCCCTCGTCGACGGCGCCGTAGTCCTCTTTCAGGACCTCAACGGCGCCAGCGGCGCGAGATTTCTCAACCAACGCGGCCTTCGCCAGGTCTTCGCGACCTTTGCGCATCGCGAGTTCGGCCTTTTCGTCCCAATCACTCCGCTCACGATCGAGCGTTTCGATCTTACGATTCAGATCCTTCTTGTCGGCGATTGAACGTGCCGCTGCGGAGCGAACCTCCACGAGCGTATCTTCCATTTCCTGAATCATCAGGCGGACGATCTTCTCGGGATCCTCGGCTTTGTCGAGAATCGCATTGATGTTCGAGTTCACGATGTCGCTGAATCTCGTGAAAATACCCATGATTTTTCCTCTCTTCGCGTGACTGTGCTAGTAATATTGCAGCAATCGTGCCAACTCCCCGAAATAGCCATAACGTGTTGATTTTATTTATTTAAGTGAGCTTATAACCTCATCGAAGGAAATTTTGTAATGGCGCGTTCTACCAGTAATTAGTCTTTTTCGCTATTATCTGGCTTAATTGACCAATGGCGATATCCCCTGAATCCCAGCCGATCATTGGCGAAGCCCCGGCATTCCTGGAAATGCTGGAGCACGTCTCGCGAGCGGCCCCTCTTTCAAAACCGGTGCTGGTGGTCGGCGAGCGCGGTACCGGCAAGGAACTCGTCGCATCCCGGCTGCACTTTCTCTCAAATCGCTGGGAACAGCATGTGGTAAAGGTCAACTGCGCGGCGCTCACTGAGTCCATACTTGAATCGGAGCTGTTCGGGCACGAAGCCGGCGCTTTCACGGGAGCCGCCAAAACACACATCGGCCATTTTGAGCGAGCTGACGGCGGCACGCTGATTCTTGATGAGCTGGCCACGATCTCGCTGCGTATGCAGGAGAAGATCCTGCGCACGATCGAGTACGGTGAGATTCAGCGCGTTGGCGGTAACGAGACGCTGCGTGTCGATGTCCGGATTGTCGGCTCGACGAATGCCGACCTGCAATCCCTCGCCGCGGAAGGACGATTTCGCAAAGACCTGCTTGATCGGCTCGCATTCGATGTAATAACTCTGCCGCCGCTGCGGGACCGCGTGGAAGACATCTTGCCGCTTGCGAATGCCTTCGCCATCAATATGGCAAGCGAACTTAAATGGAGCTTCTTTCCCGGCTTCAGCGCGAGGGCGACGTCGGCGATGCTGAGGAACAAGTGGCCGGGCAATGTAAGGGAGCTCAGGTTTGCGATCGAGCGGTCCGTCTATCGCTCCGCCGACCCCGAAAGACCGATTCGCGATATCTCCCTCGACCCGTTTGATTCACCTTTTAAGATTGCCGACGTCCCTGCCCGGGACAGGCCGGTAATGGCACGGCGGAAGGCCCCACTCCTGCCGGCCGACCTGAAGCAGCGGCTGATTGATACCGAAATCGATTTGCTTGAGGCGGCCCTTGAGAAGGCACGCTTTAACCAGCGACTTGCGGCAGATCTGCTTGGACTGAGTTATCACCAGTTCCGGGGCAGGCTGCGCAAACTGAACGTCAGCAGCCGACCCGGAACCGTGTGATTAACTGTCGTCGCGATAGCGGCGGACGTAGATAGCGGCGGTAACGAACAAACCGCACACGATGATACCGGCCCAGAGCGATGGGGTCGTCAGGAACTTCACGATATCAATGTGGTTAAGCAAACTGGCCACGTCCTCACTGACTCGCCACTGTTCTTCCTCGAACATCGCGTCGAAATCCATCGATCGGAACAATGGCAAGCCACCACGGCCCAGCACAGTTTCCGCAAAGACTGATGATCGAAGGAAGATGCCTTCGAGCATGGGAATGACAAAGATGGGCATGAAGGCCAGCAACAACGGCATGCGTTTCGCGTAGGCCGATATGAACAGGAACCAGCCGATAAACGGCGACATCCATACCGCACCAGCCAGGGTCACTATGAAAGCTGCAGCCCAGTTATCGAGGAGCGGCACCGACCCCCAGATCAGGGTACCCGCATTGCCACCCTTTGAAGCAACCCAGATGCTTGTGACGATCAGATTTATGATGTGGGTTGCGATAATGCCAAGGACAGCAACTATCGGGATAACCACGAGCGCCGTCATCAGCTTGGAGATCACCGTTTCCGCATCGGTAACCGGCAAGGATCGCCAGAACAGGATGCTCTTGTCTTTGCGCTCGGCATACAGTGAGTCAAGACAATAAAACCCCGTGAGAAAGCCCAGGGCAAGCAGGAAGACCCAGGACGTGCCGAGGAAAAAACCAGTCAGCGCGGCCTGTCTCTCGTTGTCACTGGCAATGTTCTGTGCGCCGAAGATCGCGAGATCCAGTTCCTTGGCGAATCCCGATACGAACATCAACATGGTGAGCACGCCGAGCGTAACAATCGTTGAGATAGCAACCGGCGTAATCCAGATCGAACGATGTTCCCAGAATTCGCGTTTTATCAGGGCGGCATAGTGATTAATCATTTGCGCGCCTCCTTGATTTTCGCCACGAACAAGTCGGTCACTGACGGAATGCGAATTTCGCCCAGACCCTCGAAATGTTCGCGACTCACGCCTTCGAACAACATGACCGATTTGCCGAACATCTCAGTTTCGGCGATCGGCCCAAGGCCGCGCGCCTTTTGCGCTCCCTCGCCCGAAGCCATAACCTCGACGTAAGTGTCGCTCAATGCGTCCATCGACGAATCGAGCAGAATCTTGCCGTCGTTGATAAACATGACGTCGGTCAACAAGTTTTCGATTTCCTCAACCTGGTGTGTGGTTATAAGAATGGTGCGCTCTTCATCAAAGTAATCATTGAGCAGGTTTGCGTAGAACTCCTTGCGGAACAGGATGTCGAGACCCAGAGTCGGTTCGTCAAGAACGAGCAGTTTCGCGTCGATCGCCATGATGATCGAAAGGTGCAACTGCGTAACCATGCCCTTGGATAGTTCCTTAACTTTCGCATTCGACCGAACATTTGTCTGGAGCAGCAGCTCTTCGACCCGGGCGCGGGAAAAATTCGGATGAATCGCCTCAACGTAGTCGAGGATCTGCGACACCTTGATCCAGCGTGGCAGTACCGCGACATCGGCGATAAAGCAGATGTTCTGCATCAACTGTTTGCGCTGCCTGAACGGGTCGAAACCAAGAACGGACAAGTCACCTTCGCAATCGGTCAATCCGAGCACGGCTTTGAGCAGCGTTGTCTTGCCGGCCCCGTTCGGCCCAATCAGCCCGAGAATCTTGCCCTTCTCGATTTCAAAACTGACGTTGTCAACGGCGCGCACCGCGCCAAATTTCTTGGAAACACCACGGGCGTTGACCAGGCTAGTCATTGTCCACTCCTGAGTCCTTTTCTAATTGTTGTAACAGGTCGGTCGGATCGAGACCGAGGCGCTCAATGGTGGCCAGCACCTTCGGCCACTCCTTGTCGAGGAATCGACCTCGTTCGGCCTTGAGCAGCTCTTTTTGGGCCCCTTCATTAACGAACATGCCGCGACCGCGCTTCTTCTCGACCAGCCCTTCATCGACAAGCTCCTGGTACCCCTTGAGCACTGTCAACGGGTTAAGCCGGTATTCTGCCGCCACGTTCCTGACCGACGGCAGCGCATCACCGTCTCCGAGTACGCCTTCCAGAATCATCGCTACGACGCGGTCGCGCAATTGCCGATAGATCGGCTGGTCTTCATTCCATTTAGGATCCATAAATACTTCGGTTCCTGCTCTTGTCTCGCGCCCTGGCGCTTAAAAAGGCGCCGGTCATCAAGACCGGCGCAACTGTTCCGTCGCTACTTTACTCGTCTTCGAGACGGAAATAACTGGCTCTTTCAACCTCATCGCTCGCTGCATCAAGCGCCGCAAGCTGGTAAGCCCCGGCATTCGCCTGGCTAGCAACCAGTGCGACCAGCATCAGCAACATAACGATAAAGCTAATGATTTCATGAATATACGGTGATAGCTTGCTCATATCTCATCTCCCGGACCTTCCGGGCACCCTGTGTCGGGGGCTTGGTGAATTAGTGTTATAGTTGACTATAACACTAAGAAATCAATTTGCAAGCCCTCCGGTCAAAATATTTTTAACCCGCAGTACCCGCCATAGCCGTTAGTACAAGAAATGTTGACAGGAAACCCGATGGCCACCAGCGCACAATCCCTGGCCGCACCCCGAGTCCGGAGCACTACCGCCCTTTGCAGCAAGGCGGCGCTCGCCTATGCTCAGGCCATGGCCCATACACCGGATGACAGCGCCCTGATGTTGCGATATGGGGATGGCGACGTGCAGGCTTTTGAGATCCTGTACGGGCGTCACAAAGACGCCATTTATCGTTATCTCCTGCGGCTGAGCGGCCATCGTGACAGTGCTGACGACATTTTCCAGGACGTGTGGGGAAAGATAATAAAGGCGCGTGAGTCCTATCGGCCGACCGCGAAATTCTCAACCTTCCTTTATCGCGTCGCCCATAACTGTTTTATCGACTACGTGCGCCGCAACAAGCGTCACTCGACAAACACAGTGCTGGAACCCGAATCGCATAGCGACCCGGGAGAGTCACTCGAGATGGCAGCAGAACGCTGCCTGGCCAGGGAGCGCCTTGAAATCGCGTTGCGCACCTTGCCGGACGAGCAGCGCGATGCGTTCCTGCTTCACGAAGAAGGGGGCCTGAGTGTTGACCAGATCGCGACGGTAACCGGCTGCAACCGGGAAACGGCAAAGAGTCGAATTCGCTATGCTGTCGGCAAGCTGCGGATCGCGATCGACGAACCGGCAGAACGATCATGACGACAGAATCGAACCACAACGACCCGCGCGTTTCCGAGGCCTATCAGGGCCTGGCAACGGAAACGACCTCGCCAGAGCTGGACCACAAGATTCTGGCGATGGCGGCAAACAAGCCGCGCTCGCGTTATGGGCTGGCCAGGGTCTGGATCAGACCGGTCGCATGGGCTGCAACCATTGGCTTGAGCCTCGCAATCGTGCTTGAGATTTCGCAGCTCCAACACGAGACTACGCCGCTCATCGATGCCGATGAGCCGGCCGCGATGCAGCGCAGCGTGCCGGCAGCACAACAGGCAAGCTCGCCACCTGCCGCGGCCGAGGCGGCACCGGCCAGGGATGTCGAACTCGCTACCGACAACGTCTCGGTGTCCAACGACTTTGTGACAGAGGATGTGAGCCTGCTTCGAGAGGCGGAGGAGCAGGCACGCTCGCGGTCTGGACCTGAACCGACTGCCGCGCCAGCCGCTGATGCGCTCAGTTTCCAAGCGGCAGCGAGACTTGATAAGAAAGAGCAGGTGCCCGAATGCGATCCGGATATGCGGTCGTCTGCCGAAACCTGGCACGCCTGTATCGAGGATCTGCGTGCCGAGGGCCGCACCGCTGCCGCCGACCGCGAGCTTTTGCTGCTCCTGACCGAATTCCCGGACTTCGAGGAATAGGACTAAAGGTGGTAGTTCCCGAAAGTGCCTGACGGACCAGCCGATGCTAAAATCGCGGTCCTGAAATCCACTGATTACCATGCCAGGACAACCACAATGAAAGCACCCGTTCGTGTCACGATTACCGGCGCTGCCGGCCAGATCGGCTACCAGCTTGCCTTCCGGATCGCCTCCGGCCAGATGCTGGGCAATGACCAGCCCGTCATTCTCCAGCTACTTGAGATTCCTCCCGCCCTGCCAGCACTGCAGGGTGTTGTG
>Ga0224504_10000020_pt1 | contig 58180 bp, 49 predicted proteins | sample SF_Oct11_sed_USG_3_FD_170160 | JGI IMG/M metagenome (GOLD analysis project Ga0224504, IMG submission 170160) | Sediment microbial communities from San Francisco Bay, California, United States - SF_Oct11_sed_USGS_24 | ecosystem: Environmental > Aquatic > Marine > Sediment | place: USA...
ACTCAATAATTGAGTGGGTTTTTTGTTATGAAAAAGAAAAATTCTCATCAGAAATATCCCTACTAATTTTCAAATGTATGTTTTATAAATTTACGAAAACATATCCTTTACTTTCTCAAAAAATGACTTATCAAACTTTGATGGTGTTGGTTCAAAATTTTCATCCGTTTTCATTTTTTCAAAAAACGTTTTCTGCTCTTTTGACAAGCTCTGTGGCGTCCAAACATTTACATGTACTAATAAATCACCATTTCCATAATGATCTAAACTAGGCAAACCTTTACCCCTTAACCTTAAAATTTTACCAGATTGAGTACCTGGCTCTATTTTTATTTTTACTTTGCCTGAAACAGTATCTATATTTTTACTTTCTCCTAAAACAGCTTCAGATAAATTAATGTATAAATCGTAATGTAAATTTGTTCCTTCACGTTTTAAAGATTCATGCTTAACCTCTTCAATAACCACTATTAAATCACCATCAATCGCATTATTTCCGGGAGCTGAATTTCCTTTACCATTTACTTTTAATTGAACACCATCCGTAACACCTGCTGGTATTTTTATTGATACCGTTTCTTCATTCTGAATTAAACCACTTGCATCAGCATTTTTAGGCCTTTTATTTATAACTTCTCCAGCCCCCTGACAAGTTGGACAAGTTGAAGCTGATTGCATTCGCCCTAATATAGTATTAGTAACACGCATAACCTGACCAGAACCATTACAGTTAGAACACGTTTTAAAAGTTGCACCTTCCGCCATAACTTTTCTACGAACCTTTACTTTCTTTTCAACGCCGTTAGCTATTTCTTCTAGGGTTAACTTAACTCTTATACGTAAATTACTTCCTTTAACACGAGCTCTTCCTCTGGATCCACCGCCGCCGAAACCACCAAAGCCTCCGCCGCCAAAAATATCACCAAACTGACTAAAAATATCGTCCATGTTCATGCCGCCTCCGCCGAAACCTCCGCCGCCATTTCCGCCTTCAAAAGCTGCATGCCCATATTGGTCATATCGTGCTTTTTTATTTTCATCACTTAAAATTTCATAAGCTTCTGCAGCTTTTTTGAAATTTTCTTCAGCACCTTTATCATCCGGGTTTTTGTCTGGATGATATTTAATTGCCATTTTGCGATATCCTTTTTTTATTTCAACAGATGTTGCACTCTTTGTAACACCTAAAACTTCATAATAATCTTGCTTCATTACATCTAAATTACTTACCTATAACAACTTTTGGATACCTAATTATTTTATCCCCTAACTTATAACCTAGTTCAACAATATCAATAATTTTTCCTTTCATATCATTTGACGGAGCTGGAATTTGAGTAATTGCTTCATGTATTTCAACATCAAAAGCATCTCCCTTTTCTACGTTAATTTGAGTCAGTCCTTTTTGAGTTAATGAATTCAGCAACTTATTATTAATAAGTGTCATTCCTTCTAACAACTCCGTGTCCTTTGTTTTTTTAATTTCATTCAATCCTCTATCAAAATCATCTAAGATTGGCAACAAAACTGTCATTAAATCTTCATTGGCAGTTCTAAAAAGCTCAACGCGTTCTCTAGAAGTTCTTTTTTTGTAATTTTCAAATTCAGCGAATAAACGTAAAAATTTATCTTTTTCTTCTTTAACTTCCTCTGATAACTTCTCTACAACCGATATTTCTTGAGCATCTGGCTGAGTAGCTTCACCATTGTTTAAATCTTCTTGCTCTTTATTCTCTTTATTTTCACTCATTTTATATACTATAAAAATTTATTCATTTTAGGATTGCAAAAGTATTGCCATTTTTTAAGATATGCCAATTTGACATTTATATTTATTAACATTAAAATATAAATCTTTTAAAAACAAAAAATTCCAAGAATTTCACCTCTCGGAATTTTTAAATTATATTTTGGTAACCTATAAAGTTTATTTGTACTAAATTACACTAAGCTCACCTTTTTTTTGGGATTTTATTTTCATTTCTATACTTCCAACTCTCTCTAAAATAACCTACTAACCAATAAGGTATAATAAACGTTATTAAAAAAATCATTAACCAAAATCCCATTGTGAAAATTGTTAAGAATACTAGAAACCCTGAAAATTGTGATAAATCCATACTATTATGAATGCCTTTTTAAGTTAGTGTTACAAATCTAATATTTATTTTTAATTTCTAACAAAAAGTTTCTATTTTTTTAATGAAAAAAAAGACACCAAAGAAATATTAATCTCTAGTGTCTCTAACCATTATATTTGTTTTTTCTGTTATTTAAATTTCGCAAAGAAATCATTGCCCTTGTCATCTACCAATAAAAAGGCAGGAAAGTTCTCAATTCTAATTTTACGAACCGCTTCCATTCCCAATTCGGGGAAGTCAACCACTTCTACAGATTTAATACTTTCCTTTGCTAAAATTGCTGCTGGCCCACCAATTGAACCTAAGTAAAAACCGCCATTAGCTTTACAAGCATCTGTCACTTGTTGTGAACGATTTCCTTTTGCAACCATTACCATACTACCTCCTGCTTTTTGAAAAGAATCTACATAAGGATCCATACGACCTGCTGTTGTTGGCCCAAAACTACCAGAAGCCATTCCTTTAGGTTTTTTTGCAGGCCCCGCATAATAAATAGGATGATCTTTAAAATATTGTGGCATTTCTTCACCATTGGCCAGCATTTCACTAATTTTTGCATGAGCCATATCTCTTGCAACAATCAATGTTCCCCTTAAATTGAAACGTGTTTTTACTGGGTATTTTGATAGCTCTTCACGAATTTCGCTCATTGGCTGATCCAAATCTAATTCTACAGCATTTGCTAGGTGCGGTGCTTCTTTTGGTAAGTATTGTCCAGGATTTTTTTCTAATTCTTCAAGAAAAATACCATCTTCTGTAATTTTACCTTTTACATTACGATCGGCACTACAGCTAACACCTAAACCAACAGGACAAGACGCGGCATGACGAGGCAATCTAATAACCCGTACATCGTGTACAAAATATTTACCTCCAAACTGTGCTCCCACACCACTTTCTTGACAAATTTTGGTGATTTTCTCTTCCCACTCAAGATCACGAAAAGCTTGTCCACCATCGTTACCCTCAGTAGGTAAGTGATCTAAATAACCTGCCGATGCTTTCTTTACAGTTGCCAAGTTAGCTTCAGCAGAAGTACCTCCAATAACAAATGCTAAATGGTATGGAGGGCAAGCAGAAGTCCCTAAATCCATAATATGTTTTTTAACAAAGTTGGTTAAGTTCTCTTCTGTCAACAATGACTTGGTCATTTGATAAAGGAATGTTTTATTCCCTGAGCCTCCCCCTTTAGTTATAAATAAGAATTCATATTTGTTTCCTGACTCTGCATAAATATCAATCTGAGCAGGAAGGTTACTACCTGAGTTTTTTTCTTCTAACATTGTTTGAGGAACAATTTGAGAAAAACGAAGATTATCTTTTTGATAAGTATTAAATACTCCTTTTGAAATATATTCAGCATCATTCACTCCAGTATAAACATCTTCTCCCTTTTTCGCCATACAAATTGCGGTACCGGTATCTTGACAAGTTGGCAATTCTCCTGCGGCTGTTACCATTTGATTTAATAACATTGTATAAGCAACAAAACGGTCATTATCTGTCGCTTCAGGATCTTTAAGAATCGTCTCCAATTTTTTCAAGTGAGAAGTGCGTAAATAAAAGGACACATCATGATATGCTGCCTGCGAAAGCAACTCTAACCCTTCTGGCGCCACTTTTAAAATTTTACGTCCATCAAACTCAACTATGGAAACATGATCTTTAGTTAACAAAGAATACTTTGTGGTGTCCTTTGTAATTGGAAACGGCTTTTGATATTTAAAATCAGACATTTTATATGTTTTTTGGGAATTCTATTTTTAACTCTTACAAATATACAATGGAAGAAGAAAATATATGAATTAAAAAAGATTTATTTATGCCTACCACTCACAAAAACATAAATAAATGTGGCGGTAATAGCTTGCACTATAAACAGTATATTTAAATACTTATACAAGCCTATTTTTTAAATGTATATGTTTAACAAGATTTATAAAATAATTCTTTCGTTTAAATTAAAAACACAGCTATAAAACTGAAATAAAAATCTAAAAAATAGATTGACCATCTGAAACGATTGTCAAACATTTTGAAATATGGAGAGTTTCTAATTAAAGAAGTCAATTTTTAATTTACACAAATTTCCCTATTTCATTTTATTGGCGTATTTTAGATATTGTATTAGTATTAAAAAAAATCCATTACTATCATGAAAAAGTTTTTTTTATATTTTTTCTTTTTAATAGTTACTACCAACCTATCTGTATATTCTCAAGAAAAAAATAAAAAAACGAAACATCCAGTTCTTACAAGTAGGTTTCAGTTAGGTGTTGGAATGTTTATTCCAAACCAAAAGGTAAAATTTAGTATTGATGGCGCTTCAAATAATAATATCATTGAATTTGATGAAACTTTTGACTTTAATAACAGTTCGGTAAGACCCCAAATTTCTTTTGATTGGCGTTTTTCTAAAAAATGGAACCTTGCTGCGGAATATTTTAAAACGGGTTATTCTTTAGAAGAAGTTTTAAAAAAAGATATTAAAGCAGGTAACTACACTTTTGAGAGTGGAAGTAATGTAAAAATTGGGTATAACATCAATTTATATCGAATTTTTATAGGAAGAGTTATTTCAACCGGCTTAAAACATGAACTTGCAGGAGGCTTAGGTTTCCACATTATGAATATTGGACCATTTATAAAAGGAAACATTATAGTAAATGGAAATGAAAATAAGTTTAAAACAGTTTCAACTTCATTTACCGCACCCTTGCCAAATATTGCTTTGTGGTATTTTTATGCTCCAACTAACCGATGGGCATTTATCGCTAGATTCGACTGGTTTGGTATAAAAATAGACGAGTTCTCTGGGTCATTATGGGATTTCGGACCAAAAATACAATACCAAATTGTTAAAAACTTTGGAGTAGCAATTGATTATCGCTTTTTTAAAATTAGTGCAAAAGTTAAAAAACATTATTGGAACGGCAATGTAGATCTATCATTTAACGGTCCTACATTAAGCTTTATTGGCAACCTTTAGACTTTTAACAACTTAACTCAGTTTTTTTTTAAAAGAGTATATTTCTAATCCAAATTAAATTTCTTATTCGCTTTACCAAACAAAAACCAACCGAGAAATACCTTATTTATAAAAACAACTATACAGGCTCACCAAATAAATCAAATTCTGAGGCAGAAGTAATTTTTATTTTGGCAAATTTACCAACTTGCACATAATGCTTTGTAGCATCTATCAATACTTCATTATCTACATCTGGCGAATCAAATGCTGTTCTTCCAACAAAATCGTTACCATCTTTTCTATCAATAATCACTTTAAAAGTTTCTCCTACTTTTTCCTGATTTAAATCAAAAGAAATTTGACTTTGCAAGTCCATAATTTCATTTACGCGTTGTTGCTTAACTTCCTCAGGAACGTCATCAACCAAATTAGCTGCATGGGTATTTTCTTCATGGGAATATGCAAAGGCTCCTAACCGCTCAAAGCGCATTTCTTGTACCCAATTTTTCAACTCTTGAAAATTCTCTTCAGTTTCTCCAGGATAACCAACAATTAAGGTAGTTCTAATAGCCATATCTGGAACCGATTTTCTAAATTCAGCAATTAAATTAGTTGTTTTTTCATGAGATGTACCTCTTCGCATAGATTTTAAAATATCATCATTTATATGCTGCAAGGGAATATCTAAATAATTACATACTTTAGGTTCATTTTTAATTACCTCCAAAACATCTAACGGAAACCCAGTAGGAAAGGCATAATGTAAACGAATCCACTCAATACCATCAATTTTAACCAATTCTTTTAACAAATCAGCCAGGGCGCGTTTTTTATAAATATCCAATCCATAGTAGGTTAAGTCTTGGGCTATTAAAATCAATTCTTTAATCCCTTTCTTAGCCAATTTGGTAGCTTCAATTACTAAGTTTTCGATAGGTGTTGAAACATGTTTTCCACGCATTAATGGTATAGCACAAAATGAACAAGGTCTGTCACAACCTTCGGCTATTTTTAAATAAGCATAATGGGTTGGTGTAGTTGTTAACCGTTCTCCTATAAGCTCATGTTTATAATCTGCTTCTAAAACCTTTAACAAATTAGGCAAGTCATGAGTTCCAAAATATTCATCAACATTTGGAATTTCTTTTTCCAAGTCGGGCTTGTATCGTTCACTTAGACATCCAGACACATAAACTTTATCTACTTCTCCTAACTCTTTTTTATGTACATAATGTAAAATCGTATTAACAGATTCTTCCTTTGCATCACCTATAAAACCGCAGGTATTAATAACAACAATATTGCCTTTCTCATTTTCGTCTTCATGAACAACATTTTTATTATTGGCTTTCAATTGCCCCATTAAAATTTCACTATCGTAAACATTTTTAGAACATCCTAAAGTAACTACATTAATTCTGTTCTCTTTTTTCGACTTGGTTCTCATCTTTTTATTTTAAGGACGGCAAAAATACTACTTTTAAGTTGCAAACCAACCATTTACCTAAACTCTTTATTCATAAATTTTGAAAGTTTCCTATTTTTTGTATAACACAAAAAAAATCGCATTTTTAACAACTGTAAATTCATTAAAACTCAATACAGTAATTGTTAAAAATAACGATCTTTTTATAAGTTATGACCTATTCTTTATTTGAAAAAGGAATCTACAAATTCAATTTTATTAAACACCTGTAAATCATCAATACCTTCCCCAACACCAATATATTTTACCGGCACCTGAAATTGATCAGAAATACCAATAACCACACCACCTTTTGCTGTTCCATCTAATTTAGTAACGGCTAACGCAGTAACTTCAGTTGCCTTGGTAAACTCTTTAGCCTGCTCAAAAGCATTTTGTCCTGTAGAACCATCAAGAACTAATAATACTTCATGTGGTGCATCTTCCACAACTTTTTGCATTACACGTTTAATTTTTGTTAGCTCATTCATTAAGTTCACCTTATTATGTAACCTTCCTGCAGTATCAATAATAACAACATCTGCATTTTGTGTAACACCAGATTTTAACGTATCAAATGCAACAGAGGCTGGATCGGACCCCATTTCCTGTCGCACAAGTGGCACCTGAACTTTATCTGCCCAAACCTGCAATTGATCAATAGCTGCCGCTCTGAACGTATCTGCCGCTCCAAGCACAACTTTTTTTCCTCTTTTGGTAAATTGAGAAGCTAATTTACCAATGGTAGTAGTTTTCCCTACACCATTTACGCCAACTACCATAATTACATATGGCTTTTTATTTGAAGGAATGGTAAAGTCGGTTTCATTACCTACATTGGTTTCAGCTAATAATCCGGCAATTTCTTGTCTAAGAATCGAATTTAATTCATCTGTTCCTAAATATTTATCCTTAGCAACACGTACTTCAATTCTATCAATAATTTTTAAAGTGGTATTTACGCCAACATCTGATGATACTAAAACCTCCTCAAGATTATCTAATACATCATCATCAACCTTTGTTTTACCTGCAACTGCTTTAGATAATTTAGAAAAAAACGTAGTATTGGTTTTTTCTAATCCTTTATCTAAAGTTTCCTTTTTTTCTTTTGAAAAAATTCTTTTAAATAAACTCATTTTTTTTAATTAATATGGTAAATATAAAAAAGAAAAAGCTACCTCCAATAAAGAAAGTAGCTTATATATTTTTTAATGAACAAAGTTTTACTTTTTGCTCAAAAAAGTTTTCACGTTTGCTGGATCTACAATGCTTTCAACAAAGGTATAAGCTCCTGATTTTGGAGACTTTACCATTTTTATTGCTTTTGTTAATCTTTTTGCTCCTGTTTGCAATGATGCTACTGATTTCTTTGCCATAATCTTATATTATTTAATTTCTTTATGAACAGTCATTTTTTTCAAGATAGGATTGAATTTTTTAATTTCCATTCTATCAGGTGTGTTTTTCTTATTCTTCGTAGTAATATATCTAGAAGTTCCTGGTTTTCCAGTCGCTTTGTGCTCTGTACACTCTAAAATTACTTGAATTCTATTTCCTTTAGCCTTTGCCATTTCCTAATATAATTATTTTTTTAAAAATCCTTTTTCTCTTGCTTCCTTAAGAACCGCAGAGATTCCTAATTTATTAATATTCTTTAAAGCAGAAGTCGATATTTTTAACACAATCCACTTATCTTCTTCAGGAATATAAAAACGCTTTTTTATTAAGTTAGCGTCAAATTTTCTTTTTGTTCTATTTAATGCATGAGAAACATTGTTCCCAACCATTGCTTTTTTACCAGTAAGTTCACAAACTCTTGACATAATTCTTTACCTTTTTAATGTATTCTCAAAACGAGATGCAAAATTAAATTTTTATTAATTAATACACAAACTTATTTCACTAGTTTTTTAAAATTTCTTTATATAGCATTTCTAATGCTTTGACAGCAGTACGTTCAATTACATTTTCACGTGGGGTTCCAAAGTAAAATTCACTTGAAAAGACCTTGTCTAAACTTGCTATTGCAATAAAAACTGTGCCAACAGTTTTATCTGTTAAATCTACTGATGGACCTGCATTCCCAGTGGTTGCAATGGCATAAGTTGTTTTATATTTTTGCTGAATTCCCCTTGCCATTGCTTCTGCAACTTGAGCACTAACCACAGAATATTTTTTAATTAAACTTTCATTAACACATAATTCATTTATTTTAATAACGGCTTGGTAAGCGACTATAGAACCGATAAAATATTTGGAAGCTCCAGGTATTGAAGTTATCATTTTAGCTATATTTCCGCCAGTACAACTTTCTGCAGTCGCTAAAGTCTGCTTTTTCTCAACCAATAATTCCCCAATACCAGTTTCTATTGTCTCACCATCATCAAATCCTATTATAAATTCTGAAATTATTGTTGTGAGTTTTTCAACTTCAGTAGAGATCGCTAGCTCAATATCTATTTTATTTAAACCTTTAGCTGTTAGGCGCAATCGCACATTACCAAAAGAAGGTAAATAAGCCAAACGAATACAAGCGGGTAAATTATTTTCCCAGTCTTCAATTTTTTCAGCCAACCTACTTTCTCCTATACCATATGTTAAAATTGTTTTGTGTAAAATATAAGGGCAGTGAAATGTTTTAGTAAGTTTAGGCAATACGTTGTTTATCATTAACCCTTTCATTTCATACGGAACACCTGGTAACGACACCACTATTTTATTATTTTCAAAAAACCACATGCCTGAGGCTGTTCCCAATTCATTTTTTAAAGGCTCACATTTAGAAGGTATTAATGCCTGATTTTTATTTAATGTTGTAAACGGATAATTTATTTTTTTAAACATCCTTATAATGTGGGCTTCAATCTCTTCATTTAAAACAAGTTTATCATTAAAATATTCAGTCAGTGTTAATTTTGTAATATCATCTTTTGTAGGCCCCAAACCACCAGTTAAAATAACAACATCACAATTAGATTGCGCCTCATTTAAAGCTTTTTTTATATGTTGCATATCATCTTGAACAGATGTAATTTGATAAACCGAGACTCCTATTTTATTCAATTCTTCAGCAATCCATTTAGAATTTGAGTCTAAAATCTGACCAAATAAAATTTCATCACCAATAGTTATTATTTCTACTTGCATCTTATTTATAAAAGTTAAAAGTAAATGTATAAAGTTATTTTGAATAAAATTTACAAATTTCTTGTATGAAAAATAATATAATTCATAAAATGATGAAACATCTTAATCAAATAAATTTATTTACGCTAAATAAACCTATTAACACGCAACCTTTCATTACTTTTAACATCTACAAACAAAAGGCAAAAAAGAATAAAACCAATAACAGCTATGAATATTCAAATTAAATTAACCGACAATGAACTTTTAGAACAAATCAAGAATTGCTCTTTAAACCCTAGCCTTTTCAGCCATGAAGTTCTATTAAGGCTAACTTGGATTTTAATTCGTACATATGGATTAAATATTGCTATTCTAAAAAACAATGAAATTAAAAGTAATTATTATAAAAATGCTTTAAAAAACGACAAGTTCAATATTACATTAACCAAAGCATATACCGAAATTTTATACCATTTTATGACACAAACATCAACCAATAGTTTTGATAAGTTATTGCGTGAATTTCCTAGATTGAAATACAATTTTAAGGATTTGGTTAAAACACATTATGGTTATAATATTTTAAAAGAACATAGAAAAGCTGGCCCTGAACAAAATAAATCTTCAGTATTCACTTTCTAAAACTATTTAATTTTAATTTTAAATAATTCTTTATCCAAAATAGATCCTACAAGTATATCATTTTCTTGTACCCTACCTACACCTGAAGGGGTACCTGTAAAAAGGAGATCTCCTTTTTTAAGCGTAAAAAACTGAGAAACATAGGCTATTAATTCATCTATTTTCCAAAGCATCGCATTGGTATTTCCATCTTGTACTAATTCATTATTTTTTCTTAGGCTAAAATTTAAATTATTTAAGTCTTTTAAACTTTGCTTTGGTAAAAATCGTCCAACAACTGCGCTCCCGTCAAAAGCCTTGGCTTTTTCCCATGGCAATCCTTTACTCTTACAATCAGCTTGAATATCTCTTGCTGTAAAATCAATTCCTAGCCCTATTTCATCATAATATTTATGTGCAAATTTTTCTTCAATGTACTTACCAACTTTATTTATTTTTACTAAAACCTCAACTTCATAATGAATATCATTTGAAAAGGGAGGTATAAAAAAAGGCTGGTTCTTGGCCAATATTGCAGAATCTGGTTTTAAAAATATAACCGGATTTTCAGGTTTTTCATTTTGTAATTCTTTTATATGTTTGGCATAATTACGGCCAATGCAAATTATTTTCATAAAATTAATATTGAAATCTGTAATTGTTATATATGTAATTGCACTTCACTATTAAAGACTATGGAATCCATTTTTTCTCAAAATTTGGTTTACGCTTTTCCAAAAATGCATTTCTACCTTCTTTAGCCTCCTCAGTCATATATGCTAAACGTGTTGCCTCACCAGCAAAAACTTGCTGCCCAACCATTCCGTCATCTGTTAAATTCATGGCAAATTTCAACATTTTTATAGAAGTAGGAGATTTTTCTAAAATTTCTTGCGCCCATTCAAAAGCGGTATCTTCCAATTCCTCATGTGGTATTACAGCATTCACCATTCCCATTTCATAAGCCTCCTGTGCTGCATAATTTCTACCTAAGAAAAATATTTCTCTTGCTTTTTTCTGCCCAACCATTTTTGCCAAATAAGCTGAACCGTAGCCACCATCAAAACTAGTAACATCAGCATCGGTTTGTTTAAAAATAGCATGCTCTTTACTTGCCAAGGTTAAATCACAAATTACATGTAAACTATGACCTCCACCAACAGCCCAACCAGGAACTACCGCTATTACAGCTTTTGGCATAAAACGAATCAAACGTTGCACTTCTAATATATTCAACCTGTGGTAACCATCCTCCCCAACGTACCCTTGATGCCCACGGGCCTTTTGGTCACCTCCGCTGCAAAACGAATACACGCCATCTTTACTTGATGGACCTTCTGCAGAAAGCAATACAACACCTATTGAAGTATCTTCACCTGCATCGTAAAAAGCCTCATACAATTCTTTGGTTGTTTTTGGCCTAAAAGCGTTTCTAACATCTGGTCTATTAAACGCAATTCGCGCAACGCCATCGCACTTTTTATAGGTAATATCTTCGAACTCTTTAACAGTTTTCCAATTAATTTCTTTCATAAACTCACTAATTTAAGGGTAAAAATAATCTATTTTTTATGGTTAAAAAAAATAAACATTAAATGTTCTAATGTGACATAAGTGACCAAGTAAATTAAATTGAAATTCAAATTCGTAATTTTACCAAAAATAAAGTAACCAAAGAGGAGACTTCGAAAAAAAAATACTAGAAAATGAAAATTATTCCTTCAAATTATAACATAGGTGATTTGCCTTTAAAACTAAAAATTAGTTTTGAAGCCATTTTTAATTATCTTGAAATTATAATTGAAGATAAAAACCATTTACTTTATAATGTTGCTGCAACAATGTTGGAACAATATAAGGCTTACCCTGAGCTTAGAGATGGATTTGAAGATCGAGGAAAATTAGAACAATACAATCATCAAATTGACAAATTATTAGATGTTTTATTTCCTGAAATGCTGCAATCAAATGAAATAAAAGCAGCGAGTATCCCCTTTGAATTTACAACATTTAAACTTTCAAAAAGATTTGAAAATTTGTTAAACGCTGCTGGTGAAAATTACCAACTAAAGCTTCGGAATTTTGATGAAAATAACACCTACATTCTTTCTTGTACTTTCATTTTAGCCTATTGCTATAATGTTAACCTTGATTTTAGACGCCCCTTTTATTTTGACATACCAACCAAAGATGGTATGATTAAGAATTATAAAACATTATTTAACGGAGATTTTTTCACTGTTAAACCTTTAGAAAATGCGCCAAAAATTACCGAAGAAGATATTCATTTATTGCTCGATAATTTTAATGACATTTCTATTTGGAAAGAAAAATTCCCACCTAATACTTATGAGTTTAAAGGTTTTGGAATTGTAAACTTAGTTGACACAACAGCCGATCAATCCTTAACAAATCTCAAAGAAAATTTGTTAAAAAACGACCAAGATGCATTTAATAGAATAAACGAAAGTATCGCTAAATTATATAACTCATCTTCTATTGAATTTGGTGTTTCATCTTACCAATTAATTGATAATAATTTTGAATTTAAAGAAACTTTTGAAAAAAAGAGCTTCATAAATAATGGTGGAAACAAATACAAATTTGAAGGTTTCTTTTGTGAAGTCATCACTTCAAAAGTTTTTGAAGAGATAGAATTATTAGCCATTTCAGATGTTGAAAAATATGGTCTAAAATCTAATTTTAACAGATTTTACAAAACTTTAAAATTAAATAATATAGAAAGTATTATTTTGGTTCCAATTCAATTAAATGAAAATTTCTTGGCGGTATTGGAATTAGTTTCTACAAAAAAGCACGAGTTAAATTCTATAAATGCATATAAATTAAAAGATGTTATTCCTGTTTTCAGAGTTGCTATTAAGCGCTTTATGGAAGAGTATAATAATAAATTAGAATCGTTGATTCAGGAAAACTATACCTCCATTCACCCTTCGGTTACTTGGAAATTTTACGAAGAAGCTGAAAAACACTTGTTCAGTATAGAAAATTCAGATAAAATTTATAATTTAAATAGTATTGTATTTGACCAAGTTACACCGTTGTATGGCCAAAGTGATATTAAAGGGTCTTCAACAGCTAGAACAAACTCAATTCAGGAAGATCTAATAAGACAGTTAAATTTAGCTTCTAATATTATTGAGAAAGCTTTTGATAAATACAAACTACCTATTTATAACCACTTAATTTATAGAATAGAACACTGTTTAACAAATATTAGAAAAGGACTTAACTCGGGCGACGAAAATAATTTAACAGACTTTTTACAAAAAGACATTTATCCTATTTTTAATCATTTAAAAAATTTAGACAAATCATTACAGCATGATATTGCATATTATATGGATCAAATCGATGATGATCTACAAGTAATTTATCATAAAAGAAAAATGTTTGATGACAGTGTTAATGCTTTAAATGAAACGTTGGCTGAATTTATTGACAACAAACAAGAAGAGGCACAAAAAATGTTTCCACATTATTTTGAACGTTACAAAACTGACGGTATTGACCATAATATGTATATAGGTCAATCTTTAGTGAAAAATAAAACTTATGCCCCTATTTATTTGCAAAATCTTCGATTATGGCAATTGCAAATGATGTGTGAAATTGAACAAATTGCCCACAACTTAAAAAGCACTTTACCACATCCACTTGAAATCGCATCCTTAATTTTAGTTCATAGTAATCCAATGGCTATTAAATTTAGAATGGATGAGAAAAAATTTGATGTTGATGGTGCTTATAATATTAGATACGAAATAATTAAAAAACGTATTGATAAAATTCACATTAAAAATAGGAACGAACGCTTAACACAACCCACAAAAATTGCGATTGTTTATAGCAAATCAATAGATGCAACTGAATACATGACACATATTAAATACTTGCAATCAAACAATTATCTTTTAGATACAGTTGAAGACCTAGAACTAGAAGATTTGCAAGGTATATCTGGTTTAAAAGCGTTGAGGGTTCAAGTAAATTATAAAAATAAGACAACAAGCAAACATCGGTTAAAGGAAGTTTTTAATATTATCAATCAACAAAACTAAATTAAATCATCACCGTTTCAAGTCTCATTAATCTATACGAGATCACAAATGCAATTACTGAAACCACAACACCAATCATAAAAATGGTATAGGCAATTCTCAATAATTTATATTTTTTTTGAAGTACTACACCTAAATAGTATAAATCTTTCATTAATGATTTATAGAGGTAATTATAATCGCCCATCATTTCAAACATACCTTTTTGAAATTCTTCTAATTTCATTTTATAAAAATTTCCAAAAAACAATAAATTCACTTTTTTATTGACTACATCTTCTTTTGTAAAATCTCCTGAAGTTACTTTTGGTCGCGTTGCTAAAATTGAAGAAACAATGGTAGCCAACATTATAAAAAGAAACAAACCTGTTGGATAAATTAAGTAATAGTTATCTGGCTTATCTAATTTAGGAACTAAAATTGTTAACACAATAGACATCATAATTGCACTCACCGATAATAAGATATTTGATTTTGTATCGGCAATATCACTTAGTTTAATATGATTTCTAAGTGTTACTCTGAAGACTGTTTCAACTCCTTTTTCGGGGTTATTATCATTTTTTATTGCTTTTTTTTCAGATTTCAACAAACTGTTTTCCTTTATTTTCTTCAAATCCTTTTTTAATTTTAATACGTTTTTTATCTTTTGTTTGTTAAATTTTTCAAAAGCATAATTGGTAAAAAAAGAATGTGTTTTTAAAAACATTTCACTCTCTTGAAGCCATTGTAATTCTGTGAAATTTTTATACCCTAATAATTCCCACTCCAATTTCAGCAATTCAGATTTTTCTCTATATTTTTTTGATCCAATATGAAATAAATCGGCATCGCATAATATCCCCTCTAACTTATTGGGAGGTTGTTCACGCATTTTTGTAGCTTCAATTAATGCTAAAACAGCTTTCTCTTTATCCTCTGTAAAATCATTAGCAACTAAAAACTGTGACGCATAGTTTTTACTCTCTTCTTCATGATTTACATAACCCTTTATATTACCTGTATCATGAAACCAAGCCGCCAATAACAAAATTTGCAATTCATCTTCAGAAATATTTTCAGCTTTTCCAATTTCAAAAGCAGCTTCAACCACCTCTAAAGTATGATCGTAATTATGATAAACACATTCAAGAGGAAGTTCATTTTTAAAAAGATTTAAAACATAATCTCTTACCTCTTTAAAAAACCTATTTTCTAACATTTTCTTCTAATTTAATACAACTCAAAAGTACGATATTTTATGTACTTTTATACATTAAAAATTATAGCCATTAATGAATCTAATTAGCTTTTATAAACTTCCATTATTTCTAATAAATATTTTCATTACAAGCTGTGCCACCTATAAAAAACAATACAGCAAAGAAGTTACTACAGTTAATACTGAAAATAAAGAATATACTGGTGAAGCAGAGCATACCTTTTACCTAATTGGAGATGCTGGCAATACTGAATATGATGAAAGTTTAGAACATTTTAATTTATTAAAACAAGAACTTCACAAAGCTTCAAAAAACACTACATTATTATTTTTAGGTGATAATATATATGAAAAAGGAATGCCAAAAAAATCGCACCCTAATAGAGGTTTGGCAGAACATCGCGTTAATACTCAAATTAATTTGGCAAAAGATTTTAAAGGACAATCTATTTTTATTCCTGGAAATCATGATTATTACAACAATGGTATTGAAGGATTAAAAAGAGAAAAAAATTATATCACAAAACATTTGGGTAAGGATTCTTTTTTACCTAAAAATGGTTGTCCAATTACTAAGGTAAATATTTCAGAGAATCTTGTTTTAATTATTATAGATTCACAATGGTATTTAGAAAATTGGAATAAAAATCCAACTATGAATGATGATTGTGCGATTAAAACTCGAGAAAAGTTTTTTAATGAGTACGAACGATTAATTAAAAAAAACACCCTTAAAACCACCATAGTTGCTATTCATCATCCAATGTTTAGTTATGGTCCCCATGGCGGCCAATATTCTTTAAAAGCTCAAATATATCCTACTGGTGGTACTATTCCTTTACCTATACTTGGGAGCGTATTTAATGTTTTACGTAAAACAAGTGGCTTAAGCACCCAAGATATGATTAATCCGTACTACCGCGACTTAAGAAAAAGACTATTAACTATTACCCAAAAATACGAAAACATTATTTTTGTTTCTGGTCACGAACATAATTTACAATATATTGTAAACAATAAAATACCACAAATTGTGAGTGGCTCTGGCTCAAAAATTTCACCAGCAAGAGTTATTGAAGGCAGTCAGTTTTCGGCAGGATGTTTAGGTTACACAAAATTTGTTAAATACAAAAATGGTTCTTCATGGGTATATTATTATACTGAAAATAACAATAAAAAAGAACTACTTTTTAAAACTGAAGTTCAAAAGAAAAAAGTATTTAAAAATTTAAACAATTTAGATGAAATTTTCCCACCCACAGTTTCGGCATCTGTATATGATAAAAATTTTGTAACAAAAAGTACGGCTTATGTTGACTTTTGGGGAAAGCATTATAGAAAATATTATGGTGTTGATATAACCACACCAACAGTTAAAATAGACACTCTTTTTGGAGGGTTAACACCTATTATTAAAGGTGGCGGCAATCAATCTAAATCATTAAGACTTGTAGATTCAATAGGCCAAGAATTTGTAATGAGAGCCCTACATAAAAGTGCAACACAATATATACAGTCATTTGCTTTTAAAGACCAGTATTTAAAAAATGAATTTGATAATACCTACACCGAAGCTTTATTACTAGACATATACACAACTGCTCACCCGTACGCACCTCTTACCATTGGCAAATTATCAGACGCGGCAAATGTGCTTCATGCCAACCCAACCTTATATTATATTCCAAAACAAAAATCACTAAAACAATTTAATCAAGGTTTTGGAGATGAATTATATTTTATTGAAGAAAGGGCAGCCTCAGGACACCAAGGCGTTGAAAGCTTTGGCAATTCTAACAAAATTATTAGTACCGCTGATTTTTATAAAAATTTACGAAAAACTGATGACTACTATTTGGATGAGGCAAGTTATATTAGAGCACGACTATTTGACATGATAATAGGCGACTGGGATCGACATCAGGACCAATGGAGATGGGCAGCATTTAAAGTTGGAAAAAAAACAATGTATAAACCTGTTCCACGCGATAGAGATCAAGCTTTTTCTTCCTATGATGGTTTTATATTAGGAGCCCTCACCCGTATTATGCCAGGATTAAAACTATTACAGGTATATGACAAAAACATACGAAATATTAAATGGTTTAACCATGAACCTTTTCCTATAGATTTATCATTAATTAAAGAATCTACATACGAAGACTGGCAAAAACAAGTCGTTTTTCTTCAAGAAAATATTACTGATCAAATAATTGAAGAGGCTTTAGCTCAAATGCCTACTGAAGTTCAAGATAAAACAGTGGTAGAAATTAAGGATAAATTAAAAGGTCGAATAAATAATTTAAACAAAATAGCTAAAAAATATTACAAACTCTTAGTTAAATACCCAATAGTAAAAGGTACAGACAAAGATAATTTATTTGAAATAAACCGATTAAAAAATGGTGAAACGGAGATTACTATTTCCAACATTAAAAACAATGAAAAAGGCTCTCAAATTTTTCATAAAATTTATTCCAAAAAAGAAACGCATGAAATTTGGTTATACGGCCTAGATGATAGCGATACTTTTATAGTTAGCGGAGAAAAAAACAAGGTAATACCTTTAAAAATAATTGGTGGTCAAAATAATGATATTTATAATATAAAAAGCGGTAAAAAAACGACCATTTATGATTTTAAATCAAAAAAGAACACATTTATTACCAATGAAGGTAAAAAACAGCTTTTTGATGATTATAATTTAAATTTATATAACTTCAGTAAATACAAGTACCATCAAAATATAATTAAACCTATAATTGGATCAACTCCAGATGATGGCACAAAAATAGGTATTGGCTTTGTTCATACTGTTTTTGGTTTTGATAGAAATCCATTTTCTCATCAGCATACTTTTCAAGTTGGATATTATTTTTCTACCAATGGGTTTGATCTAGGCTACGATGCTGAATTTGCAAATATTTATAAAAAATGGAACTTATTAATTGAGTCATATTTAAGAAGTCCAAAATTGGTAAGAAATTTTTATGGTTATGGAAACCAAACTAAAAATTTAGACGATGAATTGGGCAAATATTATCATAGAATTCCATTAAGTTCGTTATCTGTAACACCATCATTTAAATTAATTGGGAGAATGGGTTCTGAGTTTAAAATAGGTCCCTCATTTGAGAGTATTAAAATTGAAAAAACAGAAAACCCTGCCATCAACGATCTTCCATCTTTTAATGAACCTAGAAATAATTATGTTGGATTAATAAGTACTTTTAACTATCAAAATTTTGATGAAACTTCTTTTCCAACCTTAGGAATGGTAGCACAAATAGAAATTGGCTGGAAAACCAATGTAAATACAAATAAAAAAGAAAACAATGGCTTTATAAGACCTGCCATTGGTTTTAACTACAATTTAACCCCAAACAAAAAATTAGTATTGGCAACATTAATAAAAGCCGACATTATAATTGGAAACACTTTTAATTTCTATAATGCCGCAAGTATTGGTGGCTTAGACGGATTAAGAGGTTACAATAACCATCGCTTTACAGGTAACACTTCTTACTATCAAAATACCGATATTCGCTACAACTTAACAAAACTTAAAACAAAATTAGTACCTTTTGAAATTGGTGTATTTGGTGGATTTGATTATGGTAGAGTTTGGTATAGAGGTGAAGAATCCTTTAATTGGAAAACTTCGTATGGTGGTGGCCTTTGGGTAGACATAGCACAACTTATAAATTTTAGTTTATCGGCATTTAGTGCTACAGAAGGTGTTTATTTCAGGTTTAATTTAGGTTTTGGATTCAATTAATAATCATTATTTTTACTAACTAATAATTACTTATGAAAAAACTAATTTTATTAGCACTTCTTTTATTTACAGCACTAAATAACTGGTCTCAAGAGATCAAAACTGAAAATTTTAATTCTATTGAACTGGATAACAACCGCACATTAAAAATATACATACCAGACAGCTACCATCAAGACCCAACAAAATTCTATCCGCTTACCATTGTTCTAGACGCTGAAATTTTGTTTGAGGTATATGTAGGTAACGCCATTCTGTTTGCAAATACAGACGAGGCTCCTGAGCAAATAATTGTTGGAATTAATCAAAACGAATTCAACGAACGAATTGAAGATTGCTCATATTTAAAAGAAAATAGTTTTCCTTCGAATAAAGGAGAGGCTTTTTATAAATTTGTTCGTCGTGAATTATTTGATTATTTTGAACTAAATTATCGCGTTTCACCGTTTAAAACAATTGTGGGAAAAGGTCTTACAGCAAATTTTATCAATTATTTTTTAATTGAAAACACCCCCGGATTTAATGCTTACATTAATATAAATCCGCATTATGCCATGGATTTACCAAACATGATTTATAACAAATCAAAGATCCTAAAAAATGAAAATATTTATTATTACCTATCTAGTCATAAATACAATTCTGAAAAAAGACAGACACGCATAAACAAAACCAATACACTTTTAAAAACCAATAAAAACGCTAAATTTAAGTACAAATTTGACATTTTTCAGAAGAGTACTAAAACAGCATCAATAGGGCAGTCAATTTCAAGTGCTTTGTCCTTTATTTTTGAATTATATTCTCCAATATCAAAAGAAGAATTTAATAAATATATAAAAGAATTACCTCCTCCAGATGCCATCGCTTATTTAGAAAATAAATATGTTGAGATTGAATATTTATTTGGAAGTAATTTAAAGATTAGGGAAAAAGATATTTTTACAGTAGAAGGTATTATTTTAGATAAAGAAAACGGAGATTATTTAAAAAATTATGGTGAAATGATTAATAAACTTTATAAGGAATCTCCCATAGGAGATTACTATATTGGACGTTATTATGAAACCGGAAACAAATTAAAACAAGCCCTAATGTATTACAAAAGTGGCTATATGAAATTAGATGAAGGAGAACCAAATGCCGATGCCTATTATCGAAATATTGAAAGGGTTCTTGCAAAAAGAGATGGAACCTACACTGATCCAAAAAATTAATACTCTATGAAAAATACATTTCTCTCAATTATATTGTTTATTGCTTCAACAATTATTTTTGCACAAGAAGACACCGTTGTTCAAGTAAATATTTCCAATGAACTAAAATATGAATTCACTACAGTAATAGACATTGAAGCTACTACCATTAAAAACCAAGGTAAAACAGGTACCTGCTGGAGTTTTTCAGCTTCTTCATTTATAGAATCTGAAATTTTCAGAACTTCAGGAGAAACAATCGATATTTCAGAAATGTTTAATGTTCGGAACACCTACAAAACAAAATCATGGATCTACTACATGCGTCAAGGAAAAGCCCAATTTAGTGAAGGTGGGCTGGCACACGATGTATTAAATTCAGTAAAACAAAATGGATTAATGCCTGAAAGTGCCTATAGTGGTTTATTAGGTGGAGCAAAAACTCATAACCATGAACAAATTGTTCCTGTCCTTCAGAAAGCATTAGACACTTCTATTAAAAAGAATCAAGGCTCAAAATATAACAGTTGGAAATTTGCTGTTGACTCAATTTTGAACGCACATTTAGGGACCCCTCCAAAAAAATTCAAATACAATCAACAAGAATATAATCCTAAGTCGTTTTTAAAAATGACCAATATAAATACTAACAATTATATTACTTTGACTTCGTTTTTACACGAACCGTTTAATTCTGCTTTTATTCTAAATATTCCTGATAATTTTTCAAATGGAAGTTTTTACAATATCCCATTAAATGAATTGGTTGATGAAGTAGATAGCGCATTAAAAAAAGGGTTTACGTTGGCCCTGGACTGTGATGTTTCTGAAAAAACATTTTCATCTAAATTTGGAATTGCCGTTATCCCAAGTGACCCCGCAAAAAATGAAAAATCATTGACTTATATTATTAAAGAAAAAAAAATCACTCCCGAATTCAGACAACAAGAATTTGAAAACTTCAATACAACTGACGACCATCTTATGCATATAATTGGCCTGGTTAAAGATCAAAATGGAACTGAATACTATAAGGTTAAAAATTCTTGGGGAATCAATTCTGAACGCGTTGGAAATGAAGGCTATATTTATATTAGTAAAGCATTTTTCAAATTAAAAACTATTTCGGTTATGGTACATAAGGATGCTTTGAATAAAAAATTCAAAATAATTTAACACTTCAATTACAAAATATTTTTAAGCTTTTTTAATACCTTCTTCAGTAATAAGAATCAATTTTTGTTTGAATAAACCACCAATAGCACTCTTAAATGCTTTCTTGCTCATTCCTAATTGATATTTTATATCGTCAGGAGAACTTTTATCGTGTAATGGCAATACCCCTCCATGCTGCTTTAAAGCATTTAATATTTTAATTTCATTTGTAACAACTGTTCTTTTAAAACCAATTGGGTTTAAACTTACATCAAGTTTTTCATCTTCACGTATTTTTTTAATATACCCAACCAGACGCTGACCTTCTTCAATTTTCTGGTACAACTCATTTCTATATAACATGCCCTCAAATTCTTCTTCAACTAAAACAGTAAATCCTATTCCTGCCTTTCTAACTACTATTAAATCTACTTTATCGCCTACTTTTAAATCCATTTTTATTCTTTTAAGTTGTTGAAATATGCTTTCAATATTTTATCGTTTTCTTCTCTTGGTGTAAAAACCTCTAATAATTTAGGTTGTTTTGACGTTTCATAAAAATTAAACAATTCGTTATTTAATTCTTGTTCATTGCTCACCTTATAATATTCAAATTTATGCATTTTACACAAATGTTCTGCTGTTAATTCATGTGGCGTTTCAAAATAATCCAATGCATTTGAATTTTGCGGACCTGGAATAAATCTAAAAATACCTCCACCCCTATTATTTACAATAATAATTCTAAAACCTACTGGAATATAATTATTCCAAAGTGCATTGCTATCGTAAAAAAAGCTAATATCACCTGTAATAAACAAGGTGTTATTAGTTGAAACAAGTGCTGCACCAATGGCTGTACTTGTGCTACCATCAATACCGCTAGTACCTCTATTACAAAAAACTTGCACCTTTTTACCAATATCAAAAAGTTGTGAATACCTTATAACAGCGCTATTACTTAATTGTAATTGGGTATTTTCATGAATTGATTTCAACAAAATATCAAAAACTTTTAAATCTGAAAATTTACAATTATTGATAAAATGCTCATGTCTTTTAAGTCGAATTGTTTTTTTCGCCAACCAAAATTGTTGAAAATCACTCTTCTTTGGCTTTGTTAAAAAGAAAAACTGACTAAAAAATAATTGTGCTGAAATTTTAAAATGATGCTTTAAGCAAAAAAAAGTGTCAAAAGCTCTTTTAGCATCTACATGCCAATGTACTTTAGGTTGAAATTTTCTAAGATGTTGCTTAATTTTTTTAGAAACTATTAGGCCTCCTAAGGTTAATAACACATCTGGCTTAAACTGTTCTAGTTCAAATTCTTCCAATGGAAAAATTAACTTATCAATACTATTTATAAATTTAGCATGCGAAACATTCGCTGTATTTTCAATTAATACTAAAACAGATGGATCTTTAGTTAAATGTGTTAATTGAATCTGCAACAATTCGTCAGGAAAATGTTCCCCTACCAATACTATTTTTTTTGTAGCCTTATTCCAAACATCGGCATACTTTTGAAGTTCATCAACTTCCAAAGGAATTTCTTCCACATTGTCAACAACATTTTCTAGAACCAACATTTCAGATTGCGTTTCATATAAAGGCTCTTCAAAAGGGATATTAATATGAACAGGGCCTTTTTGTAGTTTTGAAATACTAATAGTTTCATGAAGCATTTCTAAAATAGAACCTTCAATATTTAAGCTTCCATCTAAGTTTATAGATTCTAAAATATGATTTTCAAAAACATTTGCCTGTCTAATTGTTTGTCCGTCACCAATATCAATTAAATGTGATGGTCTATCAGCAGAAATCACAATTAGGGGAATATTACTGTAAAAAGCTTCAGCTATTGCAGGATAATAATTCAACAATGCCGAACCCGATGTGCAAACAATTGCAACTGGTTTTTGAATTTGCTGAGCCATCCCTAATCCGAAAAAAGCTGCAGAACGTTCATCAACAATGCTATACATTTTAATATTGGAATGATTTGAAAAACCAATTGTTAACGGAGCATTTCTTGATCCCGGCGAAACTACAACATGTTCAATATTGTGCGCAACACATGAAGCTATTAGAAGTTGTGCTAGGTCATTTTTGGGGTATTGTGGCATTTAAAAAAAATTAATATGCAAATTTACGGAAAGTTTACGTAGAAATTGATTTTGAACTCATTTCAATTTACCATCTTCAAAATTTATTTAAATATATGTCCTAGGACGCCTTAAACATATCATTTAAAATTATTGGATCTATTAAACCTGTTATTTTACAATATCTTTTTCATTACATCGGACTTAAAAACAGTTTCTTCCCATTCTTTCTTAGAGTTACTACCTTCGGTAATTCCACCTCCTACGTAAATTGAAATTTCATTATTTTTTATTTCCATACAACGCAAATTCACATACAAATTAGTCTCTCGCGTCGTATTCAACTCACCTAAATAGCCCGTATAAAAACGCCGATCATATCCTTCATTTTTAAGAATAAAATCTGTTGCTATGGTTTTTGGTAATCCACATACTGCAGGTGTTGGATGTAGTAATTTTAGTAAATTTTTTAACGAATCTTGTTTTTCTAAAACGCCATATATATCAGTGCGTAAATGCAATAAATTACCTGCCCTAACCGTAGTTGGTTTTGTATATTCAACCTTAGTAATGTTACCTTGTATTTTTTTTAAAATATAATCAGTCACAATTTGCTGCTCTTCTTTTTCTTTTTCTTTCCAAACAACATTAGTAGTACCTGTATAAATCTGAGTACCAGCAAGAGCCATTGTTTCAAATTTATTATTCTTACAATGAATTAAACGCTCTGGTGACGCTCCCATCCAACACCCTACTTTAGGATGAGACCACAAATATACCATTGCCTTTGGATAGTTTATCAGCATTTTTTTGAAGCTATTCACCACATCAAAATTTGATGCTTCTAATGATTCTTTCCGAGAAACAACTATTTTTTCAGCTTTTTTATTTTGAATTAGATTAACAACCTTATCAACTAAACATATATGGTGTTGCTTTGACGTATTTAAATCTGTAACACTTACTATATCAGTAGCTATTGAAGAAACCTGAAGGTGTTCTAAACAATTAATATTTACAAAAAACTGATCACTTATATTTAATGGAAATATTATTTTTTGTCTATTATCCTGAAAAGGAGCAAATACAAATCCGCTCTCTTGAAATGATTTTAATTCAACCAATTCACAGGTGTTTTGAATTTGGAGCCAAATCATTTTTTCGTTTGGATTTCTATAAACTACAAATGGTAATTTTGATTTAAAAACATCTTCAATTTTATTAAAAAAACTTGTTATTTCTTGCTGCAATTTATTTTAATTTAGTTGTTGATTATTTATTTTTTTTATCAAAAGGGGACCAATTCAGAACAAGACCAGCTGCATTCAAAGTTACAATTTCAAATTGTTCTAAAAAAAATATTTATTAACATCTCAGCTTAAAAATAGCATCATATTTATAATAACTTTTTTAAGTTTAACCTATTTATTTGCCATAATATAATTAGTGATTTTACATATAGAAATAATTCTATCTCGGTCATCAACCACCTTAATTTCGACCAAATGAATTGTTTTACCTTTATGAATTATTTTTGCAGTAGCTGTTACAACACCACTTCTAACGCTTCGTAAATGATTAGCTGAAAATTCTATCCCTCGCACACTATATTTACTCAAATCAATAACTAACATTGATGTTGGACTTCCAACACTTTCCGCCAATGCCATAGTTGCTCCACCATTTAAAATCCCATCAGGCTGATGAACACTTGAATTTACCGGCATGGTAGCTACTAAAAAATCATCTCCTAGATCTGTGTATTTTATATTTAAAGTTTCGTTTAATGTATTTTCACACATTTTATTTAAACGGTTTAAAGTCTCTTTTTTATTCATAATTAATAAAAGTTGTGTGGTAAAAATAAGAATTAAAAATAGTAACTTTGTTAAAGTTTAAAAAACAATTATGGCTTATAAATTTAGGGTAATATTAGATGTTGAAGAAGATGTATTTCGAGATCTTATTGTTTCAGAAAATATTAATTTAGAAGAACTACACTTCACCATTGCTAAATCGTTCGGATTTAAAGGATTAGAAATGGCTTCTTTTTATAGAAGTGATAATAACTGGGAGCAAGGGGAGGAAATTCCTTTATTTGATATGTCTGAAGATGACAACGTGCCTACCATGAAAAATATCTTAATTAGTGAAATCTTTAAACTTGAAGGAGACAAACTAATTTATGTGTATGATTTTATGGCTATGTGGACTTTTTTCGTTGAATTATCAGAAATTTCAAATACCACTGAAAAAGAACTTCCAATAATAGCCCTTTCCTTTGGAAACACACCAGATCTGCCTCCTGAAAAAGAGTTTACATCAGAATTTATTGATGAAGATGATGATTCAGATATTTATAATGATGAAAATAATCTTGATAACATAGATGATCTTGACTTTGACAATTATTAATGAATAATATAGGTGTTTACATTTTCATAGTTTCTAAGTACAAAGTCAAAAGCTACCTTCAAAATTTCACCCATTGAGGTACAATGTTTAAAGTTTTTATCATTTGTATATTTTTTTAAATCCATTTTTAACTGCTCAATTTTTTCTGGCGTTGATATATGATCATTAATCATACATGCTAATAAATCGTTAACCCTTTCCTGAGACCCCTTCATTCTTCTAGCAATAGCAGCCCGTTCTTCTTTTTTATACTGCTCAATTGATTCCTCTTGTAAATTTTCGGAAACCATTTTTACAAAAGGAAAATTTTCTTTAAAAAATTGTGGAAAATACACTTTTAAATTCCCTTCAAAACTTTGTTGATCAAAATCCATGGCTCTTATACGGTATTGAACTTGATCAAAATCATAAGATGCTACTATAACATAATTATAGGAACGCATATCTCCCAAAAGTCTAATCATGCAACGCTCGTTAAATTTAACAAACTCTTTAGATAACCTTTTTAAACCTCTTGCTGAAACATTCTGCATATTTTCAACCAAAAATTGATCTCCTGGAATTCCCAATACATGCTCTTCAATTAAGGTATCTCTATACACCAAAAAATTAATGTTATTTGGAGACAAAATATGCTCTAGCTCTAAACCGTAAACCCTAGAGGCATCGGCCTTTTTAATATACAAATAAGTATGGTTATCATTTAAAATATTTCTAACTTTAATTCTAAATGGTTTTGAATTTCCAAACGTACAATAATCAATAGCATCAATGGTTAAAAAAGGTAAAGAATCTTCACTACCATCACCATGTAGTATTAAATACATACGTTTTAAACTTAAATCAATTTCTTCTCGCTCATGATCTGCATAATAAACCCTTATCCAAAGGGTGTCATCTCCGTTTTTATCGTACACATTTATGGCTCCAGCAAATCGAAGTAAATCATCATAACAAACAGGAATTTTAATATTTCGATTATATTCCGTTAAATAATCATATAATAATTGATTTATTGGAAAAGCTGGTTTCTTTTTTGAAATTAATTTTTCTTCCTCCATATTTTAAATATCATCTTGTCTCCAAATTTAGTATATTGCTGTAACAATTTTAAACAAAAGGCGTCTTAATTTAATACTAAACAATAAATATCTTGGAAACAATATTAACTATCAATAACTTAAACAAGAAATTTGGGCCTATTCATGCGGTCAACAATTTATCATTTGACATCCAAAAAGGCAATGTTTATGGAATTTTAGGACCAAACGGAAGCGGTAAATCCACAACATTAGGTATTATTTTAAATGTTGTAAACAAAACTTCTGGTAGTTTTAGTTGGTTTGATGGGAAATTATCTACCCACGAAGCACTAAAGAAAGTAGGTGCTATTATTGAGCGACCTAATTTTTATCCATATATGACAGCGGCTCAAAACTTGGAATTGGTTTGTAAAATTAAAGAAGTTCCTTTTACAAATATTGATGAAAAGCTTAAAATGGTTAATTTGTATGACCGAAAAAACAGTAAATTCCAAACTTTTTCATTAGGAATGAAACAGCGCCTTGCAATTGCTTCTGCCCTACTTAACAGTCCCGAAATATTAATTTTAGATGAGCCTACTAACGGATTAGATCCCCAAGGCATTCATGAAATTCGTCAAATTATTAAAGACATTGCAAAAAAAGGAACCACCATTTTATTGGCTTCCCATTTATTAGATGAAGTTGAAAAAGTATGTTCGCATGTTGTTGTAATTAGAGAAGGTCTCAAACTATATTCAGGTAGTGTTGATGAAATGACTGCTTCTCACGGTTTACTTGAATTAAAAGTAGATGGAAATCCAGACAAATTACTTGAATTACTTTCAAATTTTGATGGAATAACTTCCACAAAAATGGATCAAGAAATTATAATAGCAACATTAAACAAGCCTATTTTAGCTTCAGAAATAAATAGCTATTTATTTAAAAATAACATTACATTGTCACATTTGGAAAAAAGAAAACCAAGTTTAGAACAACAATTTTTATCATTAACTAACAACAAAAATTAAAATGTTACGACTACTAAGTATAGAAATTCACAAATTAAAATATAATAGAGCGAGCAGAATTTTAATTTTTATTTATTTTGCATTGCTTACCTCGATTGCATTAATTGCTGCTGTTAAGTTCGATATTGGTCCAATTGAATTTCATTTGGCTGAACAAGGAATTTTTAACTTCCCGTATATATGGCATTTCAATACTTTCATGGCTGCTATTTTTAAATTCTTTTTACTACTAGTAATTGTTTCCATGATGGCCAATGAATACAGTAATAAAACATTAAAACAAAACTTAATTGATGGCTTAAGTAAAAAGGAATTTATACTCTCAAAATTCTATACAGTAATTTTATTGGCAGGAATATCAACTATTTTTGTGTTTATTGTTTCCTTAATTTTAGGATATGTATATTCAGATTTCAACGAATTTTCAATTGTTACTACTGATTTAGAATATTTAATTGCCTTTTTTGTAAAGCTTGTCGGATTTTTCTCCTTTGGTCTTTTTTTAGGAATTTTGGTTAAAAGATCGGCATTTGCTGTTGGTGCCATGCTTGTTTGGGCAATGCTCGAAGGTTTTGTTAAAGGAATGTCTTATTGGAAGTTTGAAAACTTTGTGGATGAAATAATGCATTTTTTTCCTTTGGAAGCAATGGCAAACCTAATTAAAGAGCCTTTTACCCGTTTAAGTGCTTTAAAAACACTCGCTAAACAAGTTGATGTTGATCTTTCTAAAGATTTTTCGGTTCAAATTCTTGATTTGATTATTGTGATTACTTGGACCTTTATTTTTATATATTTATCCTACTTCATATTAAAAAAGAGAGATTTATAACATACACCCCTATTTTTGTGTGATTTAACCCCTAAAGATTAAACTTTTTACTATAAATTTGATCAAATCTAAAGTGTTGCTTTTTTGATGAAAATTAATTTTGGGAATATCATCTTAATAATTGCTGTATTTATTGCAACGCAAACTGGGTTTTCACAATTAAGTAAAACTCATTATATACCACCATTAACGGCTGCAGATCATAACAGTTCTATTCCTGGTGACCAATACATGTATATTTCAACGCCTAGCAATGCAGATGTTGCTTTTACAATTAAAAAGGTAGGATTATCATCTGCGTTTGATATTACCGGAGTAGTCTCTAATAATAATCCTAAACAAATACAATTAGCAACAGATGGCTTTGGACAATTATTTGTTGACCCAGTAAATACTAGTCAAGTTTTTAATAGTAGGGGCTACATTGTGGAAGCAACCGATTTAATTTATGTTTCAATAAGAATGAATAGTTCTAATGATGCACAAGCCGGCGCTCTTGTTAGCAAAGGTGCATCTGCACTTGGAACTGAATTTAGAGTTGGGGCTTTTACAAATCAAGCTGGAAGAACAACAAACAACAATGGTTCAACTAGTGAAAATTTATTAAGTTTTGTTTCTGTCATGGCTACTGAAGACAACACAAATGTAACTTTCTCAAACATCTCTAATAATACAGAAATAATAAACAACACAAAAACTTTTCCTTATTCTGAAACACTTCAAAAAGGAGATTGTTATACTATTGCAATGAATAGTTACTCTTCAACTTTTACAGCTAATAATAAAGATGGATTAATTGGAGCTCTTGTAAAATCAGATAAACCAATAGTAGTTAATTGCGGTTCAGCAAATGGAAGTTTTCACAATGGAACGGGAAGAGATTATGGTATTGACCAAATTGTAGGTGCTTCAAAAATTGGAGACCAATATATTTTTGTGAAAGGCGATGGTCAAATTGGCTGGGAAAATGTATTAATTGTACCACATACAAATGGCACTACCATAAGTATTAATGGCAATACGCCATTTACGATAACTGGAAAATACCATTTAATCGAAGGAGATCAATATAGCCCCGATGGAAATATGTATGTTAAAACTTCAAACCCTGTTTTTGCTTATCAAGGGGTTGGTGCAACAAATGGTGAAGCCAACCAAGGCATGTTTTTTGTGCCTCCATTAAGTTGCGAAACTAAAGGAAATGTAGATAATATTGCAAATATAGATGCTATTGGATCTACAGCTTATAGTGGTGGTGTTTCAATAGTTACTAAAAAAGGAGCAACAGTAACCATCAATAATTTGCCCCTTACTGCCTTTACAACACAAGGCCCTTTTAATGTAACAGGAAATACCGAATATGAAACGTATAAGGTAACTGGTTTAACAGGACCTACAACTTCAGTTCAATGCGACTCAGAATTGTATTGTGCCTATTTTAATTTTAGTGGTGCTGCAACCTCTGGAAGTTTTTATTCTGGTTTTCCAACGGCTCCTGAAATTAATTTCAACGCCGATTTTGTTACTTTAGGTAATTGCATTGATAACATTACCCTAGAAGCTGCAAATATGGGTAGTTTTGAAAGTGTTGAATGGTATTACGATGACGGTTCTGGAGGAGGATTTATTGCTACAGGAAATAAAACACAAATATTTACGCCAACATTCCCTAACCTAAGTCCTTTTAGTACTGGAACTTACAAGTTAATTGGTATTACTTGTACTGGAGAAAAAATAGAATCTGATGAAGTTCCTGTGGGTATTTGTCCTGATGATACAGATAACGACGGAATTATTGACAATTTAGATATTGACAATGATAACGATGGCATTTTAAATTGTACTGAATCTTATGGAAATTACAATATAAATTTATCCAATACTTCCAGTGGCAGTTTACCTGTTGGAGGCTTTTCATATACTGGTAATGTAAACCTAATTGGAGGGGGCTCAAATAACATAACTGGTGATACTAACGGAGTTATTACAAGTAGTGTTGCTTCAAAAAATGGCTTATCAGAATCGAGCATCGCATATGAATTAAATTTTAATAAAAACTTAAACCTATTATTTCAAAGCAATAGTACTTTAACTGATCAAGATGAATTTATAATTCAAGTTACAAACAATAAAACCATTACACTTGTTGACCCTGATGATCAATTATTAATTGACACTAATTATGATGGCGTTTACGAATCCGGAATTACCCAGTTCTCTTCTTTTGTAATTCATTTTAAAATAAAAGGCACATCACTTGTGAATGGAACGAGTACTTTTAAGTTTGTGTCAAGTATGATTGCTAACTTTTCATATAAGCATATCAACATTTCTGAAACAACAAGTAGCAATGCCGATTTTAAAATAACGGCAACGTGTGTTCCTTTAGATACAGACTTAGATGGTATAAATGACGATTTTGATTATGATAGCGACAATGATGGGGTACCGGATATTATTGAAGGAACTGGCACTTTAAAAGTTCTTTCAGGTAGTGATAGTAACAATGATGGTTTGGATGATGTTTTTGATATAAATACTTTCCCAATTGATACAGATTTAGATGGCATTCCAGATTATTTAGATTTAGACAGTGATAATGATGGTATTTTTGATATAGAAGAATCTGGAAGTGGTTTGCCTGACTCAGATTTAAATGGAGTGATAGATCATATTTTAACTATTGGATTGAATGGCTGGGACGATACTGTTGAAACAAGCCCCGATAGTGGTGTTATAAATTATACCATTACCAACACAGATGCAGATTTATTATTTAATTATATAGACAGTGATAGTGACGGTGACAATTGTACTGATGTTATTGAAGCTGGTTTTTCTGATGGAAACAGCAACAATTTCTTAGGAGATTCAACTGTAAATGTTAATACATCTGGTAAAGTTACCAATGCTTTTGATGGCTATACCAGTCCGAACTCAGCTTATATTACCGCTGGTTTAATTACCATTACGCAACAACCCATAGATACCAAAATTTGTGCTTTAAAAACTACAAAAATAACCATTGAAACCAATGTAATTGATAGTTATCAATGGCAATTAAGCACTGATGGGGTAAATTGGAACGACATTAATGATGATTTAATTTATAGTAACACCTCCACAAACGAATTAACTATTGCAACAACTCCATTAAGCTATAACAACAATAAATATAGAGTTGTACTTACAAAAAACGGAAATACTTGCGGCCTTATTTCAGATGAAATTACCTTGTCTGTAAATGCCTTACCAATTGCCAATCTAGTGAGTGATATTGAGAATTGTGATGATTTAACCGATGGTGATGACACCAATGGAATTGTTCAAAATTTTGATTTAGAAAGCCGAACAAACGATATATTAGGAACCCAATTACCTATTGATTATTTAGTAACCTATCACTTATCACAAACCGATGCTGATACTAAAACAGGAGCATTAGTTAGTCCTTACACCAATATTACGAATCCACAAACAATTTATACACGTGTTGAAAATATTACTACGGGTTGTTTTGTTTCAAACATAACATTTAATTTAATTGTAGATCCCCTACCAATTGCAAATGCAGTTTCCGATTTAATTGAATGTGATAATTTAAATGATAATGACGATACCAATGGTGTGGTGCAAAATTTTAATTTGGATAGTCAAACAAATACTATTTTAGGAACCCAACTTCCTTCAGAATTTACAGTAACGTATCACCTTTCAAATGCGGAAGCTATTTCTGGAGCGAATCCTTTAACAAGTCCTCATGAAAATAGTTTGAGTCCAAATTCACAAACTATTTTTGTTCGTATAGAAAACAACCTCACTGGTTGTGTAAACTCTCACTTAAATTTTAATGTAGTTGTAAATGCACTTCCAATTGCAAATGTGGTTCAAAACATAGAATTGTGTGATAATTTAGATGATGGAAATGACACAAACGGAATTGTTGAAACTTGGGATTTAGAAAGTCAAACTAGTTTAATTTTAGGAACTCAACCTCCTTCAGCATATAACATTACCTATCATCTTTCAAATGCTGAAGCGATTTCAGGAGCTAATCCTTTAACAAGTCCGCATTCAAATAATTCAAGTCCAAATAACCAAACTATTTTTGTTCGTGTATTGAATATTGCAACTCGCTGTATTAATACCCAGATATCGTTTGATTTAATTGTACATCCACTTCCTACAATTACGAGTACTGTTGAATTAAAACAATGTGATAATGATACTGATGGATTTAGTTTTTTTAATTTAACAGAAGCCAATAATAAAATTTCGGTTAATGCTACAAATGAAATCTTTACATATTATTTATCAGAAGCCGACGCTTTAGCTCAATCTAACCCAATTACAAATTATACTTCCTTTGAAAACAACACTGTAAATTCAGATATTGTTTGGGCTAGCATTGCGTCCCAATTTGGCTGTAGAAGAGAAGCCCAAATTCAATTATTTGTTTCAACTACAGGAATTCCAAGTACATATCACAAAGATTTTTATCAATGCGATGATTATGTAGATGTAAACAACAATAATAGAGACGGTATTACAACATTTAATTTTAGTGAAGTTGATAATGAAATTAGGGCTATTTTTCCTTCTGGACAGCAAATTTTTATTACTTATTATAGAAATGAAGAAGATGCCTTAGCTGAAAAAAACGCGATTACTGATATTTCAAATTATAGAAATATTGGATCCCCTTTTTCTCAAAATATATATGTAAGAGTTGATAGTGAAATTAATAATGATTGCCTTGGCTTTGGAGATCATATTACCTTAAATGTTGAAGCTTTACCTATTGCAAACGCCGTAACAATTAAACGGCAATGTGATGACGATGCCGATGGAATGTTTCCTTTCGATATTTCAACTATTGAATCCACTGTTTTAAACGGACAAACAAATGTAACAGTGACCTATATTGATGAAGGTGGAAATCTGTTGCCAAGCCCATTACCAAATCCGTTTTTAACCAATAGTCAAACTATTACTATTAGAGTTACAAATAACTCTTCTCTATCACCAGACGGCCCATGTTATGATGAAACTACTTTGGAGTTTATTGTTGATAAATCTCCAATTGTTTACCCGGTTACCGTTCCCCCAGCTTGCGATGATGATTCAAACGATGGCATTTATGGATTTGACACTTCCTCTATTCAATCCACTATATTAGGTAATCAAGCTGGTATGGAAGTACATTATTACGACGAATTAAGTAATGAGTTACCAAGTCCGTTACCAAACCCGTTTACAATTGCTACACAAACAATTTCAGTTGAAGTTATAAATCCATTAAATACCACCTGTGTAGCCTCCTCAACTATCGATTTTATAGTAAATCCACTTCCTGATTTTGAAGTTGAAACACCTCGAACTATTTGTATTACAGATTCTGCACCAATGATTACCTTAATTGTAGATCAAGATGATCCACAAGAAATACTAGATTATGAATGGACAAATAATCCTAATGGTTCTATACTTTCAACAAACAAATTATATACCGTTTCAAATCCAGGCACTTATTATGTTACCCTAACCAAAACGGACGGAACTTTATGTTCAAGAACAAGAGAAATAGTTGTAGATCCTTCAGCTAATGCAACTATAACTTTAAATGATATTATTGTAAAGGATGATACGGATAACAATACCATTACCATACTAACCGATAATTTGGGTATTGGAACTTATGAATTTGCAATTGATGAACCTTTTTCCTATCAATATGAACCTTTCTTTGATTATGTTGAAGCAGGCATTCACACTATTTATGTAAACGACACAAACGGATGTGGTCCTCCTACCTCTCTTAATGTTTCCGTAATTGGGTTTCCAAAATTTATAACACCAAACAACGACGGCTCTAACGATTACTGGAACGTAACAGGCCTTGATTCTAATAATTACCCTATCGCCAAAATTTATATTTTTGATAGGTTCGGCAAATTAATTACAATAATTACTCCAGACAGTGAAGGATGGGATGGTAACTTCAATGGTCAACAGTTACCTGCTTCAGATTATTGGTTCTCGGTAGAGTTAATTGACAGCGATGGAAATATACGAATAAGGAAAGGGCATTTTAGCTTAATTCGGTAATAATTATTACTTATTTTTGCAATATGCAGTTCAAAATAGAATCCAGTTTTAAACCTACAGGAGACCAACCAGAAGCCATTAAACAATTGGTAACTGGCGTAAATGAAAACGAGAAATATCAAACATTACTTGGTGTTACAGGTTCAGGTAAAACATTTACGGTTGCCAATGTGATTCAACAAGTTCAAAAACCAACATTGGTTTTGGCACATAACAAAACTCTGGCAGCTCAATTGTATTCAGAGTTTAAACAATTTTTCCCAAACAACGCTGTGGAATATTTTGTTTCGTATTACGACTATTATCAGCCAGAAGCATTTTTACCAACCACAGGTACTTATATTGAAAAAGATTTATCTATTAATGAAGAAATTGAAAAATTAAGAATTAGCGCTTCTTCTGCCCTGCTTTCAGGGAGAAGAGATGTTATAATAATAGCCTCCGTATCTTGTATTTACGGAATTGGAAACCCTGTTGAACTTAAAAAAAATATTATTTCAATTCAAGTTGATCAAACCATTGCTAGAACAAAATTTTTACAACAATTAGTGGCTAGTCTATATTCTAGAACCGAAACTGAAATTAGTAGTGGAACTTTTAAAGTGAAAGGAGATACTATTACGATATACCCTTCATATGGCGAGCACGCCTACAGAATTCATTTTTTTGGTGATGAAATTGAGGAAATAGAAAGCTTTGACGTAACCAATAATTTAGTGATTGAAAAATTTGGGCAACTCAATATTTATCCTGCTAACTTATTTGTAACATCACCTGATGTTTTACAAAATGCCATACATGCGATTCAGGAAGATTTAATAAAACAATATGACTATTTTAAAGAAATAGGTAAACCATTAGAAGCAAAACGTCTTAAAGAACGTACTGAATTTGATTTGGAAATGATACGTGAACTCGGCTATTGTAGCGGCATTGAAAATTATTCAAGATACCTAGATGGAAGAGATCAAGGGTCAAGGCCCTTTTGCTTATTAGATTATTTTCCTGACGATTATTTAATGATTATTGATGAAAGCCATGTAACAGTACCTCAAGTTCACGCCATGTACGGTGGTGATAGATCTAGAAAAATAAATTTAGTTGAGTACGGATTCAGATTACCAGCTGCAATGGATAATCGACCATTGAAATTTGAAGAATTTGAAATGATTCAGAATCAGGTAATTTATGTGAGTGCCACCCCGGCAGATTATGAATTAGAAAAATCGGAAGGTATTTTTGTTGAACAGGTTATCAGACCAACTGGTTTACTTGACCCTGTAATTGAAGTTCGCCCAAGCATTAATCAAATAGACGATTTAATTGAAGAAATTCAAGTTAGAGTAGAAAAAGATGAACGGGTTTTGGTTACAACTCTTACTAAAAGAATGGCTGAAGAATTAACAAAATATTTAAGTCGAATTCAAATTCGTTGTCGCTATATTCACTCTGATGTTGATACTTTAGAACGTGTTGAAATTATGGCTGACTTACGAAAAGGATTATTTGATGTTTTAATTGGTGTAAACTTACTACGTGAAGGATTAGATTTACCAGAAGTTTCTTTGGTTGCTATTTTAGATGCCGACAAAGAAGGTTTTTTACGATCACACCGATCGCTAACTCAAACAATTGGTAGAGCAGCACGTAATGTAGAAGGAAAAGCCATTATGTATGCCGATAAAATTACCAAAAGTATGCAACTAACCATTGATGAAACTGAAAGACGAAGAGAAAAACAAATTGCATACAATGTTGCCAATAACATCACTCCTACTCAAATTAAAAAGAGTATTGAAAATATTTTAGCCAAAAACACAGAATCTTCCTATAATTTTGATGCTACAGCTGATATGGCTGCAGAAGAAGAATTAAATTATTTATCGAAAGATGACATTCAAAAACGAATTCGTGAGACACAAAAACAAATGGAAACCGCTGCCAAAGCATTGGATTTCTTAATTGCTGCCAAACTACGTGATGAAATAAAAGTTTTGAGAAGTAAATTGTAAAAAAAAGACTGCCTTTTCAGACAGTCTTTTTTTTACAATTATTAAAGGAACTATTTTAATTTCCTTTTTTATAATCAGCTAAAAACTGAGCCAAACCACTATCTGTTAATGGATGTTTTAGCAAACCTTTAATAGCGCTTAAAGGACCTGTCATAACATCTGCACCAATTTTTGCACAATCAATAATATGCATCGTATGGCGAACAGATGCAGCTAAAATTTCAGTTTCAAAACCGTAGTTATCATAAATATGTCTTATTTCAGAAATAAGATGAAGTCCATCTGTAGAAATATCATCCAATCTTCCAATAAAAGGAGACATATATGTTGCACCTGCTTTTGCAGCTAACAAAGCTTGCCCAACAGAAAATATCAAAGTAACATTTGTTTTAATTCCTTTATCTGAAAAATACTTACAGGCTTTTACCCCATCAGCAATCATAGGTAATTTTACAACAATCTGAGGATGTAAAGAAGCTAATTCTTCACCTTCTCTAATCATTCCATCAAAATCAGTAGCAATTACTTCAGCACTCACATCACCTTCTACAAGGTTACAAATATCAACATAATGCTTTAATATATTATCTTTACCTGTAATACCTTCTTTCGCCATTAAAGAAGGATTTGTAGTTACCCCATCTAAAACGCCTAAAGTTTCTGCTTCTTTAATTTGATCTAAGTTTGCTGTATCAATAAAAAATTTCATTTCGTTGTGTTTATAAGTTTAAATTCAATCATATAGGTTTTGCAAAAGTAACCAAAACATTATAATTTATAATGATTCATTAAAAGTTTTTCGTAAACTTTATCAGGTAATATTTTTTTTAAAACAATAGAAAATTTTTGCATAAAATCACCTACTTTATAATGAATTTTAGGATTTGGATTATTGATAACTTTATAAATGGCGGTTGCCATTTCAATAGGATCTCCACCTCTATCCACGTGTGCATCCATTAAATCTAAATTTTCTTGATATACTTTTTTATAAGGTGAATTTTCAAAAACAGGAGTATGAAACCTACCAGATGCAATATTAGTTGCAAAATCTCCAGGAGCTACGTTGGTTACTTCAATACCAAAATTCTTAACCTCCATTCTTATTGCTTCAGTTACAATTTCTAACGCCCCTTTTGTTGCCGAATAAATTCCTCTAAAAGGCAAGCCCATATAACCGGCTATTGACGTTACATTGATAATTAATCCGTTTTGTTGTTTTCTCATTTGAGGTAAAACAGCTTTCATTACATCAATAGCGCCAAAAAGGTTGGTATCAAAAACATTTCGCATTTCATCAGTTGGTGTTTCTTCAATAGGACCTGTAATACCCATACCAGCATTATTCACTAATACATCCAACCGCCCTTCTGTAGAAATAACAGCCTCAACGGCTTTTATAATGCTCTCCATGTTTTTGACATCTAAAGCAATCAATTTAAAAGGATGATTGTTAATATTCTTTGGATTTCTACTGGTACCATACACAATAAAGCCCTTTTGTGTTAAAAATTCACCTACACATTTTCCTATTCCTGAAGAACCTCCAGTAATTAAAACTACTTTTTTCATTTAAAAATTAAAAGATTAAATTATTTCTTTAAATCGGCTCAAAAATACATTAAAAGAATTAAATTTTGACGACTTACTGTGTGGAAAGAAGTAAATATTGGGCATAAAAAAAGGCAAGCTACCTACATCACACTGCTACAACCTAATACCTTTGCTGCGTTCCCGCCCTGGAGGATTCAAAGGGAGCTAGTTGTGTAGGACTTGCCAGTTGCAAATTTACAATCATTTTTCACGATAAACAATCATTTTTTTCATAATTTTATGTAACATTTTTAAATTACTGTTTACTAATAAATTAATTAAAAAAAAACATTAAACTTAAACATTTACAATGTGTACTAAAACTGTATTTAGTATATTTGTTAATCTAAAATCAAACTTTAAATTATGGAAAATCCAAAATCATCTTCAACAAGTATCATGTTAAACTATGGTTTAATATTAGGTTTAACTTCAATTATCATAAATTTAATGAATTTTGTATTTGGAGATACTTACGAACCACATTGGATAAACTCTGTTGTTTCAATTTTAGCTACTATAATTATTATTGCTCTAGGCTTTAAAAATATAAAACATAATAATAAAGGTTTTTTAAGTCTGGGAGAAGCTTTAAAAACAGGGCTAGGCATAGCGCTTATTTCAGGTATTGTTTATGTTATTTACTTTTATGTATTTACAAATTTTATTGAGCCTAACTATTTCGTAAACCTTCTTAAAGTCCAAGAAGTGACTATGATTGAAACAAACCCAAACTTGAGTGACGAGCAAATAGAACAAGGATTAGCAATGATGCAAAAATTCTCTGGTTTTGGAATGATGTCAGCAATCATAATGATTATGAGCTTATTCTTTGGCTTTATTGTTTCGTTAATTACCGGTTTAATTATGAAAAGAGTTCCAGAACAAGATTAACTAATACAACATACATGAATATATCAGTAGTCATTCCACTACTTAACGAAGAAGAGTCTTTAAACGAATTATACGATTGGATTGCAAAAGTTATGCAATCCAATCGTTATTCTTATGAAATCCTATTTATTGATGATGGCAGTACAGATAACTCTTGGAAAGTTATTGAAAGTATTTCTGAAAGAGATGCAAATGTAAAAGGCATTAGATTTCAAAGAAATTACGGAAAATCACAGGCTTTAAATGCTGGTTTTAAAGAGGTTTTAGGTGATGTTGTTATTACCATGGATGCAGACCTGCAGGACAGTCCAGATGAAATCCCTGAATTATACAATTTAATTGTAAAAGATGATTTCGATTTAATTTCTGGTTGGAAAAAAAAGCGGTACGATTCTAAAATTAGGAAAAATATTCCTTCAAAATTATTCAATGCTGCGGCAAGAAAAACTTCAGGTTTAAAATTACACGATTTTAATTGTGGATTAAAAGCGTATAAAAATGAAGTAGTGAAAAATGTAGATGTTCGCGGAGAAATGCACCGATACATTCCTGTGTTAGCTAAAAACGCTGGATTTAATAAAATTGATGAAAAAATTGTAACACATCAGGCGAGAAAATACGGAGTTACTAAATTTGGTATTGACCGTTTTATAAACGGTTTTCTAGACCTAATAACCATTTGGTTTTTATCTAAATTCGGAAAACGCCCTATGCACCTATTTGGTCTATTAGGTACAATTATGTTTGTTATTGGGTTTATATTTGCCTTTTATTTAGGCCTAGATAAATTATTTCTAAATCCTTACGGAAGACTAATTACTGAGAAACCACTATTTTATATTTCATTGGTGACCATGATTATTGGTACACAATTTTTTTTAGCGGGTTTTTTAGGAGAAATTATATTGCGAACAAAATCAAAAGAAAAAAGATATTCGATATCAAAAAAACTTAATTTATAACGTTTTAGTTAAAAGAAATCTTTTTTTTAAAACTAAACAGGATTATCATTATTTTTGCAGAATATCAAATAAATGAACATGACTATTTTAGAGAAAGCACAATTATGGCTATCAGACACTTTTGATGCTGAAACCAAGCAAGAAATTCAACAATTAATTGCTGCTAATGGAGAACAATTAACTGAAAGTTTTTATAAAAATATGGAATTCGGTACTGGTGGTATGCGTGGTATTATGGGCGCAGGTACTAACCGAATTAATAAATATACTTTAGGAAAAGCAACGCAAGGGCTAGCCAATTATTTAAAGCAAACATTCCCTTTAAAAGAATTAAAAGTAGCAATTGCTTTTGACTGTCGTCATAACAGTCAATCATTTGCTGAAATTGTAGCCAACGTACTTTCTGCAAATAACATTAAAGTGTATTTATTTGAAGATTTACGTGCTACCCCTGAACTTTCGTTTTCCGTAAAACATTTGGGATGCGATGCTGGTATTGTTTTAACTGCCTCTCACAATCCACCAGAATATAATGGTTATAAGGTTTATTGGAATGATGGTGCTCAAATTGTACCTCCGCACGATAACAAAATAATAGATGAGGTGAATCGTTTGGATTTTTCTGAAATTAACTTCAATGCAAATGAAAACCTAATAGAAATTATAGGTAAAAAAGTAGATGATGCTTTTATTAACGAATCTGTTAAACATGGAACATTTGATATTAAAGGAAGAGATAATTTAAAAGTTGTCTTTACCTCTTTACACGGTACTTCAATTGTTTCTGTGCCAGATGCTTTAACAAAAGCTGGATATACAGATGTGCACATTGTTGAAGAACAAAGAGCACCAAATGGAGATTTTCCTACAGTTGCCTCTCCAAACCCTGAAGAGCCTGCCGCCTTAAAAATGGCGACTGATTTAGCTGATAAAATTAATGCTGATATTGTTATTGGAACAGATCCTGATTGTGATAGATTGGGAATTGCGGTTAGGGATTTAGAAGGAAATATGACCTTATTAAACGGTAATCAAACCATGAGTTTAATGTCAAATTTTTTAATAAAAAAATGGCAAGAAGCTGGTAAATTAAATGGCAACCAATTTATTGGTTCTACCATTGTTTCAACAAATTTGGTGAATGAAATTGCTGCTGGTTATAATGTTGAAACCAAAGTAAGTTTAACTGGTTTTAAATGGATTGCAAAAATGGTTCGTGACGCCGAAGGTGAAAAAGACTTTATTGGAGGTGGTGAAGAAAGTTTTGGTTATATGGTTGGCGATTTTGTACGTGATAAAGATGCCGTAACAGCAACTGTTTTGGCTTGTGAAATTGCTGCTGATGCAAAATCAAAAGGAAGTTCAATGTACCAAGAATTGTTACAAATTTATGTTGACAATAATTTTTACAAAGAGCATTTAATTGCGTTGGTAAAAAAAGGAATGGATGGTGCCGACCAAATCGCAAAAATGATGGTTGATTTACGTGAAAATCCAGTCACTGAAATCGATGGCTCTAAAGTGAATTATATTTATGATTACAATACTTCAACCAAAACTAATTTATTAACTGGAACTGTTGAAAATATTGTTATTCCTAAATCAAATGTTCTAATTTACGAAACTGTTGAAGGAACAAAAATTGCCGCAAGACCAAGTGGTACTGAACCAAAAATTAAATTCTATTTTAGTGTACGTGCAAATTTAGACAAAATTGCAAATGCAAAAACAACTGAAGCGGCTTTAGACGCTAAAATTCAACGCATTATTAAAGAAATGAATTTAATTTAATTTAATTTAATTTAATTTAATGAATCATTTCAAAGACATTTTAAAATACGCAAAACCTTATCTTAAATATGCATACTTAAATGTGTTATTCAACATTTTGTACGCCATATTTAATGTCCTTTCTGTTTTAGGTTTTATCCCTGTGTTAGGCATTTTATTCGGAAAAGAGGAACCTGTTTACATACGACCTACTTTTAATGGTATTTCTAGCTTGTATGAGTATGTTTCTGGCTCTTTAAACTTCAAAGTAACCGAATATATGGAAAGTGGTGGTATTGATAAAGCCTTATTATTTATCTGTATTTTATCTTTTAGCTTGTTTTTCTTTAAAAATTTATTTCGCTACTTAGCTTCTTTTGTTTTGGTTTTTTTACGCAACGGTGTTGTTAAAGATGTAAGAGATCATTTGTACAAAAAAATTGTTGAATTGCCACTCTCCTACTTCTCAGAAAAGAAAAAAGGAGATATTATCGCTCGCATGACTTCTGATGTTAAAGAAGTTGAAGTCTCTTTTTTAACTTCGTTAGAAACAGTTGTTCGTGAGCCCTTAACAATAATTCTTACACTAATATCCATGTTTGCTATTAGTGCTAAACTAACCTTGTTTGTATTTATTTTATTACCCGTTTCTGGATTTATCATTTCAGCCGTAGGAAAAAAATTAAAGGCAAATTCTTTATTGGCACAGCAAGAAACAGGTAATTTTTTATCATTTATTGAAGAAACTTTAACTGGATTAAGAGTTATAAAGGGCTTCAACGCCGAAGAAAAAATTGAGCTAAAATTCACAAATTCCACAAAAAATTTTAGGAACTTAATGACCAGTGTTTTACATAGAAAAACATTGGCTTCTCCAATGAGTGAATTTTTGGGATCGGCTACTATCATCGCTATATTATGGTTTGGTGGAAGATTGGTGTTAGGTGAAAATAGTGACATGCAACCTCAAGAGTTTTTTGGATATATTGGCTTATTCTATTTAGTTTTAAATCCTGCGAAAGCAATTTCAACAGCTTTTTACAATATTCAAAAAGGAAATGCGTCTGCAGAACGAATTCTAAATATTTTAGAAACTAAAAATCCGATTATTGACAAACCAAATGCAATAAAAAAAGAAACCTTTGAGAACAACATCTCTTTTGAAAACATATCTTTCAAATACAAAGATGAATATGTTTTAAAAGATTTTTCTCTAACTATTAAAAAAGGGCAAACAGTTGCCTTGGTTGGACAATCGGGAAGTGGAAAATCTACATTAGCCAACTTAATTACCCGCTTTTACGATGTTAATAAAGGTGTTGTTAAGATTGACAATACAGACATTAAAGATATTACGCAAAAATCACTTAGAAATTTAATGGGTATTGTAACTCAAGACTCTATTTTATTTAACGACACGGTTAAAAACAACATAAGTTTAGGAGTTAACAATCCTAGTGACACCGAAATTTTAGAAGCCTCAAAAATTGCCAATGCTTTTGAATTTATAAAGGATTTACCAGCGCAATTTGAAACCAATATTGGTGATAGTGGAAATACACTTTCTGGCGGTCAAAAACAGCGCTTAAGTATTGCTCGTGCTGTATTGAAAAACCCACCTATTATGGTTCTAGATGAAGCTACTTCTGCATTGGATACTGAAAGTGAACAATTGGTTAAAAATGCCTTGGAAGAAATGACAAAAAACAGAACTTCGTTGGTTATAGCGCACCGCTTGTCCACCATTCAAAAAGCTGATTTAATTGTTGTAGTGAAACAAGGGAAGATTGTAGAACAAGGAAAACACGAAGACTTATTAACTAAAGAAGGTGAATACTTTAAGTTGGTTACTATGCAATCTTTGTCTTAATTTACAGTTCTAATTTTACTGAATACCACAACTAAATATTTCAACTACCAACCAATACTATTGGTTGTTTTTTTGAATTCCCAACTTCTCGGCACGTTTTAACATAAACGCATAGGCCTCATCGTAATCATTTGCTATTTTACCATCAAGTATAGCCTCTTTAATAGCTTCCTTTATCTGACCAATTTCGCGGCAAGGTTTTAATTTAAAAGTTTTCATAATCAACTCTCCTGAAATGGGTGGTTGAAAATTACGTACATGATCGCGTTCTTCAACCTCTTTAATTTTGTCTCGTACCATCTTAAAATTTTGATGATAACGTTTAAATTTAATTGGATTTTTTGTGGTAATATCGGCTTCACATAAAGTCATCAAACTATCAATATCTTCTCCTGTATCAAAAACCAACCGTCTGACCGCCGAATCCGTAACATCTGATGCCAATACTATGGGCCTTGAACTTAAAAACACCATTTTCTGAACAAACTTCATCTTTTCATTCAAAGGCATTCTCAATCTTTTAAACAGTTTGTAAACCATTTTAGAGCCCACAAACTCATGTGCATGAAAAGTCCATCCAACCGTTTTATCAAACTTTTTAGTTGGTGCTTTTCCAATATCGTGTAATAAAGCCGCCCAGCGTAACCAAAGATTATTTGTATTTTTTGAAATATTATCTACTACCTCTAGGGTATGATAAAAATTATCTTTATGCTTTTGACCATCCATTTCATCTACGCCTTGTAAATTGGTTAATTCAGGTAAAAAACGCTTTAACAATTGTGTTTGATGCAGTAACAAAAATCCAACTGATGGCACAGGAGAAAGCATTATTTTATTCAACTCATCAACAATACGTTCTTTGGTAATAATATCTATTCGTTGCGCATTTCGCGAAATTGCATCTAAGGATTCCATTTCAATACTAAAATTCAATTGCGTTGCAAAACGAATTGCCCTCATCATTCTCAACGGATCATCTGAATAAGTAATATCAGGATTTAGTGGTGTTTTAATAAGCTTTGCTTCTAAATCTTGAATACCATTAAATGGGTCTAATAAAGTTCCATAATTTTCTTTATTCAAACTTAAAGCTAAAGCATTTATAGTAAAATCGCGCCGTTCTTGATCATCTTGAAGTGTACCGTTTTCAACTATTGGATTTCTACTATCTTCCGTATATGATTCTTTTCGAGCTCCAACAAACTCAACTTCAATATCGTTGTAACGTAACATTGCTGTACCATAAGTTTTAAAAACTTGTACTTTTGGTTTATTCGGCAACAAATTAGCAACAGCCAATGCTAATTCTATTCCGCTTCCAATGGCAACAATATCAATATCTTTATGCTTACCTCTTTTCAAAAAATAATCACGAACAAAACCACCTATTACATAGGTTTCTAATTGTAAAGTTTCGGCTGCTTTTGAAATATACGTAAAAATTGAATGCGTTAAAGCATCTTTATAACTATGGTTTTCTATCATGTTTTCTAAACAATAAGGCTCATTAAAAACAATAAACGTCATTCTGAACTTGTTTCAGAATCTCATCAAATTGGTTGTTTATTATGATGTGAACCTGAAATAAATTCAGGTAGACGAAAATTTAAATTTACTTACGAAGTACAATTATCTCACCCTTATCGCCTACTTTTAAAATAGTAGAAGACTTATCGCTAACTTCTTCGCGGTGCAAATCTACAACATAGTCAACGCTATCCAAAATAGCTTGGTTAATTTCTTTAAAACTTTTAGGTGTTTCGCTTCCACTAATGTTTGCTGAAGTTGAAACGATAGGTTTTCCAAAAGCTGTAATTAATTGTTTACAAAATTCATTTTGTGGAATTCTAATTGCAACAGTAGCATCACTAGCAACCACATTTTTTGCCAAGCCAACCGGATTGTTATAAATAATGGTTGTGGGTTTTGTTGATGAAGCTAATAAATTCAATAGTTCTTTTGAAATGGAAGGAATGTAATGTTGAAGCATCTCAATACTGTCAACCAAAATAATTAAACTTTTGCTCTCTGAACGTTGTTTTATCTCATACACTTTAGCTACAGCTTCTTGTGAAGTAGCATCACAACCTATACCCCAAACTGTATCTGTAGGGTATAAAAGAATTTGTTGATTCTTCAACGTTTCTATAGCATTGCTGGTTTCAGTTTCCATCATAATTAATGCAAAAATAAAACTTTAAAATAACAGACATAAAAAAACTCCGATAAATATAATCGGAGTTTTTTTATGTCTAGTTTTATTATACAGCTACATTATTATCACGCAATGCATCATTTAATGATGTTTTTTTATTGGTACTTTCTTTACGTTGTCCAATAATCATAGCGCAAGGCACATTAAATTCACCTGCAGGAAATTGTTTCTTATAACTACCTGGTATTACCACTGAACGTGCAGGAACTCTCCCCTTTAATTCAATAGGCTCTGGTCCTGTTACATCAATAATTTTGGTACTCATAGTTAATACTACACCTGCACCTAATACCGCTTCTTTTTCAACACGAACTCCTTCAACAACAATACAACGCGAACCTACAAAAACATCATCCTCAATAATTACCGGAGCTGCTTGTAATGGTTCTAAAACACCACCAATACCTACGCCTCCACTTAAATGCACATTTTTTCCAATTTGAGCACAACTTCCAACGGTAGCCCAAGTATCAACCATAGTTCCTGCATCAACATAAGCTCCAATATTTACATAACTAGGCATTAAAATAGTACCTGCTGAAATATAAGAACCGTAACGAGCAACTGCATGAGGTACTACACGAATTCCTTTTTCTTTATAACCTGTTTTTAATGGAATTTTATCATGGTATTCAAAAATACCTACTTCCATTTTTTCCATTTTTTGAATAGGGAAATACATTACTACTGCTTTTTTTACCCATTCGTTTACTTGCCAACCATTTTCAGTAGGTTCAGCTACACGTAAACTACCGCTGTCTAACAAACCAATAACTTTTCGAATTGTATTTTGAGTAGTTTCTTCTTGTAACAGTTCTCTATTATCCCAAGATTTTTCTATAATTTCTCTAATTGCTTCCATTCTTTTAAAATTCATTTTGGACAAATATAATTTAAAAATGATCATATCATTTCAAAATGATTAAATTTGAACAATTTTTCAAAAAATGTTAACATATTGGCACGCATATTAGCTTTAGATTACGGAAAAATAAGAACAGGAATTGCTGTTACTGATGAATTACAAATAATTGCATCTGGGTTAACAACTGTTGATACAAAAAAGATTTTTTCGTTTTTAACAAATTACTTAAAAGATGAAACTGTTGAATTATTTGTTATTGGAGAACCCAAACAAATGAATAATACAGCAAGTGAAAGCGAACAGTTTATTAGGCCTTTTGTTGAAAAACTTAAGTTAACTTTTCCGAAAATCCCAATTAAAAGAGTTGATGAGCGTTTTACATCTAAAATGGCATTTCAAAGTATGATTGATAGCGGGTTAAAGAAAAAACAGCGTCAAAACAAAGCATTAGTTGACGAAATTAGCGCTACCATAATTTTACAAACCTATTTAATTCAAAAATAAATTTATTTAAATGAGTAATTTCTTTCAAAAAGCAGCAATTTTTATTAAAAGAAAATATCAATTTGTTTTCAGAAAAAAAAACATAGCTTTAATGAAAGGTGTGAATTTCATCATAGTTTCAAATAGTTGCTGGGGAGGAGCCATTTATCAATGGCTTAAAAGGCCATATAACACACCTTTTGTAGGTCTAGGAATAGATCCTAACGACTATCTTAAATTATTATCGAAATTTGATTATTATATGGGATTTCCATTAAAATTTCAAACTCCAGTTGAAGGCACGACTAATGAAAACAATTATCCAATTGGTTTTATCAATGACATTAGAATTCATTTCTCACATTATAAAACAGAAGAAGAGGCGCAAGAAAAATGGACTAAAAGAACTAAAAGAATGCTTGAAGTAACTAATAAAGATCAATATTTCTTTATGATTTCTGATTCTAGAGAGGCAACTAAAAATCATTTTAAAGAATTTCATGAATTGCCTTATAGGAATAAAATATCATTTACTATATATGATTATAGTGATTTACTTTTAGAAAATCACTTTAAAGTTAATGAACGTGATAAAAAAATAAAAAATCACATTCCAAATGCAGTAAAATTATTTAAACTTACTTTCCTTTATCTTGATTTATTTCAATGGATTAAAAATAATTCATCAAATAAATCTGCGTAATTAACCTTTGTTATTTTCACTTACCATTTGATTTAAAAAAATTAAAAAAACTATAAATCTTAATACATTTTATTTTTCATACAATAAAGATTTACCGTTAAATAATTCTTTTATTTTTTGCTTCATTTTAAATAACGAATGCTTTATCAAGTAATTGTATAAATTATGCCAATCTTTTGATGATTTACATTCGTTTATAATCACCATTTTTTTTGGTAGTTTTGGATTCATCTGATTGCATAAATGAGCAACATAATCAAACATATTATACTCTGTAAGTGCTTTCATCTTAGAATCTTTCAGGCATGTTAGTTTTTTATCAAATGTATCTTCTTTGATTATTCTATCAATAATATCTACTGAAGCATCAAAATCTTGAATATCTATGGACTGAAAGGATTCCTTATCAAAATAGTCGGAGAGATTTTTACAACCATAATAAATTGGAAATGTTTCAGCTAAAAAACAATCGGATATTTTTTCAGTCCAATAATAATTTTCCGATGAATTTTCTATAACTATATGATACTTATAAGGAGCTAAAACGTCCCATTTATCATCGAAACTGTTAAATCCATGTCCAAAAACATCAATTCGGTCACCATAATAGGTCTTTAGCTTCTCTACAAACTCAATTCTTACACGATGACCTTTGGTAAACGCCTTATTACTTGTTATCACAGAGATAAGTTTTGTTTTCTCTGGAGTTTTATTATTCATTAGGTCATTATATGTCAATGTAGAAATAAGCTTATTATCTTTTAATTTTTTAAAGCCAACATACCACGGAAGAATAGCAGGTCCTAAGATTAAATTTTTATGTTTTGTTTTTTCTTGACAAGAACAAATTGTTCCAAATTGTTTTATAAACTCTTTGGGATAAACAAGAACTGATTTTGGTTCTGTCGTTAATAATATTGTGTTTTCAGGAGCTACTTTACAAGATTCATTTCCTCTAGCACCCTTGCCTTGTACAACCCAAAAATCTGGTTCCTCAATTTCCTCATCAACATAAAATTGATAACACCCATCTGAAGAAATACCTTTACCATCTTTCGTTTGTCGCAGAATTATTTCACTAAAACTCCCCCTATGTGTAGTTAATTTAACTTTATACATTATTGTCGTTTCTCAAAGTTACATGTCCTATTAATCATATATTACAATTTGCAAATGTATTAAAATTTACACGCATAATGAACAATTCCTATTCGGATTATCAATTGATATCGTAATTTATAATAAAATAATAAAAATCATTGAAGCTTAAAATAACATTCTCGTCATGTTTTAAATTGAATCAACTTTTGAGCTCTGTTTAATCCGTTTTATGAAAATTTTCAACTTAAAATTAAAGACAACTCTCCTATAAATGTAAAGCCATTCAAACATTCATTTTTAAATTTTATAGTTAACTAGGTACAATTTTATTTTCTACATAATCTTTTGTACTTTTGCAGTCCAAAAAAAATAATATGATTTTACCCGTTATAGCATCCGGTTCTCCTGTTTTAAGAAAAATAGGCGTTGATATTGATAAGGATTATCCAAACTTAGCCGAACTTATCGAAAATATGGAAGAAACTATGGTAAACGCACAAGGCGTTGGTTTAGCGGCTCCACAGGTTGGATTACCTATTCGTCTTTTTCTTGTAGACACTTCACCTTTTGGTAGTGATGACGAGCTTGCAGAAGATGAACGTGAATTTTTAACTAATTTTAAAAAGGTATTTATCAATGCTAAAATACTGAAGGAAGAAGGTGAAGAATGGGCTTTTAACGAAGGCTGTTTAAGTATTCCTGATATTAGAGAAGATGTATTTAGAAAAGAAAAAATTACAATTGAGTATTTTGACGAAAACTTTAATAAACATACTGATGTAATTGATGGTATTGCTGCTAGGGTTGTACAACACGAATACGATCATATTGAAGGAATTTTATTTACTGATAAAATTTCATCATTAAAAAAACGATTGATTAAAAAGAAACTAGAAAATATTTCAAAAGGAAAAATTAGTGTAGATTATAGAATGAAATTTCCTTTATTAAAAAAAAGATAAATTATGGAATTAAAAGACATAGTAGCAGTTAGTGGAAAACCAGGACTGTACGAGATCAAAGCACAATCAAAGGGAGGTATAATTGTAGCATCTTTAATTGATGGTAAAAAGTTTCCTATTACTGCAACGCATAATATTAGTGCCTTAAATGAAATAGCTATTTACACCTATGAAGAGGAAATTCCACTTCGTATTATTTTAAAAACTATTGGCGAAAAGGAAAATGGCGATAAAGCTATTAATCCAAAAGAAAATAGCAAGGTTTTAACTTCGTATTTTAGAGAAATCTTACCAAATTTTGATGAAGAGCGTGTTTATACATCTAATATTAAAAAAGTATTACAATGGTATAACTTATTAGCTTCTAAAAATTTCGATTTCACGGCAATTCTAGAAGAAGAGCAAGAAGAAGTTTAAATAATGAACACTAGAGGACAGCAACTCCGCGCTTTTGGTCGCTTATTAGACATTATGGATGAGCTGCGTTCTAAATGTCCTTGGGATCAAAAACAAACCTTTGAATCCCTAAGACATTTAACCATTGAAGAAACCTATGAATTAGGCGACGCCATTCTAAATAACGATTTACAAGAAATCAAAAAAGAACTAGGCGACGTGCTTCTTCATATTGTTTTTTATGCCAAAATTGGTTCTGAAACCAATGATTTTGATATTGCTGATGTTTCTAATACCATTGCTGAAAAATTAATTCATCGTCACCCACATATTTACAGTGATATTGTTGTAAAAGATGAAGAAGAGGTAAAACAAAACTGGGAAAAACTTAAATTAAAAGAAGGGAAATCTTCGGTATTAGAAGGTGTTCCCAAGGGGTTACCTGCAATGGTAAAAGCAAATAGAATTCAGGACAAAGTTGCAGGTGTTGGTTTTGATTGGGAAAAACCCGAACAAGTTTGGAAAAAGGTTCAAGAAGAATTAGCTGAACTTAATACTGAAATTAAAAAAGGCAATACTGATAAAATTGAAGCTGAATTTGGGGATGTATTATTCTCTATGATTAACTATGCCCGTTTTATTAAAGTAAATCCTGAAAATGCCTTAGAACGCACCAATAAAAAATTTATCAATCGCTTTCAGTATCTAGAAAGTGAAGCAAAAAAGATTGGAAAATCACTTCATAACATGTCGTTAGATGAAATGGATGTTTTTTGGGAAAAATCAAAAATGTATTTCAAATAATAAAACCTGCCATAAATTTCATTTTATTTTTTTACTTTAGTTATTCAATTTTTTGAAATGGAAAAAATAGTTATTATCACTGGTGGCACAAAAGGCTTAGGACTTGGTTTGGCAAATGAGTATCATAAAAATGGATACCGTGTAATATCTATTGCTCGCAGCAAAAAAGAAAAACTATATTCTGAAGAACAATACAAATGTGATTTAAGTAACATCAATAATATTGAAGTCACAATCAATGAAATATTTTCTCATATAGACAGAAACAACACAAAAATTTTAACGCTTATTAACAATGCCGGAGATTTAGGAACGGTTAATACCATTGAAAATTTATCCCCCAAAGAAATTAATTATACTATTAGTGTAAATTTAACAGCTCCATTAATTTTAAGTTCTTTATTCATTAACAACTCAAAAGATTGGGATTGTAAAAAAAATATTTATAATATTTCCTCAGGAGCCGCTATAAACCCATACGAAAGCTGGTCACTATATTGCACATCAAAATCTGGGTTGGATATGATGACCAAAGTAATTTCAAAAGAGCAAAAAGAAATTAAGAATGGGGTAAAAATAGCATCTATTTACCCTGGTGTTGTTGATACTGATATGCAAGCCAACGCTAGAAATACTGCTCCTGAAAATTTTAAATCCGTACAACGTTTTATTGACTTTTATAAAAATGGAGAATTATCTACTCCAAAACAAGTTGCTGAAAAAATTTATTATTTAGATGTTTCAGGTACATTTAAGAATGGTAGAATTATTGATATTCGAAATATTTAATAACTGCGATCTTTTAAAATATTGAGACCTAAAAAATAAAAATCTCCAAAAATGATTCTTTTTGGAGATTTTTATTTCGAACACCTGTGATATTGTTTAAAACATCACCTAATTTGTAAAAATTACGAGTACAATTTACTACGCAATTCTTTTATTTTTGGATCCTCTAAATATTCATCAAAAGTAGTATATCTATCAATTACACCTTTTGGCGTTATTTCAATAACACGGTTGGCAACAGTTTGAGCAAACTCGTGGTCATGAGTTGTAAAAATAACGGTTCCTTTAAAATTACTCAAAGAATTATTAAAAGCTTGTATAGACTCTAAATCTAAATGGTTTGTGGGTTCATCTAACATTAAAACGTTCGCTCTGGTCATCATCATTCTACTCATCATACATCTCACCTTTTCCCCTCCCGATAGCACATTACATTTTTTTAATGCTTCTTCTCCACTAAAAATCATTTTCCCCAAAAAACCTCTTAAATACACTTCTTCACGTTCTTCTTCAGTTTTAGCATATTGACGTAACCAATCTACAAGATTTAACGATGAATCTTTGAAAAAAGCTGAGTTATCTAAAGGTAAGTATGATTGGGTAGTAGTAACTCCCCATTGAAAATTCCCAGCATCTGCTTCTGCATTGCCATTTAAAATTTCATATAAAGCAGTAACAGCTCTTGAATTTCTTGAAATTAACGCTATTTTATCTCCTTTAGCTAAATTAAAATTAAGATTATTAAACAAAACTTCCCCATCAATAGATTTTGATAAGTGTTCAACATTTAAAATTTGGTCACCAGCTTCTCTATCTCTTTCAAAAATAATTGCAGGATATCTTCTGCTCGAAGGTTTAATTTCATCAACATTTAATTTTTCAATCATTTTTTTCCGGCTTGTAGCTTGTTTAGATTTAGCTACATTGGCAGAAAAACGACGAATAAACTCTTCTAACTCTTTCTTTTTATCTTCAGCTTTTTTATTTTGCTGAGCTCGTTGTCTGGCAGCTAATTGACTTGATTCATACCAAAACGTATAATTTCCTGAGAAATGATTAATTTTCCCAAAGTCTATATCCGAAATATGCGTACAAACTGCATCTAAAAAGTGACGGTCATGAGAAACAACTATAACTGTATTTTCATAATTAGCCAAAAAGTTTTCTAACCAACCTATTGTTTCAAAATCTAAATCATTGGTTGGCTCATCCATAATTAAAACATCGGGATTTCCAAACAACGCTTGCGCTAACAAAACACGTACTTTAGATTTACCATCTAACTCACTCATTAAGGTATAATGCATATCTGCCTTAATTCCCAATGAAGATAATAATGTTGCGGCTCCACTCTCGGCATTCCAGCCTCCCATCTCTTCAAACTCTGCTCCTAATTCACCTGCTTTTACACCATCAGCCTCCGAAAAATCTTCCTTAGCATAAATAGCGTCCATTTCATTCTTTAAATCATACAACTTTTTATTCCCCATCATTACAGTATCCAAAACGGCATACGCGTCAAAAGCATAATGATCTTGCGATAATACAGACATACGCTTACCCGATTCAAGATGTACCTGGCCCGAGGTAGGCTCAATTTTACCAGAAATTATTTTCAAAAAAGTTGATTTCCCTGAACCATTGGCACCTATAATTCCGTAACAATTACCGATTGTAAATTTTGTATTAACATCGTCAAACAAAACACGTTTACCGAATTGAACAGATAAATTTGATACTGAAAGCATACTTAAGAATTATTTTTAATTTTTTGCAAAAGTACTAAAATCAATCGAGGTACAAACAGTTAAACAGAAGTTAATTTTAACTCATTTATGCATTCATAAACCACATTTAACATCTCATTAACAAACAGACAAGTATCAAGTCTGTATTTTTGTATTAACCCAATTTCAATGAAGTATTTATTATCATTTATATTATCAATTTTTATTTTAAGCTGTACGCCATTTGAAAAAGAAAATACAGCAACGTATTTTGGTGGAGAAATTCTCAATCCAAAATCTGATTTTGTATTATTCCTAAAGGATGATATAGCCATTGATACTTTTTTTTTAAATAACAACAATAGATTTTTAGCGAAATTTAATAACTTAAAAGAAGGACTATACACCTTCAAACATGGTTTAGAATTTCAATACATTTATTTGGAACCGGCAGATAGCCTCTTGGTTCGTTTAAATACATGGGACTTTGATGAATCTATTGTTTTTACAGGAAAAGGAAGTAGTAAAAATGATTTTTTAATTAATTTATTTTTACAGAATGAAAATGAAGAAAAAACCATGTATCAATATTTTAAATTAGATGAAAATGATTTTCAAGCTAAATTAGACTCTTTATTACTTGAAAGAAAGAACAACTACAAAAACTTTGTTGAAAATGAACCAGACGTTTCTGAAGGGTTTGACCATTTAATAAATTTTGCCATAAACCTTCCTTTATACAGACTGAAAGAAGCATACCCTTACTATCACAAAGGAGCACATCATCTTAAAAAATTCCCTAAAGTTTCCGGAAATTTTTATAATTTCAGAAATAGCATTAATTTAAATGAAAGCAGCCTATTATCATTTTACCCTTACCAAAATTATTTGATGAATTATTTGTATAATATTAGTCATCAATTAAAAGAAAAGGATAGCACTAAAAGCGATATTACTATAAACGTTTTAAACGCCGTAATTGATAATATTAATTCTGAAGTGATTAAAAACACGTTATTAAAAAGAATTATAATTAACGATTTTATGAAAGCACAAAATACGTGCTCCATTAATAATGAAAAATTATCTATTTTTCTCGCTAACTGCACAAATGAAGCTTATATTCAGGTAATTCAAAATTTAGTGAACGATAGTAAATTTGTCAAAAACAAGCAACCGCTTCCTAATTTTGATATTGTTTCTTATAACAATACAGAAAACAATATTCGTGAAGTTATCAATCATCAAAATGCAGTTATTTACTTTTGGTCCAGTGAATATATGTCTATAGATTATTTAGTAAGTCGTGTTAATTTTTTAAAACGCAAACACCCTAACACGTTATTTATTGGTATACAAATGCAGCCCGCTTTTCTAAATGCTACCAACGAACCCACACTAAAAAAACTAGACATAAATAAACAATATAAACTCACTTCAAATAGCGCTGCTAACAACTTTTTAACCAGTCGCTACCCAAGAACAATTATTGTAAATTCAGAAGGCAATGTACTCAATGGATTTACCTTTCTGGATTCCAACAATTTAAGCAAAGAATTAAATAAATTACATTAATCTTTCATTTTATCTTTTGCATTGATTATAATTGTATCTTTGCACGTTTTTTAACCGGTTTATAGATGGGCATCTGTAAATCATAATTTATACAGAATGACAACATTTAAAGACCTAGGACTTAATGAAAATATCATTAAGGCACTTACCAATTTGGGCTATGAAAACCCAACAGAAATTCAAGAAAAAGCAATTCCACAAGTTATATCTTCAAAGGAAGATTTAAAGGCTTTTGCGCAAACAGGAACAGGTAAAACTGCTGCTTTTAGTTTACCAATTTTAGAACAAATTAATACTGAAAGTAACCATACCCAAGCAATTATTTTATCTCCAACGCGTGAATTGGCTTTGCAAATTGCCAAAAACATTGAAGAATTTTCTAAACACATTAATGGCTTTAGAGTGGCCGCTGTTTATGGTGGAGCCAACATTGAAGAACAAATTAGAAAACTTAAAAAAGGGGTACATATTGTAGTAGGTACTCCTGGAAGAACAGTTGATTTAATTAACAGAAGACAATTAAAATTGTCTAACGTTGAATGGCTGGTATTAGATGAAGCTGACGAAATGTTAAACATGGGCTTCAAAGATGAATTAGATAAAATTTTAGACGTCACCCCAGATACAAAGCAAACTTTGTTATTTTCTGCAACTTTCCCAAGAGAGGTTGAAAGTATAGCTAAAAACTACATGTCTAATCCAGTTGAAATTACTTCTGGACAAAAAAATAAAGGATCAGATCAAGTATCACATCAATATTATGTGGTTTCTGAAAGAAATAGATACAATGCACTAAAACGTATTGCCGATGTTAACCCAGATATTTACAGTATCATTTTTTGTAGAACTCGTAGAGAAACACAGGAAGTAGCTGATAAATTAATAAAAGATGGTTACAATGCTGATGCGCTTCACGGAGACTTATCTCAGGCTCAACGCGATAGTGTAATGGGAAAATTTCGTAAAAAAGTTTTACAAATATTAGTAGCTACAGATGTTGCAGCGAGAGGATTAGACGTTAACGATTTAACACACGTAATTAATCATAAATTACCAGACCAAATAGAATCTTACACACATAGAAGTGGTAGAACGGGTCGCGCTGGTAAAGAAGGTATATCTATTGCCATTGTTACAGGAAGAGAAAAAGGAAAACTACGTCCTATTGAAAGAATGATTGGCAAAAAATTTGTAAGCACTCCTGTGCCAACAGGTAAAGAAATTTGTCAAAATCAATTATTAAAATTAATTGACAAAGTTCATGACATTAAAGTTAATGATATTGAAATTAATGATTTCCTACCTTCTATTTATGAAAAACTAGAAGGTTTAGATCGTGAAGAGCTAATCAAAAGATTTGTTTCGTTAGAATTTAATTCGTTTTTATCGTACTACCAAAATGCTCCTGACTTGAATGACAGTGACAGTATGAGAGGTTCAGATAGAAATTCTGATTCAAGAGGAAAAAGAAGAGACGATGAAAATATGACGCGTTTCTTTATTAATATTGGTAGAAAAGATAAATTAAACCCCGCAAGGTTAATTGGTTTGATAAACGATCAACAAATAGCCAAAAATATTGAAATTGGTCAGATTGAAATTTTAGATACTTTTTCGTTTTTTGAATTAGATAAAAACTATCAAGACCAAACAATTTCATCATTTCAAGAAGGTGCTGTAGATTTTGAAGGAAGAAATGTAAACGTAGAAATTACAGAAAAGAAACGTTCTGGAAGAAGCGGCGGAAGAAGAAGAGATAGTGGAGATGGAAGACGCGACCGAGGTAGAGATAGAAAAGATGGTGAAGGGGGAAATCGCTCAAGAAGTGGCGGTGGAAGAGCAAGAAGTAAAGACCGTAAATCTAGTGGCGGCGGTGGAGATTCTAGTGGCTTTGGAAGAAGACGATCTGATAGCAAAAGTGGTTTTGGAAACACAAAACCTTCTACTCGAAGAAAAGGATAAAACAAAAAAAGCAGCCAATTGGCTGCTTTTTTTTAATCTTATTTAGAGTTTTTTTTTATAAATTTTACCGATAAATTATCTTTCAAAATTAGATTAGAAACTCAAGCAAACAACTAAGCCATTCTCTAGTCTGCCCTGCTAATCTTACACTACTTAACCACTACATTTAAATTAGCAACATTAATACTTCTACATTTCAAGGAAAAATAAATGATTTTTTTGTTTTTTTTTTAAATATC
>Ga0224504_10000021_pt1 | contig 56943 bp, 53 predicted proteins | sample SF_Oct11_sed_USG_3_FD_170160 | JGI IMG/M metagenome (GOLD analysis project Ga0224504, IMG submission 170160) | Sediment microbial communities from San Francisco Bay, California, United States - SF_Oct11_sed_USGS_24 | ecosystem: Environmental > Aquatic > Marine > Sediment | place: USA...
GGTTAATTCAGGAAATGTTGGGACACATTTTGGTTTTGGACCTCGCTCACCAAGAATTAATTCTCCTTCGCCTAGGTAGATTGTTTTTTGCTTACAAATTTCTAAAAAATTCAAAGCTCTTAAAACAGGCGTTGCATATTTTCCAAAGTTATCTTTGTAAAAACGCGTTTGAATTATGGCCCTCTCAATGGATAGTGACGGCTCGGTTTCAAAACTTATTTTTCTAAGTTTTTGAATGCGCTCATTCATTCCGGGTCCTATACTATTTTTTAAAGGTTTGTAAAAATTACCTTCGACTGATGCAGGTCTTTCTGCTTTATTGGTTTTATGTACTGTTTTCATAATAAAGAATACTAAATAAACTTCAGATTTTGAATCTGAAAAGGAATAAACAATTGATACGTTATTCTGGAAGTATTATGAAAGTATAGAAAAGAACATTAAGCATTCAAACAATTGTTTGTATGTTTTGGTGAGGTAGCTAATATTCTTATTTCGAAACATCTAAACAAAAGATTAAATCATCACAAATATAAATATTTCTATTTAATTATTATTATTTATATAAATCTTTAATTCTAAAAGCACAGCCACTTTTCGCTAAATTACGTAAATTATTATAAACAAAAATCGCCTCAAATTGAGACGTTTTTTACATAATGTTTTTTGACAAATTGTTTAATTACCTTCTAATTCAAAAGGGTAAATAACTTTCCAATCGTTTTTCAATAACTGTTCAACCAATTCTCTTTCAATCAAAATTTTGCCATAAAAAAAAGCTCCTCGTAATGAGAAGCTTCTTTGTGCGGGCGGAGAGACTCGAACTCTCACACCTTGCGGCACTAGATCCTAAGTCTAGCGTGTCTACCAATTCCACCACGCCCGCTTAGTTTTATTATGGATGCAAATATACACAATAGTTTAAATTTGCAAAGTAGTTATTGAATAATTTTTTTAGATATTTTATTACAAATAAAATTGTGTATTTTTGAAAAAATAAATACTACTTAATGGAAAATTTAAAATCATACGTTAATCAACACAAAGACCGATTTATAAACGAATTGATAGAATTACTAAAAATACCTTCAATTAGTGCCGACTCAGCCTATAGTCAAGATGTATTAAATACTGCTGATGCTATAAAAATAGCTTTAGAAAAAGCAGGTTGTGACAAGGTTGAAATTTGCGAAACGCCAGGTTATCCAATTGTTTATGGAGAAAAAATTATAGATAAAAATTTACCTACTGTTTTAGTTTACGGACATTACGACGTGCAACCAGCCGACCCAATTGAATTATGGACCTCTCCTCCTTTTGATCCTGTAATTAAAACAACCGAAAAGCATCCTGATGGTGCTATTTTTGCGCGTGGCGCTTGCGATGATAAAGGTCAATTATATATGCATGTAAAGGCTCTTGAGTATATGACCACCCAGGGAAAATTACCTTGTAATGTAAAATTTATGATTGAAGGAGAAGAAGAAATTGGTTCATCAAGTTTAGCATGGTTTGTAAAACGCAATCAGACAAAATTAAGTAATGATGTTATTTTAATTTCTGATACTGGTATGATTTCGAATTCACAACCTTCTATTACTACAGGGTTACGTGGTTTAAGTTATGTTGAAGTTGAGGTTACTGGGCCAAATAGAGATTTACATTCAGGTTTATACGGAGGTGCTGTAGCAAATCCAATCAATATACTAGCTAAAATGATTGCTTCTCTTCAAGATGAGAACAATCATATAACCATTCCTGGTTTTTATGATAAGGTTGAAGAATTGTCTTTAGAAGAAAGAGCTGAAATGGCAAAAGCACCGTTTTCATTAGACGCTTATAAGAAAGCCTTAGATATTGACGATGTTCATGGTGAAAAAGGATTCACAACCAATGAACGAAATTCTATTCGTCCATCTTTAGATTTAAATGGAATTTGGGGTGGTTATACTGGTGAAGGTGCTAAAACTGTTATTGCTAGTAAAGCGTATGCTAAAATTTCTATGCGTTTGGTTCCTAATCAGGTATCACAAGAAATTACCGATTTATTTAAAAAACATTTTGAAAGTATTGCACCAAAATCAGTAAAAGTAAAAGTGACACCACATCATGGAGGAGAAGGTTATGTTACTCCAATTGATAATATTGGCTATAAAGCAGCCAATAAAGCTTATACAGAGACTTTTGGAATTCCTGCAATTCCTCAACGTTCAGGGGGAAGTATTCCAATTGTAGCTTTATTCGAAAAAGAATTAAAAAGCAAAACTATTTTAATGGGGTTTGGTTTAGATAGCGATGCTATCCATTCTCCTAATGAGCATTTTGGAGTTTTCAATTACTTAAAAGGTATAGAAACCATTCCGTTATTCTATAAGTACTTTGTTGAAATGTCTAACTAAATAAAAGAAGCTCAAAATTTACATAAATTTTGAGCTTCTTTTTTACTGCTTAAATTTCCAATTCCAAACTCCTATACACAACTCTAATTCTTATTTGGGGTGGATAAAAAGACTTATATTTTCTTCACATAATCAGTGATAATCACTATTTGAGTGGGGCCAACTTTACCCTCAATATATTTTTCATTTTCACGATCTAACGAAATTCTTCGCACTGCAGTACCCTGTTTAGCAACCATACTTGACCCTTTCACCTTCAAATCTTTAATTAAAACTACTGAATCGCCAGCTTGTAAAATAACTCCATTTACATCTCTATGAATCACTTTGTCTTCTTCTTCCTCATCTTCCCCAGTGGCTTTTGCCCATTCTAAAGTTTCTTCATCTAAATACATCATGTCCAACAAATCCTGTGGCCAACCCTCGGCACGCAAACGCGTTAACATCCTCCAAGCAACAACCTGTACAGCAGCAACCTCACTCCACATGCTATCGGTTAAACAACGCCAGTGATTTGGATCTACAGTATCAGGTTTTTCAATTTGCTCAATACAAATACCACAAGCAGCAATACTTTCTTTTGATGGTTCAACTACAAAATCATTCAAGTTCTCTGTTGAACCACACAACTCACATTTAGCCCCACTACGAGTAACTAATTCTTTTGATAAACCCATTTTTCTGTTTTTTATACCCGCAAAAGTACATTTTAAAAATAGCAATCACAATTAAATGGGCGTTCCCTTTCAGGTCGGGCTGTACGTTTTATCTTTTAGGCAACTTCTACTTCGCTCAGTTTCCAAAAAGGATATCACTGCCATCCCTAACGCAATAATTCACTTCAAAATAAGTTTAATTAAATACAAATCAGTTTTTTAACACTTCTCAAATACAATAATACTAGCTCTCTTACGTTATTTGCATAACCAACTACTATGTTATGATTAAAACCTTCTTTTGGATGTGCTCAGGTGCAGACACCGACATTCTTAAAACCAGCGTAAAGGCCGAACAAACTAAATTTGCTGGTATTGGCGGAACCGTATTTTTCACTGCCGTTATGGCTTTTATTGCGGCAAGTTATGCGTTGTATACTGTATTTGACAATTATTATTTATCCTTATTTTTTGGATTGGTTTGGGGCTTGCTTATTTTTAATTTAGACCGCTTTATTGTTTCAACTATTAAAAAGAATGACAACAAATGGAAGGAAGTTTTACAAGTTACTCCTCGAATTATTTTGGCTGCTATTATTGCTATTGTTATTTCAAAACCATTGGAATTAAAAATATTTGAAAAAGAAATTAACCAAGTTTTACTCACACACAAAAACAATTTAACCTTAGCCAATAAGGCACAAATTGCCAATCAGTTTACACCCGAAATCACTTCACTTAAAACAGAAATAACACAATTAAAACAAGAAATTGAAACCAAAGAAGCAGAAACAAATGCTTTATACAACACCTATATTTTGGAAGCTGAAGGTACTGCCGGCACCAAATTATTAGGAAAAGGTCCCGTTTATAAAGAAAAACGCGAAAAACACGATGCTGCATTATACGATCTTCAACAATTAAAAACCGACAATAAAACTAAGATTTCAGAAAAAGAAAGTCAAATTTCCGAATTAACAACTTTACAAAAACAACAGGAAACCACCACACAACCAATTATTAATGGTTTCAACGGATTAATGGCGCGTATAAACGCGCTGCAAGAATTGCCTTGGCTACCTTCATTTTTTATTTTCCTACTGTTTTTAGCCATAGAAATCTCTCCTATTTTCGCTAAATTAATTTCACCAAAAGGTGAATACGATTTAAAATTACAAGACATGGAAAGCACTGTTAAAAGCTGGGTAATTCAAAAAGAAAATCAACGGTTACATGTTTTAAAAACCGACAATACTTTGAACCATACCATTTACAATGAATTGACAGAGGAAGAAGAACTGTATAACTATAAAAAGCAAAAAGCACGGGAAATTTTACAAATACAAGCTGATGCTTTTCATAAAAGTCAACAACGGAATGTTCAATAACGGTGAGTTGTTAAAATATATAGTCTAAATTTTCGCTACTTTTTTTCACCTCTTCCTTAAAGCAATAACAATCTTAACGCCTCCATTTTACTTAAAGGGCTTAATTTTGTTCTTTACTCAAATTCAACCACCCACGTTGGGTTAGTTCTGCTGTATTCTCGCAACGCCCAACCGATGGCTTTATTAACAAAAAGATCCTTTGAACCCAAAAAGCAATTACTAGTATCACTTAAAAGTTCCATGTCTAAACCCTCTTTATATTTCAATTGAAATAACAACGCAGCTCTTTGTAGCCAAATATTTTCAGTTGCTAGCCACTTATTTACGTAAACAGGTATTTGTTTAGGAAACTTACTAAAATACGGTCCCATTAATTTTACCGCAATAAAACCAACCGTATCCCACCAAGATTTTTGTTTTATCATATATTCAAGTAAGGTTATATCATCTTTCTCAAATTATTTTACATATTTTAAAACCAATTCTTACCCAAAATATTGGAACTCTCGTTGCTGTTTATTCCATAAAAAAATTAAGCCGTCCTTTAAATTTTCTTTTTTTGTAAATATGCTTTTACTAAAAAAAGCTTTTGAATATTTCGTGGTTCATTGGCATTTAATCCGAAATATTCAAACTTATTGCGCATATATGCTTTTTGCGCTATTGCATTAATAGTATTCTCATATTTTTGAAATTCAATTTCTAAGGTATTTAAAAAGTCTAGCATTACTTTTCTAGCGGATAGATAGTGGTGCTATAACCCATCCATTTTTGTAACGTTTTATAAATTAATTGTTGATCTTCTTGATTAAAATCTTTTATTCTTGTTTTATGAGAACCTTTTTCCAAAACCATTTTTAAAGCATCAACGTGCGGTTTTATTACAGGTGCACAAGCTCCCCAAGTATCATACGCTCCATAAATGTATAAAATTTGTTTCCCTTTGTTTTCAGCAAATTCCCGTACTTCCTTAATACAGGTTGGATTGTAGCTTAGGTCAATATTTTTAGGTGCAAATCGCAAATTTGTAGGTTCGTGCACAACTTTCAATAAATCTTTTACAGGGGTTGTATCAAAACCATAATAACCCAACTCTGTTATATGTTGGTAATAGCTTGGTAATAAATTTTGGTAGGTTATATCATTGTAAAAATCAATACCAACAATTTTATTTATATAATCAAATAATGCTTTTTCACCTGCTTGCTCATTTGGTATCTCATCACAATCTCCACCCCACTGCCAAAATGAAAATGGAAACTCTAACACAGCATATTCCAACGCTTCTTCAATTGGAACCTCATTAAAAGTCATTTTTTTCAACTCAGCATAATTCTTAATTTCTTTTAATATGCCAACGCTATTTTCTAGCACTAGACGTTGAAACCTTCCAATCTTTGCCCTACAAGTATCTGTTCCAACGGTTTTAATATGTTCTTCCGTTTTTGGATCTTCTTGCCCATTAATTAACGGCGCTACATAAGGTACCGCAACACGAACGTCCCAAGGGTATTTAGATTTATAAATTAACACGGTTTCACCTCCTTTACTAATACCTGTTGAAACCCACTTTCCCGTATACAAACGTTTTAACTTGGTTACCAGCTGATGGTAATCTTCAACTGCCTGATCATTGGTTAAATAATTCCAAGGAATAGTATCAGGGCGTGATTTTCCATAAAAACGATATTCGACCTGTACCTGATTTCCTTTAAATATATTAGTTAATTCATAGGTTCTTGGCGTAGCACTATACCCTTCGGTAACCAAAACTACAGGTACTAATTCATCAACATGAGAAATATACACATAGTGCTTAAAGGTTCCAGCTGCAGGTTTTTTATGATCTAACGGCTGATTTAAAACCAGTTGAAAGGCCTTGGTAAAATGATCTTTTACCTCCATTTTTGTTATTTCAGCATCCGGAAATAACTTTTCTAACTTTTGTTGGAATGTTAAAATTTCAATTGGCTCTAATTTCACTGTTTTGCAGCTAACAATGCTTAAACATATAGCTACAAATAAAAAAAGGGATTTATAAAGTTTCATATCAATCAATAAAATATTTAATCTTAAATACAACAGCTATCTAAAAACAAAACCGAAACATCTGTTTCGGTTTTGTTTTTAGATTTCTTTACACTTTTCTAATAACCAATCTTTTTCACTTGGTTTTAATTTAGGTGAAACGGTATCGTATACTTTTTTATGATATTTATTTAACCAATTTATTTCGCTTTGAGTTAGCAGGCTTTTATCAATCAATTTTGTTTCAATTGGAAATAAAGTTAAAGCTTCAAATCCATAAAACTGTCCAAAATTAGTCGTTTCATTCTCTTTAGAAACTACCACATTTTCTATTCTAATTCCATAAACACCTTCTTTGTAACAACCAGGTTCAATTGTTGTAAATTGATTTGGTTTGTGTGCATCAGAACCACGAGAATTTGTCATACTTGATGTAAAACCTTGTGTTGGTTCATGCACCATTCCATAACTGCCAATTCCGTGACCTGTACCATGAGGAAAATTTAAGCCTTGTTTCCACAAATGCATTCGTGCAAAAGTATCTAATTGCATTCCTACAGTTCCTTTAGGAAACTGGATACTATCCAATTCAATATGCCCTTTTAAAACTGATGTATAAGCTGTTTTAATTTCTTGTGTAGGTTCTTCAACTCCAAGCCAAACAGTACGTGTAATATCAGTAGTACCATTTTCATATTGCGCACCACTATCAATTAACAATATTCCGTTGTCTTCAACCATCGCCGATCCTTCTTCTGGAGCCGTGTAGTGTATAATAGCTCCATTGCCTTTATAACCAACAATACTAGCAAAAGAATCATCTCTATACAAAGGTTGCTCTTTTCTAAAAGCAGTTAGTTTTTTACCAATTTCATATTCAGAAATGTTACGTGTTTTCAATTCATCGTGTAACCAAATATAAAATTTAGTCATCGCAATACCATCCTTTAACATGCATTTTTTAGCATTCTCTATTTCAACATTATTCTTGATAGTTTTTAACTGTTGTGCTAAAGATTGTTTAAAAATAAGCTTTCCTTTTACACCGTTAAAAGAAGCATAGTTTAAAGAAGATTCATCCGTAATTATGGTTTTACCTTTACTTAAAATTGGTAATTTTTTGGAGATTAAATCGTAATCAACAATTTCAATATTTAAACTTTCAAATACCGAAATAATTTTTGCACTATATCTACTTCTATCACTAAATAAATACGATTTTTCAATACCTATAAAACCATAAGCCGTTACTAAGGGGGTAAAATCAATATCAGTAGACCTAATATTAAACAACCAGGCAATATCATCTAAACTCGACAATAAATAATAGTCGGCTTGTTGAAGTGCTATTTCAGCTTTTATTTTTTGAATTTTTGAAGAAGTACTTTCCCCACTAAACTCTAACGCATGAATTTCAACGTCATCAGATGGTAAAGCAGGCCTATCTAACCAAATCTCATTAACCAAATTAGGTACATCCTCTATTTCAATATTTTTAGCCTCTGAAAAACTCAATATATAATCCATTTGAGATTTTGAAAACTGACGGTAGTCTAAACCAATCACTGAATTGGCAGCTAAGTAATCACAAATCCAAGAAATATGCTCTGGAGCGTGTGGAATATTTTGCTTAAATAACTCTACTACAGTGTCTTTACACTCTTGTTCAACTTGTAAAAAATAGCGTCCATCGGTCCACATAGCAGCAGTATCTTGGGTAACTACCAAAGTTCCGGCTGAACCTGTAAAACCTGAAAAATAAGCTCTAACTTTCCAGTAATCACACACATACTCGCTTTGATGAGGGTCTGTTGATGGAATGATAAAAGCATCTAATTTTAAAGCCTTCATTTTATCTCTTAATTGCTGAATTCTTGAATTTATATTTGTCATTATTTTAATTTGTATTAATTTTTAAAAGTTTAAAATTAAAGATTAATTCACCTTTATATACTAAACACCTGTTAAATTTTATTTGAAGTTTTTATACCATCAACTTCACGCGAAATCCCTAATGAATTTTCATTTTTCAATTCATCTGGCAACAATTCATTTGGCCAATTTTGGTAACTTATTGGCCTAACCCATCGTTTTATAGACGCCGTACCTACGGCTGTAAATCTACTATCCGATGAAGCCGGATATGGCCCTCCGTGAACCATTGAAGTACAAACTTCAACGCCTGTTGGAATACCATTAAAAATAATACGACCAACCCTATTTTGAAGTGCATTCATAATAGGCTGATAATTTTCAAGCTCATGTTCGGCTAAAATAGTACCTGTTAATTGTCCTTCTAATTTTGATATAACAGCCTCTATTTGTTTCAAATTTTCGCATTGAACCACCATAGAAAAAGGGCCAAAAACTTCTTGGTGTAGTTTATTATTGGCTAAAAAATCTGCTCCAGAAACAGTTGCAATTGCTTGACGGCCATAATTAACCGAAACCTTATTTGGATGGTTAAAGATTGATTTTACGCCTGATTGTTCCAACATTTTTGTTTTATTACGCTCATAAGCTCCACTTATATTTGGATGTAACATACATGAGGGTGATATTTTCACAATCTGCTCCGTTAAAACTTGAATAAAATTATTTAAATCGGCTCCTTTTACTCCTAAAATCAACCCTGGATTAGTGCAAAATTGCCCCGATCCATTAGTAATAGAATTGGCGTAGGTTTTAGCCCAATCAACTCCTTTAATTTTAACTGCATTAGGTAAAATAACTACAGGATTTACACTTCCCATTTCTGCAAATACTGGGATTGGCTCTGGGCGTTGTGCCGCCATTTTATTTAAGGCGCTACCTCCAGCAATACTTCCGGTAAATCCAACTGCTTTTATTTTTGGATGTTTAACCAAAGAAATTCCTACTTCAATTCCACTACTATTTAAGTTAGAAAACACACCATTAGGCATATTTGTTTTCTCAACGGCTTTTATTATTGCCGAGGCTACCAACTCACCCGTACCAGCGTGCATAGGATGTGATTTTACAATTACTGGACATCCTGATGCAAATGCCGAGGCTGAATCTCCACCACTGGTTGAATACGCCAATGGAAAATTACTCGCCCCAAAAACAACCACAGGCCCTAAAGGCACCAACATTTTACGAATATCTACTTTTGGAATTGGCTGTCTACTTAAATCAGCAGTGTCAATTGTTGCTTCTACCCAAGAACCTTCCTTTACTAAATTTGCAAAAGAACGAAGTTGAAAAATGGTTCTTTCACGTTCATTAAGTGCACGTTCTTCAGACAATCCTGACTCTGAACAATAGGCTTTAATTAACTCTTCTCCAAGCGATTCAATTTCATTTGCAATTTCATTCAGAAATTCACTTTTCTTAGTACCAGAAACTTTTTGAAATTTTTTAAATGCATCCGCTGCCAATTCAACCGCTTTATTAATTTCAATTTCAGAAGCTTCATGAAATATAATTTCATTTTCAAAATTAGTTTGAGGGTTAAATGTTTTAAAACATTTGGCACCAACTGAGGTCAATAAATTTCCAATATAATTTTTTCCAGTAATCATTTTTTAGTTGCTTGTAATTATTTATTGGCCAATCTACCATCTTAATTTATTTATTTTCATAATAGCAATATGTTGTCATAGCTATAAAAACCAAATCCATATTTCTCAAAAAAAATAATAATTTTATGCAACTGCTCACGATACCTGTCCAATTAACACCCTACTATTTCTAAAGTAATGTTCGTTGTTTTTTCAACAAATTTCCTCATCGCAGGCAGGCATTTTATACTCTATATTGGTCAACGTAAACCAGTATCATAAACCTTTTCAATACTTTTTGTTGTTGCTTCTTTGGTCCTTTTAAAATACTGCACTAATTTAATACTAATATCTAACTATAACAAAGGTAAAACACAAGGTTTCTATTGCTGTGAACTTTGGAGCTTCTAAAAACATATCAGATTGCTTTTTAACCAAATAATTACAATTTTTTATCAAAAAAAATAATATTATTTTACCTAACTTTTTTAAATTTATCGAGAAATAAGATTAATTATAACTTATCATTTATTTTTATGAAAGTTTTACCATTTAAAATTCCAAAACCAGAAAATGTAACTTTATATGTTCAACATTATAAAGGGGAAAATTTTTATGAAAAATTACATCAGCATAAAGAGATCCAAATTAGTATTGTTTTAAGAGGTGAAGGCACTTATATTATTGGAGATTGTGTAGGTGATTTTAAGCCGAACGATATTTTTGTTTTAGGTGATAATCTTCCGCATATATTTAAAAGAGATCTCACTTTTGAAAAGGATACCGAAATGATTTCATTATTTTTTTCTAAAAACTCTTATGGTATTGGTTTTTTTGATTTACCTGAATTTGAACATTTTCAACGCTTTTTTAATAATGCCGTTTTAGGCTATAAGGTTTTGTCAAATAAAGCAGAAATAGCATTGGCTTTATCAAAAATTAAGAACCTACCTAAATATGAGCAGTTTACTTCATTCTTAAACATTCTAAATTTAATTTCAAATGCAAATAAGCACAAACTCTCATCATTAATAAATTTAAAAAAGTATGATGGAAATGAAGGGAAAAGAATGAGTGATATTTTTCAATACTCTATGGATAATTTTCAAAAGGAAGTTAGCTTACATGACGTTGCAAATATTGCAAACATGACTCCCAACGCTTTTTGCAGATATTTTAAACAACGAACCAACAAAACGTTCGTTCATTTTTTAATTGATATTAGAATTGGAAATGCTTGTAAATTATTGACTAAAAATAATGATTTGAGTATAACCGAAATTTCCTACAAATCCGGATTTAATAATTTAGCTAATTTTAATAGAAAATTTAAGGCAATTAAGGGGGTTACTCCTTCAGAATTTCGTAAAAAACATTAGCAGTAACTTTTTTTTACCTAAATAAATCCAAGTTCTTTTTGCCGTTTTTTGGTCATTCCTTTTACAACCAACTCATACGAATGATTAATTAATTCTTCAATTAATTGATTGGATATATTCCCTTCAATGGTAATGGTGTTCCAATGTTTTTTATTCATATGAAAACCTTCAATAATATCTGAAAATTGTGCTCTCAATTCAATAGATTTTTCTGGATCACACTTTAAATTAACCCTTGAAGGATGATTTTCTAGACTTGTTAATGCAAACATTTTTTCAGCAACTTTAAAAACCAAGGTTGTTTGATCAAACGGAAAGCATTCTGTCACATACTTTTTTGACAAACAGTAATCTCTAAATTCTTCAATATTCATGATCTTTAAATTAACAATTACTCAAATACCCCTACTGTTTTAAATTACAAACAAATCACTTGCTATACCGTCGGCTAAAAATTTACCTTTCGTAGTAGTGACTAGTGTTTTATTAGCATTTGTTTCAGTTATAATTTCCAGCAAGCCTTTTTTTATAAATGGCTTAATATTCTTGACTAATTCATCCAGTATTTCTTTCCCAAACTCATTTTCAACTTTATCAAAAGAAACTCCAAAAACGGTTCTTAAACCGGTCATAATATACTCATTAAAACGATTATTTTCAGATAACATCTCAACTGTAATAGGTAATTTATTTTCTAAAATTGATTTTGAATATATTGTATTGTTAGAAATATTCCAACTTCGCTCAATACCATTAAATGAATGTGCCGAAGGGCCTACTCCTATATATTTTTCACCTAACCAATATGAAGTATTGTGTTTTGAAAAATAATTTGACTTTCCAAAATTAGAAATTTCATAGTGTATAAACCCTTGTTTTTCGGTTTCAGCAACCAAAATATTGAAATGATCCAAGGCCAAATTCTCATCTATTGGAGGCACTTTACCTTTTTTTATAAAACTAGCCAAAGCTGTTTTATTTTCAACCGTTAATGCATAACTCGAAATATGCGGCACGCCAAATTCAAAAGCCAATTGTAAATTTTTTCGCCATTTTTCATTTGTCATATTTGGCACTCCGTAAATTAAATCAATGGTTATATTATCAAAATAATGCATTGCGTCGGACAAGGATCTTTTAGATTCTTCGGCGGTATGTGCACGATTCATAAATTTTAAATCGTCTTCAAAAAAAGATTGAATCCCAATACTTAACCGGTTAATAGGTGTTTTTGACAGTTCTTTTAATTTTTCTTCCGATAAATCATCTGGGTTTGCTTCCAAGGTTATTTCAGCATTCTCAGTAACATTATAATTATTGTAAATAACAGTAAATATAGATGCTAATTCTTGGGTTGTGAGTATTGAAGGCGTTCCACCTCCAAAATAAATAGTTTCAATTTTTTCATATTCAAAAACGTCCTTTCGTATTACCAACTCACGTTCAATAGCTTTTAACAAATTACTTTTTCTTTTTAAAGAAGTAGAAAAATGAAAATCGCAATAATAACAAGCTTGCTTACAAAAGGGTATGTGTAAATAAATTCCAGCCAAATCAAATAATTAATTATTACAAATGTACGTAGTAAATGGCTTGGTTTTGCAACAAGTAACTAGGTAACTTTTTGAATTCTAAAAAATAATTAGTATTATTAGTATCATTTACAATTAATTAAAAGTTTGTTTTAAATTAACTATACTCATATTTAATCCAATAATAGATGTTTAATTCCGTTAAAAAAACAATCGTTATATGCTGTATAGGTTTTTTATTTCAAATTTTCAGTCCTGTTACTGCTCAACAGATAAAAAAGGATAGTGCAACTAAACCTAAGAAATTTCTTGCCATACCAACTCTCAACTACAATAGATCACTTGGACTAGAGGTTGGTGCAACTATTATGTTTTTTAATAACTTTAAAAACGACACCGTATCTCCTCCCTCTATTTCAGGAATTAAAGGCTATTACACTACAAATAAATCTTGGGTTGTATTTGCTTTTCAACGCTTATTTTACCAACAAGACAACTGGCGTAGCGTTTGGGTATTAGGAACAGGAGATGTTAATTTTCAATTTTACACCGAAGAAATTCCTGGAGGAGATTTTATTGATTATACAACAACGCGTAATTTTATTTATTTTTCAACAACAAAAAGAATTTATGCCAGGCTCTATGCGGGGCTTTCAATTATGTATACTAAGTTGAATACCGAATTTTACACAGAAGAATACACGGGTGGAAATGAAATTTCAACAAAAAAATTAGTTGGTCTAGGAATTCCAATAGTTTGGGATTCTAGAAATAGTATATTCAACCCTTCCAAAGGAATTGAATCAAAAATAAATATTCAAATTAACAATAAAATATTTGGTAGCGACCTTAATTTTAACGCCATAAATATTACATCAAACTTATATAAAAAACTAAGAAATAAAAGTGTATTAGCAAATAGAATAACCATATATTCAGGATTAGGAGAAGTGCCTTTTGAAGGAACAAAAGCAATTGGAAAAAATGATATTAGGGGGTATACTAAAGGAGAATATAGAGGGAAACAAACCGCAACTATTCAATCTGAATATCGAAGGCTCATAAAAAACAACTGGAGCTATGTTGGCTTTTTTGGTTTAGCATCTACCTTTAATACAACCAAAAATAAAAAATGGAGTGGAATTCTTCCAGGCGCTGGTGCGGGTATTAGATATATGCTTTTACCAAGTAAAAAAATGAATTTAGGAATTGATGCTGCTGTTGGTAAAAATGACTGGGGCGTTTATTTTAGAATAGGAGAGGCTTTCTAATTCATTATTTTACATTCAAAAAATATTTAAAAAATGGTTTTTTTACCCAATTAATCAAAATCCTATCGTATTTTTGAATAAATACTTGTATTATGTATACTTATATAGTTTCCTTTAAAGTAAAAAAAAATGAAGGCATTACCTTTGTTGAATTACAAAAATTTGAAGAATTAACCGAGGCTAAACCGGCCGGATTGGATCACTTTCATATTTTTAAGGATAGAAATGAGCAAAATCGTTATTTTTTAGTTGAATATTGGAGTTCTAAAGAAGACAGAGTGAAAATGGAAAATTCTAAAGAATATAAACTTTTTCGCGAACACAGAAAATTGGTAATTGATAAAAAATACGATGTTTACGAATGTGATGTAGTAATTTAAAAGCCTACTTCAAATTTGTAATTTATCTATTTATTTCACCCTACTTCCATTTTGTTTTACAAATGAGGCCCAACCTGAATAATTTTTTTCAGCAGTTATTTTACCACTATTGTAAAAGTGACATACAGCTGCTGCCAAACCATCTGTAGCATCCAAGTTCTTGGGCAGCTCTTTAATTTTTAACAAACTCTGTAACATTTTAGCAACCTGCTCTTTACTAGCATTTCCATTACCTGTAATAGCCATCTTTATTTTTTTGGGAGAGTACTCAGTTATAGAAACTTCACGTGCTAAACCTGCTGCCATTGCCACGCCTTGAGCCCTCCCAAGCTTTAACATAGATTGCACGTTTTTACCAAAAAAAGGGGCTTCAATTGCAATTTCATCAGGATGGTATTGATCTATTAGATGAATAGTTCGTTCAAAAATTAGTTTTAACTTTAAATAATGGTCATCATATTTTTTTAGTATTAATTCGTCTAAAACAATCAATTCCATTTTTTTATCCACTACTTTTATAAGCCCAAACCCCATAATGGTTGTTCCTGGATCTATGCCTAATATTATTTTTTCTGAACTCAATTTGCCTGTGAATTTTTAATTTCAAATGTACAATTTATCCCCCAAATACAAACGTTTTCTTTTGTCACTAATTAAACTCATTATTATAATTGGTGCTTTTTATTATAGTTATGAAAAATTATCTAGCAATCATCTTTTATCAATTTCACAGCTTAAATCACAGTTTACAAATGTGTTTTTCAATAATATTTGGACATTTATATTTATTCTACTTTTAACTGACGCCAATTGGTTGCTCGAAATTTTAAAATGGAAAACCCTGGCTTCTATAGAAAAAAAAATTACATTTTTTGATGCTTACGAGCAATGTTTTTCTTCTCTTACAGTATCCTTAATAACACCTAACAGAATAGGAGAATATGGAGCAAAAGCATTGTACTATAAAAACGAAATTAGAAAAAAAATAATGTTCTTAAATTTAATTGGAAATCTTAATCAGTTAGGTGTAACAATATTTTTTGGACTTATTGGAGTTGTTTTTTTAATTAGAAATTTCAATTTTAAAATTCCAATAACAAACAACCTAAAACTCTTATGGATTCCTTTAATAATTGGTATCTTATTTTTTTTTAAAAGAAGAATAGATCATTCCAAAATTAAAAATTACCTAAAAAAATTATCTTTAAAATTTTATTCAAAAATAATTCTACTATCCTTTTTACGTTATTTATTTTTCACCCACCAATTTATTTTTTTATTGAGATTATTTAATGTTGAAACTAATTATTTCAGTTTGTTATATTTAACTTTTTGCATGTATCTTTTAGCTTCCATAATTCCAACTTTGGCATTTTTTGATTGGCTAATAAAAGGATCAGTTGCCATTTGGGTGTTTGGGTATATTGAATTAAATGAGCTAACTGTAGTAACCGTTACAACAATCATGTGGATTTTAAATTTTGCAATCCCATCAATTATTGGAAGTATATTTGTATTGAATTTTAAAACAATTCAACAACCATGATTTTTATAATATTTTCTATAGTCACCGCTTACACCGTTTTAATAATTGGATTTATTATTGGTTTTGATAAAGTTAAAAATATTTCAAACACTAATACAGCTCCAAAACATAGCTTTTCTATAGTTGTTCCTTTTAGAAATGAAGCTAAAAACCTGCCTCATATATTAAACAATATACAACAGCTAAACTACCCAAAACATTTATTTGAAATATTATTTGTGAATGATGCTTCTGACGACGATTCAAGCGACCTTGTAAAAAAATATCAACAACAATTTCCGTTAATAAATATTGTACTTTTAAATAATCTTGTAAAATCAAACGCTCCTAAAAAAGATGCCATCAATACGGCTATAAAAAATGCAAAATTCACATGGATTGTTACTACTGATGCCGATTGTAAAATTCCGCCATCTTGGCTTCAAGTTTTCAATCAATTTATTGAACTTAAAAACCCTGTTTTCATCAGTGCCCCAGTAAAAATGGAAGTAAAAAGTTCAATTTTAAAACACTACCAACATTTTAATATGTTAAGTCTACAAGGAGCCACTATAGGAAGTTTTGGACTTAAAAATCCTTTAATGTGTAATGGGGCTAATTTATGTTACAAAAAAAATATTTTTAATGAATTGAGAGGCTTTGAAGGAAACGAAAATATTGCCAGTGGCGATGATGTTTTTTTATTGGAAAAAATGGCCACATATTACCCAAAACAAACATTTTTTTTAAAATCTAAAAGTGCCATTGTATCAACAACATCTGAAAAGAATTGGAATTCATACATAAACCAGCAAATACGTTGGGCTTCAAAAGCAACAGCTTATAAAAGTAGCTTTTCTAAATTTACAGGTATTGTTGTTTTATTAATGAACTTATTATTACTAATTCTACCTTTTATAGCCTTTAAATCTACCATTTTTTTGACATTATTTTTTATAATATTTACTCAGAAAATAATTATTGACTTTATACTTATTCAAAAAACAGCGACTTTTTTACAATCTAAAACGTCCTTAAAAAATTATTTGAAAACAGTCTGTTTATATCCTTTATTAACAACTTTAATTGGGCTAACTTCTATATTCAAAGGATATGAGTGGAAGGGTAGATCTTATAAAAAATAGTTTAACTTTATGTTGCGAACAAACTATTTATAATGCGTTCAGAATTCATCCATAAATATGCAATTATAACTAATAAAATCAATAAAAATAACAATCGTTTCTTATTTGGTTTTTTTCTTTTTTTAAATCGTTGTTGTTCCATCATATGAATATTATAAATTAATTTTTAGTAGCACGTAACATTTCTCTTTTCCCTGGAGGTCCGGCAAGTTTCTCAACTAAAAACCCAACTTTAAGCAAAGCCCTTCGTACGCTTCCTTTAGCACAATAGGTTACTAATACACCATTCAGCTTTAATGATTTATACATTATTTCAAAAATATCCTCAGTCCACAATTCTGGCTGAACTCTTGCACCAAAAGCATCAAAATAAATAAGGTTAAATACATTTTCATCCTTAATTTCTTCAAAAAAACATTTCCTTTTTGTTAAAGAAAAATTCGATGACAACCTATTTTTAATATCCCATTCCTGCCCATGCATTTCAGAAAACACCTCCTTAAATTCTTCCACTCTTAATTCCGAAACATAATTTATTTTTTCAATCTCCTCAGATGAAACTGGATAGGCCTCCACGCCAACATAATCAATTTTCAAATGAAACTTTGGAGCTTCCAAAAAAGTAATAAAACTATTTAAACCAGTGCCAAATCCTATTTCTAAAATTGAAATATTTTTTTCATAAAACAGTGATAATCCATTTTTTATAAAAACATGTTTTGCTTCTTGAATGGCTCCATGCTTTGAATGATAACTCTCATTTAATTCAGGTAAATGAATAGTTGATGAGCCATCGGCAGTAACAATAATTTTTCTTTCCAAAATTCAAATTTTAAATGAAAGCGTTTACAACCACAAATATCACTCTTTATTATTGTTGTATCATAAAAATTTGGTATTTAATTTTTATAATAAACTAAAATAATCACTTGTTAATATGTAAATTATGTAATATATATTTACTCAAATGAAAGAATTGCATAGCTTTGTTTCATTATATTAAACATTAAATATTTTCCTTTTTTAAAAAATAAATTACTAATTAAAAAAATTAAGTAATTTTGTTAAAATTAAAATCAAGTAAACTATGTCTTTACACATTGAAAAAATAACAAAATCAAAATTTTCAGATATTGATTTCAACAACTTAACATTTGGTGAAATATTTACAGATCATATGTTTGAATGCGATTTTGAAAATGGCGAATGGCAAACCCCTACAATTAAACCTTACCAAGCGCTTTCCTTTAGTCCTGCAGCTAAAGTATTTCATTATGGACAGGCAGTATTTGAAGGAATGAAGGCATATAAAGACAATAATAATGAAATTTGGTTATTTAGACCAGATCAAAATCAAGAACGTTTAAATATTTCTGCTGAGCGATTAGATATGCCTGCATTTCCAAAAGATTTGTTTTATGAAGGATTAACAACTTTGTTAAAAATGGATAGTGATTGGATACAAAAAGGACAAGAAAACGCGCTTTATATAAGACCATTTATTATTGCTACTGAAGACTGTATATCTGCATCATCATCAAATAAATTTAAATTTATGATTATTTGCTCACCAGTTCAATCATACTACTCGGGTGAAGTACGAGTTGTATTTGCAGATAAATATAGTAGGTCTGCTAACGGAGGTGTTGGTTATGCAAAAGCAGCTGGAAACTATGCTGGCTCGTTTTACCCTACTAAATTAGCCAATAATAAAGGGTTTCAGCAGGTAGTTTGGACGGATGCAAACACTCATGAATTTTTAGAAGAAGCAGGTGTAATGAATGTGTTTTTTAGAGTAAATGACACGCTGCTAACAGCACCAACTAGCGATAGAATTTTAGACGGTATTACGCGAAAATCAATTATTGAATTCGCTAAAGATAAAGGAATAAAAATTGAAGTTAGGCCAGTTAGCGTTAGTGAAATTGTTGAAGCTGCTCAAAAAGGTGAACTACTCGAAATGTTTGGAACAGGAACGGCGGCTGTTGTTAGTCCTATTACAGGTTTCTCAAACAAAGATGAGAATTTTGAACTGCCTAAATTAGAAAACAGTTACGCATCTTTCATCAAAAAAGGAATTACAGATATTCAAAAAAATAATGCTGAAGACAAATTTGGCTGGAGATATAAAGTACAATAAGTCAAAATAGGTTATTTTTGCCTATACTATTACGTTTTATATTTAACAATAGTTAAACAATCGGATTATTATCTCCGATTGTTTGGTATATATTTTATAGTTGAAACCAACTTAAAAAGAGATGACAACATTAGGAGACGCTAAAAGAAACATACAAAAAAAAGGCTTTTTAGATATTGAACTACCTAAAAGTATTGATTATATTAAAGAAATAAAAAAGCTTAGAAAAAAAAAGAACGCAATTATTCTTGCGCATTATTATCAGGAAGATGCTATTCAAGATATTGCCGATTTTGTTGGTGATAGTTTAGCCTTGGCTCAAAAAGCAGCCACTACCGATGCTGATATTATTGTTTTTGCTGGTGTTCATTTTATGGCAGAAACGGCTAAGATATTAAATCCAACAAAAAAAGTTGTTTTACCTGATTTAAAGGCGGGATGCTCGTTAGCAGACTCATGTCCACCAGCTGATTTTGCTGCATTTAAAAAAGAACATCCAAACCATTTGGTAGTTTCTTATGTGAATACTTCTGCAGAAATTAAAGCCTTGACAGACATTGTTTGTACTTCTTCAAATGCGGAAACAATTATCAATTCAATTCCTAAAGACCAACCAATAATTTTTGCTCCAGACAGAAATTTAGGTGCATGGTTAATAAAAAAAACAGGAAGAGATATGCTACTTTGGGATGGCGCCTGCATGGTTCATGAAGCATTTTCAATAGAAAAAATATTGAAATTATATGCAGATAATCCAGAAGCCGAAATTATTGCACATCCAGAATCAGAAGCGAATTTATTAAAAGTAGCGAAATATGTTGGCTCAACTTCGGGCTTGTTAAATTATGTAAAAACAAGTAATGCCAAAACTTTTATTGTGGCTACCGAAGTTGGTATTTTACATAAAATGAAACAAGAATCTCCTGACAAAATATTAATTCCAGCGCCTGTAGATGACGACAATTGCAATTGCAGTGAATGTTTTTACATGAAAATGAATACGATGAGAAAACTGTATTTATGCTTAAAACACGAAATGCCTTTTATTGAAGTTGATGCTGAGTTAAGCAAAAAAGCACTGGTTTCAATTGAACGTATGTTGGAACTATCGAAATAACAAATATTTAAATGAATGCTGAAAAAACAATAAACAAAACTGATTTTTTAGTTATTGGCTCAGGAATTGCGGGCTTATCGTTTGCTCTGCATACTGCAAATTACTTTAAAGATGCCACCATTACCATAGTTACCAAAAATGAAAAAAACGAGTGTAACACCAAATATGCTCAAGGCGGAATTTCAACCGTTTGGAATAAAACAGTAGATTCATTTGAACAGCACATAGAAGACACCTTAATTGCTGGTGATGGTCTTTGCGACCAAAAAGTAGTTAAAATGGTTGTTGAAAGCGCACCAGAGCGTTTGCAAGAATTGATTGATTGGGGGACGCAATTTGACAAAACAAATAATGGAACTTTTTCCTTAGGGCGAGAAGGTGGTCATTCTCAAGATCGTGTATTACATCATAAAGATATTACTGGGGCAGAAATTGAACGCGCACTACTTCAACAGGTTGAAAGTAAAAAAAACATTACGCTTTTACCCTACCACTTTGCAATTGACCTAATTACAGAACATCAATTAAAACAAAAACAAACCAAACGCGAAGAAAAAATTACTTGTTATGGTGCCTATGTTTTAGATGAAAAGAAAAATTGTGTGAAAACCTTTTCCGCAAAAGTAACCATGCTTGCTACCGGAGGCAATGGTCAAGTTTACAGCACAACCACCAACCCTGTAATTGCTACAGGAGATGGAATTACGATGGCCTATAGAGCCAAAGCAGAAATTGAAGACATGGAATTTATTCAATTTCATCCAACAGCTTTATACAACCCAGGTGAATACCCTGCCTTTTTAATTTCAGAAGCCGTTCGAGGTGAAGGAGCCATATTAAGAGATTTTTATGGTAAAAAATTCATGTATAAATACGATACACGCGGAGAATTGGCCTCTCGTGATATTGTTGCACGCGCCATTGATAGCGAACTTAAAAAAAGTGGCGCACCCAATGTTTTTCTAGACTGTACACATATAGATTATGACGTTTTTATAAAACATTTTCCAAACATTAATGAAAAATGCCTAACATTGGGAATTGATGTTAGAAAAGACTTTATTCCTGTTTGTCCGGCTCAACATTATATTTGTGGAGGGGTAGCGGTTAATAAAAAGGCAAAAACTTCTATTAAAAATTTATACGCAAGCGGTGAAGTAACCCGATCTGGACTTCATGGCGCAAATAGGTTGGCTTCAAACTCTTTGTTGGAGGGATTAGTGTTTTCATACAATGCTTTCAAAAATTTAACAAAAACATTTGATAAAATTAAAGCGGATGTTAATGTACCTGTGTGGAATGATAGTGGCGTTGTAAAAAACATGGAAAAAGTATTAATTACCCACGATAGAAATGAAGTAAAAACCATTATGAGTAACTATGTTGGTATTGTTCGCTCCAATGAACGTTTGATTCGTGCTGAACGAAAATTAAGGGTTTTATACGAAGATAATAAACGCTTATATGACCACTCCGAACTTTCAACAGATCTTTGTGAATTGCGAAATTTAATTACTACCGCTTATTTAATTACACAATTTTCTAAATCCAGAAAAGAAAATAAAGGCGGTTTCTATAACGCTGATTTAATAAAAAAGGAGCTTTAAAAGCTCCTTTTTTATTAAACTTCTTTTTTTTAAGATACTACCATATTTTAACCCTATTTTCAGGTTTTAAATACATTGCATCACCCTCAACAATATTAAATGCTTCGTAAAAAGCATCTACATTTTGTAAAGGCATATAAGCTCTGTACATTCCAGGTGAATGAGGATCTGTTTTAATCAGATTTCTTAATGCATCATCTCGCATTTTTGTTCTCCAAATTGTTGCCCAAGACATATAAAAGCGTTGTTCAGGTGAAAATCCATCAATATTATTTGGTCTTCCATTTTTTTCATAAAAAATTTGCAGACCATCATAGGCTGAATTAATACCTCCTAAATCCCCAATGTTTTCACCTAAGGTAAATTCACCGTTTAAATGTACATCATCTAAAGCTTTTACTACATCAAATTGCTGTACCAATTGCTCTCCTAACTTTGTAAACTCTTCTAAATCATTTTCTGTCCACCAATTATTTAAATTTCCTTCAGCATCAAATCTTGAACCTGCATCGTCAAAACAATGAGAAATTTCATGACCAATAACAGCTCCTATACCTCCATAATTAACAGCTTCATCAGCCCAGTAGTTGTAAAAAGGAGGTTGTAAAATAGCGGCTGGAAACACAATTTCATTGTTTACTGGATTAAAGTATGCATTCACCATTTGAGGTGGCATATTCCATTCTGTTCTATCAACTTCTTTTCCTAATTTATTAAGACTTTTCTGGAAATTCCACTTATTTATATTTAAAGAATTTTCATAATATGATCCGCCATCCTTAACACCTTTTACATTTAAAGTAGCATAATCCTTCCATTTATCTGGATAAGCTATTTTAACTGTCATGTTTTCTAATTTACCTAGTGCTTTTTCCTTTGTTTCATCACTCATCCATTTTAAGGCTTTAATTCTTTTTTCAAAACCTAGCATTACATTTGCTATCATTTCTTCTGCCTTAACTTTTGCTTCAGCCGGAAATTTTTCGTCAACATATAATTTCCCCAATGCCTCACCTACAGATCTATTTATAGTTGATAATGCCATTTCATCTCGAGGTCTTTGCTGTTTTGCTCCTCTTAATTCTTTACTGTAGAAATTCCAATTTGCATCTTCAATTTCTTTGCTTAATTTTCCTGCAGCACCATTTATGGCCGACCAACGTAAAAACAATTTAATTTCTTCAATAGAGTTTGACTTTAATATGTCTTCAAGAGCATTCATATAATTTAGATCCATCACAATTATTTTCTCCAAATTTTCAACTCCTAAATTTTGAAAAAGGCGCTCCCATTTAATTGAAGGTGTTAATTCTGATAATTCTGCAACTGTTTTAGGGTTGTATCGTTTTCGTGCATCGCGTCTCTCCTCTTTTGTCATTTGAGGTTTTGCCAAATTATACTCGTACTGGAATATTTTATTTGCATTATCTGTTGCATTTTCTTCAGAATCTCCAAAAAACTGAAGCATAAGGGCAATGTGTTCAATATATTTTTCTCTTTTCTCTTGGGTATCTTCATCTTGATCAACATAGTAATTCCTAGCCAATCCTAACCCTCCTGGATATAAATATCCGGCATTCATTTTACTGTCTTTCATATCATTCATAACTCCAAAACCTAAAAAACCACCAATTCCATAAGGTGCCATTTCAGCTATAAAATCTTGTAAATCTGAAACACTGGTTATGGCATCTATTTTGAGTAAAAAAGGCATAACTGGTTGAGTGCCTTGCTTATTTCTCGTTGCAGTATCCATAATTGTTTCATAGTAATTAACTGCCTTTTTTTGATCAGATTCCAATGTTAAATTTCCTTGTGCATCTTTTAATTTCGGAAAATTATCTTGAGCAATAGCTTCATTTAAAATAGTTAACACATCTGCATCTGTCTTTTTTCTAAGTTCGTTAAAACTTCCCCAGGAAGTTCTATCTGCAGGAATCTCAGTTTTAGCTAACCAATTTCCATTTACAAATCTATAAAAATCGTCATTTGGTCGTACTGTCAAATCTAGGTTTTCAACCATAATCCCTGGCACTTTTTCTTCCTTTGTTCTTTCTTCATTATTACACGATGCTACCATAGACATTACAATTGCAACAGAAAAAAGCATTAAACTTTTCATTATTATTTTCATGATTTTAATTTGATTATTACAGATTATAAAATAACATTATTTGAGTATTCTAATTCCTTAAAATAATGTTAAGATTTATTTAAAAATATTTTAGAAATATTGGGTTTAAAATAGTTTTGACCTTTCATTACCTTACCGTCTTCTCTATAAATTGGCTCGCCATTACTTCCAAGTTTACTCATATTACTTCGTTGAATTTCGTTAAACACTTCTTCAATTTTATGTTGCATTCCATGTTCTAGTATGGTTCCACATAAAACATACAACATGTCTCCCAATGCATCTGCCACTTCAACTAGATCATTATTTAGAGCCGCATCAAGATATTCCATGTTTTCTTCAGCCATTAGGTTAAAACGCAATTTAATTTTGCTCTTTGACAATTTTGCAATGGGAGAATGCTGAATTCCAAGTCCAAAGGCTTCGTGAAATTCCTGTACCGCTTTTAATTTATTTTTCATCTAAACACTTTTCTTACTGACTTACACACCTATACAATTAAACATAACAAAAATACTTAAATACTTCCACTAATATTGATAACTTTCTAATTTTTAATTGCTACAAAAAAATCATGTACTTTTGGCCTTAAATATATACGTTTATGATGTTTAGTAATGGACAATTAATTTTTGCTGTTTTTTTTGTAGTTGCTTTTACCATTGCAATGGTTTGGAGTTACCGAAAAGATATTAAAATTCATAAAAAGCACTATAAAAATACTTTTCTAGTGCTTATTGGAATTTTTCTAATTATAACTATTTTTACTCTTATTACATTTTCTTTACATTAGGTATTTGAAGAATGGTTATTTTTATAATAGCACTTTTATAAAAATAAAAAAAGGTATTCTTGTTAGAATACCTTTTTTTTATTTAAACTAGCATGATACTAATTTACATCTGGTAAAGTTGTATATTTTTTTGCATAATCTAACATTTGCTCTTTAAAACTGTTTGGCTGAACGACTTTTATATTTGTTATTGCTCCTTCATTATTTTTTTCGGCAACTAACACTGGGTTTACAAATCCGCTATATGGAGCTGAATTAAATTGACTATTTCTTTTTAAAACTTCTTTATGAATATCTTGATCTACTTTTACACCGTATGTTTCAACCAATGCTTTACCTGCTTCAAAATCTCCTTCTGATTTTATACGTTGTATTTCACGTAACTGTTCTCCAAATATTTTTCTTAATTCATTGTAATCTCTTATTACAAAATATGTTTTACCGTCTTTAATAACTTTCTCTATTATGTTATTTTTCAATCCCATTTCATAGGCCCAAGCTGCAACTAATTGCCTGTTTCGCATATGAGACTCTTCAATGTCATCTCCTAAATTAATACGAATTAACTGTGTTAATAATCCATTTCTAATATAACCATCATAAGCAGCTTTCCCAATTCCTTTAGCACTTGGAGATATATTCATCTCAACTAATTTCACATCAGGTAAATAATACAACCCAACCAAATCCGCACGAGCTTCTTCTAATGTTGATGCGTAATTTTTCAATGTTTCTTTTGGTTGTCCAATACCTGGATTTATAAGTCCACTTGCATGACCAATCACTTCGTGTAATGAGGTATGCAATTTATCAGCTGTTTGACCAAATTCAATTTCAGCATTTATTTCGGCTTCATCAAAAGCAAACTCCTTTAATCTGTCTGTCCCGCCAGCACCATTGTAAGCCGCAATAATATTTCCTAATGAAACCGATTTTGATCCGTGGTTTTGACGAATCCAGTTATTGTTTGGTAAGTTAACGCCAATTGGTGTTGATGGCGATGAATCTCCTGATTCAGATGCTACATTCACTGTTTTATAAGACACCCCTACAACGTTCTTTTTTTTATGTTCGGGCAATAATGTTGAATGATCTTCAAACCATTGTGCATTTTCCGAAAGAACGGCCATTTTTTTTGACATTTCAAAATCTTTGATTTGTATAACCGTTTCATAAGAACCTCTAAAAGCTTTAGGATCGTTATAAACTTCAATAAATCCATTTATATAATCAATATCTCCATCAGTACTTGCTACCCAGGCAATGTTGTATTTATCCCAAGTTTCTAAATTACCTGTTCTATAATATTCAACCAATAATTTAATAGCATTTGCTTGTTTTTCATTTTCTGCAACCGTTATTGCTTTCTCTAGCCAAAATACTATTTGCTCAATAGAGGCACTATACATACCGCCTACTTTCCAAATTTTTTCTTCCAATGAACCATCTTCATTTTTTACTAATTTCGAATTTAATCCGTATTCAATAGGAGTTTCGTTATTTCTATCAATTCTAGATGCATAAAATTTATCAACATCTTCAACCGTTACATTAGGTGAATAAAAATTTATAGCCGAACCTTTTAGTAAACCTTTACTCGCATCAAGGTTCACTTTTTTTAGATCTGCATTGTTAAAAATCACTTCATATGCTTCACCTGTTAGCACGGTGTTTGTTTCTTTTAGTAAAGTATTCAAATATGTTTTTGAAAATTTTGGAATAAATTTCGAATTCGAATAATGGTGATGAATTCCATTTGAAAACCAAACTCTTTTTAAATATATTTCAAAATTTTTCCAATCTTCCGAAGTTTTATCACCTTTAAAATTTTGGTACACATTTTCTAATGAACGTCTTATTTTTAAATTATGCCTATAATTTTGATCATACATAATATCACGACCTACCATACCAGCTTGTGATAAATAATAAACAAGTGTTTTTTGTTTTAACGATAGTTCTTCGAAACCGGGTATTTGATACCGTAGTATTTTAATGTCTGCAAATTGTTCAACTTCATAATTGAAATTTAGTTGGTCACTATGTTTTTCATGCTTATCTGCTGAACAAGATAACAAAATAGATGCTATAAGCATCAGCGGTAAAAAATATTTAATTCTCATTTTTATATATTTATATTTAACCATCAAATTTAATAATTTTAAACTTATATATTTATTAAATTAGCAATAATAACAGCAACTCCGTACAGATGAAACCATTTAAATACTTTTTCTTTTTAGCACTTTCACTTTTTATTGGAGGATCCATTTATATTTCCACTCTAGATGGAAATTTTGATATAAAACAAACCAAAACATTGAAGGCCCCAGTAGAAGTTGTTTTTAATAATATCAACGATTTTAAAAACTGGGAACATTGGGGACCTTGGTTTGAACAAGACTCAACTATAGTAACTTCATACCCAGAAAACACCTCTGGCATTGGAGCCTCATTTACTTGGTCAGGTAAAAAAGGGTTAGGCTCAATAAAAACCATTTCATTAATTAAGTATAAAGAAATAATTCAAGAAATTGATTTTGATACGTACAGCAAACAAGAAGTTTATTGGGAATTCGAAAGCGTAAAAGATGGCACAGAGGTTACCTGGGGAATACGAGGAACAAACACCTTCGGAGAAAAATTATATTGGTTAATAAATGGTGGCATTGAAAAAAAAATGACACCGTTATACAAACGAGGACTTGAATTATTAGCACAACAATTACAAAAACAAATGGACAAACATTCTACTAACTACAAAGGTATTGTAGATTATGGCGGCGGTTATTATTTATATCAAACAATTGCCTGCAGAAAAGAGTTGGCTACAAAAAAAATGGCCGAAACATTTCCTATTATTGAAAATTATATGGCTGAAAATAAAATAAGAGCTTCAGGAAAACCATTTACCTTAAATCATGAAATTGACATAGAAAACAATACTGTATTATTTTCAACATGTATACCTGTAAAAGAGCGAATTGTTACTAAAGGCAATATTTTAACTGGTTATATAGCACCTCAAAAAACTTTTAAAATAATATTTAATGGGCATTACAAGTTTTTACCTCAGTATTGGCCTACTTTTTATAAAACATTAAATTACCAAGGATATACGGAAATAAAAAAGGGTTATTCATTTGAAATTTTCACCATTAATCCTAGTGACTCCACAAACCCTGCAAACTGGTTAACCGAGATTTACATTCCAATTCATTAAAGCTAAACTTCGTTATACCTATAACAATCAACAACATGGTCGTTTACCATACCGGTTGCCTGCATATGTGCATAAATTACCGTTGGACCAACAAATTTAAATCCTCTTTTTTTCAAATCTTCAGAAATCAATTCAGAAACCGTATCGGTTACAGGAACCTCATTTAAATTTTTACAAGTATTTTTTACGGGATTACCATTGGTAAAAGCCCAAATATACTTAGAAAAAGAGCCAAATTCTTTTTGTATTTTCATAAAAGCAATGGCATTTGAAATAGTTGCTTTTATCTTTAATTTATTTCTAATTATTCCTTTATTAAGCATTAACTCTTCATATTTACCCTCTCTATATTTGGCTATTTTTTTATAATCAAAAGCATCAAAAGCCTTTCTAAAATTTTCACGTTTACGTAAAATGGTAATCCAACTTAAACCCGCCTGAAATGTTTCCAATATTAAAAATTCAAATAATTTTTCATCATTATAAACTGGGACACCCCACTCCATATCGTGATATTCTATATAAAGTGGATCCGTACCACACCAAGCGCATCTAGTTTTAATAGTTTGTCCATTTTTTTTCATACAACAATATAAAAAATTAAATACATAATGAGAATAGTTTTTGTAACTTTAAGCTGCTATACATATTTATTTATGAAAAATATATTCTTTTATTTAGCCCTTGGATTGTTTATTTTTAGTTGTGGTTCTTCAAACAAAACCACTGTTGAGAAGGATACTTATCTCCCCGAAGGAGCTGTTAGAATTGCAAATGATTCGTTAGAATACGAAATTATTATTTTTGATATTGGGTTTGAATATTATTTGACTTCTATTGCTAAGCCTGAGTGGTATTATTCACTAAGTACTTTAGAAAATAAAAATAAATTTTATGTTACTGAATGGAATATTAGAGCTCAAAACCCATTAAGATATAATCCAGATATTTATGAAAATGTTATTAATTATAATTTTAACGTCCATTATGGATTTGAGGTCAATTATAAACTATATAACTATTTTAAATTTGTTGAATACAAATACAAACAAACTTTCTAACTAATTTTCATCTGCATTATCTTTTAAAGTAAATCTTAAAACCAAATAACCTAAAAGTCCAGCAACTATTGAACCTATAATAACACCCATTTTAGCTGCAGCTATTTGCTCCTCATCTACATAGGCTAAATTGGCTATAAATAATGACATTGTAAATCCTAGCCCCCCTAACAAACTAACGCCAAATAGCTGTTTAAAATTCACGTTTTCAGGTAAATCTGCCAATTTTAATTTTATAGCTATTACTGCCATTAACATAATTCCAATGGTGTTACCTAATACAAGTGCCAAAGCAATGTTATAGCTTATATGTGCCATTTCACCCAAATCACTAAAACTAATTACAACACCTGCATTAGCCAATGCGAAAATTGGCATAATTAAATATGAAACCCACCCATGCAGTGAATGCTCTAAAATTTGCAAAGGTGAGTGTACTTTGTCTGTCAAATTTTCAACAACATCAATCGCATGAATCTGATCGGAACTCAATAATTCATCAGGTTTAGGTTTGCTTGCTTTAAAAATATTAAATTGCAAACTAACTAATTTTATATACTCCTTTATATCAAGTTTACGTTCAATTGGTATGGTAAATGCCATCAAAATTCCCGCAATTGTTGGATGAACACCAGATTTTAAAAACAACCACCAAACAGCACATCCTATTACAAAATATATGTATTGAGAATATATTTTTTTATAACTTAAAAAAGTCACAACAGAATAAATTAACATCGCATACCCCAATAAATCCCATTGAATATTTGAACTGTAAAACACTGCAATTACAATTACAGCACCTATATCATCAACTATTGCAAATGCCGTTAAAAATATTTTTAAGCCCAATGGAACTCGCTTACCTAATAAAGTTAAAATTCCTAAGGTAAAAGCAATATCAGTTGCCATGGGCACCCCCCAACCTTCTGAACCAGCTTTACCCAACCCCATGAATAGAAATACTAAAACAGGAAATAGCATTCCTCCAATCGCTGCAAATATTGGCAAGGAAGCCTTTCTAAGTGTGGTAAGTTCTCCTATTAAAATTTCTCTTTTAACCTCTAGCCCAATAACAAAAAAGAAAACAGCCATTAAACCATCGTTAATCCATAATATTAAAGGCTTTGACAAATGAAAATTATTATCAGAAAAACCAATAGTAAATTTATTATTCCATAAATTATCATATACATATCCATACGATGAATTTGCCCAAATTACAGCAATTATAGATATGGCAAAAAGAATAATACTTGATGATGTTTCTAATTTAATAAACTCTTTTAACGGAGTACTAATTCGTCTCATACAAATAATTTATAAAGTGAAAAAGAATGCTACTACAAACAAAAATAAACAAAAAAGCCTCTCAACAAGAGGCTTTTAGATAATTTATATTCTACAGTTAGATTTGAGGCCCAGCAGACACCAAGGCTCTTCCTTCTTCTGTATCACAATATTTTTCAAAGTTTTCGATATACAAATTAGCTAATTTCTTAGCTTTTTCTTCCCAATCTTCAACATTATTATATGTATTTCTTGGGTCTAAAATATCTTCTACTTTTGGCAGTGTTTTTGGAATTGTAAGATTTAAGAAAGGAACTTTCACCGTTTCTGAATTTTCAATCGAACCATCTAATATGGCATCTATAATGGCACGTGTATTTTTTAAAGAAATTCTTTTTCCTGTACCGTTCCATCCTGTATTAACCAAATATGCCTTTGCATTGTGCTGTTTCATTTTTCTAGCCAAAGTAGAAGAGTATATTGTTGGATGCAATGTCAAAAAGGCCTCACCAAATGCAGGAGAAAAAGATGGTACAGGCTCGTTAATTCCTCTTTCAGTACCTGCTAACTTAGATGTAAACCCACATAAAAAATGATATTGAGCTTGCTTTTCATCTAATATTGAAACAGGTGGCAATACTCCAAAAGCATCAGCTGAAAGGTAAATAATTTTACTTGGATGCCCTGCTTTCGAGGGCAATACAATTTTATTAATATTATGTATTGGATAAGAAACTCTCGAATTTTGTGTAATTGAATCATCGCAATAATCAACTTCTCCATATTCGTTCACTACAACATTTTCTAATAAAGCATCTCTCTTAATTGCCCTCCAAATATCTGGTTCATTGGTTTCGCTTAAATCAATAACTTTTGCATAACAACCACCTTCAAAATTAAAAATCCCCTTGTCATCCCATCCGTGTTCATCATCCCCAATTAAATAACGCTTTGGATCTGCTGACAGGGTTGTTTTACCAGTTCCTGATAAACCAAAGAAAACAGCAACATCTCCTTTTTCGCCTACATTAGCAGAACAATGCATGGAAGCAATACCTTTTAACGGCAAATAATAATTCATCATAGCAAACATCCCTTTTTTCATTTCACCTCCATACCAAGTACCTCCAATAAGCTGAATTTTTTCTGTTAAATTGAATACTACAAAGTTTTCTGAATTTAGCCCTTGTTTTTTCCACTTCGGGTTCACAGTTTTAGAACCGTTCATTACAATAAAATCAGGCTCTCCAAAGTTTTCTAACTCATAAACAGAAGGTCTAATAAACATATTGGTAACAAAATGTGCCTGCCATGCAACTTCCATAACAAAACGAACTTTTAATCGGGTATCTTTATTACTACCGCAAAAAGCATCAACAACATATATTTTTTTTGAATTTGAAAGTTGTTTTAATACTCTCTTTTTTAAACTTTTATAAATTTCATTTGTAGTGGGTATGTTAACATTATTCCAATTGATTGTATCTTTAGTAATTTCGTCTTTTACAATATACCTATCTTTAGGAGATCTCCCTGTAAAAACCCCTGTTTTTACCGCTACTGCACCGCTATCGGTTAAAGCCCCTTTTTCATAACCTTTTCTATATTGAGAAATTTCTGCTTGAAATAATTCCTCATAAGAAGCATTATAAACAACTTCTTCATATCCTGTAATTCCCAACTTATGTAATTCCTGAATAAGTTTAATGTTTTTCATAATTAAAATTTTAACTATTTTTTTTGTTATTACTTTTATTATTAATTACTAATAATCAATTGAATAAAAAACTGAAGCCCTGTATAAAATTAAATTTTATCCAAGGCCTATACTATTTATTTCCAGACAATTAATCTAGCTTTAAAAATTTCATTTTCAGCGAAAACGTTTTCGTTAAAGTGCAAAAATATAGTTAATTGTTTAAGCCACCAAATATTTATTACTGAGTTTTTTTAACAATTGTTACATTAAATTATTTTCTAAAAAAAACAACTCCCATTTTAACCCAACCTAAAACAAATAACATCCCTCCTATAGGTGTCAATGGCCATATATACTTAGGATTTACGCCAAAACATATAGCGTAAATGGAACCCGAAAAAAACAATATACCTACAAAAAACAAATAATTTAATACGCGTTTATTTATAGATGAAAATTGTAAATATGAATTTATAAACAACAACACAATCACATGAAACATTTGATAACGAACCCCTGTTTCAAAATTTTTTAATTGAGCTGCTGTTAAAGCTTCTTGTAAGTAATGTGCGCCAAAAGCTCCCAATAGTACCGTAATAGCTCCTAAAAAAGAGACTGCACTCAATATTTTATTCATTTTTTAAGGTTTTAAAGTTTAAAGATAAAATTTAACAACCAAAATTATCTAATTATTTTGTATATTTAGATAAATTACAACGATATGGAAAGACATTCAAACACATTGGTTCCCGTATTAACAGCCGGTTTAATCCACCAAATTCACATTGCAAAAGCACTGCTAACTAGCCACGGCATTGAAAGTTATATTTTTGATCGAAATATTGACGTATCCATCGGTACTGCCTACGTCGAAGGTTATAAATTAGAAGTAGACAAAGCCGATTTAGAACGAGCTAAACAAATATTAGCAGAGGTTAATGAAGATAATAGCTAAGTTTTTACAACTATCTTTCATTAATTTGTAAATTCGTAAATACTCTAATTTTAAATTTTTCGAATATGCGAAACATCTTGGTTATTGGCGCAGGACGTTCATCTTCGAGCCTGCTTAATTACTTTCTTTCAAAATCAAAAAAAGAAAATTTATATATTACAGTTGCTGATGTTTCATTGGATTTAGCAAAAAGTATAATAAAAAACCATCCACATGCAACCGCAATTACACTCGACATTTTTAACAAAAAAAAGAGAAAGAAAGCAATACAGCAAACAGACATTGTAGTTTCAATGCTTCCGGCCAGAATGCATATTAATATTGCCAAAGACTGCCTTCAATTCAATAAAAATATGGTTACCGCCTCTTATATTTCAACTGACATGACAGCTTTCAATGAGGAGGTTGTAAAAAAGAATCTCATTTTTATGAATGAAGTTGGACTAGACCCAGGTATAGATCATATGAGCGCTATGAAAGTGTTAGATGGCATAAGAGAAAAAGGTGGTAAAATATTGTTGTTTGAATCTTTTACCGGCGGTTTGGTAGCTCCTGAAAGTGACAGCAACTTGTGGAACTACAAGTTTACTTGGAACCCTAGAAATGTTGTTTTGGCCGGACAAGGGGGTGCTTCAAAATTTTTACAGGAAGGCAAATACAAATACATACCCTATCACAAATTATTTAGAAGAACAGAAATTTTAAACATTGATGGTCATGGCAAATTTGAAGGCTATGCCAACCGAGATTCTTTAAAATACAAAAGCGCATACGGTTTAGAAGATATTTTAACTTTGTATCGTGGCACTATACGCCGTGTTGGATTTTCTAGAGCTTGGAATATTTTTGTACAATTAGGCATGACCGATGATAGTTACACTATTGAAGATTCAGAAAATATGAGTTATCGCGATTTCACTAACTCATTTTTAGCTTACAGTCCAAGTGATTCTGTTGAAATAAAATTGCGGCATTATTTAAAAATTGATCAGGACGATATTATTTGGGATAAATTAATTGAGCTCGATATTTTTAATTCAAAAAAAATGGTAGTATTGAAAAATGCCACTCCTGCACAAATCCTGCAAAAAATATTACAAGATAGCTGGACATTAAAAGAAGAAGATAAAGATATGATTGTAATGCAACATCTTTTTGGTTATGAATTAAATGGTGAAAAAAAACAAATAGAAAGTAGTATGGTTTGCATTGGAGACAATCAAGTATACACTGCTATGGCTAAAACTGTTGGCTTACCTGTAGCCATTGCTACCCTAAAAATATTGAATGGTGAAATTAAAACACCTGGTGTTCAAATTCCAATTAAAAAAGAAGTATATGAACCCATTTTAGCAGAACTAAAAGAAAACGACATTGTTTTTACAGAAAAGGAAGTTCCTTATTTGGGTTATAATCCAAATGTTATTGAAGGATAACTACATTTTCAGATAATAATCTTGCACTAAATTAATATACTCTTTGGTATATTTATGGCGCTCAATTTCAATTATCAATTCATTAGTGTCAATAGTTGTTTTTTGAAAAGACATTTGTAATAAGCTTCTTTTAATTGGTGAGTTTTCAGTTCCTTTTACTCTTGTAATTCTATCCGGAAACAGGTTGTTTTCTGAAGCAATTTTAATAAAATTTTCTTCTTCTGAATAAGGAATAATAAATGCACAACTGCCTGTTTCAGACAATAGTTTTGAAGTTCCTCCTAACAATTCAACATAATTTAAACTTTCTGTATGCCTAGCCATAGCTCTTTCTTGTGAAAGTTCTTTATATGTTGAGGTATAAAATGGCGGATTTGATATAATTAAATCGTACTTATCTTCAATTTCTTCAGCAAATTCTTGCAATGATGCATGGTAACAAAACAAACGGTCTCCCCAATTGCTAATTTCAAAATTTTCAACAGTTTGTTCGTAGGCCTCCTCATTTAATTCAATGGCATCTACAACCTCTGCATTGCATTTTTGCGCTAACATTAACGCAATTAAACCCGTACCTGCTCCAATATCTAACACACTAAAATATTCGGGTTTTGCATGAACCCAAGCGCCTAACAAAACCCCATCTGTTCCTACTTTCATTGCTGTTTTGTTCTGGTGAATAGTGAATTCTTTAAATTGAAATGGTTTATTAGACATACTCTTTTAGTAAATTTTCGGTTAATTTCCACAACCGTTTTCCGTTTTCGGTATTTGAAGCATTCTCATCAATAGGTCTTCTGCTCATTAAGAATAAATAATCGGTTGCTTTTCCTTCAACATCTTTTGAGGCAGACAAATATACTACAGGTTCTGCAGCTTTCTTTGGAGAACTAAAAAATATTTTGAATACCAGTTTCATTAGTGGCTGAACCAACTTAGGTGCCTCACGTGCAATATTTGAATTTACGGGACCAGGACACAAAGCAAAAACAGAATAATTAATTTTATCTTTGTTCAGCCTTCCTTCTAATTCACGTGAAAAGGTTGTCATTAATAATTTATAATAGCCATAACGCTCTACCGTTTTTGCCATTTTATGGTTTTGAAATTCACCAAAAGTATCCCATTCAAAATCCTTAGGGTTCCTATGACTTTCAGAAGAAACAAAAATAATTCTTGGAATTTTTTTACCCTCTGTATTAAAACAATTCTCTTTTAATAAACCGTTTACCAGTACAAATTTTGATAAATAATTTACCGTAAACATTTCATCCAATCCAACCGCAGTTTTTCTTGCTTCGCTCACTACAACCGCAGCATTACAAATCAATACATCAATTTTACCGATTTTAGATTTTACTTCTGAAATCAAATTTTTGATAGAATTAAAATCCGATAAATCTACTTGGAGCATTTTAATTTTATTACTCCCTGAAGCTTTTTTAACCTCTTCTCCCCTTTCAGGAATCCCACTTCTAACAGCCATAATAACCTCTGCTCCTAATTGCGCCAATTGCTTGGCTACCGCCAAACCCAATCCAGAACTGGAGCCCGTAATCAACACCTTTTTACCCGCCAAATTATCTGTTGAATTTAAACCTCCAACACGTTCTCTTTTTTTAAATAAATCTAAAATTCCGCTAATAGTTGCTTGTAAAGGACTGTTGTATTTTTTAGTGATTGAACTCATTATAATTAATATGCTAATGTTTTTTGAAATTCCTCATACGCTTTTGTAAACTGATGAATATAAGCTTCGTCAATACCAAAATCGGCTAAATTATATTTATGCGTACCATATTTCCCTTTCGGATTGTTTGTATTTGATTTTTCGAAAATGGTTCGTAATTCTGGTGAAATAATAGCACCTCTATTTGCATAAATTTGTTCAATTACACCCAAACTATCTTTTATCAATGCTTTATATGAAACATTGGTAAATAACACTTCCTTATTATTCATTTTACGATATTCCAATGCCTTTTCTAACATAAATCCGTTTTTTCGAACCCAATGTTTCGCAACCTCTTTTTGATGTACTTCTTTACTGAATAAAATTCGAGAGTAAGAAACCATACTTAAAAACGAAGGAATACACTCCATTACATTACGGTGTGTCCAAATAAATTGAACATCTCCGAAATATTTTTTCACCAATGATAAAAACTCCAAATGATGTGGGGTTTTTAAAACCCACCGTTTTGCTGGTCGTTGCCATTGCAGCAATTTCAATAACTTCACCATATATTCGTAAGCAGGTGATTGGTCATTCTTTTCTAACCAAGCCGCATAGGTTGGCACATTCATAGTCGCCTCGGTAGTGGTACTTAAAAAAGATACATCAAGTAATAATACATCTTCTTCAGGAGCTTCAAATTCTATGGGGTGAATGGCAAAAAAACCAGGAGACATATATTGCAAGGCTTTTACACTTGTTTTTGCAATTTTTTTACGCTCTTCACCTGTTTTATCATCGTTCTTTATTGGTGAAGGATTTAAAGCTTCCCAACTTAAAATTGCCCTATTATCAGGATCAGCAGCTAACAACCGTTGTAACTTAGTTGTACCTGTACGCTGTAAACCAACAACTACCATACAGGGATATAATTCTTGCGTTAAAATTTCGGGATATCGTTTAAAATAATCTTCCGCTCTCAACCTAACTGATAATAGGTTAATTATTCTCTGCCGTGTAATAAATTGCCCAATGGGATGTAATTTTGCTTCTTTATTGATTGATTTCAACATTACTATCAAAGGTTCTTCCCAAAAATCACCAAAATCAGATAATCCTGTTTCTTTGATAGCTGCCTTTTTTAAGCTTTCAATTTCTAAAGTAGATTTGGTACCTAAAGGGTACGTTTTTTTCCAAACACTATTTATAGCATCAAACCAACTTGGTTGTTGGTTAAACTCACTTGAAGTATATGTTATTCCTGCTTTCATATTTAAGTAAAACTATTCCATTTTACAACCTCACAAATTGGTTGAATTGCTGTTCCTTCTTCCTCTAATCTATACCAACGCCAACACATAGTTCCTTCCAAATGGTCGCACGTATTTAACCAATTTTTTAAGCCTGGATCTTTGTGTGCCACTATTACTTTAACACTTCCGTCAGTTTCATATTCGGCTGTTCCCTTACTAATACAAATGGTGTGGTAGCGATAATCCAACGATTCCATCCAATAATTATTCAACTGAAAGTTCCAGCTATCACAAGTAGGTGGTTTTACAGTTATCACCAAAGCTTCATCTTCTTTTAAATTCCAATAACTATGGTAATAAATAATATTGGCATCACCACCAGCAGCATTTGAAACTTTTGGATCAAATTGTGGCAATTGATTCGGGTATTTTTTAAATCCGTTTGCCCAGCGCGTAAATAATATAGGTGCTCCAGCCACAAACATTGCTGCCATCTTTAAACCTTCATCAATCATTTTTGGGGTAATGGCATCAGGCGATTTTCTTCCATCTAAATTTTCAATGGTTATTTCTGCTGGTACTTCTTCAAAACGATTTAAAAAAGTTTGACGTACCATAACCATTCCTGTCTCCTCTTCTATTTTCAACCAGTTTTTGCCCCTTTTTTCTTTGCTTAAAATAATTTCAAAACTGCCATCATCTTCCAAAATCAAATCTTTTCCTTCCAAGGTACCGCAAGGCAATAAACCGCCAGTGGAACCATAATTTCCATTCTGCGTAAAAAAGCCAATATAATGTGCGGTGTTTCTTTTTCCTGAAATTTTATATTCAAATTCACTTGAAATTTGTGCATTGAAATAATAATTATCCGGATTATCGGCTCCCATTTTAACAGTTTCGTGTACCATTCTTTTAAAAACTGGAAATGAAGGATCTGCATATTCAACAAATGCTTCCAAAGATACACGGGTTAAACGCGTTAAATAACGAACACCTTCTGCCTGTGAAAATGGATCTTGAGGAGCACCAGCTGCTTTCAAATTTGTTCCAGCCAATTTTAACTGATTGCAATATTCATCCCAAGATTTTCCAGAAACAATGCGTTCATCATACATATCATCTTCTGTTTTTCTCGAAATGAACAATCTAATATTCCTAAAGAATTTTGAAACGTTTAAAAAAGCAAAAAGTAATTTACGCATTGGCTAAAATTAGTGTATTTTTAATTTTATTAAAAGTACGTAATATTTGTTACTATGAGTAAAGACTCCTTTAAAAAAAAACATGGTACATGGGCATTAATTGTAGGTTCGGCAGAAGGCCTTGGTGAGGCATATTGCATAGCTCTGGCAAAAAGGAATATAAATTTAATTATGGTTGACAATCAACAAAAACCACTTTCAAACTTATCCAAACAAATTGAAAACGAACTTGGTATTAAAACCATTCAGTTAAATTTAGACTTATCAGACCCCGATGCAGTTAAAAAAATGATGAATAAAATTGAGCAAGTAGATTGCCGTTTACTAATTTATAACGCAGCCTTTAGTGTAATTAAACCTTTTATAAATCACACCGAAAAAGAGTTGAATAATTTTATTGATATAAATACAAAAACACAATTAAAGTTAGTACATCAATTTTCAAATTTATTGATTCAGAAGAAACAAGCTGGCGCCATTTTATTAATGTCTTCTTTGGCCGGATTGATAGGCATGCAGCTTGTATCTACGTATGCGGCTACCAAAGCTTTTACCTGGAATTTAGCCGAAGCTTTACATTACGAATTAAAATCAAAAAATATCGATGTAATGGCTTGTATTGCGGGTGCAACAGCAACACCTGCTTATCTAAAAACCAAACCAACTTACGGATTTATAAAGCCCTTGGTTATGAAACCTAAAGCAGTAGCTGAAATTACTCTAAAAAACCTAGGAAAAAAAGCACTGTTTATTCCTGGATTTTCAAACCGTATGAATTATTTTATTTTAACACGATTATTACCTAGAAAATTAGCAGCGTCAATTGCTAACAAAACAATGCTTACTATGTTTGAACACCAAAATAAAACTTAACCTTTTATAATATATTCTGACGTCAAATACGTTTCAATAGTTCCATAATCTAAAAACGATTTGGTATCTATATATACTGAAATCATATTTGGAATCATTTTAAGCGTGCCACCAAAAAACTTTGAAGGATTTAACAATTCTGATTTGGTTTTACAATGCTCTTCAACAATGCCATCCCAACAATCTTTGTTCATTGTTCCTTGTTCATCAACAACATTTCTATTGTAATGTGTTAAGGGATGAATTTTTAATGAAAGTGGTGTATGACTGTTGTGCCAACGATTGATAAAAGTTTTATAATCTATTGATTTTTTTTGATTGAATAAAGTAAGCAAACAAACGCCTGGGCTAACTTCTCCATCTTCCCAGTTTTTATCATAAGCTACTGGAAGTGCTTCTGTCACTTCAAAAAAACCTGCAAAACCCCTCGAATTTATAATCTCTTCAAACTGATTGGCCTCATCGTTTCTAATTGATATGCTAGCAATTTTATTTTTTTTAAAAGGAATAATTGAAATTAAAGGAGGTGCCTTTTCGGTTATAACAACCTTAGCTAATATGTTTGTGTTTTTTTTAATTAAACTATCAACCAATGATAGCACTCTATTTTTAAAGCAGTTATAACTCTCGTTTTTTCCACCTCTAATTAAGTATATTGTTTTTTTCATTTTCAAAACCAATTATATTCAGTAAATTAGTTGCTGTTCGTATTAGCAAGGTAATAATAAATTAATTAAAAACTTCATGGTAAAAACCCAACCACATATTTTTTTAACTGGAGGCTCCGGATTTATAGGAAGTAGAATTGTTGAAGAGTTACTATCAGAAGATTCTCCTTTAAAACCTTCAAAAATTACGGTGTTTGATATTCAACCATATGAAGGTATTACGAGTAACCTTATTGAATTTATACAAGGTGACATTTTTGATTATGAAGCCGTTGAAAAAGCGAGTAAGTGGGCAGATATTACAATACACAGTGCCGCGATTATTGATTGGGGTACAAAATCGGAACAAGAAATTTTAAACATTAATGTTGAAGGCACCAAGAACGTTATTAAAGCGTGTAAAATAAATAACATTAAGCAATTGGTTTATACAAGTTCATTAGACGCTGTTTTTACAGGTTCACCATTGGTTGATATTGATGAAACACAACCCTACCCAGAAACCCATCACACGGTATATTGTGAATCTAAAAAACTGGGAGAATTGGCTGTTTTAGAAGCACATTCAACTAATTTAAAAACGTGTGTTTTGAGGCCTTCGGATGTTTATGGAGAAGCCGATCCTTACCATATAGATGCCTTAATTGACATGGCAAAAAGTGGATTTTATGTACGGCTTGGTAATGGCACTTCCAAATGCCAACACGTGTATGTAGGCAATATGGCTCACGCCCATGTTTTGGCTGCAAATGCACTTTGGACTGGCAATAAAAAAGTAGAAAAAGAAATTTATTTTATCACAGATGGCAAAGGCTCTAATTTCTTTAAATTTTTTGATCAGGTAGTTGAAGGGGCCGGATATAATATCTTTCCAAAAAATGCTTGGATACCTAAAAAACTGGCATATACAATTGGAAGTATTTCTGAAAGTATTGCTGTTTTATTGCGTCCAATTAAACGTTACAATCCAAAATTTAGTCGGTTTGCCGTAACTTATACTTGTACCGATTTCACTTATTCATCAAAAAAAGCTAATCAAGATTTTAATTTTCAACCAAAATATTCAAACGAAGAAGCACTTCAAAAAACAATCAATTTTTACTCAAAAAACAACTAATGGCCCACGGACGTTTTAACAATCCAGTTGTAGCAAGTTTAACTGGTATTTTAGATATTTTCAGAAAACAAAAATTTTCAGAAAGAATTACTAACAATGATAGAATTGATGGTAAAACTTGTTTAATTACCGGTGCTAACACCGGCTTAGGATTTGCCATTGCTGTTGATTTAGCCAAAAGAGGAGGTAAAATAATTATGGCTTGCCGAAGTCAAATTCCTGAAGCTGGAGAACGAGTTAAAAAACTATCTGAATCTCAGAACGTAGAAATGCGTTATTTAGATTTGAGTAAAATTGACTCCATTCATAATTTCGTTACTGAATTAAAAAAGGAAAACATCACCTTAGATTATACTATTCTAAATGCTGGTGTGGCATTGCCAAAAGCACGCAAAACTCCATCTGGCTTAGATGAAATATTTTTAGTAAACTACCTCTCTAATTTTATTTTATTGAATTTATTATTAAATAACGGCGTTATTCCAAATACAACTATCAGCAAAAATAAAAAAAACATAGACAAACCTGCCCGTGTTATTTTTATTTCATCTGATTCTCATCAAAAATCTTCTTTTATAGACCATAATGAATTTGGCCGTTATTTTGAATATGGCCTAAAAAAAGGAATGAATAACTACAGCTATTATAAATTGGTTTTTAACACCTTGGCTGTTGAAATATCTAGAAGGGTAAATCCTGATTCAAATAATCCAAACGTTTCATTTAATGTGATTTGTCCAGGACCTGTAAACACTGATATTGTTAGAGAGGCACCGTGGATTGTAAGAATGACACTTAAAAGTATATTCTCCGTATTTTTCCAATCTCCTGAAAAGGCTTCAAAAGCAGTTTCTTATTTAACAATCTCAAAAGATTTTGAAAATAAAACTGTTCAATACATGCATATGTTCAACTCAAAAAAAATGGATTATAAAGTCTATATTCCTGAAGAAGGAAAAAAATTATGGGACCATTCTTTTTCGATTTGGAAAAAAATAGATAATCAGGCAGCTGGTTTTAAATAAATAATTAATACAACTGCCTAATTGGTATATTCTTCAGCTGATTTAGATAAAATCTATTGCTATTTTATTGTTATTTTGATCAATTATCTCAACATTAGTTACCACTCCTAAATCGTTATGCTTTTCAAATAATTCAACAGGTGCATCAATGGTATGACTAACCTCTAAAGTACTTTTACCTAAAGAAATTACCATATCATCTCCCTTATTAATTGGATCAAAATCTAGCCCTAATAAAGGAAGCTGTTTTACCAAGGTTTTTGTAACTGACTCATCATCAGTAACGGAAACTGAAACCATTCTACCTCTATTTCCATTAGTAAATGTAGCCATGTGATTAGGCCAGTTTTCGTTCTGAATTTGTTTAATTCTTGCCATTGTATTTTCTTTTTAGTTTTAAAATTCCACTTTTAATATTTAAAAATCAAAGTACCTGAATAATCTATTGAAAATCAACCCCCAAAAGTAGAAGAATAGTGGAATTTTTATTAAGTGTTTTTTTCAACACTTTAATAAAAAGTATACCTCAACAATTCAAAAAAAATAATTTGATTATACGTAATTAAACTTATACATTATGGCCATTCAAACTTAAAAAGAAGTGATAAAATTACAAGAACATTCTGAACAGTTTTGAATACATATAATCAAACATATTACCCCAGGCAGTATATATATTACATTATTTTAAAACTATATAGAACAAATATAAATTCACAATATTTGATCTATTTTGATCTACTATTCAACCAAATAGCAGCACATAATTTACTAAATTCAACTAACAAAAAAAGAGCTGTAAATTACAGCTCTTTTTTTGTTAGTTAAGGTGTTTTATTTAACTCCAAAAAGCAGCGTACAATGCTACTAATATTAACATAATTGCAAATGAGCCCAGGTTAAATAATGGTGTTGTTTTAAATAAGTCTTTTGAAATTTCAATTCCTTTTTCATCATCAGCTCCCTTCAACTGGAAGTAACTTACTAAAGCAATAGCTATCATTGTTAAAACAGTTGTATAAGCCATTTGATCCATAAAAGGAAGGTTTACAAATAACGAACTCGTAGACCAACCGTTAGGTGCTATTTTAAAATACATAGCAATTGGAATTGAGGCTAAAGCTCCAATAATAGCACCTTTGTTTGTCGTTTTTTTCCAGAACAATCCTAACATAAATACAGCCAAAATACCCGGACTTACAACTCCTGTATATTCTTGAATATATTGAAAAGCTTGATCTAAACCATTTAAAAACGGCGCAATAAAACAAGCAATTATCAAAGCTATTGCTGCGGAGATTCTTCCCATATTCACAGTTTGTTTATCACTTGCATTTTTATTGATGTATTGTTTGTAAATATCCATTGTAAAAATAGTAGATGTAGAATTTAGCATAGATGCCAATGAAGACACAATTGCTGCTGCCAATGCTGCAAAAGCCACCCCTTTCATGCCCGTTGGCAAGAATTGTAACAACCAAGGATATGCTTTATCTGCTTGTTCTAAGGTTGGTAAATTATTTAATCCTGCTGCTCCCAAACGAGCCATAATTTCAGGATCATTTACCATTACATAAGCTGCAATTCCAGGAACTACTACAATTACCGGAATAATTAATTTTAAACCTGCCGCTAACAAAATACCTTTTTGAGATTCTTTTAATGACTTAGCCGCCAAAGTTCTTTGAATAATATATTGGTTAAAACCCCAATAATAAAGGTTTGCAACCCACATACCACCAATTAAAACTCCAATTCCTGGTAATTTATCATAATAGGCATTTGTTTCATCAAAAATCATTACAAATCTTTCAGGCGTAGCATTATAAACCGTTTTAATTCCCTCAATTACACCTTCACCTCCTGAAACTGTATTCAACGCTAAATAAGTAGTTACTAAACCACCAAGTACTAAAAATACTACTTGGATTACATCGGTCCAAGCAACTGCTGAAAGCCCTCCGTAAAGCGAGTAAGCGGCAGCAAACAAGGCCAATCCCATAACACCATAAACCATAGGAATACCCATAATAGTTTCCAAGGCTAGTGAACCTAAATACAATACCGATGTTAGGTTTACAAATACATATAAAAAGATCCAGAATACTGCTAAAATAGTTTTTAAGTTTGTTGAAAATCTTTTTTCAACAAATTCAGGAATGGTGTACAATCCTTTTTCAATAAAAATAGGTAAGAAATATTTTCCTACAATAATTAAAGTGATTGCTGCCATCCATTCATAAGATGCTATTGCCAATCCCAGTGCGAAACCTGACCCAGACATCCCTATAAATTGCTCGGCTGAAATATTTGCCGCAATTAAACTTGCACCAATTGCCCACCAAGGTAAACTTTTACTGGCTAGAAAATAATCTTCTGCATTCTTCTCGTGTCCTTTTTTATCTCTAGACACCCATAGGCCTACCCCTAAAATTAATACCGCGTAGGCAATAAAAATAAGGTAATCCCAAAATCCAAAATTTGCTGTCATAATAATGTTTATTTATAATGTTTGGTTAATATTTTATTCTAATTAAATTAATCACAAATATCTTTAAAATTTGTTTATAAAAGGTTTTAAATTGAATTAAAACATAGGTCATATGGTTTATTTTAAATCATTAAAAAATAAATTATTGCTCCCTTAATCTTTTAGCTGCTACCTCAGCTGTAATATCACGCTGAGGAGAACCGAACATTTCGTAACCAACCATAAATTTCTTTACAGAAGCACTACGTAATAATGGTGGATAAAAACTCATGTGCCAGTGCCAATGATTGTTTGTTTCATTGTTAGTTGGCGCTTGATGAATTCCACTAGAATAAGGAAATGAACAATTAAACAATTTGTCGTACGCCTTGGTTAAAATCGAAATAGCTTCAGCGAATAACAGCGCTTCTTCTTTTGATAAAAAACTAATGTTCTTTTGTGCTTTTTTTGGAAGAATCATGGCTTCAAATGGCCAAACCGCCCAAAATGGAACCAACACAACAAAAGCATCATTTTCAAAAATAATGCGTTCTTTTAACGCCAATTCTTGCTTTACATAATCTTCTAAAACAGTACGATTGTTTTGTTTGAAATAAGCCAATTGATGTAAATCTTTTTTATATACTTCATTTGGCAAAGAAGACTGGCTCCAAATTTGACCATGAGGATGTGGATTACTACACCCCATTACAGCACCTTTATTTTCAAAAATTTGAACGTAGTTGATGCTTTTATCTCTTCCTAGCAATTCATATTCAGCTTTCCACGTACTCACCACTTTTTCAATTGCTTCTACAGACATTTCTGCCAAACTTTTTGAATGGTCTGGACTAAAACAAATTACTTTACATATACCTGTTTCGCTTTCAGCTTGTAATAAACCATCGTTCACTTCGAATTTTGGTGAATCCTTTTGAAGTGCGGCAAAATCGTTGGTAAAAACAAAAGCCCCTTTATAATCTGGATTATCTTCACCATTCATTCTTGTATTTGTAGGGCATAGATAACAATTTTCGTCATACGAAGGTTTTACCTCTTTTGAAATTTCTTCGTTTTGACCTTGCCAAGGGCGCTTTGCCCTGTGCGGTGAAACCAGTACCCATTCTCCAGTTAAAACATTCAATCTTTTATGAGAATAATCTTGTAATTCTGTTTTCATTTATACTAAATTTTATGTGTTCCTTCTGAAATATTTACAGAATACGGTGAACATTTTTTATTGAATTTAGCGTTATATAATGGCCCTACCTTCTCAACAAATGCATCCGACTTTCCCTTTTTCACAATGTTGATAGTACAACCACCAAAACCACCTCCCATCATACGAGCACCAATAACATCATCATTTTCTTTTGCTTGATCCACCAAAAAATCCAATTCATCACAACTCACCTTGTATTGATGTTGCAAACCATTATGAGATCCAAACACCAAGGTTCCCAACTTTTCAATATCATTTGCGGTCATGGCTTCTGAAGCCAATAAAGTCCTGTTATTTTCCTGAACAACAAACAAGGCTTTTTGATAATCTTCTTCTGAAATTTGATCTTTAACAGTTCGTAGCGCTTCTTCAGTAGTATCTCTTAGCGCTTTCACTTTTAACAAGGAAGCCACATGTTCGCAAACAGATCTTCTATCGTTATAAGCACTATCAGCCAAGCTGTGCTTAACGTTTGTGTTTATTAACAACAACTCGTAATCCTTAAAATCTATTAAAAACGGTGTGGCTTCTGTAGTTCGGCAATCTAATAACAACGCGTGATTATCTTGTCCAAACATACTTGCATATTGATCCATAATTCCACAATTTACCCCCACATAATTATGTTCTGCTTTTTGAGAAATAAAAATCATTTCAGTTTTTGTCAATCCTAAATCAAACAATTCATTTAGGCCAAAAACAACACTGTTTTCTAATGCTGCTGAAGATGACATTCCTGATCCATTTGGAATATCTCCACCAAAAGCAATATTAAAATTCCCAACCTGTTTCCCTTTCTTTTGTATTTCACCTACAACACCAACAATGTAATTTCTCCAATTACCATCTTTAATTGGTTCAACTTCATTTATTGAAAAATCATACTGCTCCTCTAAGTCAACAGCAATAGCCATGCTCTTATCACTTGTACTTTTACCAATTGCCGCTATAATACCTTTATCAACTGCTGCTGGAAACACAAATCCGTCGTTATAATCCGTATGTTCACCAATAATATTTATTCTTCCAGGAGAAAAAATCAATAAGGGTTGTTGATTGAAATTAGCATTAAATACCGCTGTAATTTTCTTGTATAAATCAGTATTCATATTTATCTATATTAGTTGATTATTTTTTTATAATGAATTTCTAACAATAAACGAGTTACAATTTTCAATTTGAAGGTGCTTATTTGATAAAATCATTTCCGCTAATTGTTCTCCCATTTTCTTAAAGTCAGTTGAAATTGTTGTAATTCCACCTTCCAATATTTCTTTTAATAAGGTGTCGTTATATGAAATAACTCCAATATTTTCTCCCAGCATCAGCCCTTCTTCTTTAATTTTTTTCATAATAACAATTAAACTTCTGTCGTCTGGAATAATATAAACCTCTCCTTTTTCAGGTTTAACTTCTTCCAAAGAATTCAAAATTGAAAAATCGAAATTATTTTCTTCGCAAAATTTCACAAACCCATTGTGCATTCCAACAGGTTGTTTGTTCTGATACAATAAGTTTAATTTATTATATTTTTTTAATGAAGTAATTCCTAAAGTTAAATTTGAATACATATCAGATTCGAAATTTTGAAAAACCGAAGCATAACCTAACAATTCATCATGCATTTGATCTAGTATATAAACTTTTTCTTTTGGCAGTTTATCTATTACCAAATGAGTGTTTTTAAGATTGGCCGGCATGATAACATATTGGTTATAATTACCAATACTATCAAAAATTAGTTTACTAAAAACATCATAATTAAAATGGTGAAAGTAAATATCAACCTCAGAATTATCACCAATATTTTTTAAAAATGAATTGTATAAATCTTCTTTAAAAACATTTAATTCATCAAATAAAACAAATATTTTTTGTTTCAATTCTATATTATCACTCTTAACATAAAACCCCTTACCTGTAATAGATTGAATAATTCCACGCGTTTTTAATTGATTATAGGCTGTAAAAACGGTATCTCTGGAAATTGAATATTCTTTACAAATTGCATTTACCGAAGGTAATATGGACCCTTTCACTAATTCCTTATTTAGAATTGCATTTTCTATAGAATCTACTATTTGCTGGTATTTAGGAACCCCTATTTTTTCTTTTATTGAAATCAATTGCATACGCAAATATAACAAAAATATCTACTGGTGGGTACTGGTAGGTATTGTTTTTTTATAGCGTCAACTATTTCAACTAAAATCACTCAATATTCATTAAACTAATGAAGGCATATTGATGATTAACTAAGCGATTTAAAATGAAGTTTTTATTTATTTTCTTATTAACATTTTAACATAAACCGGAAAGTGATCAGAAGGGTATTTTAAATTGTATGAATTGTTCAACACCCCATATTTTTGAACCTCAATTTTCTCGGATTTAGACACAAAAACATAATCAATTCTTTTAGTAGCAATACTTTGAAAACGGAAGGCGTTAAAGGTTCCTTCTGGCCCAAAAGAAGGTTCAATTGAAATATCTTTACTATCATTCATTTGCTTATTTAACATTGAAATAGCAGCGCTTTGTGGCTCCAAATTAAAGTCCCCCATTAAAACAACAGGAAGATTCGCTGTATTTAGTTCCTCCATTTTTTGTAAAATAAGTTCCAAGCCTTTTTTTCTTGCAACATTACCTATATGATCTAGATGTGTGTTAAACACAAAAAACCTGACCCCTATATTTTTATTTACAAGCAAGCCATAAGTACATATTCTTGGATAAGATGCATCCCACCCCATTGAAACTTCACCAGGTGTTTCTGAAAGCCAAAAGGTTCCTTGCTGCTCAACTGCATACTCATTAACATTAAAATACAAGGCTGAATATTCACCCTTATTTTCACCATCTCTACCTTGTCCAATAAAATTATAACCGGACATTTGGTCCTCAATATATTTTACTTGATGCGGCAACCCTTCCTGAATTCCAAAAATATCAGGTGTATAAAATTGTATTTGTGAAACCAATTTTTCTCTACGATTTGGCCAAGCATTTTCACCATCGGAAGCTACATCTAAACGAATATTATAGGTCATTAATGAAACTTCCTGGCTGTAACAGCTTAAATAAAATTGTATGAAAAAAAATATTAAAACATGACTTTTCATAAACTATTCACCTACGTTAATTTTCAATTCAACAGACGGAATGTACCATACATCTTTTTGTAAATCTACACCGCCATTCATTTCCTCCTGAACGGCCCTATCAACAATGTAAATGCCATTTTCGGCCATTTCAGTAAAAGTGTAAATTCCATCATTGGGAAAATTAATTCTGGTTCTATGGATATTAAATTTATCAGAAAATTTTCTGTCAAATGCCTTTTCAATTCCATCTTTTCCAATCATAAAACCTAAAAGTCCGCCCCAAGTAGCCGTTGGATTGTCGGAATCCCAGCCAGTTAACGCACCAATTTTAATGGTCTCTTTTATATCGCCTTCTCCATATAACAAACTCACAATACTTGCCCCAAAATTTATTCCAGCAGCAAAACAACCATTACAATAAATATCTTGTGAAGTTATATTGTAACCATCGGCTTGCTCCACTTGGTATCTTTGATACAACGCATCTCTAGTCTCTTCCCAAATAACATTTGATTTATATTTTTCTTCCACAAAATCAAACATTTTTGCTGAATAAGAGTCGTTTGGCAATCTTTTACGTGCTTTAGTTGCCATCCAATTTATTTTTTCTTTCATAGATAAATCTTGATCAACATAAGAAGCTAGCGAATACATAATCACATAAAATTCTGAAATCCACTCGGCATTTTCACGAGCTGTAGTTTGAATAGGTAATTTTGCCATTTTAAGAGCAACATCGGGCCTAGCAGGTGCAAAAAAACCAAATATCTCAGTGGTTAACTGCGCATCAATCATTTCATAGTAATTGTTATGAATTGTATCTGTTGTAAACTTAGGATCGCTAGTTTGGGGAGGGACAAATCCTTCAACCATCATATCCAAAGCTTTTTGATTTGACACCCATAAAAAATTCTCTTCTTCTATTTTCATATGTTTTAACCAACCTTCTCTAATTTGCTCACCTGTTAACACACTTGTTTTATTGGTGTATAAAAGATGTTGATACATAAATTCAACATCGGTATCGTCATCGGCTCCCCAAATACCATCTTCATCTTCAAAAACAAAATCAATGTTTTCTGATAAATCACTTGGTATTCCTTGCCCCCAAATACTCGGCTGATCTGGTTTTCCCCAATCATCTCGCGTATAAAAACCACCTGTTTTTAATTCTCCAATATTACCTATTTTGTCCATCTCTGTAACCAAACCCGTCCAATTGGCAATACATTGTCCCAACCAAAAACCGTATAATTTATTTGAATATTCTGATCTTGAAATAATTTTATCATTAGCATTTGGAGTATAATCGATATATTTTAAATTGGCATCTACCAAATGATTCTCATTTTCATTCTTTTCATTCTTTTCATTTTTCTTTACTTCTGTACAAGAAAAAAACACCCCCAAAAGAGCCACGTAAAAAAGATTAAAAATTGTATAACTTGAAATTTTGTTCATTTTATTTTTTATTAAATTTATTTAAAAAAGCTTCAACCTCCTCTAATTTTGGAATAGATGGCTGCGCACCATTTTTTGTTACTGAAATTGCGGCTGCTGCTGTAGAAAAATTAATTGATTCTTCTAATGATTTATTTTTTGAAACTGCAACAGCTATGGTTCCATTAAAAACATCTCCTGCGGCTGTTGTATCAACTGGATTCACTTTAAAGGCTTCAAAATGCTTAATCCCATTTTTATTAACAAGCAAGCTTCCTTTTTCACCTAAAGTTATTATTACATTTTTCACTCCTTTTTGTAATAATACAGTCGCAGCCTTTTTAGCCGTTATCTCATTATATACTTCTACTCCGGTTAATAAGCTTGCCTCCGTTTCATTGGGTGTAAGAAGCCATGTTTTTTGAAGTAATTCATCACTTAACATTTGCGCCGGAGCTGGATTTAATATAAGTTTTACGTTATGCTTAAATGTAATTTGGGCCATATATGCAATTGTTTCTAATGGTGTTTCCAATTGTAATAAAACAACTTTAGAATTTCTTATTAAATCTTCAAATTCATCAATGTCATTTGGCTTTAAACGCAAGTTAGCTCCAGGCGCAACTGCAATGGAATTTTCACCCTTTTCAGACACTAAAATTTGGGCCACTCCAGTAGGCGCGGTATCATCGGTCAAAATTAAACCTGTTGAAAACCCTTCTTCTCGAAAATGCTTTTTCATATTCTCACCAAAAAGGTCACTCCCTACTTTAGTAATAAAAGCAACATCTCCCCCTGAACGAAGCGCAGCTACAGCTTGATTGGCACCTTTTCCACCAAACACCATACTCGACGTACCTCCTAAAACGGTTTCTCCTATTGCTGGAATATTAGGTACTGAAATAACCAAATCCATATTAGAACTACCTACAACTACTAATTTTTTATACTTCATATTAAGCAATCTTTGAATAAACAATTAATGCCAATCCAATAATAAAACATACAAACATTGTGTTTAATAATTTATCGGTTCCTTTTGGGGTATTTTTAAATTCTTTCCATATATATACACCCCAAAAAGCAGCAACCATAGTTGCCCCCTGCCCAAGGCCATATGAAATTGCAAAGCCTGCAGCGCCAGATGCAATAATACTTAATGACATTCCTAAACTCCAAATCATTCCTCCAAAAATTCCAACCATATGTAACTTCGGACTTCCTTTTTTGAAATAATCTACTGCAGCAACTTTTTCTCCAGAAATTGGCTTAAACATAATTAATGTTACAAATACAAAGTTAGAAAGTAAAAGTCCAACAGAAAATATAACCAAGGCTGTATATGGTGTTAACATGCCAATTTCTGGATTTGAAAAATCAGTTACCATAGAAGCGGCAACAAACCTGTAAAAGAATCCCATTGCAATTCCAGCAATTATTGACAAAATTAATCCTTTAGTTTTAGATTTATCATTAGATAAACTTGGTAGCCTTCCATAAGCTATTGCATCAATTATAATTGCAATTGTTACAAAACCAACACCTGTAAAAAGCAACACAGGATCACCAAGTGGAACAGCCATATAATTTGTTATAACTCCAATAACCAATGCCAATCCTATACCTACAGGAAATGCAACAGCCATACCCGCTATATCAATAGCTGCTACCAATAATATATTGGCTAAGTTAAAAACAATACCCCCTAATAAGGCAGACCAAATATTTGAACCATTAGCAAGGTTTAAATCTTCTAAAAATCCTCTACCTTCGGTTCCAACACTTCCCAAAGTAAAAGCCAAAATAAGAGATAGTAACAAAACACCTAAAGAATAGTCCCAATAAAATAATTGAAATTTCCATTCTTTACTTGCTAACTTTTGGGTATTTGCCCAAGAGCCCCAGCATAACATTGTAACAAAACAAAGTATAACTGCTACTGTGTACGATTCTACGATTATCATATTATTTATTTTTAATATTTGTTAATTTAAATTAAAATCCATAAATGTTAATACTCTCCAAAACCATTCTAAAGGTCCGTAATAATATCTTTTTATCCAATAACTACTTATTACGACTTGTAAAATAAAGAAAAATATTCCCGCTAACAAACTCCATGTAGCACCCATATACTTATACATTTCAAAACCAAAACCATAAAAGAAAACAACACCAAACAATGCTTGAAACACATAATTTGTCAAACTCATTCTACCATAAACTGCAAGCATTTTTATAAAATAAGATTTGGTTATTCGAATACAAAATAATGTGAAGGTTGTTAAAATAATTGACGTACATGCTAGATTGAAATACGAACCTATTAAATCATTAAAAAGTATTTTTTGAGTTTCAGAATACCCTGAACTTCTTATCCCTTCAAGAATGAAATAAAGAAGAACTCCTATTAAAATACTAAAAACAAAGACCTTATTAATAGGTTTTCTATATCTAATCGGGTTTTCAAAAAAACCAATTCTACCCAAAAACAAACCAATTAAAAACAAAGCAAATAATTGCACAAACCTACCCGAATAATAAGTCCACGCCCAAACTATATACCTTGCTTCCCAAATATTTACTTTTATAACATCCCACAAGCTTCCATAAGCATAGGCTTCTGTACAATTTGAATTGTAATTACCACCCCAATCTTTTATATAAAAAAAATCAGGATGTAAAAATGACTGCACTAAATGATAAATAATTGGAATTTGAACGGCAAATAAAATAGCAGAAACCAACAACATTCTACTTTTAACCTTATAAAATAAAATTAAAAAAAACCAAGCAAAGCATAAATATGGAGAATATCACCGATAAACCAAGGAGTGAATTACACCCATTACAAATAGTAAAGTTAATCTCCAAGCAAAAATTTTTCTAAAATCTATTCCATTAATTTCTTTCTTGTTTAATTGAATAAAGAAGCTAAAACCAAACATAATTCCAAATAAAGAATACGCCTTCCCACTGATTAAAAAGAAAACAGATTCAAAAACTACCTGATCTGTTTCTGGTGAAAAGAAATAATTAACTGTAGGATCTTTAAATAATTCAAAATGCTCAACAAAGTGAATTAATACAATTCCTAACAAAGCAAAACCTCTTAGCGCATCAACTAATTGAATTCTGTTTTGAGATACAATTTTAACTTCTGACATTGATTTTAAAATAAAATAATTTAATCCACTTTAAAACCCAATGCTTTATTATATCCATTATTAGGAAAGTTATTTTTATATAAACTATTCTCTAAATAAGTATTTAATGCTTTTTGAACCTTTTCAACATCCGGTCTATTCTCTCTCATTTTTGCATACGAAGAACGATCGCTCTTGGCATAATTAGAAATTATAGCATAATCTTCAGATTCTTCAAAATTCATAATCCCTTTTGTATTGTTCATTTTTTTATAAGGCCAAAAACACCAATTAACATTGTTTTCATCTAATAAAACTCTAAAATCACGAACCCATTCATCTGTATTCTCACCCGTTTCACCAACATAAATTGGAACTTGATGTTTTTCACTAAAATCAATATAGGTTTGTATCGCTCCTTGGTTTACATCAAACCAATATTTATGGAACTCATAAACTGTATTATCATCAACAATTTCTTCGAACACATCAAAATTCCCACTCCAAACAGAACCATTTAGAAAAATCATATGGTCTTGATCTACTTTCCTAATTTCGTTTGTAATACGTTTATACAGTATAAATAACTTATGATTTAAATCGTCTAGCTCATCGTTAAAATAATGTGCAATTGGTTCGTTCACAATATCATACCCAATAATTACAGGTTCGTTTTTATAAGTTTCTGCAATATTTACCCAAATTTCAGTCATTAAATCCTGCGAAGACTTACTTTTCAACAAATAAGGGTACCCATAACTATCATCAATATTATCACCTGTCTGTCCACCTGGTGCACAATGCATATCTAACAATATATATAGCTGTTCTTCTTTACACCATTTAATTAACCTATCGAAATACTTAAAACCTTGATTTCTTTCACCCATATATAAATCGTTTGTAAACAACTTATAATGAAAAGGTAAACGAAGATGATTTACACCTATACTTTTTAAATATTTAATATCATCATGTGTGATATAATTATTTAAAAAACCTTTCCAAAAAACAGCTAAGCTATCTGGACCAACTAATTCATATAATAATTCATCAATTTTGCGAGGAGCATTTACTTGTTCCATTTTAAACATATACCCTTCTGGAACTAACCAATTCCCCAAGTTTGTTCCTTTTAAAATTATAGAATTTCCTTTATCATCAACTAAATTTGCGCCATTTGTTTTTATAAAACTTAACGTATTTGTTGTTTTTTTCTTAGAAGTTTCCTCTTTGTTTTTACAAGCACTAAAACTTAAAACAACTATTAGAATTAAAAATATATTTATTTTTCTCATTTAAAATGAATTAATATTACAAATTTATTTTTGATACGGCTCTTATAAATAGGATCGTTCATAACCATAGCTATATATTATGAATGTAAACCCAAAATAATCATTGACATATAATCATTGACATATAATCAATTTCAGAATTCCTTTTTAATTGATATTCATTTTTTTTTCCTATTTTTCAAAAGGCTCTAAGCGATAATCACAGTAGTCATTTTCGAACAGATCAACAATATAATTCCATTCCCCTTTTAAACTTATTGATGGTTTATTGTATAGGTCTATCAAAAAATTTATCTAGGCTACTTAAGAAGTAACACTAAGAAAAAGCAGAATGGAACTTATAAATTCTATTTTAAACATGCATGTTATTAAACTTCTGTATTTTATTTCTGATATGCTCCAGACGAATATGTTAGCTCGTAACTATGGGTATAAATTTCAAAAATAATTCCGAAAGGATCTTCAACATACACCATTCTAAATGGTTTTTCATTTGGATAATATTCTCTTATTGGCATTCGTTGTTTACCACCATATGCGACAATCTTATCAATTAAATTTTCAATATCAGGATCTTGAATACAAAAATGAAACAATCCAGTATTAAAAGGAGAAAACTCAGGTTTTTCATCACTCATATTTGGAAAAGAAAACATTTCAATTCCAATACCATCTGAAGTTGACATATGTGCAATATCAAATGTTTCCCAATCCTCACCAAAAACATCAATACACATTTGTCCTATGGCTGTTTCACTTTCTTTTACTACTTTTGAAGGCTGCATAATAACATACCACCCCATAACTTCTTCATAAAACTGAACTGCTTTTTCAATATTTGGAACTGTAATTCCAATATGAGAAAACGACCTCGGATACACTTTTTTTTTCATAATATTTACATTTTATTAATTAATAAATATACAAAATTCTAAGATACAACCTCTTAAAGGCTGCACCAACCTATTTGCTCTTTTATATACAATCCTTTAAATCTAGAACTTCTTCCTCATAAGTATTCTATAAAACTAGATTTGCCCAAGCATCATTCCCAATAACAACCAATTTATCAAGATTCTTTTTTTATGCAAATTTCAGGTAATTGTCATAAAAGCCGATTTTATCTAGAATAAAATTTTGATTGTCTCTAAAGAATAAAAAATGTGTTTTAACTTTAGAAACAAAAGCTGGGTCTTGAAAAAGACGTTCATACCATTTATGCTCTTTTACCCAAAACCCCATAGGAGATTCAAATTGAAATTCGCCCTCATTAACATAATCAACATTTCCAAAAGCCAAGTCGAAATTCCAAAGCGATCCCATTTTAATTTTTCCTCCTGGTATTACATTTAAAAAAATACTTGACTAATCTTTTGAATCTACGTTTTTTTTGTAATTTCACTAATTAAGTACCAACCTTTAAAACTGTCAACATCTATATATTTTGCATATCCAACATTTGAAACTTTAAATAAATCGTTTTTTAATGCTGTTTCAAACTCAATAATAAGATTTTCGGCATAATTATATTCATCACTATCTTTTTCTACTTCTGGTTCTTTTATATTTATTAAGAAATCGCTTGAGTAAAAATACACATCATCATATTTCATACGTTCTAATTGATCAATCTCTAATAAATAGCCCTTATCGCCTAGCACTACTCTGTGATCGTTCTCTTCCTCTTTTTGAGTAATATTATAGGTTCCGTTGTATTCATTGTTTATAAACACTTCTGCAAAATAACTTTGAGGAGTCCAATCTAACT
>Ga0224504_10000022_pt1 | contig 56456 bp, 52 predicted proteins | sample SF_Oct11_sed_USG_3_FD_170160 | JGI IMG/M metagenome (GOLD analysis project Ga0224504, IMG submission 170160) | Sediment microbial communities from San Francisco Bay, California, United States - SF_Oct11_sed_USGS_24 | ecosystem: Environmental > Aquatic > Marine > Sediment | place: USA...
TGCGGATCAGCGTCTGGGCCTGTTCCTCGACCACCGAGAGCAGCCGGTTCCACATGATCTGCAGGCGGATCTGCTCGAGCGCGCTGTTCTTGGTCATCGCGGATCCTCCTCGCGGTGCCGGGTCATCGTGATGTAGCCGAGATCGTTGACCGCTGCCGTGAACCCCTCGGCGACGACGGTCGTCGTCTGGTCCTCGACAATCAGCGCCGGGCCCTCGACGCACATTCCTGCCCCAAGCTCGGCGCGGCGGTAGACCGGGACGCTGACGGGACCGGCCCGCTCCGGATCGAAGAGCGGGCGCCGGGCGGCCGGCTCCGGCGGCGGGGCTGCTGCCTCGGGCTCAGCCGCCGCCCGGGGTTCGGGCACCCTGGTTGCCACCGTGACGGTCCAGCTCAGCACCTCGATGTCGAGGCCGGGAATCGTGCGGCCGTAGAGGGAGGTGTAGGCCGTATCGAAGGCCTCGCGGAGGAGCGCGCCGTCCTCGGCCCGCAGCGGGCGCACCGGCAGGTCGACGGCGATCTCGTGGCCCTGGCCGATGTAGCGCATGTAGGCGGTGCGCACCTCACCGAGCACCGCCTCCGGCGCGGCACCGCATACCACGGCGTGGGCCTCCTCGCTCATCTCCTCCAGCGTGCGGTTGACCAAGGCCGGATCGAAGGCCGAGAGCCGGTGATAGCGGCTGCGCACGACCTCGTAGGCGATCGGAGCGCAAAGGAAGCCGATCGCCGAGCCGACGCCCGCGTCCGCCGGCACGACGATCCGCTCAAGCCCGAGCTTCTTCGCCAGACGCGCGGCATGGAGCGGCGCCGCGCCGCCAAAGGCGATCAGCGTGCGCCCGGCGACCTCCTTGCCCCACTCGACGGCGTGGACCCGGGCGGCATTGGCCATGTTCTCGTCGACCACCTCGCTGATCGCAAAGGCGGCGAGCTGATCGTCCAGGTCGAGCGCCGCGCCGACCCCGCGGGAAACCGCCGCCGCGGCCTGCTGCGGCGCCAAGGTCATCGAGCCGCCGGCAAAGGCCTCGGGGTCGATGCGCCCCAGCACCAGATCGGCATCCGTCACGGTCGGCGCCTCGCCGCCACGGCCGTAGCAGGCGGGACCAGGCTCGGCCCCGGCGCTCTCGGGACCCACGGCGACGCGCTTCAGCGCATCGACACTGGCGATCGACCCGCCGCCCGCGCCGATCTCGACCATCTCGATGGCGGGGATCCGAAGGGGCAGACCGCTGCCCCTCATGAAACGGTAGGCTCGGGCAACCTCGAAGCTGCGCGAGGTCAAGGGTTGCTGGTCGTCGATCAAGCAGATCTTGGCGGTCGTGCCGCCCATGTCGAATGACAGCACGCGATCGAAGGCGCACTCGGCGGCAATCCGGCTGGCCAAGATGGCGCCACCCGCCGGACCCGATTCGACCAGGCGGATCGGAAACCTGACCGCGGTCTCGAAGCCGGTCAGCCCGCCGCCCGAGGTCATCAGCAGGAAGGGACAGGCAAAGCCGTCCTCGCGCAGGCGCTGCTCCAGGCGGGTCAGGTAGCGCGCCATCAGTGGCTGAACGTAGGCGTTGGCGCAGGTCGTCGAGAGCCGCTCGTACTCGCGGATCTCCGGGCAGACCTCGGACGACAGGCTGATCCACAGGTCGGGCAATGCGGCCCGCAGGATCCCGGCGACGCGCTCTTCGTGGGCCGGGTTGGCGTAGGCGTGAAGCAGCCCGACGGCGAGGCTCTCGATGCCCTCGGCCTCCAAGCGTGGAACCAGTGCCGACACCGCCACCTCGTCCAGCGGGCGCAGCACCTCTCCACGCGCGTTCAGACGCTCGGGCAGCGGCCACCGCAGATAGCGCGGCACCAGCGGCTCCGGACGGTCGATGTTGATGTCGTACTGCTCGAAGCGGTTCTCGTAGGCCATCTCCAGGGAATCGCGGTGGCCTTCGGTGGTGACCAGCGCGGTCCTGGCGCCCTTGCGCTCGATCAGCGCGTTGGTTGCTAGGGTCGTGCCGTGGATGATCAGGCCGACCGCGCCCGGTCGGACCCCGGCCTCGGCCATGACCACGGCGATGCCCTCGAGCACGGCCTCGTCGGGCCGCGCCGGAGTGGTCAGCACCTTGGCCGTGGCCAGGCGGTCGCCCGCCTCCAGCGCCAGGTCGGTGAAGGTACCGCCGATGTCGATGGCGAGCCTCGCCGTTTTTCCGGATTCGATCATGAGGCCCCTGTCCCTCGTTCGGGACACAGTAGAAAATCCCGGGTGGCACCCGCAAGCGCGCCGCGCCTGTGGCCAGGCCGTGGCCAAGGGGCTAAAAGGAAACATCGGGAGTTCATGGGGGACCGGGGATGACCGCCGCCGCCTCGAGGAGCTGGCCTGAAGAGATCTTCGCGGCGCTTGCCGCCCAGGGCGTGCGCCAGGTCGCCTACGTGCCCGACGCCGGGCACAAGGAGCTGATCGAACGCTGCGCGGGCGCGGCCGAGATGGAGACCGTGGCACTCACTACCGAGGAGGAGGGCATCGCGCTCTTGGCCGGGGCCTGGCTGGGCGGCCAGCGCGGCGCGCTGCTGATGCAGTCGAGCGGGGTCGGCAACTGCGTCAACATGCTTTCCCTGATGCGCACCTGCGCCTTTCCGCTTCTCATGCTGGTGACCATGCGCGGCCAGCGCGGCGAGTTCAATCCCTGGCAGCTGCCGATGGGCGAGACCGCCGCGCCGGTCCTCGAGCTGGGCGGTTGCCGCGTCTTCGCCTTGGACGACTCAGCCGAGGCCGGCGCGACCGTGGCGGCAGCCGGACGTGCGGCCTTCGATGGGCCGACGCCGGCCGCGGTGCTGATCGCCCAGCGTGTAGTCGGCATGAAGACATTCGGGGGACCGGGCGATGACTGATCCAGGGCGAAGCGAGCGCTATCCTCTCAGGCGCCGCGCGGTGGCCGCGGCCCTGCTGGAGGCGCGCGGCGACCTGCTGGTCGTGAGCGGCCTGGGAGCGCCCACCTGGGACGTGGCGGCGGCCGGTGACTATCCACTGACCTTCCCGCTCTGGGGCGCCATGGGCGGGGCCGCCATGATGGGCCTCGGCCTGGCGCTGGCCCGGCCGGAGCGCCGCGTCCTGGTGGTGACCGGCGATGGTGAGATGCTGATGGGCTTGGGTTCGCTTGCAACGATCGGGGTCAAGCGGCCGGCAAACCTGGCGATCGTCGTGCTGGACAACGAGCGCTACGGCGAGACCGGCATGCAGGCGACCCACACGGCCGGCCCCGCGGACCTGGCGGCGGCGGCCAAGGCGCTCGGCTTTCCGGTGACGGGCACGGTCCACGAACAGGCGGAGCTCGAAGCGGCCATTCCCGAGATCCGCGGCACCACTGGACCGGTCTTCTACGACATCAAGGTGCGCGCCGAGGACCTGCCGCTGGTCATGCCGCCCAAGGACGGGATCCTGCTGAAGGACCGCTTCCGCGCCGCCCTTCTAGGCAAGGAGGCCGGGATATGACCGAGCGCGCCGACGTGGTGATCGCAGGCGGCGGCGTAATGGGCTGCGCCGTCGCCTATTTCCTGGCCGCCGATCCGGACTTCGACGGCACGGTCCTGGTCGTCGAGCGCGACTGGTCCTATGCCGTCGCCACCACGCCACGCTCCTGGGGCGGCATCCGCCAGCAGTTCTCGACGCCCGAGAACGTGCGCATGGGACTCTTCGGCATCGAGTTCGTGCGCCAAGCGGCGGAGACCCTGGCGGTCGGCGACGACAAGCCGGATCTGGCGTTCCGCGAACGGGGCTACCTGTTCCTGGCGAGCGCGGCGGGCCTGCCGGTGCTCGAGGCCAACGTCCGTCTTCAGCGGGGCTTGGGCGCGGAGGTGACCCTGCTCTCCCCGGCGGAGATCGCCGGGCGCTGCCCCTGGCTCAACGTCGAGGGCCTGGCGGGCGCCGGCTACGGCCCGCGCAACGAGGGCTGGCTCGACCCCGCCAGCCTGATGCAGGCCTTCCGGCGCAAGGCCCGGGACCTGGGCGCCGAGATCATCGAGGACGAGGTGGTCGGCGTGACCGTGGACCGCGGCCGCGTGGCCGGCGTCGCCCTGAAGAGGCGCGGCCCGGTCGCTTGCGGCACCCTGGTGAACGCCGCCGGACCGCAGGCCGGGGCGCTGGCGCGCCTGGCCGGCGTGGCGCTGCCCGTGGTGCCGCGCAAGCGCATGACCTACGTCTTCGACTGCCGCGAGGACCTGGGGGAAGCGCCGCTCACCATCGACGTGACCGGCGTCGCCTTCCGGCCCGAGGGGCGGCAGTACCTGGCCATCGTCTCTCCGCCCGCCGAGCGGGACCCCGACACCGAGGACCTGGAGCCCGAGTACGAGCTTTTCGAGGAGACGATCTGGCCGGCGCTCGCCGCCCGCGTGCCGGCCTTCGAGGCAATCAAGCTGACTAACGCCTGGGCCGGGCTCTACGACTACAACAGCTTCGACCAGAACGCGATCATCGGGCCGCACCCCGAGCTCGGCGGCCTGCTGTTCTGCAACGGCTTCAGCGGCCACGGCCTGCAGCAGGCCCCGGCCGCCGGCCGCGCCGTTGCCGAGCTCATCGTTCACGGTATGTACCGCAGCCTCGACCTGACCGCCCTGGGCTATCAGCGGATCTCCGAAGACCGTCCGTTGAAGGAGGCAAATGTTGTCTAAACCCGCGGTAGACGCGACAAGAACATCAAGCGAACGTGTCCGTTGCGTCATTTGCGTACATACGATACTGCGGCGCGAGATCAATTTCGGCGGCGAAGCAAACGACGGGATCGAAATTCCATGACCAAGACGATCGACTACTACCTTTCGCTGATATCGCCCTGGACCTACCTGGGCAGCGCGCGGCTCGAGGAGATAGCAAAGGCTCACGGCGCCCAGGTGCGGGTCAAGCCGGTCGATTACGGCACGATCTTCCCGAAGACCGGCGGCCTGCCGCTGGCCAAGCGGGCGCCGGAGCGCCAGGCCTACCGCCTGGTCGAGCTGCAGCGTTGGAGCAAGGCGCTCGGCTTGCCCCTGACCCTGCATCCCAAGTTCTTCCCGGCGGTCGAGCAGCTGGCCGCCTGCACGGTGCTGGCGGCGGCCGAGACCGACGGCGCGCCGCTGAAGCTGGCGCACGCCATCCTGCGCGCCGTCTGGGTCGAGGAGCGCAACATCGCGGATGCCGCCACCCTCGAGACGATCGCCGACGCGACCGGCCATTCCGGCATCAACCTGATGGCCCGGGCCTGCGAGCCGGAAACGCTCGAAAGCTACAAGGCGCTCACCGAGGAGGCGCTGGAGCGCGGCGTCTTCGGCGCCCCGACCTACGTCTACGACGGCGAGCTGTTCTGGGGCCAGGACAGGCTGGATCTGCTGGACAAGGCGCTGGCGGACTCCTGAACGCCGGACCGCCCCGTCACTTCAGGAACTTCACCCGGAATTCCTCGTCGAAGTACTTGTCGCCGATCTTGAGCGCGTGGCGCTCGAGGCCGTAGGCCTCGAAGCCCATCTTCTCGTAGAAACGCCTGGCCCGCTCGTTGTCCGTGATGATCGAAAGCAAGAGCTGCTCGACCCGGCCGCGGGCATGCTCCACCACGCTCTCGACGATCGCCTCGGCCAGGCCGGTGCCGCGCGCCGCCGGCTTCACGTACATGCCCCAAAGGATCCCCTTGTGCCTGATCTTCGGGTTCTTCAAGGAGTGGAAGCCGACGAAGCCGCACAGCTCGCCGTCCCCGAAGCCGCCGAACACCGCGTATTGGCGCAGGCGCTGCGCATAGGCGTCGAGCGGCAGGTCAGCCGAGCTCTCGTAGGTCGACTGGAAGGCCTCCGGGAAATGCTCGAGCGCCTCCAGCCGCAGCGCGCGGAACGCTTGTGCGTCGTCCGCCGTGAGCCGCCTCACCGTGATTTCCATGGCTCCCTCCCCTGCGAGAAACCGGCAGACGATCATATCGCGCGAATGGCCCGTCTGTCGCGGTCGAATCTCGGCCGGGCCTAGCCCGCGGCCAGTTCGGCGACAGCGCTCTCGAAGGCCTCGCTGTGGCGGTCGACCTGGGCCTCGGTCGTGGCCGGCGAGGTCAGCATCATATTGTGGAAGGGCGTGACCAGGACGCCGCGGTTGAGGCAGTAGAGGTGCAGCAGCCGCTCGAGCTCCGGATCGCAACCGGCCCGGACCTGCTTGGCGTTCTTCCAGGGTGTCGGGTTGATGCCGTATTCGACCCGGGCACCCATGCGCGTGACGTGCCAGGGCAGGTCGTGGCGCGCGATCGCGCCGTCGATGCCTTCTTCCAGGCGGACGGCCATGGCGAACATATGCTCGTAGCCCTGCTCGGTGATGACCTGCTCGAACATGACCCGCATGGCCCGCACCGATAGGGCGTTGGCCGAGAGCGTGCCGCCGACCCCGGTGCTGAAGTCGCCGAGCTCCTCGAAACGCCGGTCGATGCGCTCTGCCAACTCGGCGGTGAAGCCATAGACCGCGGCTGGGATGCCGCCGGCGATCGGCTTGCCCAGCGTCAGCATGTCCGGCTCCAGCCCGGAGGCCCCGGTGTAGCCCGCCGGCCCGCTCGAAAGGGTGTGGGTCTCGTCGATGATCAACAGCGTGCCGTGGCGCCGGGTGGTCCCGCGCAGGCCGTCGTGAAAGCCCGGATCGGGCAGCACCATGCCGCAGTTGGTAAGCGCCGGCTCCGCCAGCACGCAGGCGACGTCGCCCGCGGCGAGCGCCCGGTCGAGCTGCTCCAGGTCGTTGAAATCGACCACCCGGGTCGTGGTCTCGGGATCCTCGACGACGCCGATGCTGGCCGGCCGCCGGATCATGCCGTTGCCATTCAGATCGACCAGGGTCTCGCCCAGCGTGCCGTGGTAGCAGCCGTCGAACACCAGGATCTTGGGGCGGCCGGTGAGCTCGCGGGCGAAGCGGCAGGCGAAGCGGTTGGCGTCGGTCGCGGTCAGCGCCAGGCTCCAGACAGGCAGGCCGAAGCGCTGGGCGAGCTCCGCGCCGAGCCAGACGCTGTCCTCGGTCGGCAGCATTGTGGTGATCCCCTGCCCGGCCGTCCGGGTCACCAGCTCGACGAAGGGCGCGGGCGAGTGGCCGAACATCGCGCCGGTGTCGCCCAGGCAGAAATCGGCATACTCGTGGCCGTCGACATCGACCACCGTGGCGCCCAACGCGCGCTCGGCGAAGACGGTAAAGGGGCTCTGCCATTCGCGCATCCAGGTGAGCGGCGTGCCGGCGAGCAGATGCGCCTTGGCCCGCTCGGAAAGCGCCCGCGACTTCGGGCGCTCGGCGGCGAAGCGTTCGACCTCGCGCGCCATCAGCGCCGCAATGGCTGCCCGCTCGATCTCTCGCATGGTCCCCTCCTCCACGACCGGCGGAATTCGCAGTGTCGCGCAAGGCGGGCGTCCGGCGCAAGCCGGCGCACGGCGCGGTTCGGCCGTCGGTTCAGGCCACGGCCGGTTCCCTCGGGATCGCCCGGCGGAGAGCCTCGGCGAATCGAATGAGCCATGTCAATGCACCGACTACGCAGATCGCCTAGGCTAAATCGCTTTGCGACGGGGCCCCGGGCGGAGGTCTTTCTGCTGTGTCCCGAGGCGAAACCTACAACGAGAATTCCCGTCGCATCGCCCTAGAGCTGCGCGGGGGGCAAGCAAGAGGAGTCCGACAATGGGCCAACAACAGTTTCCCTGCCACATACGCTGTCTCGAAGGCGCAGACGTCAGCGGCGCCTGGGAAGGCCTCGCAACCGCTGCGCAGATCAGCGTTCCTTACACCTGCAAGCTGTCTGGCAAGCGTGAATTGCTACTACTGCTCAGCGACGACTGCGCCAAGCGGCTGGCCGACCGCTTCCGGCCTTTGGGCGAGCCCGATAGCCTGAAGATGCTCGCCGCCCTCGCTTCGGCGGAGCTTTGCGAATGCGACGTGGCCACCCTCCTGCAGAAGGAAGATGGCGAGACCAGGCGCGAGCTTCAGCGGCTGCATCGTCTCGGGCTTCTGAAACACCGCCAGATCGAGGGAATGAACTATTACATCCTGGCGAACGAAGCGCTGAGCGACCTGCTGAAGCAGGGGCCGACACCGGCCGGTTTCGACTGAGGCCTACGCGCTGCAAAGGCCTGGACCCGCTTGCCTCCGGCTGTCTCCTCACCTGAGGAAGAGTTCGCCGTCAAGGCCGAGTTCGTTACCTGCCGGTGCGATGCTATCCCGGCCGAACGCTGCCTCGTAGCATGCGTTCGGCCGGGATCGCGTATAAGGGTTCGGACAGTTAGCCGCAGGTATAAAGGCCGCCGGCTTTCTGCCGGACCGCGTCGTAATCCTTGAAGATCTGCACGACCTTCGCGGCGGTTTCACCGGTCTCGGCGATCTCGTCCCAGAACCTGCTGGCCGCCTCCTCCACCGCTTTCCACTCGCTGGCGGGGATCGACTCAACCTTCAGCTTCTTGCCCTTGGCGCGAAGCTTGGCCTCACCGCCAAAGTACCACTGGTTGCGGTAGAAGTGGCCGCTCTCGATGCCAGAGAGGACAATCTGCTTGAGGTGAGAGGGCAGATCGGCCCAACGTTTCTCGTTGACGAACCACGATCCGATCCACGCACCCGAGATGTTGTTGGTCAGGAAATAGTCGGTCACGTCGGCCCAGCCAACCTCGTAGTCCTCGGTGATGCCGGACCAAGCCATGCCGTCGAGCTCGCCCGTCTGAACGGCCACTTCCGCATCCTCGTACGGGATCTGGACCGGCACGACGCCGAATTGCGCCAGGAACCGGCCGGCCGTCGGGAACGTGTAGAGCCGAAGTCCGTTCAGGTCTTCCAGTTTGGTGATCCGCTTCTTGGTGTTGAAGTTGCACGGATCCTGACCCGCCGCCGACAGCCATACGACGCCGCCGGCCTTCTTGTAGGCCTCCGACCAGATCTCCGCGAAGCCGTACTGGCGGAACAGGACCGGCACGTCGAGCGCGTGCCGCGTCGCCATCGGGAAGTAGCCGCCGAAGACCGAGATATCCACAGGCGCCGCCATCGAATCGTCGTCCGAATGGACAGCGTCGATGGTGCCCTTCTGCATGGACCGGAACAGCTCGCCCGTCGGGACCAGCTGGTCGGCATAGAAGAGCTCGATCTGCAACTCGCCCTTCGCCGCCGTGTTTATGGCATCGATGGCCGGCTTGGTGACGTGCTGCCCGAGTGCCGACCCGGCGTAGGTCTGAAAACGCCACTTGATAGGCGCCTGGGCGTGGACGGCGGGCGCAGCAAGCGTCGTCGCGCCCGCAGCGGCAGCCGCAACACCAGCCTTTGTCAAGAATTCTCGTCTGTTGCTCTTGGTCATCTCTCTCTCCCTTCTGCTGTCGTGAACAAAACCAACCCGATTGGTCACCGTCGGCCCCCGTGGAACAGGAGCATTGTTCGTCATCGGTTTCCAGCAAACCTCCTGTGTTCGTTCATCGAAACTATTTTCCGTAGTGCCAGTTAGGCAGCCACAAGGCCAGATCTGGGAAGGCCATCGTGATACCCAGCCCCAAGCACATCACCAGCACGAATGGGATGATCGATCTATAGATGTCACCCAGTGAAATCTCCGGCGGCGCCATGGCGCGCATCAGGAACAGGTTGTATCCGAAGGGTGGCGTCATGTAGGCGATCTGGCAGGTGATCGTATAAAGAACGCCGTACCAGATCAGGTCGAACCCGAGAGCTCCGACCAGCGGCACATAGAGCGGCGCGACGATGACCAGCATGGCCGTGTCGTCCAGAAACATGCCCATCACGATGTAGGAAATCTGCATCATGATCAGAATTTCCCACGGGCTCAGTCCCAACCGGCCGACGAACAAGCTCTCGATCGACTTTACCGCCCCGAGCCCGTCGAACACCGCCCCGAAACACAGCGCTGCCAGAATGATCCACATGAACATGCAGGTCACCGACAGTGTCTTGCGGAGCGTTTCCTCCATGACCTGCTTGTTCAGCCGACCTTTCACCAGCGCGGCCAGCGTGGCGGTGGCAGCCCCCACGGCGGAACTTTCGACCAGGCTCGTGACTCCCATGAGAAACAGGCCCGTCATCGAAAAGAAGATCAGAAGCGGCAGGATGCCCGCCCGCAGCAGGGCGAACTTTCGGCTCCAGGGAATGTTGCGCTCCGCTTCGGAGAGCGGCGGACCGAGTTTCGGTTGAAGACGGCAGCGGACAGCGATGTAGAGAACAAACAGGCCGGCCATCATGAGCCCCGGGAACACGCCGGCCAGCCACAATTGGCCGACCGGCTGACGGGCGATCATGCCGTAGAGCACGAGAACGACGCTGGGCGGAACAAGGATGCCGAGCGAACTGCCGGCCTGGATGACGCCCGTCACCATCACCTTGTCGTAGTTCCGCCGGAGCAGCTCCGGCAGCGCGATGGTCGCGCCGATGGCCATGCCGGCAACCGAAAGGCCGTTCATCGCCGAAATGATCACCATCAGGCCGATGGTTCCGATCGCCAGACCGCCGTGGACAGGCCCCATCCAGACATGAAACATCTCATAGAGATCGTCCGCGATGCGGGACTCCGACATGATGTAGCCCATGTAGATGAACATCGGCAGGGTCATCAGCGGATACCATTTCATCAACTTCATGGCGGCGCTGAATGCCAGCTCCGCGCCGCCGTCGCCCCATAACAGGAATGCTGCCATTGCCGCGACGAAGCCAATTGCGCCGAAGACGCGCTGCCCGGTCAAAAGCAAGCCCATCATGCCGAGGAACATGACGAGTGCGATCATGTCGTAACTCATGACAGCGGCTCTCCCCTGGCCGCGGCCAGGTCCTTGAAGAACTGTGCGATCGCCTGCAGCAGCATCAAGACGATGCCGAAGGTCATGGTGACTTTGACGGGCCACATGTAGGGCCGCCACGACGAATAACTGCGCTCGCCGTATTCGAGTGCGTAGTAGGTGCTGGAGAGGCTGCCGTAGAGCAGCAGGACTAGGTATCCAACCAGGAACAGCGACGTGAAGACGTCCCACTTGCTCTGGGTGCGTTCCGACCAACGGCCGTACAGCAAATCCATGCGTACATGGCCATTGAGTTGAATCGAGTAGGCGCCGCCCAGCAGGAAGTAGGCGGCCATCAGAAACTGAGCGAACTCCAACGTCCAGAGGGCGGGCACGAAGAAGGTCTTCGAAACCGAAGAGTAGAACAGCACGCCCATCATGGCGAAGATCATGTAGATCGTCGCCCGGCCGATGAGCCAGTTCAGCCTCTCAACCCTTCGAACGTAGCTTTTTACCCAGTTCGGCATTGGATCCCTCTCGTATCACAGGGGTTCCGCGCGGTAAGGGCTGACGGCCCCAAGCAGACACCAAGAAATCTCTTTCCCTGTTTCTCTCCCCATTCGTTGTTCAGTGAAGCACAGAATGAGAGGTTGTAATACCGGTCATTGGTTGTTCTCAGGTTCCAACAAGCATCCCATTGTCGACGAACAGGGTTTCGCCATTGACGAAGCTCGCATCGCTGCTCGCCAGAAACAGCGCCACGTTGGCTACTTCTTCGGGCTCGCAAATTCGTCCCTGAAGACGGCAGAGATCCTCTTCCGACACATCCACGCCATAGCCGCGCAACTCTTTCAGTTCGCGAATGCCGTGGTCGGTTCTGATGAATCCGGGACACACCGCGTTGCAACGAATGCCGCGGTCGCGGTATTCCGTTGCGATCGCGCGCGTAAACATGTGACAGGCGCCCTTGCTCGTACAGTAGAGCACCTCCATCGGCGTCCCTGCGACAGCCGAAATCGACGAGGTGTTCACGATCGAACCACCATCGTTGCTCAACATGGAGGGGAGAACCGCACGCGTCATAAGATACATGGATTTGACGTTGACGTTCATCATCCAGTCCCACTCGAGTTCGGTGGTCTCCAGGAAGGGCTTGATGATCACCGTGCCCGCGTGATTGAAGAGAACGTCGATGCGGTTTTCGAATCGCTTGTTCACCTCGGCGATTGCCGCCTGCACGTCATCGGCCGAAGAGACATCCGCTCTGACAAAGAATGCGGTTCCGTTGTTATGGCGTATTGCATCGGCTCTTGCCGCGCCGGCTTCTTCCTGCACATCGATGATCGCAACGTTCGCTCCTTCGCGGGCAAAGATCTCCGACGCGGCACCGCCCACGCCGGCCGCACCGCCGGAGATCACAGCGTTCTTGCCCTCAAGCCGTCCGTTCGACATGGATTTTCTCCTGTTGGACAATCGATCACGTTTCTAGCTTCGCTTGCTTGCCTCGACAGCCGGACTTCATGGCTCCCTTTCGCATCGGCACGGAGAGGATGACGAACACGACGAGGCCCAATCCGCCGGCGAGGGGCGCGGGACCGGACAGTTCGAGGCGTAGGGGCCGGGAAGACCGGCAGAATCACCGTCCGGGGGTCCGTCTGTTCTTACCGCGCCATGGCGATTCGTCCGTTAATGGATCGACCCCGACCGTTTCGTCAGGTTCCTTCTCTTCGGCATCGTGGACAATGTTTCCACAACATCAGCAAACGAGACAACTCCCCTATATGGCAAGCGCCATTACTCTCATTGGGGTATGGCAAATACCCCTAAGGGAGTAGAAGGTCGTCCATTGCTCCGACTTTGGCGGGCAGCCCCACCCTGATTTTCGCACGCCATAAGCGAGACCCCCGCGTATGCTTTTGGTGACAGCCAAGTCGCCGAGAACTTGATCCGCCATTCCATCACTCGACCGCTTTCCTGTATTGAGCCAAAGAGCATGTCTGGTAATGTTGTTGCATGAAGCAAAGAATGCTGGCCAAGGATAGACTCAGCGCCAAGAACTTGGTGCAAGGTGCGAGGTCCGGGTTTGATTGGTATCACCAGATCGGAGACATAATCGCGAATAGCGATCTCCCAACTCTACCTGAGATTTTGGTGACTTCGATCAAGAACGTCATTGAATTCGAGCACGCGGTTATTTTCGGTTATCCGGTGGGCAGTAGACCGGTATTCCTCTATGACGGTTTCAGCAGCGCGCACAAGAAGTCCTCGGTGGCGCCCTATCTGAACGGCAGCTATCTGGTCGATCCGTTCTTCGATGCCTGCGTGAAGCAGATCGAACCTGCGCTCTATCGGATGCGGGATCTTGCGCCGGACGATTTCTACGCAAATGTCGGTGCTCATCCGGGCTATGTTTCTCCCTGCATCTCGCACGAACCTGGGTATCTATCCGAAGAAATAGGCTTCTTCGCACGCAACGAATACGGTACCTACATTGTCCTCTCATTGATGCGGCCGCACGATGCGCCGCCATTCAGCTCGGCGGAGTTTGCGTGGCTGGTGCGCATCGAGCCGGTCGTCCGTTCGACCCTGGCCCATCATTGGCGCGAACTGGGCTCGAAAGAGGTCTCCGAACCGAGCGGCGCCTGTCTCAGCAGTTTCGTGGAAGGCACATTCAGAACTTTCGGAGACCCGGTCCTGACCTCTCGCGAACAGGACGTTGCACGTCTAATCCTTCGAGGCCACTCGTCTGAATCTATTGCTCGACACCTCGGAATCACGACGGCGACGGTCAAGATACATAGACGCAATCTATATGCGAAATTGAATATATCGTCGCTATCAGAGCTTTTCGCGCTTTTTATCGACGTCCTCTCGACCGCGTCACCGGTCGAGAATGGCGCCGGGCGGTAAAGCAGAATAGCAAAGACGGTTCCCGATGTCGGTGACGAATTGAAAGAGAGAGGACCGCTCCGATTGACGGTCGAGAATAACTCGTTCGTCCGCTTATCTGTAGTACAAGCCGGCAGAGGGCGATACCGTATCTGGAACTGGCGGGCCCGGCAGAGCGGTGCGGGGGTTGATCTTTTTCCAGACATTTCCCAGGCCAGGAACCGAACGCGATGCGCTTCGCGACAACGCGGATGCGCACGAAAGAGGAGGCACAATGAACGGCAAGCTTGATCTGGAGACCCTGAAGCGCCTGGTCGAGGCCGGCGAGATCGACACCGTGGTGGTGGCCATGACCGACATGCAGGGCCGCCTCTTGGGCAAGCGCGTCGCCGCCCGTTTTTTCCTCGACAGCGTCGTCGAAGAGACCCAAGGCTGCGACTACCTGCTGACCGTCGACATGGAGATGGAGCCGGTGCCTGGCTACGAAGCAGCCTCCTGGGCGCTCGGCTACGGCGACTTCGTGTTCAAGCCGGACATGAATACGCTGAGACGCATCCCCTGGCTCGAGGGTACCGCGCTGGTGCTCTGCGACGTGCTCGACCACCACACGCACGAGGACCTGCCCCACTCGCCGCGCGCGATCCTCAGGAAACAGCTGAAGCGCCTGGCCGACAAGGGCTGGAAGGCCTACATGGCCTCGGAGCTCGAGTTCTATGTGATCGACGAGCCCTACGACGTGGCGCGCGAGAAGGACTACAAGGGCCTCAAGCACGCCGGCTGGTACATCGAGGACTACCACGTCTTCCAGACCACCAAGGAAGAGCCGCTGATCCGCGCCATCCGCAACGGCATGGAGAACTGCGGCATCCCGGTCGAGGTCTCCAAGGGCGAATGGGGGCCCGGTCAGGAGGAGATCAATCTGCGCTATGCAGAGGCGCTCGAGATGGCCGACCGTCACGTGATCTACAAGAACGGCGCCAAGGAGATCGCGCATCTGCAGGGCAAGGCCATCACCTTCATGGCCAAGCTGGCCTACGACCTGGCCGGCAGCTCCTGCCACCTGCACTCCTCGCTGTGGGACGCGGCCAAGGAAAAGCCGCTTTTCGCCGACAAGGCGGCCGAGCACGGCATGTCCAAGCTCTTCCGGCACTACCTGGCCGGACAGCTTGCCTGCGCGCCGGCCATGACCTATTTCTTCGCGCCCACCATTAACTCCTACAAGCGCTTCCAGGCCGGCTCCTTCGCGCCGACCAAATCGGCCTGGAGCATGGACAACCGTACCGCCGGCTTCCGCATCCTTGGCCCCGGCGCCGGCACGCGGGTCGAGTGCCGGATTCCGGGCGCCGATTGCAATCCCTACCTGGCCTTCGCGGTGACCCTGGCCGCCGGGCTGCACGGCATCGAGCAGGAGCTCGACCCCGGCCCGGCTTACGAGGGCAACCTTTACGAGGGCGAGGACGTGCCGGACGTGCCCAAGACCTTGAGGGCCGCGCTCCGGGCGCTCGACGAGTCCGAGGTCATGCGCGAGGCGCTGGGCGACCAGGTGGTCGAGCACTACCTGCACGCCGGCCGGTGGGAGCAGCAGGAGTACGACCGCCGAGTCACCGACTGGGAGGTGATCCGCAACTTCGAGCGGGCGTGAGGCGGCTTTCCCAGCCCGCGCTGATGACCGCGGAGGGAAGAGCGAATGCCCCAGAAGCATAAGCAGGCCATCGGCGGCGTCCGATACGGCAAACCCCGCAAGACGTACCTCGCGAAGCGCGGCCTCCGAGGCTATGCCGGCGTCTGGTCGCTCTGGGCGCTGGGGGTCGGGGCGGCCGTCTCCGGCGATTTCTTTGGTTGGCATTTCGGCCTGGAGGTCGGCGGGTTCGGCGGCCTGCTTATCGCCAGCGTCATCGTCGCCGTCATGTACCTGGGCCTGTGCTGCTCGGTCGCCGAGATGTCGGCCGCCTTGCCCTACGCAGGCGGCGCCTATGCCTTCGCCCGCGCGGCCATGGGGCCCTGGGGCGGCTTCCTCGCGGGCATCAGCCAGACCGTGGCCTTCGTGCTGCTCCCGGCGGTCATTGTGGTCGGGATCGGCGGTTATCTGGGAGCGATCTTCGACACGCCCGACTCCTTCGCGCCGATCTGGTGGCTGGCCACCTACGCGATCTTCGTCGGGCTCAATATCTGGGGCGCGAAGATCGCCTTCAGGGCCGCGGTGGTCCTGACCCTGGCCGCGCTGGCGATTCTGGCGATCTTCGCGGTCGGCGCCGTTCCGCACTTCTCCTGGGACATGGCGCTGGACATCGCGCCGGACACCGTGGGCGGCAGTTCCTTCCTGCCGGGGGGCGTCTGGGGCATCGCCGCCGCTCTGCCCTTTGCGATCTGGTTCTACCTGGCCGTCGACCAGATGCCGCTGGCTGCCGAGGATGCGCAGGATCCTGGAAGGGACATACCGAGAGGCATCCTGCTGGGGTTCGCGACCTTGACCGTCACGGGCATGCTGGTTCTCTTCCTCGCCGCCGGCATGGCGCCGGGCGTGGCACGGCTGGCCGGGTCCAAGGAACCCCTGTTCCTCGGTTTCCAGACGATTTTCGGTGCGGGCCTCGACGTCAAGGTCCTGGCGCTGATCCTCCTGGCCGCTCCTGTCGCCAGCTTCCACGCGATCGTCTTCGCCTACGGCCGGAACATCTATGCGCTCTCGCGGGCGGGCTACTTCCCGCGCTGGCTGTCGATCACCCACGACAAGCACAAGACCCCGCATTTCGCGCTCATCGCGGGCGCGACGATCGGCTACGTGGCGTCCGCCTTGATCTATTTCTCGGAGGCGATTTTCGGAACCCCGCTCGTGGGGGCGGTGCTGCTCAACATGGCGGTCTTCGGCGCGGTGATCTCCTATGCCATGCAGGCAATGTCCTTCGTCATGCTGCGCCAGCAGCTGCCCGACATGGCGCGGCCCTTCCGCAGCCCGCTGGGCGAGCCCGGCGCCTGGGCCGCCCTGATCATCGCCCTCGTCACCTTCGTCTTCCTGTTCGCCGAGCCGGCCTACAGGCCGGGAGCGATCGGCTGCGCGATCTGGTACGCGCTGGCGCTGATCTACTTCGCGGTCCATGGCCGCAAGGCCCTGGTGCTCGCACCGGAGGAGGTCGCCGCCCTCGAAGCCTACGCGGCACCGCCAGGCAAGGCCATGGACGCGCAGGGCTGAGCTGCCGCCCCGTGCTGCGCTACCGCGGCCAGGTTTTTCGCGCCGCCTCCCACCAAGCGCGCCAAGCCGCCGGATCGAAGCCGAAGCGCTCACCTGTCAAGGCCGTAAGCGCGCCGACCAGATCGCCGAGGAGCCAAGGCGGATCACCGGGGCGCTCCAGGCGGTCGATCAGGGCGTCGAGGGTCTCCCGGTCGTCCTGGCCGATCTCGCCCGCCGCCCAGATCGCAGCCGGCGCGGTCTCGAAATACTTCTCGCTCCGGTTGGCCGGCGCGGTCCAGGGTTCGGCGATCAGCTCGGCCGGCACGCGGCCCTCGCCCGCCAGCGCCATGCCCCACAATAGGGTCCAACGGGCGAGCTGTTTGGCAGTTGCGACCGTTGCCCCGCCGATCAGGGAGACCGTCATATCGGGAACGGACGCCGACAGCCGCTCGGCGAAGAACCCCGGTGGCGGCCCGGCCAGCGCGGTGCGATAGACCAGGTCGCGCAGCACCCGGCCGTGACCCCCGTAGCTCGCGGGGTCGACCAGCGCGCCGTCGAGCTCGGCCCCCATGGCCACCCAGTCACCCGGAGCGGGCGCCCGGCCGGGAAATCCTTCGAGCGGTTCCGGCTTCGTCGCAGGCGCCTCGACCGGTGCCGGCGGCGCCGGGCCCCACAGGATGCCGCGTCCGTCGCTGCCGGCGCCGGCAACGTAGGGCCGCCCGCCGTAGAGCGCGACCGCGTGCGGCGTACCGCCCTCGAGACGAAAGCGCGCCTTCCACCGGCGGCCGTCCGGGCTGTACCACAGCAGGCCGCCCGTGCTTTCCGCGCTGACCGTCCATAGCCCGCCCGGTCCGGCGGCCAGCCCGCGCGGCCGCCAGCCGCGGCGTGCTTCGGACACGCGCTCGCTCGCCACGCCGTCGCTACGCCAGACGGCCGCGCCGCCGGCCGTGGCAACCAGGCCGTAGAGCCGGCCGTCGCGCACGACGGGCCCCTCGACCGCCTGGCCCTTCGGCCAGCCCGGCAGGTCCTCGACGGTCTGGCCGTCGAAGCACACCAGACGCCGTCCCGCGGGGTCACGCAGCCCACCCACGAGGCTCCCGCCTAGACCGGCCAGTGTCGTGATCCGGCTGACCCGGCGGTCGGGCGTGGGATGGTCGTAGGCCGGCCGCCAAGTCACGCCGCCATCTTCCGAGACCTGCAGCCCGGCGCGCCACGCCGAGGTCGCAGCGACCAGCCGGCCGTCGAGCCCGGCGAGCGCGTGGGTGTGGAAGGCCCGGGCGCTTGGGATCACGCCGCTGCGCCAGCGCGCGCCGTCGGTCACCGCGAAGCGTCCCCAGCCGAGGCTGAAGCGCGAGTCCTCGTAGGGCCAGTAGAGCAGCCCGCCAAAGACCACCGGCAGGCCGGCGTCCTGGCTGAACAGATGGCGCTCGTAGCGCAGAGCGCCATCCCCCGGATCGTAGCTGTAGATCTCCGCGCTGTTGTGGTTGACGCCCTTGACGCTGTTCGTGAGCCAGAGCCGACCGCCGTAGCCGATCAGATTTGAGACGACCGGCCAGGGCCCGAGGCGCGCCAGAATCGGCAAGGCCTCCTGGGCATGAGCGGGCGCGGCTGCCGTCCAGAGCAAAGCGGCCGCCAACAGCCTCCCGACAGCCCTGCACCGCCGCCTATCACGCTCGCCCCCGTTACCGCTCATCGGCCCTCGGCTTCCCTTGCCCGCTCTTCGCGCATTCTATTCCTTGCGCGCCGCCCGTGGAGCCTCCTTAATTGCCGTTCTTGTGGAGGAGAGAGGACCATGAGCTTCGAGGGCAAGACGGCGGTCGTGACCGGAGCGGGTGGCGGCATGGGCCTCAACGTCGCCCGCGATCTGCGCGCAGCGGGCGCAAACGTCGCGCTGATCGACCTGAAGGAGCGGCCCGAGGGCCTGGACGACGGCCCCGGGCGGGCGCTCTACCTGCAGGGCGATGTCGGCGACGATGACTTCGTCAAGGAGGCGGTCGAGCGGACTTTTGCCGAGACCGGACGGCTCGACTACCTGGTCAACGCCGCCGGCGTGCTCTGGTTCGGCCGCGACAGGTCGATGGTCGAGACCGAGCTGGAGGTCTGGGACGAGGTGCTCAGGATCAACCTCCGCTCCATGGTGCACACCGCGCGCCACGCCGTGCCGCTGATGCAGCGGAGCGGCGGCGGCGCCATGGTCCACGTCGCCTCGATCCAGGCGCTGCGGGGCGACGACAGACCCCAGGACGCCTACCAGGCCTCCAAGGCGGCGATCGTCTCGCTGTCCAAGTCGCTGGCCGTGCAGTTCGCCGCCGACGGCATCCGGTCCAACGCGCTGCTGCCCGGCGGCACTTACTCACCGATGCAGGAGCGCTGGGACCAAGACCCGGCCATGAAGCAGGCCGCGGCCGACGGCGTGCCGCTGGGACGCGTCGGAACCACCCAGGACATGGCCGACGCGATCCTCTTCCTGCTTTCGGACAAGGCCGCCTTCATCACGGGCACCGAGCTGATCGTCGACGGCGGGCGCACGGCGCTGCCGTAGAGGCGAGTCAACGGCCCAGATCGGCAAGCTCGGCGGCCAGCCGGCGCGCCACCGTGCGCCAGTCGTGGCGCGCCGCAACTACGTCGCGCAGGGCCTGCTTGTGACGGCCGCCCAGGTCGAACGCGCCCGCCGTTTTCTCCGCGATCTCGGCGACCTTGCGGGCCGGGTCGATGGAGAGCTTCATCAGGTCCGCATGCTCCGGCGGCAGGGCGCCGGCCACCGCGTCGATGCTGGCCGCCATGCCCGCGAAGTAGGTGCCGAGCGGGAAGCTGCCCGAGGCGAGCGCCTCGAGAAAAACCAGGGGTCCGGCCTCGGCCACCACCGAGGGGAAAACCGCCGCATCGCAGCACGGGAAGAGATGCTTGAGCTCGCCGTGGGTCAGGTAGCCGGTGAAGATCACGCGCTCGGACCGAACGGTCCGCCGGGCGGCCTCGAAATAGCCATCCAGCTCGCCGCGCTCCTCCAGGCCTGAGAAGAAGAGACGAAGGTGCTCGAAGGGTGCGGGCCGGCCTTCCAGCACGCTGCCCCAGTCGGCGATGGCACGGGCGAGCCCAGCCGCGCCCTCCTCGAGCGCCCAGAGCAGGGCCTCGAGGACCTCGCGCAGCGGGCCGTGCCCGACCACGACCAGGCGCGCGCGCGGATGCTTGCTAAGGATCAAAGGAAGCGCCGCGACGATGCTCTGCGGGCCCTTGGCGGCGATCAGCCGGCCGACATAGAGCAGCAGCTCGTCGCGGCGCCAGTCGATCCGCGCCAAGCTCTGCTCGAGGCCGGCGTCGGGGCGCTTCCATTCATAGCCCCGTACGGCCTGGAGGGCAGCCACGAGCTCCCCCCGCGCCATGTCCGGTCGGAGGCTCGCGCGGAGCCGCTCCGCCGCCTCGGGGCGCCTGCCGCGCTCCAGGCCCGCCAGGGCCTTTTCCAGGGTTCGGAGTCGGGCGCCGCGATCCTCCCTGCCGACCGGCGCGAAGGCCGCGGTGTCGACACCGAGCGGTAGGTCTCGGAGCTTCTTCTCGAGGCCCGGCAGCGCCGGGAAGGTCTCGCGCACCCGCCGGCGCATCTCCTCGCCGATGACGATCAACCGGTCCGCCGCCGCCAAGGCGCTCTCGGCCAGGGCGTGGAAGCGCGGGTCCTTCTTGACCGCGTACTCGATCGCGCTGCCGTGCGGCATGACGGCGTAGGGCACGCCGGTGGCCGCATGCACCCGCTCGGCCACGACCGACATGAGCACCGCGTGGTTGGCGTGAAGGACGGAGACGCCGGCCTCGCGCACGACCCGCTCGACCACAACCACGTTTCGCCCCAGGTAGTCCTCGATCGCCGCGTCCGGCAGGTCGATCATGGGCAGCGCCCGCGCGAACTCCTCGTACTTGTCGCCGACGTAGACCGGCAGGGTGTCGCCGAGGCGCGGCTTGTGCAGGACGCAGCGACCCTCGTAGGGCGTCTTGCGCTCGAACAGCGTGGTCACCCCGCCGTCCGGCTCGTAGGCGTAGGCCGCGGCGATGAAGTCGTAGTGCTCGGGATGGGGCTCCTGGCAGACCAGGTGCACGGCCTCCCCCTCGCGGCAGAGCGCCCGCACCATCTCGCGGGTCCAGAGGTTGCTGCCGGAGCCTTCGAGCAGATAGCCGTGCAGGATGCAGATCACCGGGATGTTGCCTCGTCCGTCATGACGGCGGTATCCGACCTTAGCGACTCGGGGCGCAGAGGCAATGCCGCCGCAGTGTTCGGCAGTACACCGTCCCAGGTCTCGGGCCCGAACAGTCCCATGACCGTGGTCATGTTGGCCGCGCTCGTGGCCCTGCGCAAGGCGGCCGCGCCGACCTGCGCGAGCCAGTTCCGTTCTCTTGTCTGGACGACCCTGCCTTCGGGCTGCCGGTTCCATGCAGCTCGTTGTCGCCGCTGTCTCGGGCACGATATTCCCGGTTAACTGATCCAGATAGACAAATAGTTGAATAAGACTAGCTATAATAGCGCTTACAGTTAAGTTTTTCGAAAGACCTGAGGAATAATAAGGCCAGATTCCACACGCGGTCATCGACAGACCAAGGAACCACCATCATGAGCGACAAGAAAGCAAACGCCGCAGTAAGCCGGCGAAAATTCATCGCGGCGGCGGGCGGTACGGCGGCGCTCGGTGCGAGCGCGGCCGCCGCGCCAAGGGCAGCTCGCGCCGCTGGAACGGCACACAAACCTCATTATGGAATGCTGATCGACCTGCGACGGTGCATCGGCTGCCACGCCTGCAGCGTGTCCTGCAAGGCGGAATTCGATGTGCCCTTGGGCGCGACGCGCTCCTGGGTGGAGTACATTGAAAAGGGCGACTACCCGGACGTCAGCCGGCAATTCCTGCCGCGGCTGTGCAACCACTGCTCCAAGCCGCAATGCGTCGACGTCTGTCCCACCGGGGCGACCTGGAAGCGCGAGGAGGACGGCATCGTCGTGGTCGACGCGGATATCTGCATCGGCTGCAAGTACTGCATCCTGGCCTGTCCCTACGACGCCCGGTTCACCAATCCGATAACCGGGACCGCGGACAAGTGCGATTTCTGTCAGCACCGCGTGTCACAGGGGCTGGTGCCGTCCTGCGTCAACGCCTGTATCGGCGAGGCGCGGATCTTCGGCGACCTCAATGATCCGCAAAGCGAGATCTCGAAGTTGATTGCCCGCAACCCGGTCACCGTCCTGAGACAGGAGATGGGGACCGAGCCGAACGTGTTCTACATCGATGCGGACCATACGGACCCCAACGGCGCCACGAACAACGGCCAGTACGTGCGGGTCGATACCCACCGGCAGCACGCGGAAAGGAGATAGCCATGCAACAGGAACTGATGTGGGGGCTGCCTGTCGTCTTGTACCTGTTTCTGGCGGGCGTCGGCGCCGGGGCGTTGACCGTCAGCGCGTCGATCTTTCTCCGTGGCGGCGACGTGGCCCGCGGCCTGCATGTCGACACCGCGCGTTACGGTGCGTTTCTCGCACCTGTGCCGATCATGATCGGCTGCGGTTTGCTGGTTTTCGAGCTGGGCTCGTTCGAGACCGGCCACTGGTTCAAATGGCTGAACCTGTACAAGGTCATAAACCTTTCGCCGATGTCGATCGGCACGTGGTTGCTGTCCGTGACGGTCGTGGTCAGCGTGGTTTATGCCTACACGTTCCTGCGCGACGCACCGGGTCTGCCGAATGAAATGCGCTATCCGCTCCGCCGGAAACTGTCCTGGCTCGCCGTGCCTCTGGGAATCGCTACGGCGGTCTACACCGGGATCCTCCTGGGCGCGATGCCGTCGCGGCCGTTCTGGAACTCGCCCATCGTGGCGCTCCTGTTCCTGGTATCCGCGTTATCCACCGGAATCGCCGGCACCCTGTTGATCCGGGCGCTCTTCCACGCGTCCAATCCCGACCCCGAGACCGGGAAGAATTTCTCTCGGAGCGGCTACCTGTTGACGGCGGCGGATGTCCTGCTGATCGGTTTCGAACTGATGATCATCTTCCTGTTCATCATGTACGCGCACCTGACCATCGGCAGCGTCAAGGAGGCCGTGTCGGTCATCCTGTTCGGCGGCGACCTCGCACCGCTGTTCTGGTTGGGCGTTGTGGTGATCGGCCTGCTGATCCCCGCGCTCGTCGAATCGATCTACATCGTTCCCAAGCTCCTCTACCACCGGGATTTCTCCGTTCCCCGGGGCGTCGAGGTTGTCGTGCCGGCCGTGATCCTCGTGGGCGGCTTCATGCTGCGCTACGTGGTGGTTGTCGCCGGGCAGATCACTGGGCCGGTCGGAATCTGAGGAGGATACAATGGTTAGTCGCCGCAACTTTCTGAAACTGGGCACAGCCGCCGCCGGCGCTTCGACCGCGCTTGCCGGAACCAGCGCCCTGACAGCAGCGAAACCCGTGACGATCACGGGGGGCAAGGATTACTCGCCCCGGACCGGCAAGGAGCGCCAAGCCATTCCCAGCGCTTGCTGGCAATGCGTCAGCCGTTGTCCGATCATCGGGTACGTCGAGGACGGCCGGCTGGTGAAGATCGAAGGCCAACCCAGCTCGATCCGGACCGATGGCAAGATCTGCGCCAAGGCGCAGGCCGGGATCAACCAAGCCTACGACCCGGACCGCATCCTCTATCCCCTCAGGCGCGTCGGCGAGCGCGGCGAAGGCAAGTGGAAGCGGATCTCCTGGGACGAGGCGCTGGGCGAACTCGCCGGGCGCCTGAAGAAGCTCCGCGACGATGGGCACCCGGAGAAGTTCATGTTCCACTACGGGCGCATGAAGGCCAGCTCCAGCAAGCTCATCAAGAGCGTGTTCCTGGCCAACTACGGCACCAAGACGATCGGCAACCACACCAGCATCTGCGAGGGCGCCAAGTGGACCGCGCAGGAGCTGACCTGGGGCAAGCACTACGACAACTGGGACTTCGACCACGCGAAGTACATCCTGAACTTCGGATCGAACTGCCTCGAGGCGCACACCAACCACACTTCGGTGGCGCAGCGCCTGATCAAGGCCCTGGCCGACCGCCGGGTCAAGATGGTGACCTTCGACGTCAGGCTGTCCAACACGGCGGCCAAGTCGAGCCGGTGGGTGCCCGTCAAGCCGGGCACCGACCGGGCCGTGGCCCTCGCCATGTGCAACGTGATCATGAGCGAGGACCTCTACCGCGGCGAAGGCGAGGCCTTCCTCAGGTTCTGCAAGGCCACGCCGGACATGAACGCCACGACCGCGGACAAGGTCGCGGCGCTGAAACGGCACCTCGCCCAGTACACGCCCGAATGGGCGCAAGAGATGAGCGGGGTCGACGCCGAGCTCATCCGCAACATCGCCCGCGAGTTTGCAAACACCAAGCCGGCTTGCCTGGTCACCTACCGGGGGGCCGTCGCCCATTTCCACGGCGGTGAGACCGAGCGCGCGATGCAGATGCTGGCCGCAATCACGGGCAACATCGACAATCCGGGTGGCCGGTGCCGGGCCGTCGGCGCCAAGTGGAAGTATCCGAAGGGGCCGAAGAACAAGCCCAAGGCGAAGAAGCTGAAGATTCTCGATGGCGCCAAGGGACAGGCGGTCCTGCCGACCCATCACATGAACCATCAAGTCTTCAACATGATCAAGGACGGCAGCGCCGGCAGGCCCGAGGTCTATATGTGGTACTGCTATGCGCCGGTGTATTCCAACGGCGACTGCCAGGCGAACATCGAGGTCCTGAAGGACGAGTCGCTCATCCCCTTCACGGTCTGCGTCAACCCGTACTACGACGAATCCGCGGCGCTCGCCGACCTAATCCTGCCGGACACGCCATACCTCGAGCGATGGGATTGGGAGGATATGGTCTCGCCGAAACAGGTGCCCGAGTATTACCTGCGCCAGCCGCTCATCAAACCCCTGGGCGAGGCGAGAAACTTCGGCGACGTATGCTGCGAGCTGGCGGACCGGATGGGCTTCCCGCTCGGCATCAGCTCAATGGAGGAGTTCGTCAAGCTGTCCTGCGAGAAGACACAGGCCGTGAAAGCTGCCGGCGGCTTCGAGTACATGCGCACGCACGGCGTCTGGCACGATCCCAAGGCCAAGCCCAAGTACTACTCCTACCTGAAGGAGGTCAAGGCGGAGGCCCTGGCGAAGGACGGCGTGATCCTGGACGAGGCCACGGGCGTGTACTGGAACTGGAAGAAGTCCAAGGCCAAGAGCGCCGAGGAGGCCTTGGCCAAGGGCTACACCCACACCAAGAACGCCTATAAGGGCTATGTCGGACAGCTGATCGACGGCACGGTCTATGCCGGCTTCAAGCCCGACAAGGTGAACAAGTCGGGCTACTTCGAGCTCCACTCCGGCATCATGGAGGACAAGGGCCTGGCGCCACTGCCCGGCTACGTGGTCGACCCCGACCACAAGGCCATGAGTGCGGACGAATTCATCCTCACCACCTTCAAGGTCAACGTCCAGACCCACTCGCGCACGCAGAACTGCAAGTGGCTGAGCGAGATCTATCACGACAATCCGGCCTGGATTAACCCCGAGTCGGCGGCGGCCAAGGGCATCGAGGACGGGGACCGGATCAAGGTCAAGTCCAAGATCGGCGAGATCGAGACCACGGCGCGCGTAACGCCGGCCGTGGCCCCGGGCGTGATCGCCATCTCAATGCACTGCGGGCACTGGGAGTACGGCCGCTATGCCTCGGACAAGGCTTCGCCGTTTGGCGCCGAGAACGATCTGGAATATCGGCGCAAATGGTGGAAGAGCAACGGCGGACACCCCAACTGGGTCATCCCCAACGACCCGGATCCGATCAGCGGTCAGCAACGCTGGATGGACACCGTGGTCACCGTGAGCAGAGTCGCGGCCGCATGACGCAAGTCGGGGGGCTCGGCCCCGGCCACCGGCCGGACGAGGCGGCCAGGACAGCCATGGAGCGCAGTAACGTCTATGGCTTCCTGGCCGCTGTATATCGGAGCGAGCCGACGGCGGCACTGTTGGGCCGGATGAAGTCTCCCGACTTCCTGGATGCCCTCGGCGCGGCGGGAGTCGCCCTCGAGCAGGATCTCCTCGGTCTCCCGGAGGCGGAGCTGCTCGAGAAACTGGCTGTCGAGTACACCCGGCTGTTCATCGGCCCGGGCAGCCATATCCCGCCCTATTCCAGCGTCCATCTCGGCGGCGAAGGGGCCTCGCTATGGGGCGCTTCGACGGCCTGGGTCAAGCGGTTCATCGAGGCCGCCGGTTTCGAATACCGCCCCGACTATCACGACCTGCCTGACCACGTGAGCGTCGCGCTCGAGTTCATGCAGGAGATCACCGCGCGGGAAGCTTGCGCCTTGGACGAGCCGGACGCGGACGAGGCGGGGAGACTGCTAAGCATCGAGGAGGAGTTTGTCCGCGAGCACCTCGCCGCATGGCTGCCCGGATTTTGCGACAATGTCGTGGACCAGGCGAGGCTGCCGTTCTACGGCGAGATGGCGAAACTAACCAAGGCTTTCGTCGAATCCGAGCTGGAGTCCACGACTCCTCTCTCGTGATCGAGTGCCCTCCGGCGCGCGTCCCGGCTGGCCAAGGTCCGCGAAACACTTCGAGCGGCACATCGACACCCTTTGTCGTGCGGTCGAGCTGGCGTAAGATCCCGCCTGACCAATGCACGTCAGAGGAACCATGACCGGATCCCTGCTGCGCCGTGCGGCGCTCGCCCTCCAGATTCTCGTTCTTGGCACGTCCGTGGCCTATGCCGACTGCGGCGACCAGCCGGAGCCGAAGGTCGATTGGACCAAGTGCCAAAAACAGCGCAAGATGCTGAGCGGACAGGACCTGCGCAACGGCCGGTTTGAAAAGACCGATTTCAGTTTCACCGACCTGTCGAAGGCGCGGCTGGCCGGGGCCGTTCTGGTCCGCGCGAACCTGACGGGCTCCAGCTTGTCCGGAGCGGACCTGAGGCGCGCGGACTTGACGAAGGCGATGGGTTCCCGCGCCATTTTCGAGGGTGCGAACCTGACCCAAGCGGTCTTGGCGAAGGCGGAACTCAACCGGGCCACATTTTCCCGAGCCAATCTGCTCGACGCCGATCTGTCGAAGGCCGAACTGGGCCGCGCGCACCTGACCTTGGCCAAGCTGGACGGAACGGACCTGAGCTATGCCTACCTCGCTCGCGCCGATTTGGGCGGCGCCAGTCTTGTCGGGACGAACTTGACCGGGGCCTACATGTACCTGACCCGCCTTACGGGTATCGATCTCTCGCAAGCGATCGGCCTCACCCAGCAGCAGCTCGACCTCGCCTGCGGCGACGAGGGCACCAAGCTGCCGGCCGGCCTCGAACGCCCGGGGTCCTGGCCCTGCGACGCGGAGGAGGACTGACCGGCCTTCGCCGAACCCGACCAGGAGACGCCCGTGCCCAGACCCTGCCCGACAAGGAAACGGCTTCGGTGAGCCCGGGCCAGACCTGCGGCGAGGCGCTGGTGCGCCTGCTCGAGGACTACGGTGTCGACACCGTGTTCGGCGTTCCGGGGGTCCATACCCTCGCGCTCTACCGCGGGCTCGCCGGCAGCGGCATCCGCCACGTCCTGCCGCGTCACGAACAGGGCGCCGGCTTCATGGCCGACGGCTACGCGCGGCTGTCCGGCCGGCCGGGGGTTTGCTTCGTGATCACCGGACCCGGTGTGACCAACGCCGCGACGCCCCTAGGCCAGGCCTATTCGGACTCGGTGCCGGTCCTGCTGATCTCCAGCGTCAACGCGACCCGGACGCTGGGCAAGGGCTGGGGTGAACTGCACGAGATCCGCGACCAGCGAGGGGTGACAACGCCGCTCACGGCGCTCAGCGCCACGGCGCTTTCGCCAGGCGACGTGCCGGATCTCTTGGCGCGGGCCTTCGCGGTCTTCGCCAGCGCCCGGCCGCGGCCGGTGCACATCGAGATTCCCACCGACGTGCTCGCCGCGCCGGCGACCGGCGAGTGGAATCCGCGCCGCCCGCCACCGCGCCCGGCCCCGGCGACCGACCGGATCGCCGAGTCCGCGGCCCTCCTCGCGGCGGCCGAGCGCCCCTTGATCCTGGTAGGCGGCGGTGCTCTGGAGGCCGGAAGCGCCGTCGCGGCAATCGCCGAGACGCTGAGCGCTCCGGTGGTCACGAGCTTCGCGGCCAAGGGCCTGGTCCCGGACTCGCACCCGCTCTCGCTGGGCAGCACCTTGTGGCTCGAGGCGACCAAGGCCTGCCTGGCCGAGGCCGACGTGGTCCTGGCGCTGGGCACCGAGCTGGCGGCCACCGACAGCCTGGCCAAGTCCCTGGCTATTCCCGGCAGGCTGATCCGCGTCGACATCGATCCCGCCAAGCTGGTCGATCGTCATCCGGCCGAGATCGCGATCCTGGCCGACGCGGCGGCCAGCGCCGAGGCCATCGCGGGCGGTCTTCCAAGCCGCTCCAGTCCCGGCTGGCGCGGGACGGCCAAGGAGCGTGTCGCCGAGGCGCGCAGGGCAAACCTGGACGCTGCCAGGCCCCTGCAACTGGCCCACCTGAAGGTGCTCCGGACGCTGCGTGCGGCCTTGCCGGACGAGGCCGTCGTGACGGCGGACATGACGCAGCTCGCCTATACCGGCAATTGCTTCTTCCCCGTCGAGCAGCCGCGCGGCTGGATCTACCCGGCGGGCTACGGGACGCTCGGATTCGCGCTGCCCGTCGCCATCGGCGCCAAGCTCGCGGCGCCAGGGCGCCCTGCCGTGGCCCTGGTCGGCGACGCGGGCTTTCTCTACACGGTCCAGGAGCTGGCCACGGCGGTCGAGCTCGGGCTGCCGATCGTCGTCCTGCTGTGGAACAACGAGGCGCTCGGCCAGATCCGCGACGACATGCTGGCCAAGGGCATCCCCGAGGTCGGCGTCATCCAGAGGAACCCGGATTTCCTCATGCTCGCACAAGCCTTCGGCTGCCACGCGGCACGCCCGCAGACCCTGGAGGCTCTGGGACCGGAGCTCGCGGCGGCGCTCGGCCGCGACGGCCCGACCGTAATCGAGGTCCGGCACGACCTGGTAGGCCTGCGCTAGCATTTCGCCGCCGAGCGGCGCTAATATCCGCAGCTTCGCAGACCGCATTCCGCAACGCTGGGCCAGGGGATCCTTCGTCATGAGCAAGAGCTACGACGCCGTCATCGTGGGGGCGGGCATCATCGGGGCCTGCACGGCCTACGAGCTGTCCAAGAAGGGCTACCGCACCCTCAACATCGACAAGCTGCCGGCGGCGGGCTACGGCTCGACGGGCAATTCCTGCGCCATCATCCGCACCCACTATTCGACCTACGACGGCTGCGCACTCGCCTACGAGGGCTTCTTCTACTGGGAGGACTGGGCGAACTACATCGGCGTCGAGGACGAGAGCGGCCTGGCCAAGTTCTATAACACCGGCTGCTTCGTCATGAAGACCGAGCTCAACGATCACCTGCGGCCGATCTGCCGGAACATGGATGCGCTCGGCATCCCCTGGGAGGACTGGGACCTGGAAACGCTCAAGGCGAAGATGCCGATCTACGACCTGCACAGCTTCGCCCCGGTCAAGCGGCCCGACGATCCGGACTTCGGCAAGACCTCGGGCGAGATGATGGCGGGCGCCGTGTTCTTCTTCAAGGCGGGCTACATCAGCGACCCGCAGCTGGCGACCCACAACGTCCAGCGTGCGGCCGAAGCCAAGGGCGCCACGTTCCTGTTCAACAGCGAGATCGTCGAGATCCGGCAGCAGGACGGCCGGGTCGCCGGCGTGACCCTCGAGGGCGGCGAAGAGGTCGACGCACCGATCGTGGTCAACGTCGCGGGACCGCACTCCTACCTGATCAACCGCATGGCGGGCGTCGAGGAGGGCATGAACATCAAGACCAGGGCGCTGCGCCAGGAGGTCGCCCACTGCCCCTCCCCCAGGGGCTTCGACTTCGAGAAAGACGGCTTCGTGACCTCCGACGGCGACATCGGTTGCTACTGCCGCCCGGAGACCGGCAACCACATCCTGATCGGCAGCGAGGACCCGGCCTGCGACGAGCGCGAATGGGTCGACCCGGACGACTACAACCGCGACTTCACCGACCAATGGCAGGCCCAGGCCTACCGCGTGGCGCAACGCATCCCGTCGCTCGGCATCCCCAGCCGCATGAAGGGGGTCGTGGACCTCTACGACGTCTCCGACGACTGGATCCCGATCTACGACAAGTCCGACCTCGCGGGCTTCTACATGGCGATCGGCACGAGCGGCAACCAGTTCAAGAACGCGCCCGTGGCCGGCGTCATGATGGCCGAGCTGATCGAGCGCTGCGAGGCGGGTCACGACCACGACAAGGACCCGCTGCAGCTCGAGCTGCGGCACATCGGGCGATCGATCGACGTTGGATTCTATTCGCGGCGACGCGAGATCAACAAGGAGAGCAGCTTCTCGGTGCTCGGATAATCGGCAAGGCGCCGGTCAGGGGCCGCGCCGGGCGCGTTTGAAGCCCTCGAAGTAGCGGGTCAGGGTCTCGGACAGGGCGCCGCGTTCTAGCATGATCTCGATCAGGTGGAAGCGGCCGCGCGTCGCCAGCGCCCGGTCGAGCGCGCTCTTGAGCTCGGCCCGGGTGGTGACGCGGTCGCCGATGCCGCCCAAGGCCCCGGCCATATCGGCGAAGTGCCAGTCGTCGAGGTCGTTGAACTTCGACTCGGGCTGGAAGACGCGCAGGATCTCCCAGCTTCTGTTGTTGAACAGCAGGACGATGGGGTCCCAGCCGTAGCGCCGGCAGTTGCCGAGCTCCCAGCCGGTCATCTGAAAGGCGCCGTCGCCGACCAGGACCAGCGGGCGCTCGCCCGTGGCCGCCTGGATGCCGAGGCCGGCCGGCACGCCGAAGCCCATGCCGGCGTAATAGCCCGGGGCGGCGAAGCGCGTCTGCTCGATGTCCATCGCGGTGAACAGGCAATCGCCGACATCGGCCGCTAGCGGCATGGCGCCGTGGCTGCGCAAGGTGTCGTTGACCAGGCGCGCGATATCGGTGGGCGTGATCGGCGCGTCGTCGGCCACCAGCCCGGAGGGATATTCGGTCGCCGAGGGGGCGGCGGCGGCCCTCGCCGTTTGCTGCGGTGCCCGCTCCAGCAGGGCCTCGACGAGCGCGTCGAGCGGGATGTTGGGATAGACGTGGTAGCCGGCGCGCACCTCGCGGCCGAGCGCCTGGATCGCGGCGCGCAGGTCGATCTGGTGCCGCGAGACGCCGAAATTGGTATCGCTGAGGATCACGCCGAGGAGCAGCAGGCCGTCGGAGCCCTCGATCAGGTCGGTGATCTCCGGCCGGCCCGCCACACCGAGATAGGTGCCGAGCGGCGGCGCCACCGTGCCGGCGAGCAGGCCGCGGCCCATGAAGCTGGTCACCACCGGCAGGCCGAGGCGGCGCGCCAGCTCTGCGACCTTGTCCTCGATGGCGTAGCGGCGGATCTCCACCCCGGCCATCAGCACCGGCGCGCGGGCCGCCTCGAGGCGCGCCAGGATCTCCGTGGCGCACTCGGCGAGCGCGTCCGGCGCGACCGGCGCGGGCGGGGTCCTCTCGACCGCGGCGCAGTCCGCGGTTACCCGGTCGCGCGGCAGCTCGAGATAGACCGGCATCGACTGGTCGAGCGCGCTGCGCAGCACGCGGGAGATTTCGGCGGGCGCGCGTTCCGGGTCGTCGAGGCGCGCCTGGTCGCAGGTGATCTCGCGGTAGACCCGGAACTGGGAGTCCAGCGTCTTGGCCTGGTGGTGCAGCAGCAGGCCGCTTGCGCGCTCCGCGCTGCCCGGCGCACCGGATATGACGACGACGGGCGAGCGTTCCGCATATGCCCCGGCGATGGCGTTGACCAGGTTGAAGGCACCGGCGCCGTAGGTGACCGCTGCTACGCCCAGCGAGCAGTTGTAGCGCGCCGCCGCGTCGGCCGCGAAGCCGACGCCGGGTTCGTGGGACAGGGTGTAGAGCGGCAGGATGCCGCTTTCCTCGACCACCTTGAAGAACGGCAGTGCGAAGTCGCCCGGGATGCCGAAGATCCCCTCCGCGCCGTGGTCCTTGAGCGCGGCAAGCAAGGCCTGCCCGAGTTCCATGGCGGCGGTTCTCCTTTTCGCTCGATCGGCCGGCTCCTCCCGGTGGCTCCCCCAACCACGACGGTACCACAGGGCATCCGGCGACCCCAGGAGCTTTGTGATCGGACATCGCCCGGGCGCGCGGACAATTACCGCCGCGGATTCTTCGGATCTATTTCAGGCTCAAGATGAAGGCGATGATGTCGTCGGTCTCCGCCTCGCTCAGCATCAGGTTCGGCATGTTCTGATGCCAGGTCCCCAGGAAGACGCGAAGGCTGATCGCGGTGATCGCCGGATCGTCGGCGACGTCCTGGAACGCCGGCGCGTCCGCCCAGGAGTCGCCCATGTCTTCGCTCTCTATGAAGTGGCAGGCGGCGCAGACGTCACGGGCTAGAGTGTGGCCCGCGTATCGGTCTCCCGGCAATGCCTGGGCTAGGGCGGGCAAGGCGCCCAGAAGAACTATGATAAGGGCGAAGCGAATCATATCGAACCTCGCAGTTTACACTTTGTATCGACACCCGGGATTGTCAATTGCCGGAGCCACGGATCCTCGGTCGGCGCGGCCCCCCGCGCGCCGCACCAAGCCCCTCCTTCGCCACGGCCGCAAAGGCCCGGTAGAGCCCCTCGGTCGCGCGGGACAGTCCGGCATAGGACAGCTTGTCCGGCGTGTCCTCGGCGGTGTGGTAATAGCGATAGCGATAGAAGGCGGTGTCCGTGACCATGAAGGCGCGGTAGCCGTTGACCCAGAACGAGCGATGGTCGCTCCAGCTCACGCCCGGGACGAGGCTGAAGGTCGCCACGTGCTCCAGCGGAAAGTCCGAGCGGGTGCGGAACGCCGCCGCGACATGATGCATGAGCCCGCGCGAGCGGAAATCGGACACGAAGGCCAGGAAGTTGCCCCGGCTCGGATAGAACAGCCGGAACAGCGGCGGATAGCGCTGGCTGCCCGGCGTGTCGCGGTAGCAGCCGATAGTCTCGAGCGCGACCATGAGACGGATGTCGTCGCCGCGTACCCGGGCGGCCCGCGCATAGACCATGCTGCCCTGGTCTCCGGACATGTAGAACGGCGGCTCCTCGTTGACGAAGGCCACGAAGCGGACGCTCATCGCCGGCGCCAAGCCGGCGAAGAGCCGCGACAGCTCCAGGAGCGCGGCGACGCCGCTGCCGTTGTCGTTGGCGCCGGGGCCGCCCATGATCGAATCGTAGTGCGCGCCCAGAAGCAGAACTCCTTCCCTCTGGGCGTTGCCGGGCCGCGTCACCTCCAGGTTCGCGCTGCGCACGCCATGGGCCTCGTAGACCTGCGGCGTGACCTCGTAGCCCTGGCCCCGCCAGGCCGCCTCGATGTAGCCGGCGGCGGCCGCCAGCGCCCGGGGCCGGAAGACGTTGCGCTCGCCGATGTCGCCGGCCAGCGCCTGGACATGAGCGCGCAACGCCCGCGCGTCGACCGCGCCCTCCACCGCCGTCATCGCCCCGCGCCCCCGCCCACCGTGGCCAGCGGCGCCCGGAACACCGCGGCGGCGGCAAGGTACAGTACGACGGCGATCCCGACGACCGCCGTGAAGCCCAGATGTATTGCCAGGATGGTCGCCAGGATCGCGCTCACCACCGAGGCGCAGCCGTTCACCCCCCAGGCCCAGGGCACGAGCGCCGGAACCCGTTCGGACACCCGCGAGAGGCCGATCGGGAAGGGCATGCCCATGAAGAACGCAAGCGGCGCGATCAGGGCGACGGATGCGACGACCCGCGCCGCCACGGGCCACGGCATCATCCAATCGAACAGCGCCGGCAACAGCGCGAGATAGAGCAGCGCGCCGGCGCCGATGGCCAGGACCGGAACATCGAGCGGCGCGAGCCGGGAGAGCAGCCGGCCGGCGGTTTCGCGCCGCCGCTCCAGCCGCCGGACGAAGCGCGGCGCGGCGCCGCTACCGAGCCCGGCGAAGACCAGGAAAGCGGAAAGCACCACGGCCACCGCAAGGAGAGGGTGGCCGAGAAACACGATAAAGCGCTGGATAAAGGCGATCTCGACAAACAGGAAGGCGAGTCCGAGGGTGAGAAAATAGACCAGAATCCGCGCCCGGTCCGGGTGCGGGACCGTTTTCCGCCGGCCGAGCCAGAGCGGCAGCAGGATGAGCACGGCACCGAGCGCCGAGGCCTGGACCAGCGTGGCAAAAAGGATCGGATAGCCCCACTCCAGCAGCGCCGCCCCGCCCTGCGCGCGCAGCTCCAGGAACTCCGGCAGGGCCCGCCACCTGAAGAAATCAAAGAAATAGGGCCGGTCGTCGCGGGTAACGGCAAGGTCGAACTTGTAGCGCTCAATGAACTCGGCGCGGCGCGGACCCGCCAGGGCCGCGGCGCCTTCGAAAAAGTGCCGCGCGTCCAGGACGTTGAAGCGATTGGCCTCGTCGGGTCTCATGCCGGGGTAATAGGCCAAGTCGAACGAGCGCTGCTCGGTGAAGCGGCGGATTTCGTCGATCTCCTGGGCGACCAGCGCGCCCTTCTTGACCAGCAGCGTCGTCGTGTTCCAGCCGCGGATCAGTGCCAGCCGCTCTTGCGGCACCGCGACGCCCTCGCGCTCGAGCGCCGCCAGCGCAGTCGCGAAGAGCTTCAGGCTGTCGCGCGGCGGCAACTTGAGCCATCGGGTGATGGCCAGAAACCCGCCGGCCTCTAAATGGCGCAAGTAGTCCCGGAACGCCTCTACCGTGTAGACGTAATTTTCGCTCAGGCTGTACACACCGGCGACCGAGGCGCCGAAGGAATCAAGCAGCGGAACCTGGATGAGGTCCCATAGGGCCTGACCACGTGCGACGAAACTGCGGGCCTCGGCCGCGTGCACCGTGACCTCCGGAAGATCGTAGAGACCGCCGGCGAAGGCCGCGTGCTCTCGCCGGACGAGTGCGATGAGCTCGGGGTTGATCTCGACGGCATCGATCCGCCTTGCACCATGATAGATGGCCTGGAGGACGTCGCCGCCGCCGCCGGCACCCAGAACCAGCACCGATGGGCCCTGCAGCAGGTGGTACGGCAGGGCCGCGGTCGTGTGATCGAGATAGCCGAGGGCGTCCAACCGGCCGTCGTACCTGGTGATAACGCTGAGCGCGTCGCCGTCCGTGAACACGCCGAGCTGCGGCGGCGGCTCGATCGCGCTGTCGAGGCTCAGACCCGGCGCATGCCGGAACGGGATGGTCGGGCTGCGGACCACCGTCAGCAGACCCAGCGGACTGGAGGAGTCCCCGACCACCTTGGCGCCCGGAACCTGCAACGCCATGCTCAGCCCCTTGTATTCGGAGAACCGCAAGGCGATCCAGGACTGCGGCACGAACGCCGGCAGAAGGACGGCCGCGGCGAGCAATCCAATGGCCGCAAAGCGCCTGCGGACGTCGTTGCTCGCAAAGCACACCAGCCCCCCCGCCGCGATCCCCAGGCCGGCGATCAGCCGCAGGCAGTCGGACGGCGGGACGAAGAACAGGACCGCCACGATGCCCAGCGCGCCTACGCCCGCACCCATCAGGTCGTAGCGGTAGATGCGGCCGATCTGCTCGCCGTAGCGCGCGAAGGCAAGGCCGATGCAATTCGCCCCGCAGAAGAAGGGAACCGTGAAAAGCAGATAGAGCATGAGGAGATGGAGCAGCTGCCCTGGGTTCCAGAGCACCTCGAGGGCGTTGAACGGTACCCGTTCGCCGAGCGCGAAGGCGGCCAAAGCCGAGACCCCGAACAGGGCCGCATTGACCGCGAACGCGGCCACGAAGCGCGGCTTGAGCCAGCCTTGGGCGAGCGCCAGGAAGCTGCCGCTCGCCCCGAAACCGAGCAGCGCGATGCTGATCACCATGTAGGCGAAATGATGCCACTGCACGATCGCGAAGAGCCGCATCAACAGCACCTCGTAGGCGAGGATCGCGGCGGAGACGACCGAGATGGCCGGCAGCATCACGGCGACCGGCGCGTGAAAGGAACGAAGGCGACAGGCAGCACCTGCCGTGTCTGGACCCGCCCATCCGCCAGCTTGTCCACAAGCATCAGCCATTGTGTGGCGAAGGGGCCACCGACCGGGATCACCATGCGGCCGCCCGGTTTCAGCTGCCCGACCAGTGGCGGCGGCACCTGGCTCGCCGCGGCGGTGACTACGATGCCGTCGTAGGGCCCGCATTCGGGCCAGCCGTAGTAGCCGTCGCCGGTCCGCGTGTCGACGCCGGCATGACCCAGATCCTCCAGTCGCTGGCCGGCGCTGCGGGCAAGCTCCGGTATGATCTCGATGGAACAGACCCGGCGCGCGAGCGGCGCCAGGACGGCGGCCTGGTAGCCGGAGCCGGTGCCGACCTCGAGCACCACGTCCTCCGGCCCGACGGCCAGAAGGTCGGTCATCAGCGCGACGATGAAGGGCTGCGAGATAGTCTGGCCATAGCCGATCGGCAACGGCCGGTCGTCATAGGCCTCGCCGCGCAAACGCTCCGGGACGAAGAGGTGGCGGGGCGTGCGGCCCATGACCTCGAGGACCCGCGGGTCGATCCGCCTGCGGCCGAGGGCCTTGACGGCGCTGAAGGCGTAGCGCTCGATGACCCTGATCATGTCAGCGCGCCGGGCGGCATGGCCGTCCTCGTCAAGCGCCCAGCCCGTCCCGGGCAGCAGGACCGCCAGGATAGCGCAGAGCGCCAGGGCTCGCCTCCACCGGTCCTCCAACATCGTCGTCCCGGCGAACTGGAGTGGTTCCGATCAACAGTATACCGCGGCCCGCGGTTTCGCGCATCGGCGCTATCAGAACCCGATGTAACGGCCTATCGACGGTCGCCTTTGCCGATCCGCAAGGCCCAGCTTCCCTTGGTTCGGCATGCAGCGCCTTGATCTGCCTCAAAGCCCCCAGACAGTTGGGTTGCGCTATCCCGCCCCACCGTTTGATGTAGATCATTGTTCTATTCCGGGACCAAGACATGCTTCTAACGCTCCGTCTTCCGGTTGGGAAACGGCGCTTCCAAATCGCTTCTAGATCGGCAATCGCATATGGTGTGGAGGGGTGTCATGGCACGGCGCACGAGTATAGGTTTGGCTATGGCGGCAGCGCTCTGCTCGCCCGTCTTCTTGTCGGCTCCGGCCGGGGCCGAGACATGCGTGGACTGCCACAACGGTATGACACCGGGGGTCGTCGCGGATTGGCAGGCAAGCCGGCACAGCGAGATGGCGATCGGCTGCGAGATGTGTCACGGCAGCGGCCACCAGTCGCCGGCCGATGTGGCGAAAGCAGACATGCCGACCCCGGAGACATGCGGCCAGTGCCACGAACCGCAGACCGAGCAGTACAAGCGCGGCAAGCACGCCTTCGCCTGGGCCGCCATGAGCGCGATGCCCACGACCCACGCCATGCCCAAGGTGCTGAGCGAGGGCCTCAAGGGCTGCGGCGGCTGCCACAAGATCGGGCTGCTGAGTCCCGAGCAGCTCGAGGCGGTCCGCGCCGAGACCGGCGGCTTCGGCACGGGCGCCTGCGACTCCTGCCACACGAGGCACACCTTCGCGAAGTCCGAGGCGCGCGAGCCCGAGGCCTGCCAGACCTGCCATATGGGCTTCGATCATCCGCAATGGGAAATGTACTCGGGCTCCAAGCACGGCGTGCGCCACACCCTCAAGCGCGCCGGCAAGCTGCCGCCGAGCGCCGCGGCGCCGACGTGCCAGACCTGCCACATGCAGGACGGCGATCACGAGGTGCGCACGCCCTGGGGCTTCTTGGCGGTGCGTTTGCCGCTGCCGGAGGACCCGCAGTGGAAGGCCGACCAGATCACCATCCTGCAGGCCCTCGGCGTGCTCGATCCCGAGGGCAATCCGACCCCCCGCCTCGACGTGGTCAAGGCGGCACAGGTCGCGCGGTTGACCCAGGAGGACTTCGACAGCGAGCGGGACAAACTGCTCGAGGCCTGCAGCCAGTGTCATTCGGCCAAGTTCGCCGAGGCGGAGATGGCCAGGGGCGACGAAACCATTCGCCAGGTCGACCACCTGCTGGCCGAGGCGATCCGCGAAATCGCCGCCCTCTACAAGGACGGTGTTCTCGAGAAACCCGAGAGCTACGCCTATGCCTTTCCCGACCTGCTGACATTTCACGACTCGCCGACACCGATCGAGAACCGGCTCTTCGTGATGCACCTCAAGCACCGCATGCGGGCGTTCCAGGGCGCCTTCCACGCCAACCCGGACTACGCCCTCTGGTATGGCTGGAGCGAGATGGTGCGGGATCTGGCCGACATTCGGGCGATGGCAAAGGAACTGCGAGCGCACATGTAGACGGAAGCCGGCCGAAAGTCGCCGGTTTCACGTCTTGCGGTGAACGGCGGAGGATCCATGGCCGTGGCGCCGGTTTTCATGGGCCTCGCCGTGCCGTTCCGCCGGCTTCATGCGAGGAGCGGCCCCTCGATTCTCGGGCGCGCACCGGTTGGCCTTGTGAAACGACGCCGGACTGATGCGAGGAACTAACTGACACCGGTGGAACGACCGGCAGCCCGAAGCCCCCGGCACCGGTGGATCTGGTCGCGGCGCCGGGCAGTCCGGCTGTGTTGATTCCACTTGCAATTTGGCGTGCAGAGTACCAATTTGGGCGCAACGGGTGCACATAACCCTGGCGAATTCTTGCTGCTGACTTCAGCCGAGCCGAGTTACTCCCAGATACTGTGAAGCCCCAATAATCGTGATGCCGCTTGGAACGGCCCGCATCAACTCGATACCTGGAAAGGAGTAGCTATGGCTACCGGAACAGTGAAATGGTTCAATTCGGTCAAGGGGTATGGATTCATTCAGCCGAGCGATGGATCGCGCGATGCGTTCGTCCATATTTCGGCCGTTGAACGTGCCGGACTGGACACCCTTCGCGAGGGCCAGAAGGTCGAGTACGACCTCGTGCCCGGACAGAACGGCAAGTCCTCCGCGGAAAATCTTGTCGCTTTGGACTAAATGCTTGCGATCGGCCGCCCTCGCGCCGGATATCTGAGGTCGATACCGGCGCCCGAGGGCGGACGAACCCGAGCCGGGCGATAGTATTAGGTTGCCTTTGGGGGCGTTCCCGGCGCTTGCCCGGTGCTCGTTATAGCCCGGCCGACACGTGTGTCGGTTGCGGAGCTGTTGCCTTTGCACTGACCGAAAGGACATTACATGGCCCGAAAGCCCAACTACAAATTCGAGCGTATGGAACGCGACAGAGCCAAAGCCGAAAAGAAGGCCGCGCGCGCCAAGGCCAAGGCGGAGAAGGCGGGCAAGACCGAGGGGGAAGTGGCCGAGGAGGCACCCGCCGAGGAAGATTCGGCGAGTTCTCAGTGAGCCCGCGTATCGCAACCTGACGAGAATCCTGACTGACGCGGTGTCCCGAAGAGGACGGCGCAGGACCGGTTCAAATGGGCGCATGCTCCGGTTCAGGCCGGACGCGCCAGATCCCATATCTTCGAAGAATCCCCAATACCGTAATATCCGGGGGCCTTCCACCCCGGCCCCGAAAACATGCTCCGGCATGTCCGCGCCGCATGTCCGGTCCGCCGCCGCGGGGTGTTGTGCGGGCCCGGCGGCGGGCCTAGAGTCGCGCGAGCGAGCGGGGCCATGGGAAGGATCCGACGGGCCATGAGCGACTCACTCAAATGCATCACGCCGGTCGACGGCAGCGTCTATGTCGAGCGGCCCCTGTCCGGCGCCGCCGAAGTCGAGGCGGCGGTGGACCGCGCCCGCGCGGCGCAGACCGCCTGGAAATACGTGCCGATCGCCGAGCGCCAGGCGCTGCTGACCAAGGCGGTCGACGCCTTCGTCGCCAGGAAGGCCGAGATCGCCGAGGAGATCTCCTGGCAGATGGGCCGGCCGGTCGGCCAGAGCCCCGGCGAGGTCGGCGGCTTCGAAGAGCGCGCGCGCTACATGATCGAGGCCGCGCCGAACGCGCTGGCCGACGTCGGGGTCGGTCCCAAGGAGGGTTTCACCCGTTTCATCCGGCGCGATCCGCTCGGTGTGGTCTTCGTCGTCGCACCTTGGAATTTCCCCTATCTGACCGCGGTCAACTCCATCGTTCCGGCGCTCATGGCCGGCAACGCGGTGATCCTCAAGCACTCGGCCCAGACGCCGCTCTGCGCCGAACGCTTCGCCGAGGCCTTCGAGACCGCGGGCCTGCCCAAGGGCATTTTTCAGCACCTGCACCTGGGCCACCGGGCGGCGCTCGACCTGATCGGCCACGAGGGCATCGACTTCGTCGCCTTCACCGGCTCGGTGCCGGCCGGCCACGCGGTGCAGGACGCCGCCGCCAAGCGCTTCATCGGTCTGGGCCTCGAGCTGGGCGGCAAGGACCCGGCCTACGTGCGCGCCGACGTGAAGCTCGACCACGCGGTCGAGAACGTGGTCGACGGCGCGTTCTTCAACGCCGGCCAGTCGTGCTGCGGCATCGAGCGGGTCTACGTCCACGAGGCGGTCTACGAACCCTTCGTCGAGGGCGTCGCGGAACTGGTCGGCACGTACGTGCTGGGCAACCCGCTCGAGGCCGGGACTACCCTGGGCCCCATGGTGCGCCTCGGCCGCCGACTTCGTGCGCGGCCAGATCGCCGAGGCGGTCGGGGCCGGCGCCAAGGCATTGGTCGACCCGGCCGGCTTCCCGGCCGACAAGCCGGGCACGCCCTACCTGGCGCCGCAGGTCCTGGTCGATGTCGACCATACGATGCGTGTCATGAGCGAGGAGTCCTTCGGCCCCGTCGTCGGCATCATGAAGGTCGCCTCCGACTTGGAGGCGGTGCGCCTGATGAACGACAGCGCCTTCGGCCTGACCGCCTCGATCTGGACCACCGACGAGCGGGCCGCGATCGAGATCGGCACACAGGTCGAGACCGGCACTTGGTTCATGAACCGCTGCGACTACCTGGACCCGGCGCTCGCCTGGACCGGAGTCAAGGACTCCGGCCGCGGCTGCACGCTTTCGGTCATTGGCTACGAACAGCTGACCCGCCCCAAGTCGTTCCATTTGAGAACCGCCGTCTGAAGGACCGCCGAGATGACCGCACAGACAGACGTTGATCCCGCGAGCTTGCGCGGCAGCTGGAACTACCCGACGACGATGCTGTTCGGCGCCGGACGCGTCCGGAACCTGGCGCGCGCCTGCAAGGGCCTCGGCATGAGCCGGCCGCTGCTGGTCACGGACCCGGGCCTGGCCGGCCTGCCCATGGTGCAGGACGCGGTCGCGGCCAACGAGGCCGAGGGCCTGCCGACCGGTCTGTTCAGCGAGGTCAAGCCCAACCCGGTGGGCCGCAACGTCGACGAGGGGGTCACCGCCTTCAAGGCCGGCGGCCACGACGGCGTGATCGCCTTCGGCGGCGGCAGCGCCCTGGACGCCGCCAAGGCGATCGCCTTCATGTCGGGACAGACCAAGTCGATCTGGGACTTCGAGGATGTCGGCGACAACTGGAAGGCCGCCGTCGAGGCCGGCATCGCGCCGATCGTCGCCGTGCCGACCACGGCGGGCACCGGCTCGGAGGTCGGCCGCGCCTCGGTCATCGTCGACGAGGGGTCGCACAGCAAGAAGATCATCTTCCACCCGAAGATGCTGCCCGGCGTCGTGATCTCCGACCCGGTTCTGACCGTCGGCCTGCCGCCGCACATGACGGCGGCGACCGGGATGGACGCGCTGGCCCACTGCCTCGAGGCCTACTGCGCACCGGGCTACCACCCCATGGCCGAGGGCATCGCCGTCGAGGGCATACGCCTGGTCAAGGACTGGCTGCCTGCGGCGGTCGCGGACGGGAGCAACCTGGCGGCGCGCGCCCACATGCTGGCCGCGGCCTCGATGGGCGCAACCGCCTTCCAGAAGGGCCTCGGCGCGATCCACTCCCTCTCGCACCCGGTGGGCGCGCTCTACGATACCCACCACGGGCTCACCAACGCGGTCTTCATGCCTTACGTGCTGGCCTACAACCGGGGGGCTATCGAGGACAGAATGGCACGGCTCGGCGCCTGGCTCGACCTGCCCGACCCCTCGTTCGGCGCGGTCATGGGCTGGGTCATGGGCCTGCGCGAGCAGTTGAAGATCCCGCACACCCTGAAGGAGATCGGGGTCGGTGACGACAAGCTCGACGAGATCTCGGAGATGGCCGCGGTCGACCCCACGGCGCCGACCAACCCGATCCCGGTCGGCGCGCCGGAGCTCAAGACCATCCTCGTCGCTGCGCTCGAGGGGCGCGTCGGCTGAGGACAGCAGCGGAGCGGTCCGGTGAAACGGAACTGGACGGCTCCGACGCTTCTGCTGCTGGCCGCTCTGGCGCTCAGCGCCTGCTCCCCGCAGCGCGGGTTGGAGGCCTGGGCACTGCTGGAAGATCTGGCGGCCGGTGCCGGACCGAGTCGCCTCAAGGAAAGCACGTCCGAACCGCGGCGCCAGGCGGTCGCCTACGAGATCGCCGGTCAGGGCTACCGGGGCGACCTCTACCGGCCGGCCGAGGGTCCGGGCGTACCCCTGGTGCTGGTGCCGGGCGCGGCCCCGGACGGCAAGGACGACCCGCGCCTGGTGGCGACCGCCAGGTCGCTGGCACGGGCCCGCTTCACGGTCCTGGTACCGGACATCGAGAACCTGCGCCGGCTCCACGTCAGCGCCGCCGACGCCCTGGAGATTGCCGCCGCGGTGCGTTACCTGGCTGCCCGGGACGGAACCGGCGACACCAGGGTGGGAATCGTTGCGATCTCCTACGCCGCCGGTCCGGCGATGATGGCCGCGCTCACGCCGCCGGCGCGCGACCTGGTGCGCTTCGTCGTGACGATCGGCGGCTATTTCGATCTCGAGGCCGTCGTCACCTTCTTCACCACCGGCCGCTACCGCGAGGCCCCAAGCGCGCCCTGGCAGTACAGGCGACCGAACGCCTATGGCAAGTGGGTGTTCCTGCGCAGCAACGCTTGGCGCCTGGAGGAGCCGCGCGACCGCGTGCTGCTCGACGCCATGGCGGCACGCAAGCTGAGGAACCTGGACGCCGACATCGCCGACCTCATCCCCCGGCTCGGCCGTGAGGGCCGCGCGGTCCATGCCCTGCTCGCCAACCGCGACCCCGATCGGGTGCCGGCCCTGATCGCCGCCCTGCCCGCCCCCGTCCGCGGCGAAATCGCGGCGCTCGACCTGAAACGGCACGATCTCGCGGCCTTCGAGGCCGACGTAATCCTGGTCCACGGCCGCGACGACCCGATCATCCCCGAGACGGAGAGCATGGCGCTGGCGGCCGCGTTGCCCGAGGGCCGGGCCCGCCTCTACCTGGCCGACAACCTGGCCCACGCCGACCTGGCCCCGGCCGGCCCAGGCGACAGCCTGGTATTGTGGCGTGCGGCCCTGCACCTGCTCGAACTGCGCGATGCTCTTCTGGCCGCGGGTAACGGGGAGAGCTGACGGCCCGTTCCCGCAAGCCCCCCGCTGATCCGGGCACACACGGAAGCAAAAAAATTTCCCGTATCCGGCCGGGAATGTTTTTTCCTGACCTTTCCGTTATCTTCCCGTTAACATTATGTCTATTTACGCACTATTAAGCGTTTTCTTATTGAATACTTATACGAACCGGCGATATTGATACATAGACAACCGGCGCCGTCGGAGACGCCGGACAGCAAGCGAGGTTGACGTCTGCCATGACCCTCTTCACCCACCCCGAATTCGACGACCATGCCGAAGTGGCCTTCTGCCGCGATCCCGAAAGCGGCCTGCAAGCAATCATCGCGATCCACAATCTGAACCGCGGCCCGGCCCTCGGCGGCTGCCGCATGTGGAGCTATGCCAACGAGGAGGAGGCGCTGACTGACGCGTTGCGCCTGGCGCGCGGCATGACCTACAAGTCGGCGCTCGCCGGCCTGCCCTACGGCGGCGGCAAGTCGGTCATCATCGGCGATCCGAAGACCGCTAAGAGCGAGGAGCTGTTCCGCGCCATGGGCCGCTTCGTCGAGTCGCTCGGCGGCCGCTACATCATCGCCGAGGACGTCGGCATCAGCGTGCCCGACATCGACATCATCGCCCAGGAGACCACGCACGTGTCCGGCGCCACCGCCGGCGGCGTGGGCGACCCCTCGCCGGGCACCGCCTACGGCGTCTACATGGGCATCCGCGCCGCGGTCAAATACAAGCTCGGCCGGGACGATCTCAAAGGCCTTACCGTGGCCGTCCAGGGTTTGGGCCATGTCGGCCGCTATCTCTGTCGCCGCCTGGCCGGCGCCGGCGCCGCTCTGATCGTCACGGACATCGACCGGAACGAGGTCGACGCGGTGGTCGACGAGCTGGGCGCCAAGGCGGTCGCGCCCGAAGAGATCTACGGCGTCGAGGCCGACGTCTATGCGCCCTGCGCGCTCGGCGCCACGATCGACGACGGCACGATCAAGGTGCTGCGCGCGCCGATTGTCGCCGGCGCGGCCAACAATCAGCTGGCCGAGCCGAGGCACGGCGCCGAGCTGCTGCGCCGCGGCGTGCTCTACGCGCCGGACTACGTGATCAATGCCGGCGGCGTCATCGTCATCAGTCACGAGGGACCGCGCTACGACAAGGCCGAGGCCTTCGCGCACATCGCCGGGATCCACGACACGCTGCTCGAGATCTTCCGGCGCGCGGACGCGACCGGCGCGCCCACCTCAGAGGCCGCCGACCGCCTGGCCGAAGAGCGTTTCAAGGGGGCCGGCCTGGCGACCTCCGCAGCGGCCTGAGCCATAGTTTCCGATAACCCCCGCTTCGCCCGGGCCCGATCGCGGCCCGGGCGTTTCCTTTCATCCACCGAAAGCGTAGGCGGCCATGGAGAGGCCGCCGGGGCCAAAGCTGCGGTGCAGGACGCGGCCCCCACCGCCGTCGGCCGCCGTGCCGGCGCCGAGCGCCACGAAGAGCGGCAGGACGTGCTCCTCTGTCGGGTGCGCCCGTTCGCCGGACGGCGCGCGACTCCGGTAGTCGACGAGGTCCTCGACCGCACCGGCTTGGACTCGTTCCGCCAGCCAGTCGTCGAAGGCCTGGGCCCAGTCCGGCACCCCGGCCTCTCCGTCCCGCCATTTCCGCAGATTGTGCACCGCCCCGCCGGAGCCCAGGATCAGCACGCCCTCGGCACGCAGCGGCGCCAGCGCCCGGCCCAGTGCCAGGTGGTCGGCGGAGCCGCCCCGGATCTGCACGCTGAGCTGGGTTACCGGAGTCTTGGCCTCGGGGTACATCAGCAGGAGCGGCACCCAGGCGCCATGGTCGAGTCCTCGTGTCTCGATCAGCGACGCCTCACGCCCGGCCCCGGCGAGCAGGGCGGCCGCGCGGCGCGCCAGGTCCGGCGCCCCCGGCGCGGGATAGCTGAGCTCGTAGAGCGCTTCCGGGAAGCCGTAGAAATCGTGGATCGTCTCGGGCGCCTCGGCCAGGCTGAGCGCCGGCCGGGCGTTCTCCCAATGCGCCGAGATGCAGAGCACGGCCTCGGGCCGACCGAGCTCGCGGCCCAGGTCCTCCAGGAAGCGCCGCGCCGGGATTTCCTCGAAGGGCAGGGTCGGCGCACCGTGGGAGACGAAGACACTGGGCAGCGTATCGAGCATCGTGGGTGCTTTCATCAGACGGGCGGCTGCAGGCTAGCCCCTGGAAGCGGCGGCGCGCAAGTCACCCGCGAACCGCGGAGTGTCGCCGTAGTACCTTCGAAAGGTACCGAACAAAGCGAGCCCGGTGGCATGGTCCGGGCCGAGCGCGCTGGCGGCGACGCACGGGCCGAATGAGCCGCGCCACCGTCTGAGCCGCGCCACCGCCTGAGCAGCGGCCGTCGGCCGACGGCCTTCGGGCTAGTGAGCCTTCGTGATCTGGCGTTGCAGCCGGCTTATGTCGCCGGACAGTTCGAACAGAAGCACGGTGAGCTTCTCGTGAATCTTGATCAGGGCGTCGACCTTGGCGGCGAGGCTCGAGGTTTCGTCGATCTCGACCGGCAGGTCGATTCCGCCGCCCGCCTCCTCGCCGGCCAGCAGCCAGACGACCGGCACGTCCAGCATCCCGGCGAGCATCGCCAGCTTGTTGGCGCGCGGCTCCGAGCGGTCCGCCTCCCAATGCGCGAGCGTCTTGGACGCGATGCCGACCCGCCGCGCCAACTGGGACGGTGAAAATCCCTTCGCCGATCTGGCGCGCTCGATTCGCTCGCCGAGCGTTGACTGTGTCATACCAGGACTCCGTTTATCGGTTCTCATCGACCGTCCGGATTGAACGGCCCGGATAGGCAAGCGCGCGCCCCGCTTGGCGACGCTCGGGCAGAGGCTTTGGGCCTGTCGTGGCGCCCCGCGCCGGACCGGCGCGGGGCCGGTCGATCCGGATCAGCGCGAGTAGAACTCGATGACCAGGTTGGGCTCCATCTGCACCGGGTAAGGCACATCGGCCAGCTTGGGCCCGCGTACGAAACGCGCCTTCATGTCCTTGAGCTGGACCTCGATGTAGGTCGGCAGGTCGCGCTCTGGCGATTCGATGGCGTCGAGCACCAGCGGCAGTTCGCGGCTCCTGGCCTTTACCTGGACCTCGTCACCGTCCTGGACCTGATAGGACGGGATGTTGACCCGCTTGCCGTTGACCGTGATGTGACCGTGGTTGACGAACTGGCGCGCGGCGAAGACCGTCGGCACGAATTTGGCGCGATAGACCACGGCGTCCAGGCGCCGCTCCAGGATCTCGATCAGCTTCTCGCCGGTGTCGCCGCGCCGCCGCACGGCTTCCTGGTAGTAGCGGCGGAACTGCTTTTCGCCGATGTTTCCGTAGTACCCCTTGAGCTTCTGCTTGGCGGCCAGCTGGGTGCCGAAGTCGGAGGGCTTGCGGCGGCGCTGGCCGTGCTGGCCAGGGCCGTACTCGCGCTTGTTGAAAGGGCTTTTCGGGCGGCCCCAGAGGTTCACCCCGAGGCGGCGGTTGATCTTGTACTTCGATTGGACGCGGTTGGACATGGCGCGCGCGGACTCCTTGGTTCCGGTTCTTGTCCCGGTAGTCCCGGCCCGCCAGGGAGATTCCCCGTGGCCGGGCGGGGTCGGAGGCTCGTCCTCCGCCCGCATTCCCGGGAATGGCTGCGCGCGGACTATACGAATCGCCCCGGAAATGTCAAACATCGTGGGTAGTGTCGAAACACGCGCCCCGGGAAAGATCATGGACGGGCTGCCGGACCACGCCAAGGGGCTGATGATCGTCGTGCTGGGGGCGCTGGTGCTGACCCCGGACACGCTCCTGATCCGCCTGATTGCGCTGGACCCCTGGACCGTGCTGGTGTGGCGTGGCTTGCTGCAGGCGCTGGGCCTGAGCGTCCTGGTCGTGTGCTTCTACGGCCGCGAGACGCCGGCTTGCGTCCGCGCGGTCGGCCCGCGCGGCTATGCCGCGGCCCTGTTGTTCGCGCTCGGCACCGTGCTGTTCATCGTGGCCCTCGCCCACACCTCGGTCGCCAACACGCTGATCATCGTAGCCTCCGCGCCATTCTTCGCCGCCTTGGCCAGCCGGGTCTTCCTGGGTGAACGGATCCCGCGTCGCACCTGGGCCGCGATCGTCGTGGCACTGGGCGGCATCTTCCTGCTCGCCTTCGAGAGCCTGGGCAGCGGCTCGCTTTGGGGCGACTTGGCCGCGCTCGGCGTCGCGATCACCATGGGCGGCAACTTCACCGTGCTGCGCCACGCCCGGGCCGTCAACATGATCCCAGCCATGGCGCTCGCCGGTCTGATCGTCGGCCTGGCCGCCCTTCTGGTCGCGGAGCCCGCCGTGCTGGACCGGACACAGCTCGTCTGGATGCTGGTCATGGGCCTCTTCGTCGTGCCGGTTTCCTTCGCGCTGCTCACGCTTGGGCCCCGCTACCTGCCGGCCCCCGAGGTCAGCCTGCTGCTGCTGCTCGAGACCGTGCTCGGCCCCTTCTGGGTCTGGCTCGCCCTCGGCGAGGCCCCGGGGCCCTGGGCGCTTATCGGCGGCGGCGTCGTGGTCGCGACATTGGCGGTCCACTCGGCCCTCGCCCTCGGCCGCAGGCGCGCGCCCGCCTGAGAGCGGCAACGGTCGCGCCTGGCGCAGCACCTGGATCGTGCGATAATGCGCGCGGTGAACAGAGCCAGAGCAGAGATCTACGGGAGCAACGCATGGAGAAGGTGATGGTGGTAACCGGCGGCAGCCGGGGGATCGGGGCCTCGATCGCGCGGTACGCGGGGCGCGCCGGCTACAAGGTCTGCGTCAACTATCGGGAGCAGGCCGGGCAGGCCGCGGAGGTCGTCGCCGCGATCGAGGGCGAGGGCGGCCGGGCGCAGGCCTTCCAGGCGGACGTCTCGGTCGAGGCCGACGTGGTGCGGCTTTTCGCCGAGGTGGACGAGGCCCTCGGGCCGGTCACCGCGCTCGCCAACAACGCCGGCATCATGCAGGTCGCCCTGGTCGAGGACATGCGGGCCGAGGACCTGAACCGCCTCTGGGCGACCAACATCACCTCGGCCTTCCTCTGCGCGCGCGAGGCGATCCGGCGGATGTCGACCAAGCACGGCGGCACCGGTGGGGCGATCGCTAACCTATCGTCGATCGCCGGCAAGAAGGGCGGGCGCGGTCAGCGGGTCCACTATGCGGCCAGCAAGGGCGCGCTCAACACCATGACCATCGGCTTGGCGACCGAGGTCGCCGGCGAGGGCATCCGGGTGAACGCCGTGCTGCCGGGCCTGATCGACACCGACATGCACGGCCCCTGGGGCGGCAAGAAGCGCATCGAGACCATCGGCCCGACCATCCCGCTGGGCCGCGCGGGCGTGCCCGACGACGTCGCCGCCGCCGTGGTCTGGCTGATGTCCGACGACGCCTCCTTCATCACCGGCGAGCTGCTCGAGGTCGGCGGCGGCTCTTGATGGGCAGGTCACAACGCATTGTGACCTGCCGGTAGTCCGTCAAACGCCGGGCGCGCCGATCCGGGCGCTTGGCTTCGCTCGCACTGGCTCGCGGGGCCTCAATGGCCCAGGAATGATTACAAGGGCGCCAGTGACTCGCGTTCGTGCGTGCGGCTACTTGCGGTCTTTCACGTCGGCGGCGAAGTCCTCGTAGCGCCTGAGGGCGGTGACCGCGACGTCGACGTGCTGGCCGTGCTGCTGCATGATCGGCAAGTCGAGCAGGATCTGGTCGAGCGCGTCGTGGGACTCGACCTCGACGATCGCGACCACGCGGCGTTCGCCGACGCACTTCCAGAGGTCGACGACCACGCCGGCCTGCTTGGCGCCCAGCGCCGCGTCGGCCTCCTCGGCCCAGATGGCGAACAGCTCCTTCTGACTCATGTCCGCCGGGTATTCGACGTTGAAATCCAAATGGAACAGCATTTCAGTCCCTCCCTCGATCGCGGAATTTGCAAAAGCGGCCTCTGAAACCTGGGCCAGTCTAGCTGCTCGCCGCGCGCCTGCGAAGCCGCTTGCGGGCGGCGCTTGCGCCGGGAGCCTGCGGACTATGCAATACTCTCGCCTGTCCGGTGCTTGCCGTTTTGTGCCTGAGCTGGACCAGGAGGGACGTACGACCGCATGCACAGGTTCCTGCCCGCCGGCGCGGCGGCCGCCACGGGGATTCTGGTCGGCGCGACCATCGTCGCCACGCGCTTCGTGCTCGACCAGACGGAGCCGGCCTCGCTGGCCCTGCTGCTCTCGGAGCCGGTCTCCGTCCTGTTCCTCATCGGCCTGGCCTGCGTCGCGCTCGGCCTCTGGCTCGCCCACCGCCAACCGCGATAAATCGACTCCGGCACCATTTTTCGGGGCTGACGTCGCAGCGTACTTACCTTCGCGGGCGCTATCGCCTATCCTGGCGAATCACCGGAAGGCGTCGGCCCGACGGAGACCGGGGCGCCAGGGACAAGGAAGCGGGAGGACGTCATGAAGACGCTTGCGACGATCGGCTCGTTCGCGGCCTTGGTTTTGCTTGCCGCACAGGCTTCCGCCGGCCCGGAGCGGTATTCGGAGAATCTGGTCATAGGGCCGTCACAGGGCAATCACAGGCTGGATTGCAGGATCATCCGGCCGTGGCCGCGCACCTCGGGCCCAGAGGACACTCGCTATCCGGTCATCGCCTGGGCGAACGGCTGGGACCAGGGCGATGTCGTCGGAGAGTTCACCACGCTGGGCTATAGGCCCGGCCTGATCGAATGGGCGCTCGACGGCCCCTACATCGTCATCGCCGCCAACCAGTGGTCGGCCCGGGCGCCCGACGTGCTGCAGTGCCTGCAGTGGCTGGTCGATCAGGACACCGAGCCGGGCAGCCTGTACGAAGGTGTGGTCGACACGGAGAGCATCGGCCTGGCCGGGCACAGCCAGGGCGGCGGCGCCGTCATCAAGGCCGGCGACGGCGAGCCGAACGGTTTCGAGATCGCCGCGGTCGTCGTCATGAACCCCTACGGTCCGGACTGGGTCGATGCCGGCAGCCAGGACGGGCCGATGATGCTGGTCGGCGGCACCGACGACACGACGACCCCGGTGTCGTCGTTCCTCGCGGTCTGGGAGGCGATCCAGGCGAACGGCGTCGGCGGTCTGCTGGCGGTGTTGATCGGCGGCACCCACAACGACGACGCCTGGGCGCCGGCCGACGACTTCGACAACCCGCAGGACTACGATTTCGGCCGCTACCAAAGGGTCACCGAGCTGTGGTGGCAGCTCCATCTGAACGGCAACGCGAGCGCGGGCCGCCAGCTCGAGCGGGAGCTGGACAACGACCCCTGGATCACGGACTACGCCTTCACCATCGACTTCCAGCTCTGAAGGGGTGCGGCGACCGAAAGCGGCTCCACTTTGCCAGCCGGCATCGGTGGAGGCGATTAGTCCCCCCTGCGCCCGCTCCTGAGCGCCGAGATGATGCCGTGGAGGGTGCGCAGGTCCTGGTCGGTGGGCTCGAGGCGTTGGATCATGTTGCGCAGATTGCGCACCATGCCGGGGCGCTTTTCCGGCGGGTGCAGGAAGCCGGTCTCGTCGAGCGCGGCCTCGAGGCGCTGGAAGAAGTTGACCAGCTCGGCCTTGCCGGCCGGCGGCTGGCCACCCGCCTCGAGGCGCCGGGGCGGCGTCGCGTCGGCCACCTGGAACCACTCGTAGCCGACCAGCAGCACGGCCATGGCGAGGTTGAGCGAGGCGAAGGCCGGGTTCAGTGGCACGGCAAGCAGGGTGTCGGCCAGCGCCAGGTCGTCGTTCACCAGCCCGGAGCGCTCGGGCCCGAACAGGAGGCCGGCGCGCAGCCCTTCGGCCAGGGCCGCGCGCAGCTCGGCCGCCGCGCGGCGGGGCGTGACCACGGGCTTGACCATGCCGCGGGGGCGCGCGGTGGCGGCGTAGACCCGGGCGAGGTCGGCCACGGCCGCGGCCGTGGTGTCGTAGAGGCGGGCATGCTCGAGCACCGTGTCGGCGCCCGCGGCGGCGGATACCGCCGCTTCGTTCGGCCAGCCGTCGCGCGGCCGCACGAGGCGCAGCTCGGAGAGCCCGCAGTTCAGCATGGCCCGCGCCACCATGCCGATGTTCTCGCCCAGCTGCGGGTCGACCAGTACCACCGCCGGCCCGCCGAGCCTGGTGGTCTTCGACCTGTCGGTGCCGGCCACGGCCCGCCCTAGCCCGCCGGAAAAAAGGTGTCAGACACCTTTTCCGCTGACAACGAATTGATATCAATGGCTTTATCCGGGGAAGATCGCACGAAGAAGGGGTCCGACGCCTTTTTCGTCATTGCCGGAGCAGGGTGCGGGCGCGGGCCAGCGCGTCGGGGATGGCCTCGCCGGCCTGCATCTCAGGATGGTACATCAGCGCGAAGACCGCCTGGCCGAGCGGCGTGAGCGCCGGCAGCGGCGCCGTCGGGTCGACCAGGCCCTCCAATTGGTCGCCGAGCGTGACCCCGCCGAGCGCCCAGACCACGGCCAGGATCAGCGCGGCCTCCTGGGCTTCGCGTGGCTCGTCGTCGGCGATCATGACCCGGCCGATCAGCGCCTCGAAGCGCGGGAAGCTGAACAGGAAGGGCCAGCGGCCGTCCTCGAAGCGCCCGAGCATCCAGTCGCCCACCCCGAAGGCGCCGGCCATCTGGGCCATGACGAGCCTCGGCCCGACCACGATCTCCAGGTTGCTGCCGGTGGCCATGCGCGCGGCCTCGGCCCCCGCCAGCGCGGAGAGCGGCCGGGTCAGAACGACGTCGATCGGTCGCCCCGTAGCCCGCCCGAACGCGCCGGCCACGGCCGCGAGCGCGGGTCGGAGCGCCGCGCTCCGGTCCGGGTCGGCGTAGAAAGCAATGCCGACTGGCCCCGGAACCCTCCAAGTCACCCTCTCCGGCAGGCCGAAGAAGCTCCGGTCCCGGCCATGGTCGACCAGCGCCTTGTAGGCCGCCAGCACGTCCTCGGAGGCCGGCGGGCCCTGTTGAGCATCAGCCGGCGCCGCCAAAGCCAGAATCGCGGCGATGGCCAGCAGCTTCGCGACTCGGTTCATGACACCTCCCGTGGGACCTCGGCCCCGTCCTGCAGCAGTTTCCAGGTTATGCCGTCGTACAGCGCGTTGAACGATGCATCGATGATATTGGTCGAGACGCCGACCGTGGTCCAGCGCCGTCCGTTGGCGTCCGCGCTCTCGATCATCACCCGGGTGACCGCGCGGGTACCGGCCTGGGGCGTCAGGATGCGCACCTTGTAGTCGACCAGGCGCATGTCCTCGAGCTGCGGGTAGACCGGCACCAGGGCCTTGCGCACCGCCATGTCGAGCGCGTTGACCGGGCCGTTGCCGTTGGCGACCTCGAACTTGGCGCGGCCGCCGACCTCGAGGCTGACCGTCGCCTCGGATTCGGTGACCAGCTCGCCGCGCGCGTTCCAGCGCCGGTCGTCCATGACCCGGAAGCGCTGCAGGTTGAAGTAGACCGGCACGCTGCCGAGCACGCGCCGCGCCAGCAGCTCGAAGCTGGCCTCGGCGCCGTCGTAGGCATAGCCCTCGAACTCGCGCGCCTTGACCCGCTCGACCAGGGCCGCGACCTTGGGGTCGCCGGGCGCCACGTCGATGCCGATCTCGCGGAAGCGGGCCAGGATGTTGGACCGGCCGGACTGGTCCGAGACCACGATGTGGCGCCGGTTGCCGACCAGGGCCGGGTCGACGTGCTCGTAGGTTCGCGGGTCCTTCTCGACCGCCGAGACGTGCGCGCCGCCCTTGTGGGCAAAAGCGCTGTCGCCGACGTAGGCGGCGCTCCTGTCCGGCGCCCGGTTGAGGCGCTCGTCCAGCATGTGCGAGACCCGGGTGAGGGTTTCGAGCTGGTCTTCGCCGACGCCGGTCTCGAAATCGGTCTTGAGCATCAGCGAGGGGATCAGCGAGACCAGATTGGCGTTGCCGCAGCGCTCGCCCAGGCCGTTCACGGTGCCCTGGATCTGGCGCGCGCCGGCCCGAACCGCGGCCAGCGAGCCGGCGACCGCATTCTCGGTATCGTTGTGGCAGTGGATTCCGAGATGGCTGCCGGGCACGATCTCGGCGACCTGGCCGACGATCCGCTCGATCTCGTGCGGCAGGGTACCGCCGTTGGTGTCGCAGAGCACGACCCAGCGCGCACCCGCGCCGTGCGCCGCCCTGAGGCAGTCGAGCGCGTGGTCCGGGTTGGCCTTGTAGCCGTCGAAGAAGTGCTCGGCGTCGAACAGGACCTCGGCCTTGCGCTTCGCCGCCTGGGCGACGCTTTCCGCGATCATGTCGACGTTCTCGGCGAGCGGCACGCCCAGCGCGACCTCGACCTGAAAATCCCAGGTCTTGCCGAACAGGCAGACGGCGTCGGCCTTGCCGTCCAGCACGGCCGCCAGGCCCGGATCGTTCGCGGCCGAGCGCCCGGAGCGCCGGGTCATGCCGAAGGCGACCAGGCGGGCGGTCCTGAGGTCCGGCGGCTCGGCGAAAAACGCGTCGTCGGTCGGGTTGGCGCCGGGCCAGCCGCCCTCGACGTAGTCGATGCCGAGACCGTCGAGCGCCCGGGCGATCGTGATCTTGTCGGCGACCGAGAAGTCGACGCCCTGGGTTTGGGCGCCGTCGCGCAGGGTCGAATCGAAAAGATAGACGCGCTTGTCGTCGCTCATTGCCCGGCCAGCTCCTCTCCGGCCAGAGTTTTCAGCACAGGGGCGGCGCGCCGTCAACGCCGCTGGCCTCGGGCGGCTAGAACCTGAGCGCCAGGGTGAGGCCGGTCGCGCCCTGTTGGCCGAACGGGAGGATCTCCACGCCGGCCTCCTCCAGGAAGGGGCTGTGGCGGGTCACCATGCGGCCGATGAAATGGCCGATCGCGGCGCCCATGAACACGTCCGAGGCCCAGTGCCGCTGGGCATTGACCCGGCCGAGCGCCGTCATCCCGGCGAGCGGATAGGCCAGCCAGGGTACCCAGGGATGGTCCTCGCCATAGGTCTCGGCGACCACCGTGGCCATGGCGAAGGCGTTGCCGGAGTGGCCCGAAGGGAAGGCGGTGTTGAACTCGCCGCCGCCCGGGCCGTTCCAGTCGAAGGCGTCGTCGGCGTCGTCCGGCCGCTCGCGCTGGCCCAGGTACTTGATGCCCGCGATCAGCGCGCCGGTCAGCGCGACGCTCTGGAAGCCGTTCAGGAACATGGCCTTCTCACGCTCCAGGCCGACCGCCTCGGAGAGCGCGTAGCCGGCCAGCGTGCCGAACAGCAGCTTGTCGGAATCGCCGAACTTCTCGACCACGTCCTCGATCGAGTCCGTCGTATTGCCGCGCACGTCGTCCTGCCAGAAGTCGTCGATCTCGTCGTCGAGCAGCATCAGGGCGCCGGTCACGGAAAGCACGATTCCAACGGTGATCCACTCGTCTCTGTCGTAGTGGAAGGGGCCGCTGAGGATGCGCCAGGAGTTTTCCGCGAAGCTCGTGTAGAAGCCGCCGTCGAGGAGGTAGATGCCGTCCTTGTAGCGCGGCCCCGGCTCGGCCTCGCTCTCCTCGTTCGGCTCGGCTTCGACCCGGTCCGGCGCGGGGGCGCCGAGCGGATCCTCGGCCGCAAGGCCGATGCTGTACGCCGCGAACAGCAAGACGCCCGAGGCCAGGCCTGCGCGGACGGCCCGCCGACAAAGCAGGAAACCGCGTCGCGGGGAAGCTTTGACCTCCGGCATTGACCCCCTCGGCCTCCTGGCGGGCAGCAGTGCCCGCGCCGCCGCGTCCGACGGACGCAGCACAACCCGCTTGCTTGTCGCAGGCTATGGTGAATTTTCGGTGAAGCGGGCCCGGCCAGGCTCAGTAGATGTGCAGGCCGCCGTTGACCGAGAGCACCTGACCGGTGACGTAGGCGGACAGGTCCGAGGCAAGGTAGAGGCAGGCGTCGGCAACGTCCTCCGAGGTGCCCAGGCGCCCGAGCGGCACGGTCTTGGAGATACGGTCCTTGTCGGCACGGGTCATGCGGCCCTTGGAGAAATCGTTGTCGATGACCCCTGGAGCGATGGCGTTGGAGCGGATACCGAGGGGCGCCAGCTCGCGCGCCAGCGCCTTGGCCAGGCCGAAGATGCCCGACTTGGCCGCGGCATAGTGCGAGCGCCCAAACAGCCCGCCGCCGACCTGCCCGGCGATCGAGGAGACGAAGACCATCGCGCCGCCGCCGCGCGCCTCGAGGTGCGGCACGACCGCCTGGGCCATCTGGAAGTTGCCCCGCAGGTTGACGTCGAGCACCAGGTCGTACTCCTCGGGGGCGATCTCCTTGATCGGCGTGCCGTAGACGACCCCGGCGTTGCCGATCAGGATGTCGATGGCGCCGAAGCGCCCGGCGACCGCCTCCACCGTCTCGAGGCAAGCCGCGCGTTCGCGCACGTCGCAGACATAGCCGGCGTGCTCCTCGCCGAGCTCGGCCGCGACTTTCTCAGGATTCTCCTCGGCCAGGTCGAGGATCGCCACCCGCGCGCCGTGTTCGGCGAAGAGACGCGCCGTCGCCCGGCCGATGCCGAGCTCCGAGGCGCCCCCGGTGATGACGGCGACCTTGTCGTTCAGGAGCATGACGATCTCCTTTCCCCAGGAAAAGGTGTCTGACACCTTTTCCTATCAATCACCCCGCTTCCAGATCGTACCTTGGGGCGTGTCCTCCAGGACGATACCCTTGGCATTCAGCTCGTCGCGGATGCGGTCCGCCTCGGCGAAGTCCTTGGCCTTGCGGGCGGCGGCGCGGGCCTCGATCAGGCGTTCGATCTCGCCGGCCTGGTCCCCGACCCCCGCGCCCTTGAACCAGGCCTCCGGGTCGGCCTCCAGCAGGCCGAGCAGCCGGGCGCCGGCCAGCAGCTCGCCCTTGAGGCGCGACTGTTCCACTGGATCCTGGGCGCGGTTGAGGGCACCGGTGCTCTCGTGCAGCTCGGCCAGCGCCGCCGGCGTGTTGAGATCGTCCTCGAGCGCCTCGACCAGGCCGGCCGACGGTTGCGCCCCGCCGGCCTCGACACCTTCTACCCTGCGCAACGCGCCGTAGAAGCCGTCGAGCTGGGCCTTGGATTCCTTGAGCTTCTCGCGGGTCACGTCGAGCGGCTGGCGGTAGTGGCCGGTGAGCAGGGTGAGCCGGATCGCCTCGCCGCGCACGCCCTCCTCGAGCAATTGCCGCACCGTAAAGAAGTTGCCCAGAGACTTGGACATCTTCTCGCCCTCGACCACGACATAGCCGTTGTGCACCCAATGGCGCGCGAAGCTGCCATCGGTACCACAGAGGCTCTGGGCGATCTCGTTCTCGTGGTGCGGGAAGATCAAGTCCTGGCCGCCGCCGTGCAGGTCGAAGGTCTCGCCCAGATGCTCGGCGCTCATAGCCGAGCACTCGATGTGCCAGCCGGGCCG
>Ga0224504_10000023_pt1 | contig 54657 bp, 41 predicted proteins | sample SF_Oct11_sed_USG_3_FD_170160 | JGI IMG/M metagenome (GOLD analysis project Ga0224504, IMG submission 170160) | Sediment microbial communities from San Francisco Bay, California, United States - SF_Oct11_sed_USGS_24 | ecosystem: Environmental > Aquatic > Marine > Sediment | place: USA...
GCTATGTCTGCAACTTCAGCTACTGATCAAGAAATTTTTGACAATCCAGGTTTTGGCGTTTTACCAACCTTAGGCTTAACAATTTTAGCTTTCATATTATTATCAGTAATAGTTGCTGCAACCACTAATAAGGTTGTTGTTGAAGGAGAGGAAACCACTGAAAGTATGTTAAAAACGATGATTTTTAACCCTTTCTTGCGTTTCTTGTTTATAATTTTTGTGCTTGTAGGAGGTGCTTGGATGTTATTTGGTTATTTAATGCAAGTTGATGTTAACGAAGGTTACCAACCTATTCAACCAATTGCTTTTTCTCATGCGGTACACGCTGGTGATAATAAAATTGATTGTCAATACTGTCACTCTGCTGCAAAAAACAGTAAAACTTCAGGAATACCATCTGCAAATGTTTGTATGAATTGTCATAAATCAATTTCAGAATACAACGGAGAATTATTTGATGGGCACTCAAAAGAAGCATTGGATGGTGAAATTCAAAAATTGTACGATGCTGTTGGATGGGATAAAGAAAACGTAGCGTACATTGAAGGTTTTGAACAAAAACCAATTGAGTGGATTCGTATTCACAATTTGGCAGATTTTGCTTATTACAATCACTCTCAGCACGTAACAGTTGCAGGGTTGGCTTGTCAGAAATGTCACGGTCCTGTTGAAGAAATGCACGAAGTATATCAATACTCACCACTAACTATGGATTGGTGTATTACTTGCCATAGAGAAACTGAAGTTGATATGACCGAAAATGGATATTATAAAAATATTCACGATCAATTGGCTAAAAAGTACGGTGTAGAAAAAGTGACTGAGGCTGAAATGGGAGGCTTAGAATGTGGTAAATGTCACTATTAGTATTAATTAAGAAGTAAATAACAGATATAAAATGGCATCAAACAAAAAATACTGGAAAAGTGTTGAAGAGCTTAGCGAAAATAGCTCTATTGTTGATACGTTAAAAAATAACGAGTTTGTTGAGGAAATTCCAACGGATGATTTTTTAGGAGATAAAGAAAAATTAGAAGATTCATCAACAACCCGTAGAGACTTTTTAAAGTATGTTGGATTTACAACAGCGGCTGCTTCATTAGCTGCTTGTGAAGGTCCAGTAATAAAATCAATTCCTTACGTTGTAAAGCCAGATGATATTATTCCTGGTGTTGCAGAATATTATGCAACTACCATGGCAGATGGTTTTGATTTTGCTAATGTTTTAGTAAAAGTTAGAGAAGGACGACCAATAAAGATTGAACCAAATAAAGAAGCAAACGGAAGTACAAATGCACGTGTGCAAGCTTCAGTACTTTCTTTATATGATAGTTTAAGGTTACAAGGGCCAAAAACAAATGGATCAGCTATTTCTTGGAACGATGCAAATGAGAAAATTGTTCAAAAGTTAAATGAAGTAAAAGCTTCAGGTTTACCTATTGCTTTGCTTACGGGTACTTGTGCAAGTCCGTCTTCTAAAAAAGTAGTAAATAAATTTAAGGAGTCTTTTGGTAACGTAAATCATGTTGTTTACGATGCTGTTTCAGAATCAGCTGCTTTAGATGCTTTTGAAGCTGCTTATGGAGAAAGAGCATTACCTGATTATAATTTAGAAAAAGCAGATGTTATTATTTCTATTGGAGCAGATTTCTTAGGAGATTGGCAAGGTGGAGGTTTTGAAGCTGGGTATGCAAAAGGACGTGTTCCAAATCAAGGAAAAATGTTATATCATATGCAGTTAGAATCTAATATGACATTGTCTGGAGCAAATGCTGATAAACGCGTAATGGTTAAGCCATCACATCAAATAAAGGCTTTATCTAGGTTGTATGCAGTGTTAAAAGGTGGAGCCGTAACTATGGAGTATTCTCCTATTACTGTTGCCGTATCTATTGCTGCTAAAAAGATTCAAGAAGCAGGAAGTAAAGCTGTTGTTGTAACAGGAATTCAAGATGAAAAAGCCCAATTATTAGCCTTAGCAATTAATAAATTAATTAATAGTGAGGTAATTGATGTTGTTGCTACCAAAAATGTTAGAAAAGGTAATAATGCAGGAGTTCAGCAGTTAATTACTGATATGAATTCAGGGAAAATAGGAGCTGTTATAATTAACAATTCAAATCCAGTTTATTCATTGCCTAATTCGAATGAATTTGTTGAAGGATTGAAAAAAGTAAAGTTATCTGTTGCATTTTCAATGCAAGATAATGAAACCGCAAATGCTGTTCAATATGCATTGGCAACGCCTCATTATTTAGAGTCTTGGGGTGATGTTGAAATTAAAAAGGGACATTATAGTTTAATGCAACCAACTATTAAGCCGTTGTTTGATACACGTCAGTTTCAGGATGCATTGTTAGCTTGGACTGGTAACGCTACTTCTTATTATGATTTTATTAAAGATGTTTGGGCTTCATATATTTTAAAAGGAGCATCATGGAATCAAGCACTGCACGATGGTATTTATACTTCAGAAGTATTAGAAGAAACAAGAGCAACTTCATTTGATTTTGAGGAAGCTATTAAAGCAATGGGTAGAACTGAATCAAGTGATTTAGAATTGGCTTTATATACCAAAACAGGTATGGGTGATGGTCAAATGGCTAACAACCCTTGGTTACAGGAATTCCCTGACCCAATAACAAGAACTTCTTGGGATAATTACTTAACAATGTCTATAGCGGATGCTGCTACCGTTGGAGTAATGAATGAGAATGTTGCAAATGGTGGTTTAAACGGAAGTTTAGTTGAGCTTACAGTAAATGGTGTTTCTGAAATTTTACCGGTATTAATTCAACCAGGTCAAGCGCAAGGCTCTTTAGGGTTAGCACTAGGTTACGGCCGTTCTAAAGGTTTAAAAGAAGAAATGCAAACAGGAAAGAATGCATATAAATTTTATAAAGATTTCAATCCAATACAAACAAATGTTTCTTTAAAAGTTGTTGAAGGTGTACACGAGTTTGCTTGTGTTCAATTGCACAACACTTTAATGGGGAGAGGTGATATTATTAAAGAAACAACTTTAGAAGTTTTTAATAATGTAGATGCTAAAGAATGGAATAAAGTTCCTATGGTTTCTTTAGACCATAATGAAGTTGAAGCAACTTCAGTTGATTTATGGGAATCGTTTGATAGATCTATAGGTCATCATTTCAATTTGTCAATAGATTTGAATGCTTGCACAGGTTGTGGTGCTTGTGTAATAGCTTGTCACGCTGAAAACAATGTGCCGGTTGTTGGAAAAGAAGAAATAAGAAAATCAAGAGATATGCACTGGTTGCGTATTGACCGTTACTATTCTCACGAAGAAGATTTTGCCGGAGACAATAAATTAAAAGAAAGCGGAACAGGTGTTGTTGGATATAAAGATACAATGGCAGCTTTAGAAGATCCTTCTGAAAACCCTTCGGTAGCGTTTCAACCTATAATGTGTCAGCATTGTAACCACGCACCTTGTGAAACTGTTTGTCCTGTAGCGGCAACATCTCACGGCCGTCAAGGTCAAAATCAAATGGCTTATAACCGTTGTGTTGGTACCCGTTACTGTGCAAATAACTGTCCGTATAAAGTTCGTAGATTCAACTGGTTTAAATATCCTGAGAACAATGAATTTGATTACTATATGAATGATGATTTAGGTAGAATGGTATTAAACCCAGATGTAACTGTTCGTTCTCGTGGGGTTATGGAAAAATGTTCTATGTGTATTCAAATGACTCAGGCTACCATCTTAAAAGCAAAAAAAGAAGGAAGACCTGTAAATACAGATGAATTTGAAACAGCTTGTTCTAATGCTTGTAGCACAAATGCAATGGTATTTGGAGATATCAATCATCAAGAAGATACGGTGACAGGTTTAACCAAAGATAAAAGAGCCTATCATTTACTGGAACATGTTGGAACAAAACCAAATGTGGTTTATCAAGTAAAAGTTAGAAATACACAAGAAGCATAAAAATAATATTAATAGATAATAATTAAAACGAATTATGTCGTCTCATTACGAAGCACCTATTAGAAGACCTTTGATTGTTGGAGAAAAGAGCTACCATGATATTACCGTGGAGGTAGCGGCGCCAGTAGAAGGTAAAGCAAATAAATTATGGTGGACAGCTTTCACAATTGCACTTTTAGCATTCCTTTGGGGATTGGGGTCAATTATATACACTATTGGAACAGGAATTGGAGTTTGGGGATTAAATAAAACAGTAGGTTGGGCCTGGGATATTACCAACTTTGTATGGTGGGTAGGTATTGGCCATGCCGGTACATTAATTTCAGCAGTATTATTGTTGTTTCGTCAAAAATGGAGAATGGGTATAAACCGTTCTGCAGAAGCAATGACGATTTTTTCGGTAGTACAGGCAGGTTTATTTCCTGTGATTCACATGGGGCGTGTTTGGGATGCCCACTTTGTATTGCCTATTCCAAATCAATTTGGAACCCTTTGGACAAATTTTAACTCACCATTATTATGGGATGTTTTTGCAATTTCAACCTATTTATCAGTGTCACTAGTTTTTTGGTGGACCGGTTTATTACCCGATTTTGCAATGTTACGTGATAGAGCTGTAAAACCTTTTCAAAAGAAAATATATAGTTTATTGAGTTTTGGTTGGACTGGTAGAGCGAAAGACTGGCAACGATTTGAAGAAGTTTCATTGGTATTGGCAGGTTTGGCCACACCATTGGTACTTTCGGTACATACAATTGTATCTTTTGACTTTGCTACATCGGTGATTCCAGGATGGCATACAACTATTTTTCCTCCCTACTTTGTTGCGGGGGCGGTATTCTCAGGATTTGCAATGGTAAACACCTTGTTAATTATTATGAGGAAAGTTTCAAATTTAGAAGCGTATATTACAAAACAGCATATCGAATTAATGAACATTGTAATTATGATCACAGGATCAATTGTTGGTTGTGCTTATATTACAGAGTTATTTATAGCTTGGTATTCAGGTGTTGAATATGAACAGTATGCGTTTTTAAACCGGGCAACAGGACCTTACTGGTGGGCCTATTTGTTAATGATGAGTTGTAATGTGTTCTCCCCACAATTTATGTGGTCTAAAAAATTAAGGCAAAGCATTACCTTCTCTTTTATTATTTCAATTGTTGTAAATATAGGAATGTGGTTTGAAAGATTTGTAATTATTGTAACTTCATTGCATAGAGATTATTTGCCATCATCTTGGACAATGTTTTCTCCAACGTTTGTTGATATAGGAATTTATGTTGGAACTATAGGTTTTTTCTTTGTGCTCTTTTTATTGTATGCCAGAACATTCCCAGTAATTGCGCAAGCAGAAGTTAAATCTATTTTGAAGTCATCAGGTGAACACTATAAAAAATTAAGAGACAGAAATCATGAGTAATAAAGTAATACAAGCAATGTATAACGATGATGATATTCTTATGGACGCTGTAAAAGAAGTTCGTACAGCAAATCATCATATAGCTGAAGTTTATACACCATTCCCAGTTCATGGTTTAGACAAAGCAATGGGGTTAAAAGGAACAAGAATAGCCATTACTGCTTTTATGTATGGGTGTGTTGGTTTGTCATTTTCAATTTGGATGATGAATTATATGATGATAGAACAATGGCCTCAGGATATTGGAGGTAAACCAAATATGAGTTTCTTTTTAAACATGCCAGCATTTGTACCAATTATGTTTGAGATGAGTGTGTTTTTTGCAGCGCATTTAATGGTAATTACATTTTATATGCGTAGTAGATTATGGCCATTTAAAGAAGCAGAAAATCCAGATCCTAGAACTACAGATGACATGTTTGTGATGGAAGTGTCGGTAAAGGATAATGAGTCTGAACTTGTTTCATTCTTAGAAAAAACAGGAACTGTAGAAATTAAAGTAACTGAAAAGCATTAATTAAAATGAAAAACATTTTAAAAATAACAATCGTATTGGCTTTTTCAACTGTAGTATCGTCTTGTTGGACCGATAAAACTAAGCCTAATTACCAGTATATGCCTGATATGTATCATTCTGTAGGTTATGAGACATATTCTCAGAACCCAAATTTTGCAAATGGTATGACAACCCAATTACCGGTTGAAGGAACCATTGCTCGTGGTCAAGTACCTTATGATTATCCAAATACAGAAGACGGATATTTAGCTGCTAAATTAGATTCAAAAAATCCATTAGAGGTGAATGAAACCAATTTAGAAAATGGAAAAAAAATGTACACTATTTATTGTACAACTTGCCATGGTAAAACGGGTGCTGGAGATGGTATTTTAGTTCAACGTGATAAGTTCTTAGGCGTTCCTAATTATAAAGATAGAGATATTTCTGAAGGAAGTATATACCAAGTAATTATGTATGGAAGAAATATGATGGGCTCACATGCTTCTCAACTTACTGCACAAGAACGTTGGCAAGTAACCATGTATGTAGAACAACTAAGAACAGAATTGTTAAAATAAGACTTTTACTAAGATAGAATTTTAAATATGTATACCTTTTCAAGTAAATTAAAAACATTTTCAATTGCGCTAATGATAATTGGAGCATTAGGGGTTGCTTACGGATTTTTCTCTGCTCCTAGTACCGTAGAACAAGTAAAAGTAATAATGCAAGATAGTCATAATTCACATGGAGATGAGGCCGCAAATCACGAAACGGCTACAGTTGATGAACATGGAACTACTGAAAAAAATGATGATGCACATGCTGATGATGCGCACGCAGAACACGTTTTACACTTATTGCAAAACAAACCTTGGTCTGCTTTATATGTAGCAATATTTTTCTTCTTTATGTTATCGTTGGCAACATTAGCGTTTTATGCAATTCAACACGCCTCACAGGCGGGTTGGCCTGTGGTGTTATTTAGAGTTATGGAAGCAATTACCGCGTACTTACCTATAGGTGGAATATTATTATTTGTATTCTTTGTACTTTCATCAATGCATATGAATCATTTATTTGTATGGATGGATCCTGAGGTTGTTGCTCATGATGAATTAATTCAAAATAAAGCAGGATATTTAAATGCACCTTTCTTTTTAATTAGAGCGGCCATTTATATTATAGGGTGGGTTTTATACCGTAATTATGCTAGGAAATTAACATTGGCACAAGACAAATCAACAGATTTAAAAAACTATTACAAATTATTTAAAAGTTCTGCTGCATTTTTAGTATTCTTTTTAGTTACAGAATCTATGATGTCTTGGGATTGGATTATGAGTTTAGATCCGCATTGGTTCAGTACCTTATTTGGATGGTATGTTTTTGCAAGTATGATGGTTTCTGCGATTACAACTATAGCTTTGGTTACAATTTATTTAAAAGGAAAAGGATATTTGGAATTTGTAAATAGTAGTCACCTACACGATTTAGCCAAGTTTATGTTTGGTTTCAGTATTTTTTGGACCTACTTATGGTTCTCTCAATTTATGTTAATTTGGTATGCAGATATTCCTGAAGAAGTAACTTATTTTGTTACTAGATTTAACGATTATAAATTGCCTTTCCTTGGTATGGTTGGATTAAACTTTGTTTTTCCTTTATTGGTTTTAATGAATAGTGATTACAAACGAGTACCTTGGTTTATTGTAACAACTGGTATTGTTATTTTAATTGGACATTATATAGATATTTTTGTAATGATTATGCCTGCCACTGTTGGTGATCAATGGTTTGTTGGTATTTCAGAGATTTGTTCGATATTGTTAATCTTAGGATTGTTTATTTATGTGGTATTTAATGCATTAACAAAAGCTCCTTTATTGGCAAAAGGAAGCCCATTCATAAAAGAAAGTGAACAATTTCACTATTAAAACATAAAAAATAGAGCTATTAAAGAATCCTGAATTCAATTTATTCAGGATTTTTTTTATATTTGGAAACTACTAAAAACAACTAACTAAAAAAAATGACAGCAATACTTTACATTTTACTGGCAATAGTCATTGGCGTGGCTATATGGCAGGTAGCGAGTATATTAAACCTAAGAGAGGAGATAGCAACAGAAAAAGATAACAATACGCAAGGAATTATATTTGCAATTTTTGGAGTCTTTTTTTATGGGCTAATGATATTTTCATTTTGGAAATATTCAGTAATTCTTTTGCCTGATTCAGCCTCTGTTGAGGGCGAAAGTTATGATACCTTATACTTGGTAACGATGTTACTAATTTTATTTGTACAAGCAATTACCCAGTTTTTATTATTCTATTTTGCGTTTAAATATAGAGGAATAAAGGGAAGAAAAGCATTGTTTTATGCCGATAGTCACAAATTAGAAATGATATGGACAATTGTTCCTGCAGTTGTATTGTCTGGAATCGTATTGTATGGACTTTCAGTTTGGAACAATGTAATGGATGCTTCAGATGCAGAGAACCCATTAATTGTTGAAGTATATGCAAAACAGTTTCAATGGGAAGCTCGTTATGCCGGTGAAGACAATGAATTAGGTTTAGCCAATGTGCGTAATATTAAGGGTATAAATACGATGGGTGTTGATATGACAGATAAAAACGCCTTGGATGACGTGCCTGTTAGAGAACTTCATTTACCAAAAGGCCGAAAAGTAATTTTTAAATTCCGATCACAAGATGTATTGCATTCTGCCTATATGCCGCATTTTAGAGCGCAAATGAACTGTGTTCCAGGAATGGTAACACAATTTGCCTTTACACCAAGCATGACTACTGAAGAGATGAGGTTGAATGATAAAACCATTGATAAAGTTGCAGGAATTAATAAAATAAGAGCCGAAAAAGGAGAAGATCCTTATCTATTTGATTACATATTATTGTGTAATAAAATATGCGGCTCATCACATTACAATATGCAAATGAAAATTGTTGTTGAAGAAGAAGCGCAATTTAATACTTGGTTGAAAAGTCAAAAAACAATGGCTCAGATTGTGCAATAAAAACTAACTACTATACTACTTACAAACTAAAATTATGTCAGATCATCATCATAAAGAAACATTTATAACTAAATACGTATTTAGCCAAGACCATAAAATGATTTCTAAACAATACTTAGTAACAGGTATTTTTATGGGAGTAATAGGGGTATTAATGTCTATGTTATTCCGTTTACAAATTGCTTGGCCAGACCATTCATTTAGTATTATTGAAGCATTTTTAGGACGCCATCAAGATGGTGGAGTAATGTCACCAGATATTTACCTTGCATTGGTAACCATACATGGTACCATAATGGTATTCTTTGTTTTAACAGCAGGTTTAAGCGGTACGTTTAGTAACCTCTTAATTCCATTGCAAATTGGAGCACGTGATATGGCCTCTGGATTTTTAAATATGGTGTCCTACTGGTTGTTCTTTTTATCAAGTGTAATCATGGTACTTTCACTATTTGTAGAGGCAGGACCTGCATCAGCTGGTTGGACCATTTATCCGCCCTTAAGTGCCTTGCCACAGGCAATTCCTGGGTCGGGTATGGGAATGACGCTTTGGTTGGTTTCAATGGCTATTTTTATTGCTTCATCATTATTAGGTGCATTAAATTATATCGTTACCGTTTTAAATTTAAGAACTGTTGGAATGAAAATGACAAGGTTGCCTTTAACAATTTGGGCTTTCTTTGTAACGGCAATTATTGGAGTGGTTTCATTTCCGGTATTGTTATCTGCCGCTTTATTATTGATTTTTGATAGAAGTTTTGGAACATCCTTTTTCCTTTCAGATATATTTATTCAAGGGGAAGTATTGCATTACCAAGGTGGGTCTCCAGTATTATTTGAACACTTGTTTTGGTTCTTAGGACACCCTGAAGTTTACATTGTATTGTTGCCTGCATTGGGTATTACTTCTGAAATTATTGCAACAAATTCAAGAAAACCTATTTTTGGGTATAGAGCCATGATTGGTTCAATTATAGCAATTGCGTTTTTATCTACAATTGTTTGGGGACACCATATGTTTGTTTCAGGAATGAATCCTTTTTTAGGATCTGTGTTTACTTTTACAACGTTATTAATTGCAATTCCTTCAGCAGTAAAGGCCTTTAATTATATTACGACACTATGGAAAGGGAATTTACAAATGAATCCGGCTATGTTGTTTTCAATAGGATTGGTTTCTACATTTATTTCTGGAGGTTTAACAGGTTTGGTGTTAGGAGATAGTGCGTTGGATATCAATGTTCACGATACATATTTTGTGGTGGCTCACTTTCATTTGGTAATGGGTGTTTCTGCAATTTATGGAATGTTTGCAGGTGTTTATCATTGGTTTCCTAAAATGTATGGTAGAATGATGAACAAGACCTTGGGGTACTGGCATTTCTGGTTAACAGCTATAGCGGCTTATGGGGTGTTCTTTCCAATGCATTTTATTGGTTTAGCAGGTTTACCACGTAGATATTATTCAAATACAGCATTTCCATTATTTGATGATGTAGCTGATGTGAATATTGTAATTACGCTATTTGCTATTTTGGGTGGAGCTGCACAAATAATTTTTTTGGCAAATTTCTTTATTAGTATTTACAAAGGGAAAAAAGCCACTCAAAACCCTTGGAAATCTAATACATTAGAATGGACAACACCAGTTGAACATATTCACGGAAACTGGCCAGGAGAAATTCCAGCTGTACATCGCTGGGCTTATGATTACAGCAAACCAGGATACGATGAAGATTTTGTTTGTCAAACTACACCCTTAAAGCCAGATGAAGAACCGACCTAATTTTATTTGAAAATTATATTCTGAAAACCTTTCTGATTATTTAGAAAGGTTTTTTATTTCTACTATCTTTGTTTTTATGAACGAAAACTTGAACCCTGGTAAAGAACATTTTTCATCTGATGAAATGGATGTTGAAAAAAAATTGAGACCGCTTAGTTTTGATGATTTTACCGGACAAGAGCAAGCGTTGGAAAATTTAAAAGTATTTGTCGAGGCTGCCAATATACGTGGCGAAGCTTTAGATCACACCCTTTTTCATGGTCCTCCAGGTTTAGGTAAAACTACTTTAGCGCACATACTTTCTAATGAGTTAGAAGTTGGATTAAAAATAACGTCGGGCCCGGTACTTGATAAACCAGGTGATTTGGCGGGGCTATTAACTAATTTGAGTGAACGTGATGTTCTTTTTATTGATGAAATTCATAGATTGAGTCCAATAGTAGAAGAATATTTGTATTCAGCTATGGAAGATTATCGTATTGATATTATGATAGAATCTGGTCCAAATGCAAGGACAGTTCAAATAGATTTGGAACCTTTTACATTAATAGGTGCTACTACACGTTCGGGCTTATTAACAGCTCCAATGCGAGCACGTTTTGGAATTAGCAGCCGTTTACAATATTACAATTCAGAGTTGTTAACTACTATTGTTCAACGAAGTGCTTCCATTTTAAAAGTACCAACATCAATGGAAGCAGCTATTGAAATTGCTGGTAGAAGCCGGGGAACACCACGTATAGCCAATGCATTGCTTCGCAGAGTGCGTGATTTTGCGCAAATTAAAGGTAATGGAACCATAACCATTGAAATAGCAAAGTATGCGTTAAATGCATTAAATGTAGATGCTCATGGGTTGGATGAAATGGATAATAAAATTTTAACAACCATTATCGATAAATTTAATGGTGGCCCTGTTGGAATAAGTACACTTTCAACTGCGGTTGGTGAAAATTCGGAAACTATTGAAGAAGTTTATGAACCTTTTTTAATTCAGGAAGGATTTATTATGCGAACGCCAAGAGGTCGAGAAGTTACGCAATCGGCTTATAAACATTTGGGAAGAATTAAAGGAGAAAGTCAGGGAGAATTATTTTAACGGTAAAAATGTGATATAAGTCACATTTCTAAAAATAGTTCACTGTACTTTTGTAATAGCAAAGCAATAAACTTATAAAATGAGTTTAAAAAAAATATTCCCTTTTTTAATTTGGCTTCCATTAACAAAAAAAACGTGGAAAGATGATTTAATTGCGGGTATTACAGGAACTATCATTGTAATTCCACAGGCGGTAGCATTTGCCATGATTGCTGGCTTACCACCTATTTATGGTTTTTACACAGCCATGATTACACCCATAATTGCTGCACTATTTGGATCGTCGTATCATTTAATTTCTGGACCAACTACTACTGGTTCAATAGTTGTTTTTGCTATTATTAGTAAATTTGTGAATCCAGAATCTGATTTAGAAGCCTTTATTTCAATGGCCATTCTTTTGTCTTTTATGGCTGGCGTTATTAAGTTGGTAATGGGCTTGGCTAAAATGGGCAAATTAGTGAATTTTGTTTCAAATTCGGTCGTTATAGGTTTTGCTGCAGGGGCCGGTATTTTAATTGCTTTTAAACAATTAAAGTATGTGTTTGGGATAGAAGTACCTAAAGGAAGTTCTTTTTACGAAATTATCCTGTACATTGCCTCACATATTGAAGAAACAAACATATATGTTTTAGGGGTAGCAATAGGAACACTTGTATTGGCTTTTTTAATAAAAAAAATAAAATATATTTCTAGATTATATATGCTAATAGCCATGGTGTTTGGAAGTGTTTTAGCAATATTATTAGGCGGTGAATTGCATGGAATAGAAACGGTGGGAAAGGTACCTTCAAACATGCCACCATTTAAGGTTCCAGATTTTAATTTTGAAAATATGAGACTGCTTACTTCAGGGGCAATTACTTTGGCTTTATTGGGATTGGTTGAGGCAGTATCTATAGCACGTGCAGTAGCGCTACATACGCATCAAAAATTAGATAATAATCAAGAGTTTATAGGGCAAGGCCTATCAAATATAATTTCAAGTTTTTTCTCATCGTATGTAAGTTCAGGATCCTTTACACGTTCTGGTGTTAATTATCAAACTGGTGCAAAAACACCCCTGTCGGCCATAATTGCGGCCTTAGGTTTAATGATAGTTGTGTTGTTTTTTGCAAAATATGCTTCTTATTTGCCAAAACCAGCTATGGGGGGTATTATTTTATTGGTTGGTTATAATTTAATTGATTTTGATCACATTAGGCAAATTATAAAGAGTAGTAAACGAGAAATGATTGTTTTAAGTGTAACCTTGTTGGGTACCTTGTTCTTAGATTTAGAAATTGCCTTGTTTTTGGGGATTTTAATTTCGTTATTCTTTTATTTAGAAAAAACTTCTAATCCAAATATTGCGGTTGTTGGAAAAAATGAAGATGATAAGTTTATCAATATTATTAGAGATAAAACAACTAAAGAATGTCCACAACTTAAAATAATTAGAATTGATGGTTCTGTGTATTTTGGAGCCGTGGAGGTTATTTCTAATTATTTTACTGATTTATATGTAAAAGGAGAAGAAAAGCATTTACTGATTTTAGCAAAAGGAATTAATTTTGTTGATTTGGCAGGTGCGGAATGGTTATCAAATGAAGCATTGAAATGGAAAGAACGCGGAGGAGGAATTTATTTTGTTGGTTTAAAACTGATTAGTCAAGATATTTTAATTGGTGGTGGATTTGTAAAAACCATTGGAAAAGAACACTTTTTCACTGATAAAAATACGGCAATTCTTAGTATATATTCAAAATTGGACGCAGGAATATGTAACACATGTGAAGTTAAATTATTTAAAGAGTGTCAATAATATAACCGAATGAATTTTAAAAATATATTACCTGTCTTAGGCTGGCTACGAAATTATAAAAAAGCTTGGTTAAAGGAAGATGTAAGTGCGGGTTTAACAGTGGGTATTATGTTAATTCCTCAGGGAATAGCGTATGCTATGATTGCTGGATTGCCGCCAATTTATGGATTGTATACAGCCATGATTCCTCAAATTGTATATGCCGTTTTTGGGACTTCTCGTCAATTATCAGTTGGTCCGGTGGCAATGGATTCATTAATTGTCGCTTCTGGTGTGGGAGCCATTGCCGTAGTAGGGTCTGAATATTTTATTTTTCTAGCAATTTTGTTAGCGCTTATTATGGGGGCAATTCAGGTGTTGTTTGGGGTTTTTAGAATGGGATTTTTAGTAAACTTTTTGTCAAAACCTGTTATTAGTGGGTTTACTTCAGCAGCAGCTTTAATAATAGGATTAAATCAGTTGAAATATTTATTTGGCGTTAATATGCCCAGAAGTAATCAGCTTCAAATAATTTTATATGAAGCTTTCAAACAAATAAAAAACATTAATTGGCCATCATTTATAATTGGTATTATAGGTATTGTTTTAATCGTTTTCTTGAAAAGAAAATATAAAAAAATACCCGGATCTTTGGTGGCTGTGGTATTTGGTATTTTAGCTGTTAGAATATTTCATTTGGAACAATACGGTGTTAGTATTTTAGGGAAAATTCCAAAAGGGCTGCCTTCATTTAGAATTCCTCAATTTACCTGGGAAGTTATAGATCAACTTGTTCCATTAGCGCTTACGTTAGCCCTAATTGGTTTTCTGGAAGCTATTTCTGTTGCAAAATCTATTGAATCTAAACACAATAATTATAAAGTAGATGCTAATAAAGAATTAATTGCATTGGGTTTAGGAAATATGGTGGGTGCACTTTTTCAAAGTTACCCTTCAACCGGTGGCTTTTCTAGAACAGCAGTTAATAATAGTACAGGTGCAAAAACACCATTGTCCTCTATATTTTCGGCATTGGTAGTTGCAATTACTTTAATGTTTTTAACATCGTTGTTTTATTATTTACCTAAAGCCATTATTGCTTCTATAATTATAGTTGCTGTATTTGGATTATTAGATTTTAAAGTTCCAAATCAATTATGGAAATATACCAAGCGCGATTTAATAATTTTAAATGCAACTTTAATAATTACTGCTACTGTAGGAATAAAAGAAGGGATTATGGCTGGAGTAATTCTTTCATTGGTGATGTTAATTTATAAATCTTCAAAACCTCATGTGGCAATTTTAGGTAGAGTACCTGGCACAAAAATGTATAGAAATGTAGCGCGATTTAATGATTTGGAAGTGCTGCAACATGTGTTGGTTATTAGATTTGATGCTCAGCTACATTTTGCCAATAGCACTTATTTTAAAGATACGTTAATTTCCGAAGCAACCAACAAAGGTCCCAATTTGAAATTAGTGATAATTAATGGAAAAAGCTTAAATAGTTTAGATAGCAGTGGAATTTATGTTTTGAAAGAAGTTATTGATTATTTTAAAGAAAAAAATGTAAAACTCTATTTTTGTGGTTTAAACGGTCCGGTTAGAGATACTTTATATAAATCGGAGATTATTTCTGAAATTGGGCAGGGACAGTGCTTTTTAAAAACTCAGGACGCTGTTGATGCTTATGAAGAGAATAAAAATAGCGAAGAATTTGATGTTGATAAATTAAAATATGTAAGACAAACAAATAGTTAAAAACACAAACACAAACACCATAAATCATATATTGTGTGATTTAGGTTACAAACATAAAAAATCTATCTCGTAATTTTGAATATATTAAAAAAAGTGGGTAACAATATTAAATTCTGTTTGTTAGGAGATGAGTAGCGTGGAATTATAATAATGAGCGAAATTATACCTTGCGAATTTTGCCTGACAAATAAAAACGATAAAAAATAAACTGATGAAAGTAGAACAATTATTTACAGGGTGTTTGGCAGAAATGGCATATTATATTCATTCAAATGGAGAAGCTGCAATTATTGATCCTTTGAGAGAAACGGAGCCGTATATTGAAATGGCAAAAGTAGATGGGGCTAAAATTAAATATGTTTTCCTAACCCATTTTCATGCAGATTTTGTTTCAGGACAAGTTGATTTGGCAAAAAAAACAGGGGCTACTATTGTTTTTGGACCTAATGCAAATCCAGCATATGATATTCATCAAGGTAAGGATGGTGAAGAATTTAAAATAGGAGATTTAACACTTCAATTATTGCATACGCCAGGACATACAATGGAATCTTCATCTTATTTATTAATTGATGAAAAAGGAAATAAACCGTATGTTTTTACAGGAGATTGTTTGTTTATAGGAGATGTTGGCCGTCCTGATTTAGCAGTGAAATCAGATTTAACACAAGCAGATTTGGCGGGTCATTTATTTGATTCACTTCGAAATAAAATAATGGTATTACCAGATGATATTATTGTGTATCCCAATCATGGTGCAGGTTCGGCTTGTGGAAAAAATATGAGTTCAGAAACTTTTGATACTTTAGGGAACCAAAAGAAAACTAATTATGCTTTAAGAGCTGATATGACCAAGGAAGAATTTATTGTTGAGGTTACAACAGGTTTAAAACCACCACCACAATATTTTGGAAACAATGTTCGAATGAATAAAGAAATCAATACTAGTATTGATGAGGTATTACACAAAGGTACAACCCCAATTGATGCAGATACTTTTAAGGAAATGAGCCAGCAAGACGATGTTTTGGTTATAGACACACGAACTAAAGAAAGGTATACCAACGAAGGTACAGTACCAGGAGCATGGTATATTGGTTTGGGAGGGAGTTTTGCCCCTTGGGTAGGTGCGTTGGTTGCAGATATTAACCAAAAAATAATTTTTATTGCTGAAGAAGGAAGGGAGCACGAAGTAGTAACGCGTCTTTCTCGCGTGGGATATGACAATACACGAGGGTATTTGCGAGGGGGTATACACTCTTGGAAAGCTGCTGGACATCATGTTGATCAAATTGGCTCCATGTCTGCAACGCAATTTGCTGATAGATTAAAAGAAGGAACCCTGCAAGTACCAATGGATGTTAGAAAAGAATCGGAATATTTATCCGAACATGTGGTTGGTGTAGAAAATTTTCCGTTGGATTTTGTTCATTCAAATTTTGCTGAGATAAACGCCAATAAAGAATACTTTTTACATTGTGCAAGTGGCTACCGTTCACTTATAGCCGCATCTATTTTTCAGGCCAATGGTGTAAAAAAAGTAACAGATGTTAGAGGAGGATTTAAAGATATTAAAGATACAGGAGTACAGCTTACCGATTATGTTTGCCCAACAACTTTATTATAGTCCTTCTAATTTTAATAGTAACTTTGGTACAACTAAATTTACATCAAAATTAAAATAAGAAACATGAAAACGTTGTTAAAATATACGTGCTTACTATTTTTAACTATAACAGTTATTAGCTGTAATAATAAAAAACTTTCAAAAACAGTTACTAAATTTGGTGAAATCAATGTTATTTCACCAGCCAGTTTTAAAGAGAAGTCAAAAGATCAAACAATCATAGATATTAGAACTCCGCGAGAATTTACAGTGGGGCATATAGAAGGGGCTAAAAACATCAATTTTTTCGATAAATCTTTTTTAGAACAAATTTCTAAGTTTGATAAAAATAAACCCATATTTTTATATTGCAGGTCAGGAAACAGAACTGCATCAGCAAGTAAAAAAATAGCGAATCAAGGATTTAAAGAAGTGTACGATTTACAAGGAGGTGTAATGAATTGGTTGAAAAATAATCAGCAAATAATTGAATAACATGTTTAAGAAGTTAATGGTATTACTGGTTTTATTAAGTATTTTATCTTGTGAAAATGAATTTTCTGAGAAAGATAAGCAGGAATATACACAAAAAGGAAAAGTAATAGCAGAAGCAACATTTAAAACGTTAAGTAGTCAATTGATGGTTCAAATGAAAGCAGGAGGACCGGCACAGGCCATTCCGTTTTGTAATCAGCAAGCAGCGCCTTTAACTTCTGAAATTTCAAATAAATATAAGGTAGTTATAAAAAGAACATCGGATCAATTACGAAGTTTTAACAATAAACCTACGAAGAGAGAAATTGACATTATTAAAAACTACAAACAATTACTTGCTGAAAGCAAAGAATTAAAACCAGTTGTTGAAATAGATTCAATGAATAAAAAACATTTTTATGCGCCTATAATTATGAAAGCCAATTGTTTGGCTTGTCATGGGAAATTAAATGAAACAATGTCTTTTAAAACCGATTCAATAGTAAAATCGTTGTATAAATTAGACAAAGCAATTGGCTATAATGAAGGTGATTTAAGAGGTGTTTGGAGTATTGCCTTTAACAACTAGTTATTGTAATTTTAGGAGTATATTTACGACCAAATAAGAAAAAAAATGACAACATTAGAAATATTAAATTTAAAATGTGGTGGTTGCGCCAATTCAGTAAAAAAAGGAATTTTGACAATTGATGGAATTGATGAGGTTTCGGTTGATGTAGAGGGAGCAAAAGTGAGTCTAAACACTTCTGATGACTTAATTATTTTAGAAGTTAAAAAGAAACTATCTAGTATGGGGTATCCTGAAGTAGGGGATGCAAATACGGTTTTACACAAAGCAAAATCTTTTGTTAGTTGCGCCACCGGTAAAATGACTTCAGAATCTTAAATTAAATGCTCTAAATTGGTTAATAATATGATGAAAAATGTTGGCAGTACAGATCGAATTATTAGAATAGTATTGGGTATTGGTATTGGATATTTTGCTAATTCAACAAGTTTTGAAACAGCGTGGATTCAAGCATTGCTTTTTATAGTGGCGGCAGTGATGTTATTTACCTCTATTTTAGGTTTTTGTCCGCTGTATTCAATTTTTCAAACAAACACCTGCGAGACTAAATAAAGGCCTTTTTATAAGTTTAAAAATAGGTAAGTGTAGTTAAATTACACTTACCTATTTTTTTAGGTCAAATTTAAAAACGTACCGTAGCACCTAATAAAAAATTAATACCTGCTTGTGGGTAATAAGCAGCACCATCATAAGTGGTAATTTCATCAGGGGAAGACCAATTATCATCGTAGGTGTAATAATAACCATTTGAAATATAATCAACATCAAAAATGTTATTCACAAGTAAATCAAATCGAATTGATTTTGCAATTTTATTTGGTGCTATTTCAAATGAGGCGTTAAAATCATTTATAAAATAACTATCTAGTATTGAGTTTGGATTGTCAATATTTCCCATATATTGCTCGCCTATAAATTTTGACAATAGTGCCAGTTTTATTTTAGGAATTGGTTGATAAGTAAAATTATTCCCTGCAATAAAATTAGGAGAATAGGCAATATCAGTATTTCCTAAATCAACTATTTCTCCATTCCAAGAAGTTGAAAAATCAACATTTTTATTACTGCTTAATGCAATATTAGGTTGAATATTTAACTTGTTTGAAATTTTAATATAGGCATCAACTTCCAATCCTAAACGATAACTTTTTCCACTGGTAGCTCTAACTGGTGCGCCTACGTCATCAATTGCGCCGGTTAATACCAGTTGATCTTTATATAGCATATAGTAAATGTTGGTGTTTATTTTAAATGTTTCTTTGTTAATACGCCATCCCAATTCAAAGTCATTTAACTTTTCAGGGTTGGTTATACCGTTTTCATAATCGTTTCTATTGGGTTCTCTATTGGCTCTTGCATATGAAAAATACAAACTGTTGAAAGTGTTAATTTGGTAGGTTAATCCAGCTTTAGGATTGAAAAAGGCAAAATTTTCATCAACATTAATTGGAATTCGATCAGATGTTAATCCGTTTGTTTGAAATGAAACAAATCGTCCTTGCACATCAACAAATAAAGACCAGGAATCATTGAATTTATAATCTAACTTAGTAAAAATATTTGAATCTGTTTTGCTGCTTTCACTTTCATAATAACGATCTCTAATTTCAGAATTACTGGCGTATTCAGCCCAAATAATTTCACCATAATGATCTCCAGAATAATCGCTATAAGAGCCTCCAAAAATTAAACTGTATTTGTTGTTTTTATAGGTTGCATTCGCATTAAATACATAAAAATCATTGTCTAGCCAACGCCTTCTAATTAAATCAGTTTCATCAATAGTTTCACCGCCAATAACAATAGGGTCTAAATCATAATCTTCAAAAAATTGTTCTTCTTTATACTGTTCAAAATACCCTTTTCCTTTGGTATAATTAAAGGCTATGTTTGTAGACCAATTATTTGAAATAGTTTCATTCCATAACAATTGATAATGGTTTTGGTTATAGTTGTCAATCTCATTGTCATAAGTATACGGATTGTAAGTCATTCCATATTTATCTATTTCTTCTTTGGTAACACCGTGCCAGGCCTGGTATGTTTTTGCGCGACCGCCAAAAGTAATGGCCTTAATTAAGGTGTTGTCATCTACATAAGCACCTTGAAAAAAGTAAGCAGTTAAGTCTGAAAAAGCTCTGTCAATATAACCGTCTGAATCTATTTTTGACAGTCTTCCTGAAAATTCTAAGTGTTCATTGATTAATCCTGTACTGAATTTACCTGTGATTTTTGTAGTGTTAAATGATCCAAAAGAACCACTTAATTCTCCAAAGGCCTCTTTAGAAACAGCATCTGTTAACAAGTTTAAACTTGCTCCAAAAGCACCAGAACCATTTGTAGACGTACCAACACCACGTTGCAATTGTAAACTTTCAGTTGAAGAAGCAAAATCGGGCATGTTTACCCAAAAAGTTCCCTGACTTTCTGCATCGTTATAAGGAATACCGTTGATAGTTACATTAACGCGGGTTGCATCGCTTCCCCGAACTCTAATTCCTGTGTAGCCAACACCTGCGCCAGCATCAGAAGTGGTAACAACCGATGGTAAATAATTTAACAAAACGGGAATGTCCTGACCTAAATTACGGTCTTTAATTTCTTCTTTGGTAACATTGCTAAAGGTAACTGGTATTCCTTCTTTTACTCTAACAGCAGATACCAAAACCTCGTCTAAAGTTTCAAAACTATCAGACAGGTCAACAATGATTGACACGTCTTTGTTTAAATTAACTTGAACTTCTTTTGGTTGGCTTATTAAGCTTACTTGTATAGTGTAAACTCCTTTTTTTAACAAGAAAGAAAAATTTCCGTTAGGGCCTGTAGTTACACCTTCGGTTGTTCCTTTAATAACTACTGAAGCACCCGGAAGCGGATTTGCCCCTTCCATTACTGTTCCTTTTAATGTAAATTGTTCTTGTGCGTCTGCGTTGATTGAAAAAGCAATAATTAATAAAGCTATTAATAAGGTCACTTTGCTAAACGGTAGTTTTAGATATGGTTTCATTCTTAATAAATAAAACGATATAAAAAGAGGTAATTAAATCGATGATTTGACAAAATTAGAAAATGCCCGAAACAGAACTTTTCTGTCTGAACGTCCCTTAACAGCATTATCTGTTCAGGTTCAATGGGTTTGATCTCAGCCGTTTTAGGCACCCCTTTTGAGATATAACAAATGTACTTAATAATTGTAAGCTACAAAAGAATTTAAGTGAAATTAAAATTCAGGCTTTCTTCGGAAGATTTTTTTGTTTGCTAATTTTTTCTTTTTGTCTAGCCGTTTTAAAATACTGGATTTAGTGGGTTTAGAAAATTTTCTTTTTTTTGGAGCTTTTAATCCGTTGGAAATAAGTAATAAAAATCGTTTGATAACAATTTCTTTATTCTTATGCTGGCTTCTGCTTTCATCACAATTCAAAAGTAATACCCCTTCTTTTGTGAATTTAGAAGATAAGTTTTTCAGTAAAACATTCTTCTCTTCTAAAGATAGCGCAACAGAATTTTGAAGGTCAAAAAACAGTTCGATTTTTGAAGAAACTTTATTTACGTGTTGCCCTCCAGCTCCGCTACTTCTAACGGCTTTAAATTTTAATTCTTTTATGAGATTTTCAGCAATCATTTAAGGAAGAATATTTGTAGAGTTGGCTTCGGGTTTAAAATTTTATCAACTTCTAAGATGTGCATTTTAATTTGTGTTTTGCAGGGTAAATAATAAGACTCTAATTATATTTTTATTTCTTTGTTTAAGAGTTTCTTCCATTCTAAATACCCAAAAATAGCAACAACTGTAAATATAAGATATTGAAAACTGGTAAAAGTATAGCCTTTATAAAAGTATAGCGGAACAGATATAATATCACCTATAATCCAATAGATCCAATTTTCCATTTTTCTACGTGCCATTAACCACATACCTACAAAAAATATTGCTGTGGTTAGCGTGTCAACATAAGCTACCCATCCATTCCATTTATTGAAACCTTTATATACAATAAAAACAAAAAACAAGGTTCCTATAAATATAAATAAAGAAGTTAATTTTTCCTTTTTAGTAGTTCTACTAATAGGTGTATGGTGTGTTTCATCTACCTTTCTAGTCCATATGTACCAACCGTAAATGCTCATAATAAAATAATAAGCATTGATCATCATATCGCCTAATAAGCCCCATTTTAACAATAAATAAACAAAAATACTGGTGCTAACTAAACCCGTTGGGTAAACCCATATTTTATTGCTTTTTGCAAACCAAACGGAAAGAAATCCAAATATTACAGCTGTTATTTCAAGATATATTTCAGTTGGGGCATAAGTATTATATTGTCCAAAAACTGTTTCAATTAATTCATTCATAAATCTATATTGTTTTCAAAAGCAGAGCCAATAACCACAAGGTCTGCACCATTTTTATAAGCGCTGTTTAGTTGTTCTTTTGATTTTATGCCACCACCAACTATTAATGGAATTGTTATGTTTTTTTTTACTTCTGAAATAAGTTGTTTGTTAACCATTGTTTTAGCACCACTACCGGCTTCTAGATAGATTAATTGTTTGCCTTTATACATGCCAGCAACAGCAGTTGAAACAGCTAGGTCAATATTTTCTTGTGGAATAGGAGTGGTTTTACTCACTTTCAAAACCGAGGATTGTGTGCCGCCATCAATTAAAATATAACCCGTTGGAATTATTTCTAAGGTTGAATTTTTTAAAAAAGGAACAGATTTAATTTGTTGTTCAATTAAGTATTCAAGATTTCGACCAGAAAGTAAGGTTAAAAATAATAATGCATCGGCATTGTTGGTGACTTGTGAATAATCTCCTGGAAAAAGTATTATAGGAATTTGCGTGTTTTCTTTTAGCTTTTGAACAAAAAGAGAAGTAAGACCATTTTGAACAAAACTACCGCCAACAAAAACAAAATTTGCTTGAAGTTTCTCAATTCTTTTTGAGATAGTTGGAATTTCATCAATTGAGCTTTTATCTGGATCTAATAAAATGGCTAATAATTTTTCGCCTTTTTTTGATGCTTTTTGTATGTGGCCTAACAGTGATTTAATCATTTTTATTTGAGTCTAAAGCATATACCAATGTGAAATTTTCTATTTGTTCAAAGTAAATATCATATTGTTTATTCCAATTTTTTACTTTTATAAAGCCACTAGTTTTTTTGTCTGAAAATTGAAACGAGTTGATGTCAATGTCTTTTTTAAAGGTTAAACCACCATGTGGATAAATTTTAAATAGCGATTCTTTTGCCCCCCAAATGACGGTTAATTGTTGAATATAATCATCATCTTGGTGAATGAAGCCTTTTTCAAAATTCACAAATTTATGTTGAATAATTTTAATCTTTTCTCTGTTTTTTTCAATATCAATACCAATTTCTTTTTCACTAATGGCTATGGCTGAAAAATTAAATGAATGTGTAATTGAAATGTGTTTTTTGTTTATTAAGTGCGGTTTTCCATTGCAATTGTAATATAAATCAAAATCGCTGTACCCGGCGTGCTTTAACAAATGACGAACACTTAAAAAACCGCGTTGGTGTAATTCACTTTTCATAGAAAATAACCTTTCTTTACTTCTTTCAGTTATTTGAATATGTTTTATTAAGAAGTCTATTGGTTCTTCAATTTTCCATACATAAATGATGGTATGGTTATTTGGTTTAATGGTTTTATATAAAGGCATTTAGTTTCTCAAATGTATTTTGTACTTTTGCAAAATATTAAAACAATACTAATTAATTGTTTTAATTCAAAAAAACAAATTTAATAAATATGAGTACAGAAACATCAACTTACGTAAAATATAAGGTAAAAGACATCAATCTTGCAGATTGGGGGCGTAAAGAAATTCAATTGGCCGAAGCAGAAATGCCAGGTTTAATGAGTTTAAGAGAAGAGTTTAAAGGGCAAAAACCTTTAGCAGGAGCAAGAATAGCGGGGTGTTTACATATGACCATTCAAACAGCTGTTTTAATTGAAACCTTGGTTGATTTAGGGGCGGAGGTTACTTGGAGTTCTTGTAATATTTTCTCAACACAAGACCAAGCTGCTGCTGCAATTGCTGCGGCAGGCGTTTCCGTTTATGCATGGAAAGGTTTAACTGAAGAAGAATTTGACTGGTGTATTGAACAAACATTGTTTTTTGGAGAAGATAAAAAACCACTGAACCTTATTTTAGATGACGGAGGAGATTTAACAAATATGGTATTGGATAAATACCCAGAATTGGCTGCTGGAATCAATGGTTTAAGTGAAGAAACTACTACAGGTGTTCACCGTCTATACGATAGAGTAAAAGCAGGAACATTGCCTATGCCTGCAATTAATGTAAATGATTCTGTTACCAAATCTAAATTCGATAATAAATACGGGTGTAGAGAAAGTTCTGTAGATGCTATTAGAAGAGCTACCGATGTGATGTTAGCTGGTAAAAGAGTTATTGTTTGTGGTTATGGAGATGTAGGAAAAGGAACTGCAGCGTCTTTTAGAGGAGCAGGATCTATTGTTACTATTACTGAAATTGATCCAATTTGTGCGCTACAAGCGGCTATGGATGGTTTTGAAGTAAAAAAATTAGATACCGTTGTTGGAAAAGCAGATATTATTATTACAACCACTGGGAATAAAGATATTGTGCAAGGGAAACACTTTGAAGCAATGAAAGATAAAACCATTGTTTGTAATATTGGGCATTTTGACAATGAAATAGATATGGCTTGGTTGAATGGTAAGTATGGCTCTTCGAAAGTAGAAATCAAACCTCAGGTTGATAAATATACCATTGGAGAAAATGAAGTTATTGTATTGGCAGAAGGCCGTTTGGTAAACTTAGGCTGTGCAACAGGTCACCCAAGTTTTGTAATGAGTAATTCATTTACAAATCAAACATTGGCGCAATTAGAGTTGTGGAATAATAGAGACGCATACCAAAATGAAGTATATATGTTACCGAAACATTTAGATGAAAAAGTAGCACGCTTGCATTTAGCTAAAATTGGTGTTGAATTAGAGACATTACGTGAAGATCAGGCTGAATATATTGGTGTTACTGTTGAAGGACCGTTTAAACCAGAATATTACAGATATTAATTTACTGTGATTTTATTATAAAAAAAGCTTCATTATTATTTAGTAATGAAGCTTTTTTAATTACATTTGAAATTCAAAATATTGGGGATGTAGCTCAGTTGGCTAGAGCGCTTGACTGGCAGTCAAGAGGTCGTGGGTTCGACTCCCATCTTCTCCACAGGTAACAACAAGGTTTTCAGGAAATTGGAAGCCTTGTTAGTTTTTAATTTGATTGCATTTTACAGTTTAAATTGGTTTTAGCAATAATTTTATTGAATTTATTATGAGTATTCAAAATAAATTTCTTTATTGTAAATTGGTTTGATAAAATTGTATTTTAATCATATCGATATTGGGAAATTCAACAAATTTGTAAAAGGTATCTATGCATAAAAGTAAACAGTATTTCATAATGTTTTGGATTTTACTTCATGTAAATTCGGTAACAGCCCAACAGGAATTTAATACTTTAGAAAATAGGCTGATTGCCGATTCCAATAGTAATTTCAAAGATGTTAATTTTGATATTGACCATTTTTTAAAGCGTAATAATGAGTCACAATTATATGCTAATTCTTCTTTGTCTTTAAAACAGTTTGTGTCTCAGGATACTATAGCAGATCCATTGTCTAATATTATGGATATTGGAGATGTGGCAAAACATATGTTTAGAAAATACTTGAAGAAAAAGGAATTAAAGAACAAGAAAAATCACAAAGAAAAAAAGGATAAAAAACTTTCTCTTTTAATTTTGCCAGACATTGCATATAATCCGGTAAGTGGTGTGGAACTTGGTTTAAGTGGTTCCGGAGCAGGAAAGTTTAAAGGAGAGGAAACTAATTTGTCAATGGCAGCTGCTAAAATAGCTGTTACCTCCGAAAAGCAGATTCTAACATTTTTAAGAGCTAGTATTTATACAAATGATAATGAATATTATATAAATACTAACTGGCGCTATTATAAATACAATTCTTCCACTTTTGGATTGGGAACTAATTCACCTGAAAATGGTTTTGATAATCACGTGGGGTTTCAAGGCGCTCCTTTAGATAGTTTAAGTGGAGGTTACCCTATGGATTACAATTTTGTGATTATACATCAAGTTGTAAATAAAAAAATTCGAGAGAACTTGTATGTTGGAGTTGGATATCATTTGGATAAATACTGGGGAATAAAAGATTTAAGTTTAAATTTAGATACTTCCCCAGCTCAAATAACACCACATTTCAAATATTCTGTAAAACACGGATTTAACCCAACCAAATATACCTTGTCTGGCTTAAGTGTAAATACAATGTATGATTCGAGAGATAATCAAATAAGTCCATATAAAGGATATTTTGCCAGATTAAATTATCAATATAGTCCAGTTTTTTTAGGAAGTAGTAAAGCCTCCTCACAACTTTGGGCCGAATTCAGAACCTATGTCGGGTTATCTAAAAAAAAGCCGCGTACAGTTTTGGCGTTTTGGGTTTTTGGGAAATTCCAAACATCAGGGACTATGCCTTACCTCACTCTTATGTCTATTGCTAATGATGAAAATAGTCGGTCAGGAAGAGGGTATATAGCAGGAAGGTATAGAGGTGAAAATATGGTGTATAGTGAAATAGAATATCGATTTCCTATATTAAAAAAGCAAACTTTAGGTGGCGTAGTTTTTTTAAATGCTGTTACCGCATCTAATAATGACAACGGTGAAAATTTATTTGACTATGTTAGACCTGCAGCAGGTTTTGGTATTAGAGTCTTAGTGAATAAACATACTCGTTTAAATATAAATTTGGATATGGGTTTTGGGTTTAAATCGAAAGGATTTTATTTCGCAGCAGCAGAGGCCTTTTAAAAATAAAAAACTGCCCAATCCAAAGAAGAATTAGACAGTTAAACAATTAACCAAACTTTATTTTTGAAAACTTATGTTTCTTAAATACACTACAAATGTAGTTTGGATAATTAAATGGAGCCACGACAGGAGGTGTCCGATAGTAAGTTATTTTCTAAATAAAATTAAAGTACAAGAGTTTTTTGGGGCTGCTTTTAGAGTGTTTTGTGAAAGTTGGTTCTGTAATGGTATAGTGCAGGGCGTTAAGTGAAAAAGACAGAAGCTATTGCTACTGAGTTTTATTGGTAGTAAAAAACAGTTTTATTGAAGCCGTTAATATGAAGTTACCTGTGTTTATTTCTTAATAAGTGTCTATAATTCTTTTATCGTGGCATGTTAACCAATTTATAAATATAGATTTGTGGCCTTAAGTTATTGTGTAGAGTAATTTATTTTGTAGTTTTGAGCGTCATATTTTTTTTAGAAATTCATGTTTCTAAGTTTTAAATATTAAGTTTAACTTATCAAATTTGGAAGTCGAAATTGGATTCTAATTGGGAGGAATTAAAAGCTGGTAATAAACAAGCACTTGTAAAAATCTATAAGGAATATTACGAAGAGTTGTTTAATTATGGATTTAGAATATGTAAAAGGGAAGAGTTAACCCGAGATTGTATTCAAGATTTATTTATTAAAATTTGGTTGAAAAGATCAAAATTTTCAAATATTGAAAACCCAAAACCATATGTATTTAGAATTTTAAGAAATACCATTCTCGATGGTTTAAGAAAAAGACCGGAGCACTCAGAACTTAGTACAATGGAATTGATAGATCCTATGTTGTCAAAACAAGACTTTATAATTTCGAATGAATTAACAAGTGGTATGAGGGCTAAATTAAACTTGGCACTTGATACGCTTACAAAGAGGCAAAAAGAAATTATTTTTCTAAAGTTTTATAATGGTTTAACCTATGAGGAAATTTCTATAGTTACCTCAATAAAATATCAATCGGTACGTAATTTATCATCTTCAGCCTTGATAAAATTAAAGAAAAATATGATTCCAATTGCATTATTGGTTAGTCATATTTTAGTGTTTGATATGTAGTAACTTACGGTGTTTAAAAAACTTTATCTGTCGTGGTAAAGAGTCTATTTGTTTTAAAAACCAAAAAAAATGTTAAAATTTTTCTAAAAAAAACGAGTACAAAAGGTATTTCGGATGGGTGTATGTGCAATACAGTAGTAATTTTAGATGAGAAATTGCTTTGTATAGAAAGCATATAAAAAATGAATATTACAAACAACGTCCAAAATAATCTTATTGATAATGAACACTTCCAAAAGTATGTATTATATGGATGTAAGAAGGATGTTGAGTATTGGGACAATTGGTTGTTAGACTGGCCGGAGAGAGAGATTGAATTTTTAGATGCAAAAAAAATATTGTCTTCTTTAAAAATAAAATCTATTTTTGTTTCAGCTGAACAGTATGAAATTGATCTTAAGAAATTAAAGAATGCTATAGATAATAGTGGGAAGGTTAAACCTAATTATTTAAGAATAAATTTTAAATGTATTTTTAAATATGTAGCCATTATTTTAATTAGTGCTGGAATTGGTGTTTTTTCGGTCTTTAAATTTTCTGAATATGAAGCTGATAATATTTCAACATCTAGAAGTTTTGAGAAATCAAATCCAAAGGGTCAAAAATCTATTATTATGCTGCCTGATGGTTCAAAGGTTTATTTGAATGCTGCGAGTTCTTTAAAATATGAAAATGACCCTGTAACCGGCAATAGAAATGTATATTTAAGTGGCGAAGCTTTTTTTAAAGTTGCAAAAAATGAAAATAAACCATTTAATGTGTATTCAAATGGTATTAGAACTACTGCGCTAGGAACGTCATTTAACGTGAATGCTTATAATGATAAAGAGAAGGTAACAGTTTATTTGAGTACAGGAAAGGTTGAGGTTCAAAGCAAAGAGATGTTGATTTATTTAGAGCCTGGTGATGGCGTTAGTTTTAATACAAAATCTAAAAAGCTAGAAAAGGTTGGCGTGGGCTCAAAGAATATATTAGGCTGGAAATCGGAAGTAATAAGTTTTAATAATGATGGTTTAGAGGAGGTAGTAAAAAAATTGGAAAAATGGTATGGCGTTACTATCAATGTTGAAGGAGTCCCTAAGTCTGAATGGAACTTAAACGGTGAATTTGAAGATCAAAGCTTAGAAAATGTATTGAATAGTTTAAAATACATATCTTTGTTTAACTTCGAGATTGATAATGAGATAGTCACCTTGAAATTTTAATTAAAAACATATATTAACTCAATAACTATAACTACATGATGTATAATCCGCTATTAAAAGCCTATGGTTACATAAAAAGCATAAATTTGAAATGGATTGCGCTGGTAATTTCTCTTCTATTTATTGTTTCAGAATCTAAGGCTCAAAACCGTATAAGTAGAACGATGATTACAACCAGTTTTGAAAATGCAAATTTTTCAGATGTTATCCGTACCATTGAAAGCAATACTGACTTTAAGTTTGTATACCAAGCTGAGCTTGTAAACCAAAAAAACAAGTTGGTAGATTTAACTTTGGAGAACAAGAGCTGGTCGGTTGGAGCGCTTTTAGTGAAAGTTGGAAAATTAGCCAATGTTAGTTTTAAACAAACTAATAACAACATTACCATTAAAGACAATGAAATTGATAATACAAAAGCTCAAGGAGAGCCAATAAAAATTAGTGGTATTGTTACAGATGATACTGGAGAGCCACTTCCGGGAGTGAATATTATTGAAGTGGGTACTTTAAATGGAGTGTCCACAGATTTTAATGGTGAATATACCATTAAAGCTAGTTATAATGGTGTTTTAGAATTTTCTTATTTAGGCTTTACAACTAAAAAAAGGGATATTGAATATAACTCAGTTATTAATGTTCAAATGACGCCTAGTAGTGCTGTTTTGTCTGAAGTTGTTATAACAGGGTATCAAACGCTTTCTTCTGAAAGAACAACCGGTTCTTTTGGTGTGGTGAAAGAGGTGCAAATTCAAAATCAAGTAGAAGAAAGTTTAACAGGTCGTTTAAACGGATTAACAGCAGGTTTAATTGTTGATAAATCGTCAGATGGATCAGATAAAATAACGATACGTGGACAAAGTACATTTGGATCTAATACGCAGCCATTAATTGTAGTTGACGGATTGCCTATTGAAGGTGGAATGGAGTCTATTGAGCCAAATGATGTTAAAAGCATGTCGGTGTTAAAAGATGCCTCGGCTGCCTCCATTTGGGGAACAAGAGCTTCAAATGGTGTTATTGTTATCGAAACAAAGTCAGCTCAAAAAATTGAAGGAAAATCACAGGTAACAATTAATTTTTCAACCACTGTTGGTGATATGTATGATATTTCTGATTTGCAATTGGCAAATTCAACAGAGTTAATTGATTACGAATGGTATGCAAATAAAAAGAATGTTGTTAATAGAACCTTGTTAAACAGTAATCATTTTGCAATTTCTCCTGTGACGCAGTTGTATCTTGACAAACCGTCAAATATTACGAATCAATTAAATGCTTTAAGACAACTGGATGCCACTTCTCAAATGGAAGATCATTTAATGCAAAGATCTATATTGAATCAGGCGGATATATTTGTTCAAACTGCTTCAGAAAAAAATGTGTTTTCAGTGTCCTTAAATGGTAAATCAAACCGATCTAATTTTGTAGGTTCAGGTAATGACCAATTCAACTTGAATCTTAAAAATGCTTTTAACCTCGCAAAAAAATTAGATTTTAATATTGGTGTAAATGCCAATTTCAGGGAAAATAAATCGAATGGAATTTCGGCTTCAGCTGTTGCCAATAGAAAGCCATATGAATTATTAATGGATGATAACGGAAACCGTTTACCACAGTCTTTTGGTTGGCATCAAAAATTTATTGATCGCTATCAATATGATGAAGGTTATTTGCCTTGGAATTACAATTTACTAAATGAAGTAGATAATAAGGATGTGACTTCTAAGGCGTTGATTATGAGGGTGAATGCAAGTATTAAATATGAACCTATAGAAGGTCTAAATTTAACAGCTTCTTTTTTACTTGAGGATGCTAAAAGAAACTCTCGAAATTTAGCCACTGAGAAGGTATATTCTACGGTAAATTTAATTAATCAATATACCTTAATTAATCCGGTTACTGGTGAACATAATTTTCAATTCCCAAGAGGGTCTATTCTTAGAGAAAGTTCCAATCCATACAATTCTTATACTATAAGAGGAGTTGCTAATTATAAAAAAACATTTTTAAATGATGATTTAAGAATGAATTTACTAGCTGGTTATGAAATGAGAGAATTTGCCCAAAGTTCTATTTCGAATGTTTATGCAGGCTATAATGATCAGGCTCAAAATTATCAGGATTTAACATATACTGATATAATTTTTGGGAAAGATGAAAATGGTGATCCTATTGAGATAGATAGAATAAACAATAAATTTTTAACAGGCCAGGTTGATCAATTTTTTGGCAATGCTATTACTGCTTTTCCTTCTGCTTCTTTCAGAAGTAATTTTAACTGGCAAAAAGACAGACACAGATCGTACTTTGGTAATTTTAATTTCACCTATAAAAATAAGTACACACTTACGGGAAGTGCAAGGGTAGATAAGGCAAGTTTATTTGGAGTGGCAGAGCGTTATAAAAATAACCCTTTATGGTCTGTTGGTGGAAAATGGAATATTGGGCAGGAAGAATTTAATCCTGATATTCTTGACCGTTTAGAATTTAGGGTTTCTTATGGTTTTACTGGAAACATCAACAAAGATTTTGCTTCCTATGCTACAGCTGAGTATCTGAGAAATCCGTTTACACAAGTAGATTACTTACAATTAAGAACCCCTAAAAATGATGATTTAAGCTTTGAGAAAACCTCTACTTTTAATGCCGGAATTGATTTTGCTTTACAAAATAATATTATAGGAGGTTCAATTGAATTTTTTACCAAAAATTCGGTTGATTTATTAGGTAGTGTACCTGTCGACCCTGCTAGCGGTTGGTCATCTATAAATGCTAATTATGGAAGTATGCTTAATACTGGGGTAGAAATAGAATTGAATTCTACTATGATTAATACAGACAATGTTAGATGGTCTGCAGGGATAAATTTCACTAATATTAAAAATGAAGTGACCAATGTGGTAAGTGCATTTGAGAACGCAAATTTCTTTTTAAATGGAGGAACTAGTGGCGCGCGTGAAGGGTTCCCGTTTTCGGCTATGCACAATTTTAGAGATGCTGGTTTAAATCAATATGGGAACTACCAGTATGAAGCTGCTGATGGAACTATATATACTGGCGCAGATGCTTCAGCAATGGTATTTGAAGATCTTGTATATTCAGGGCAAACAGCCCCAAAATATTATGGTGGATTTAACACAAATGTCTCTTATAAAGACTTTTCTTTAGATGTTTTATTAACATATAAAGGAGGCTATGTTTCTAGAAAACCGATGGTAAATTATAATGTGGCGGTTGGAACAGGAAACACGCACCAATCTATTGCCAATGCTTGGACACAACCAGGAGATGAGTTGAACGATGGTGTATTACCTACCTATGTTAACGAGGAGCTAGGAGGAGGTGCAGTATACACTTCTAGAACACGGTGGAATCAACTAATATTTAGAAATGATTCACATTTTTTTGATGCTTCTCATATGAGATTAAAAAATGTAAGACTGTCCTACAACACGCCGTTTGGAACTAAAAAACAATTTAACTTGCAAGTATTTGCACTAGCGCAAAATTTAGCAGTAATAACCAAAAATAAATTAGGAATTGATCCAGATTTTATCAATCCTTATACAGGGCAATTGAGATTTACAGATCCTAAAAGCTTTGCTTTAGGTTTTAGCGTGCGACTTTAATAAAATTAATAAATTTGAAATTCAATTAATATGAAAAATTCAATAAATAATATAAAACTTAAATTTTTACCAATTTTTCTGGTTTCTATTATATTTGTAGGCTGTGAAGATTGGTTAACAGTTGAACCAAAGGGAGTTGTGAGTCCTACCAATGTGACACAATTGGGTGAAATACTTATAGGTAATTACGACTATCTTTATAGTACAAGAAGTACCATGACTATGGATGATGATTTTAGTGTAAATAATGAAGTATATGGAGCTTTTTCTGAAATAGACAGAAATGCATACAGATGGGAACCTATATATGGGCCAGGAGATAGAGATTTAGATTATAAAGATTATTATGCTCAAATTTATAATGCCAATTATGTTTTAGAATTGATAGATGGTGCACCTTTAAATGGTGAAACCGTGTCTAGGCGAGACAATGTTAAAGCAGAAGCATTAACTATTAGAGGTTATGCTTACCTACAAATGGTAAATATTTATGGTGCGCATTACAATGCTTCTACTGCTGCTGCTGATATGGCAATACCTTTGGTATTATCCACTCAGCCAATACAATTACCGCGTTCAAGTGTTGCGGATATCTATGATCAAATTGAAAGCGACTTGCTTACATCGCTTGAGTTATACAGTGATAATTTGGTAAATGACGTAAGAACAGAAAGTACCCGGCCGGGTGCATTGGGTTTATTGGCGAGAATGTATTTGTATAAAGGAGATTGGAATAAAGCCTTAACTTATGCAACCGAAGCACTTGAGAGTTATAATACGCTTTATAATTATAATGACTATACAAAATCGACCTCAGAAGATGTTAGAGTTGCGCTTTCTAACGAAAATATAGAATCTGTGTTTTTTAGAAGAGGTTCTAATGGCTACTCAAAGGGGAGTAATGTTTTTACAGTAAATAGTGATTTACTTACTTTATTTGATTCCAATGATCTTAGATATGATTTTTTCATAGAAGCAGACGGAAATGGTAATTATATATATGCACCTATTAATACTCAAAATACAACCCCTTTAACAGGTATTCAAACACCTGAACTGTACTTAATAAAAGCAGAATCCTATGCGCGTTTAGGAAATATAACTGAGGCTATGGATGCTTTGGCTAGTTTAAGAGCAAACCGTTTAGATAGAAATGCTTTTTCTACACAACAAAGTTTTGATAATGCTGTGCGTTTATCAGCATCTAATAATACGGAAGCCATTCAACTTGTTGTTGAAGAACGTAGACGTGAGCTTATGTTTCAAAGTTTAAGATGGTACGATATGAAGCGTTATGTAGAATTAGACGAATACAATCCAACTATTACTAGAACAGTGGAAGGGCAAACCTATTCATTGAAGAAAGGAAGTGATCAATGGGTTGTTGATATCTCTCCTGATAATAAGGATTTTAACCCACTATTGTAATTTATTAAAAAAGGTTACTTATTTTATAAAAAACCTCATTTATTTTAACTAAATTTGACCTTGTTTTATCAATGGATAGAACAATCAAAAACAATCAAAAACAATCAAAAACAATCAAAAACAATTATTAACACTAATTATTAACACTAATTATTAATTATGAAACATTTCAATTATTATTTTATTTTAATGGCTTTGGCCTTTGTAGGATTCACAAGCTGTTCAGACGATGACGAACCTAAACTAACAGCACCAGGGGCTGCAACAGTTACTGTAACAGCATCTCCTGAAGCTATAGAAGGTACGTATTTTCCAGGTACTGTAATTACGTATACCGTTGTAGCAGAGCCTGTTGAAGGTAGTAAATTATTGAGCTTAGAAATTGTAGCAGATCCAGCATCAGAAGATGGGTCAACTGGAAAAGAACATTTATATGTTGGTTCAGAACCTGTTGAATATGAGTACACAGTGCCTGTGGATGGTTCAGGTACTACTAATATCCTTTTTACTGTAATTGCTGTAAATCCTGAAGATATATCGCTTGAGACACCTGCGAATAATGAGGTGGTATTTGACGTTCAACAAGGTTTTTATGAATATACAAACATTAGGTTGAATAACTATAACAATGGAGACCTTGACAGCAAATCAATGTTGCGTTTTGATACAGGTGAAACTTTTTCTGTGCAAGAAACAATTGATGGTGATGATGCTGTTAAATTAGGGATTGATATTTATCCTTTTATAAGTGGTACAGGTGCGTTTTACTTTTTAACTCCTCCACAAATTCTTCCATTTGCACCTAATCTTCCTGCTTTATGGCCAGGTGACTATGTTGATAATGCACCAAAATCTGCTTATATTCCTAATGTATTCAGTGTTTCTGAATTTGATTTTGATGATGCTGACTTAACTGGAGCTGATATTATGGGTAATCCTGGAAAATTTATCGCTAATCCTGCACCAGGAACTGTTATTGCATTTGATAATACAACAATGGGACAGCCATTTAACACAACTGAAGAGAATCCAGAAGGAGAGCATTTCAATAGAGGTGTAACTGATGTTGTTGGTTTAATAAAAATTGTAGAAGTGAATCAAGGGACTGTTGGTGATGGTTCTGATGCTTATATAATTATAGATATTAAGGTTGCAAAAAAATAAATTTTAATACTAAATATTTTAAAAGGTTAAACCGTAATTTACGGTTTAACCTTTTTTAGTTAAAAAAGCTACTTTTTAATATTCAACATGAAAAAAAATATTTATTTTCTACAGTTGTTATTGGTAGTTGTTTCTTGTTCACAGTCTAAAGTAGAAGGCTTTGAGATATCAGGAAAAATATTAGATGTTAGCACGGGTAATGTGTTTCTTTTGTTAAGAAACACTACTACTTGGCAAGCTGATACCTTGGCCAAATCACCTCTTATAAACGGGCAGTTTGTATTAAAAGGTAAAGTGTCTCAACCAGTAGTTGCATACCTGCGTTTTGTTTCAGATGCTGAGGCAAAAGATACCCTTGGTAAATCTTTTACCGTAAAAATTGATGCAACCGACGCTTTAATTGTTGAAAATAAAAATATGAGCTACGAATCTGGTATTCAGGGCACAGGTTTTATGCGTCGTAGTATTACAGGAAGTGATTTGCTATATCAAAAGGTTATACAGCCTGAAAATAAAATAGAAAACCTTGAGAAGCTTAAAGATACGTATCTGGTTTTATATGATAAGGCTATTGAACAAAAGATAAACGGTGAAGATAAAGATATTTTAAATGCAACTTTGGCATATACCAGGCAAGCGTATAAAGCATTTGTTGTAGCACGAGAAAAATATATAGTTGATGAATTATTTTCAAGTAACGATTTACTATACAAAGCACTTATTTTTAATAATTACGGCATTCCAACCTCTTTTGGGATTTAAAACACTAAAAAACTACAACAGCGCTTAATAGCTACTTATGGAATAAACAATTATCATACACAATATGTAGCGGCACTAATTGAGCGTTTAAACATAAACCAAAGTGTTGGTGTAGGAAATAAATACAAAAATATAAGTTCGTTAGATGTGGAAGGTAACGTTGAAAATTTAGCATCAAAAATAGGTGAGGGCAAGTATATATTACTCGAATTCTGGGCCTCTTGGTGTGGTCCTTGTAGAAATGAAATTCCTAATTTAAAGCAGAATTATGCTAAATTTCATGGCAAAGGATTTGATATTTTTGCAATTTCTATTGATAAAAATAAAATGGATTGGAAAAAAGCAAGTAATGAAGAACAAATACCTTGGACCAATACTTTTAAAATGAATAATAAAAAAAATAAGGAAGCACAAAAGTTGTATAAGGTAGCTGCTATACCATCTAACTTCTTAATAGATCCTGACGGAATAATTGTAGCTAGAAACTTAAGAGGTACAAAACTAACTGCTTTTTTAGAAAGTACCTTTCATTAAAAATATTCATTGCATTAATACAACTTACGAACACTATTTTTTAATTAGGTGATGAACGATTTCTTCTTCTTAAAATAAAAAAAATATAGGTTTTATTCAGTTTTAATTGTTGAAAGGCCTCCTTTAGAATATTCACAAAATTAGGTTTGTTTAAACTCAAGTAAGTCTTGAGATACCTTCATCTACTAAAATAACATCTTTTGTTTTATGCCATTTGGTTTTATAATTGTAAATCTTTTAAAGAAAACCTAAACTCACTTTGTTAATGTAAGGTTTTGCTTTAAAATTACTTTTTCAAGTAAAATGAAGTTTTTAACCCTTCCGACGAATTTGGGCCAACCCAAATATTGAAATCTCCTTCTTCTGCAGCATCTACCATTTTATGATTCACAAATGTTACATTTTTAGATGAAATAGTAAAAGTTATTTCTTTCTGTTCTCCACTTTTTAAGTGTACATGTTCAAACCCTTTTAACTCTTTTACCGGTCTTGTAATACTTCCAACAACATCTTGTATATATAATTGAGCCACTTCAGTACCGGCCCGGTCACCACGGTTTGAAATAAAAACCTTAATTTTAAGTTGTTCATTAAAATTAATGGTGTCTTTTGAAATTTGAATGTTTTCATAAACATACTTTGTATATCCAAGTCCAAATCCAAATGGAAATTGGGGTGTGAAACCAACATCTAAATAATGCGATTGGTTTCCTAATGAACTCTGCCAAGCCTCAATAGGAATAGCATCAATATGAACAAATTTTGAACTGTCGGCAGGTCTTCCGGTATTTTTATGATTGTAAAAATAAGGTAATTGCCCAGCTGATTTTGGCCAGGAAACAGGCAGCCTTCCTCCAGGTTCTTTATTCCCGAAAAGAACATTGTAAATAGCAGGGCCACCCATTGTACCAGGGTGCCAGGCTGTTAAAATAGCATCAACATTATTTATTATGTTGGCAATTGTATTTGGTCTTCCTGCCATTAAAATTAAAACAATTGGTTTTCCAGTTTTGCTCAATTCTTTAATTAGTAGTTCTTGCGAGCCAGGTAAATCTATAGACGCACGACTATGCGCTTCACCCGATAAAATAGCTTCTTCACCACCAAAAAATAAAATTACATCAGCCGATTTAGCCACCTTAATTGCTTCAGAAAATCCTTTTGTAGAGGAGTCTCGGCTATGAGTTAATCCTTGAGCAAATTTAAAATTTACCTTATTTTTATTAAACGAATGAACCGGTGTAATTGTTTTTTCTTTGTCGCCATCAAAAGACCATGTTCCAAGTTGTTCTCTATTTGCATCTGCTAATGGGCCAATCACAGCTATTTTTGCATTTTTATTTAAAGGAAGAACATTGTTATTGTTTTTTAAAAGCACCATACTTTTAATAGCGGCCTTTTTAGCTTCTTCTAAATGATTTTGAGTGTAGAATACTTCTGTATTTGTAATATCTCTATAAGGATTCTCAAATAACCCTAATTTAAATTTAATTCTTAAAATATTTTTTACAAAGGAATCTAGTTGGTCTTCAGAAATTTTTCCTTCAAGGATGAGCGCTTTTAAATGATGTTCATAAGCTTGACTCGTCATTTCCATATCCAATCCTGCATTAGCAGAAAGTTCACCTGCATGTTTTTCATTTTTTGCATAACCATGAGCAATCATTTCTGTAACCGAGTTCCAATCGCTTACTACAAATCCATCAAATTTTAATTCATTTCTTAAAATATCTTTTAAAATGAACTCATTACCAGTTGCAGGAATGCCATTTAGCTCGTTGAAAGCGGTCATGACAGTTGCAGCCCCAGTCTCAATAGCTATTTTAAAAGGAGGTAAATAAATATTTCGTAATACCGTTTCAGGAATGTTAGCTGTATTGTAATCTCTACCGCCAATGGCAGCGCCATAACCTAAAAAGTGTTTGGCACATGCAGCAATACTTGTTGGGTTTTTGAGGTTGTTTCCTTGAAAACCTGCTACATAAGCTTTTCCTAAAACAGAAGCTAAATAGGGGTCTTCTCCAGGAGATTCAGCAATTCTACCCCAGCGACTATCTCTTGAAATATCCAGCATAGGTGCAAAAGTCCAACGTATACCCACTGAAGAAGCTTCAATGGCCGCAATTCTTGATGATGCCTTGGCTACCGCTGTATCCCACGAGGCTGCCAGACCAAGTGGAATTGGAAAAATTGTTTTAAAACCATGAATGACGTCACGACCAAATATTAAAGGAATTCCATTTGGACTTTCCTCAACAGCTATTCGTTGCAATTCATCGATGTAAGAAGTGTTCATAACATTTAAAAAAGCACCAATTTCACCTTTTCTAACTGCCTCTTTGAGAGCTTCAGGTAATGAGCCTTTTACGCGGCTAGAGGTTCCTCTTAAATTTGTTTGGCCAATTTTTTCATCTAATGTCATATTAGCTAACAAATTATTAATTTCTTTCTCGTGTGAATTCTTATTTATAGGAGAAGCTTCTTTCTCCGTGCAATTAAAAAGAAGGAAAGCCAGTAGTATTAAAAAATAATTTTTTATCATGCTTCAAAAGTAGTTATTTTTTTGTTTTGAATAAATGACTGAAATTAATTGTTTGATCCTTAAGTTAATTACTAAATTTCACAAAAAAATGCCAGTCTATTATCAGAAATAGTTTTATTTTAAACGGTTAAAAGGAATTATAGTGAAGTTGCAATGTTGTTTTGCAAAATATTTATTTTGATCAATGAAGAATTAACATGTTAGTTCTGTAATTTTTTATGGTTCTATGTCAAAATAAAATAGCAACAAGGGGATGTCTAAAAAAAAACTGCTCAATCTTTTAAAGGATTGAGCAGTTTAAACAATTAACCAAACTTTAATTTATGAAATACTTTTAATTTCTTAATTACACTACAAAGATAGGTTGGTTAGTAGTTTTATAACCCGACATTTAGTGTCATAGTCATTATTTGTGGTGAAAATAATTAAGTTATCTGTTTAAAAAGGGTTGAAAACGGTGAATAATTAGTGTTTATACATATAATAAATTTAGAAAAATAGCATGTAATTTCTTGTGGTTTTTACAAAGTGATTAATTATTTAGTGTTGTGGTATAGATTGTGAAACATGTTTTTACATACACAAAGAACCCAATCAAAAATTGATTGGGTCTTAGATAGCATTTTTCCCCTAATAAACTGTTTTAATATTATCTTTTTCTTACTGTCAAAAGTATGGTAAACCATAGAATAAGCCCAGGGGTATAATCCTAAACATAGAGGGGTATTTCCCCTTAATTTTTAGGGTTAAAAATATGTCTGAAAAATAATGAATACTTTTAGCCTAACCATCCTTCTCTATCCAAGCTTCTATATTGAATAGCTTCGGCAATATGAGATGAATTAATATCTGTATCCCCATCTAAATCTGCAATGGTTCTGGCTACTTTTAAAATTCGGTCATAGGCTCTGGCAGATAGATTTAAACGCTCCATGGCTGTTTTTAAAAGTAACATACTTTCATCAGTTAGTTTACAAAATGTACGAATTTGTTTTACACCCATTTGTGCATTGTAATGTATGTTTTCAAAATCTTTAAAGCGGTCTGATTGAATTTCTCGAGACTTGGTTACGCGTTCTCGTATTACTTTGCTAGGTTCGCTTAGATGTTCTTCGGTTAATTTTTCAAATGGAACAGGATTTACTTCAATATGAATATCGATTCTGTCTAATAACGGGCCTGAAATTTTACTTAAATAGCGTTGCATTTCGGCAGGCGAGGAGGTAACAGGTGCGTCAGGGTCATTAAAATAGCCACTTGGACTTGGGTTCATACTGGCAACTAGCATAAAACTACTAGGGTAGGTTACCGTGAATTTTGCTCTTGAGATGGTGACCTCTCTATCCTCCAAAGGTTGACGCATAACTTCCAAAACAGTGCGTTTAAATTCGGGTAATTCATCTAAAAATAATACACCATTATGTGACAAAGATATTTCTCCTGGTTGTGGATATTGCCCGCCGCCAACTAAGGCAACATCGGAGATGGTATGATGCGGTGATCGAAATGGTCGTTGGCACATGAGACCAGAATCTTTTACCCTGCCAACTACCGAGTGAATCTTGGTTGTTTCTAAGGCCTCTTGTAATGTCATTGGGGGTAAAATAGAAGGTAAACGCTTACTTAACATTGTTTTACCACTGCCTGGAGGGCCAACCAATATTATATTATGGCCTCCAGCGGCTGCTATTTCCATAGAACGCTTTACCGATTCTTGTCCTTTTACATCAGCAAAATCAAATTCAGGGCTGTCTAAGTTTTTGTAAAATTCTGCTTTGCTATCGATAATAGTGGGGTCTAATATTACTTTTTCATCAAAAAAATCTATTACTTCAGTGATGTTTTCAACGCCATAAATTTTTAAATCGTTAACAATAGCAGCCTCTTTTGCATTTTGTTTTGGTAAAATAAATCCTTTGAAACCATCTTCTCTTGCTTTAATAGCAATTGGTAATGCCCCTTTTATAGGTTGTAGACTTCCATCTAGAGAAAGCTCTCCCATGATTATGAAATCTCCAACTTTTTCATATTTTATTTGATTTGATGCAGCTAATATTCCAATGGCTAAAGTGAGGTCGTAAGCAGACCCTTCTTTGCGTAAATCTGCAGGCGCCATGTTTATTGTAATTTTCTTGCCCGGAAGTTTGTACTTGTTGTTATTGAGTGCTGCAGAAATGCGATAACTACTTTCTTTAATCGCATTGTCGGGTAGTCCTACTAGATGGTATCCTATCCCTTTGTCAATATTTACTTCAACTGTAATCGTTGTGGCTTCAACACCAAAAACGGCACCGCCATAAATTTTCACTAGCATATTTTTTCTTTTTATAAAAATAGAAAAAATATGCTAGTGATGACTATTGAAAATGGAATATAATTTTTTTAATACTCTATAAACATTTTTTTAGTTGATTCTCTTTCAACTAGTTTGGTTTTGATAATGATGGTTTCCATATCTTCAAAGGGAATTTTTTCTTCAATTTTATCAATCAATCTATTCGCTGCTACTTCACCCGTTGTATGTGCAAATCTATTCACACTTGTAAGTGGAGGTGTACTATATCTCGATAAAATTCCATTTGTAAATCCAATGATAGAGACCTCTTCTGGAATTTTTATATTTCTTTTATTTAAAACTTGGGTAGTTATGGCACCCGAAATTTCATCAATAGTAAAAATACCATCAACTTTATTGTTGTCTAACATATTATCGAGTGCGTCTTTTAGGTTGTCTTCGTTTTCCTGACGAATAATTAAATTTTCATTAGGTGAAATACCGTATTTTTTTAAGGCTTTTAAATAACCTTCTACCCTAAATTTACCGATATCCAATCCTTCTGAAGTTGAAACAAGGGCGATGTTTTTGCATTCTGAACGCATTAAAAATCGAGTCGCTTTATAGGCGCTTTTAGTATTATCTGTAACTACTTTGTCGCAATGAATATCTTTATGAACACGGTCATACATTACTATGGGTGTGTGATCTTCTAAAATAGTTGTAAAATGATCGAACTTGCCTAAATTTAATGTTTCCTCTGAAATACAGGCAATAAATCCGTCAATGGTTCCATTGGAAAGCATTTCTACCGTATAGACTTCTTTTTTGTAGGATTCATTGGTTATACATGTTATAAGATTATAGCCTTTTTCAGTTGCTACTTTCTCAATTCCCCGCAGTACCCTTGCAAAGTAATAAGTTAAAATATTGGGTAAAAGTATGCCAATGGTTTTGGTTTTTTTGTTTTGTAAACTTAAAGCTAAGGTGTTTGGTTTGTACTTATGTTCTTTGGCATATTGTTGAATTTTTTTCTTTGTTTCAGTACTTATTTCGTAACTATCATTTAAGGCTTTTGAAACAGTAGAAATAGACACGTGTAGTGCAGCCGCAATTTGTTTTATTGTTATTCTTTTATTCATTTTTAGGAAGTATAGTAAGTTTGTTTGAAACAGATATAATTTCTTTTTTATTCATTTTCATTTTTCTAAATTTCCCTTTATTATACATGTCTGCCTGATCTTTGTAATGTTTACTTAAGGGATTTCCTGATTGACCGGTTGGTAAGATACTCATACTATTTTCAATATCCGAAAAATCTATGATTCTTCTTGTTGAAGGACCCGCGGTAACATTGTACAATCCTGAATTGTTGTATACATAACCAGTGTTGTTAATTACTTCACGAGCACCATTTATAGGAAATGGGCCAACATTAAAATATTTTTTTATGGCAGTAACAGTTCCTAATGGATGGCCATGTTCCAAGGTGTGAACTTTGCCCCAATTCCAGGAAGTCATATCACTCCCAAGTTGTGCTTCTAAAGAAGCAACGGCTTCAATGAGCGATTTAGATAAAATTTCTTTTCTTGTTTCAACAATGTCAGTAGTTTTAATGTTATCCCACCAAATAGAATTTTCTTGTTGAAGTTGAGCTGCAATAGTACGTTTTAATAAATGTGTTTTTAAAAACGAGTCGAATAAGTTTTCACCCAATTCATCTTCAAAAGTATTTTTTAAATATAAATAAATCCATTTGTTATAAATGGTAGGTGCAATGTCATTTACATTATTTGAACCATCCCAAAGTTGTAATACATCAATGGCGTTTTGTTCATTTTTAGTGAATGAATTGAAATTCATTATGGAGGTAAATTCTTTGACATTGTCTGGCGCAACTGCTGAAGTTACATCGTTAATCATAGCGCCAAAAGTTTCTTTATTCCAATCGTTTTTTTTGTCTAACAAAGTTACAATTCGTTTGGCCCTATCTTCAGACAAATAATAACCAGGGTATAACATGTTCGCAATACTGTCTGGTTGGTTATTGGCAGAGTAAACGTATTGCCAAGAAGGATTTTCAGCCATTGGATTTTCAGTGAAATCTATGTATTCAATAATATCATCTTTACCAGAGGCGCCATCTAAAATAAATTTAGTGTTAACAAGTGGTTTGTGTTTGTATAGTTTGCCAGTTGCCCACCATGCTATATTTCCTTTTGAATCACCGTACATAATATTCAAGCCTGGGGCGTGAATCATGGCCGCTCCTTTTTTTACATCTTTCATTTCACGGGCATGTGAAATGGTGTGTAGTGCTTCTAAAATATTACCATCTAATTGCGTATAGGCCCAAAACAAAGCAATTGGGTTTTCATTAGAAATATCATCTATTACATCGTTCATAATTGGACCGTGACGAGAACTTCTTACAACAACGTTAACATCTTCAGCATTTTTAACTTTTATGGTTTTTGTAGCCGTTTTATAAGTTGAAAAACCATTTGGTGTTTTATATTTATTTGGTTGAGAAGGATGATTTTCTTCTTTGTAGAAATCCATATCATCGTTTTCAAACATGGTTATACCAATGGCGTAATTGCGATTGTGACCTAATAATGGAAATGGTACCCCTGCAATAAAATAACCATACATTTCATAATTGGGGGTGTTAATATGTGCTTCAAACCAGGTGCCGGGTTGTGAATAACCAATATGTGGATCATTTGCGAAAAGTACATTTCCCGTAGCTGTTTTATTTGGAGAAACTACCCAGCTATTGCTACCTATAAAAGGTGGTATGGGTACTTTGTTCATGATTGAACTAACATTTGTAACTAAACTTTCAAAATTTTCTAGATCTTTATTAGAAGTTTTTATGAGTGTTGTTGATGGATTAACGCTTATGTTTAGGCCTTTGATATAGGCTTCTCCTAATTTGTTTTGAATAACACTTAATAATGGGTCGGTTTTATGTGCCATGGCAAAACTGAATGACATATAGCCTAGAATATTATAAACATCGTTAAGTTCAAATAGTTGCTTTTCAATTCCAAGTAGGGTAAATTCTATAGGTGCTGGACCGTTTTCAATAAATTGATTGATGCCAGTTAAATAAGCTTTAGTTTTTTTGTAAACTGCACTGTTTTTATCTAATTTATCAATGGCTTTTTGTGAGGCTTCTTCAATACCTAAACTCACAAAAAATTGATCGTTTTTTATCATCTCTTTACCAAAAATCTCAGACAATCGACCGGGTGCAATTCTTTTCATTAATTCCATTTGCCATAGGCGATCTTGTGCATGTAGGTAACCCAAAGTAGTTATGGCGTCTAATTCATTTTCAGCATAAATATGAGGAATTCCATAGTCATCAAAATAAACAGAAATTTCATTTTCAATGGTTGCTAATTCAATTTTTCCGTTATAAGTTGGTTTTAATGTTCTTGAATACATCCAACCACCAGCTATTATTAACAATGCTAAAATGGTAATTAATAGGAGAATTTTCTTGAGAATTTGCATTTGAAAATATAAGCGTTTTTTGCTTTTTCAAATATACGTATTTTTACGAAAAGGAAATAGTAATAATAACTTGTCTAATTGTAAAATAAACTTTACATTTGAATAAGTCGCAATATATATTATACTATTATGAAATCACGTTTTTTATTTTCGCATAAATACAAACCATTTGGATGGATTTTATTTTTAGCAGGTTTAATTTTTGGGGTACTTTTTTTAATCTTCGATTTTGAGATTCCTGCTTTAGAGGTTCAAGTTTTTCCGTTGTTTGGAGATAATGGCTTTTTATCAGGTGTTGAAGCCTTTCATTGGGGGGGAAATAATATTACCGATGAAATTGCAACGTTGCTAATTGTTGTTGGTGGTATTTTGGTGGCTTTTTCAAAAACAAAAGATGAAGATGAATACATCTCAATAATTAGAATGGAGTCGTTAATTTGGGCAACATATGTTAATTATATTGTGCTTATTATTGCAACACTTCTGGTATTTAATCTTTCTTTTTTTAATGTTATGATTGTAAATATGTTTACAGTATTGGTGTTTTTTATCCTTCGGTTTCATTATGTATTGTACAAATCAAAAAAAATGGCAGGTGATGAATAATAATTTAAAAGTAGAACGCGCCATTCAAAATATGACCCAAGCCAGGTTGGCTGAAATAATAGGAGTAAGCAGGCAAACCATTAATGCGATGGAATTGAATAAATATGTTCCTTCAACAGTGTTGGCTTTGAAAATATCTAAAGTGTTTGACAAAAGTGTGAACGAAATTTTCTTTTTAGATAAGGGTGATTAAAGGTATTTTTCCTTTATTATTTTTAAATGATGCATTTGGTGTCCGGCAATAATAAATCCTAAGGCTCTAACTGACATATCGCTTCCGTTTATAGTGCCTTTTAATTGAAGCGTTTTAGGAGTGAAACTTTCAAACATTGCAATATTTGAAGCTCTTAAATGAAAAAATTCATTTAATAAAGTGTCAAAATTTCTTTCATTTCCGTATGAGCTATCTACGTACCAATCTTCATCAAAACCTGGTAAATCGGTAGTGTCGTTTCTTGAAAAACGCAACGCTCTGTAACTTAAAACCCGTTCAGCATCTATAATGTGCTGAACGAGTTCTTTTATAGTCCATTTACCTTCTTGATAACGGTAGTGTAATTTTTCTTCAGATAAATCTTTTAAAGTTGAAGTTACATCTTCAAAAGAAGTTTTTAATACAGCTAATAAATTTACATTACCCATGTGCTTAATATAATTTCTAAAAAATAGCGGGTATTCATTTTCATTTAACTGTATAGCTGTCATGATTTAAGCTGAATTTCGACTGGCATTAATATTTCCAAACAAACAACGTGTAATCATTCGTTCATAAATCTGCAACAATTCCTCATCAGGATTTTCTTGATTTTGCATTTCTTGCACTTTTAGTAATGCATATTGTTGAATGGTTAATAAGGGCAATACAATGTCTTCTCTTATGGTAATAGATGTTTTACCAACTGGGTTGTTTTGCATTAACTCTGTATAAGTTGTTAATTTTAAAATAAGTCGTTTGGTTTCATTGAACTCATTATAAATCAAATTCCAAAATTCTCCAAATTCCTCATCTTTTGCCATGTATTCTGTCAATCCAAAGAATGATTTTGTCATAGACATCATACTATTTTTTATTAAAGCTTTAAAGAAGTCAGAATTTTCGTAGAGTTCAACTACTTTTTCAAATTCACCATTTTCCTCATATTTTTTTAAGGCTTTACCTACACCGTAAAAACCAGGAACATTTTGTTTTAACTGACTCCAAGAACCTACAAATGGAATGGCTCTTAGATCGGAGAAATTTAATTCACTAGAATTGGATCTCTTTGCTGGTCTACTTCCAATATTTGTTTGCGCATAATATTTAAGTGTACTCATACGCTCTAAATATGGCAAAAATTGAGGGTGATTTTTGAAATCTACATATGCTTGGTAGCTTGTTTTAGATAAATCATCCATCACTTCTTTGTCTGTTTCAGACATGATATGATTGTTATGGTCAAAAATTTCATTTGAGATTCCTGCACTTAACAATTGTTCAATGTTGTATTGAGATGAATCAAGTGTTCCAAAGTTAGAGCTAATTGTTTGCCCTTGAATGGTAAGCTGAATTTCTTTATTTTCAATAGTTGGACCTAGTGAAGAGTAAAATTGATGTGTGCGTCCACCACCCCTAGCAGGAGGCCCACCTCTACCATCAAAAAAGACTACTTTAATGTTGTGTTTTCTAGACAATTCAGTTAGTTGTTGTTTGGCTCTGTAAATGGCCCAGTTTGCCATTAAGTATCCACCATCTTTGGTTCCGTCAGAAAAACCAACCATAATTGTTTGTTTGTTTTTTCTGTTTTTCAGATGTTTTTGGTAGGCTTTGTTTGTATACAGTTCTTCCATTACATCAATGGAATTTGTTAAATCGTCAATGGTTTCAAAAAGTGGAATAATATCAACATTTAAGTTGTTTTTAAATCCGCACAAATTAAACATTGCAAATGTTTCTAAAACATTTATGGAGGTTTGATTGTTACTTATAATGTATCTATTACAACCGCGTTCTCCATTGTTTTGCTGAATGGTTTTAATTGCTTTTATAGAACCCAATGTTTTAGAAACCATATTGTCTTTAAATAAGGAGATATCAATATCACCAAAAACATTGGATAGTATTTTTGTTTGTTCTGCATGGTTTAATTCCAAATAATTTTCTGGAAATATAGTGATGCCATTTTCATTTAATTCTGTAACCATTTGAGCAAATACGTTGTGATGTACTCGGCTGTCTTGTCTTATGTCAAGTGTAGCAAAATGATATCCGAAAATTAATAGTTTATTAATAAAACTGTTAACTTCATCTAGGTACAGCGAATAATGGTCTTTAATAAGGGTTTCTCTTATGGTTAGTAATTTATTTAAAAACTCTTCTTGGGTTGGCATTGAATGTAACTCAGGAGTAACGCTGTTGTTAAACAATACTTTTTCAAGTTCAGAAATGTCTTGCTCTACACCGTTAAAAGTCAGTTTCTTTTTTAAGTTTCTAAGATCTGTATAGTAATTTTTTAAAACCATTTGTCTTAAACGTTTTGCTACATCTAAGGTAATTTCGGTAGTTACAAATGGATTTCCATCTCTGTCACCTCCTGGCCAAAAGCCTAAGTTAATAATGTCATTGTCAAGGGGTTTACCATCGAATATGTTGTTTTGAATATAATTGTAAATATCAGATATAGAATGGTAGAATACATTCTCTAAATACCAAACCAGACTCACCGCCTCATCGTAAGGTGAAGGTTTTACATGTTTAAAGAAAGGTGTTTTACCAACCTGGGCTAATAAATTTTTAATAGTTAAAAAATCGTTTGCTTTAATGGCGTCGGTAAGATCGGTAATAATTCCTAAAACAGGGCCAGGATAAAACTGGGTAGGGTGAGCGGTTAAAACCAAACGAACTTTAAATTCTTCTAGTTGTTTTTTTAGTGCTTCTTTTTTATTTTCTTCACTTGCTTTTTCTTTACTATTTCTAATAGTTCCAACCCCGTCCATATTATGAACAATAGGATAGGCAGCGTCTTCAATGGCATCAAATAAAACCACTTGTCTTTCAATAAATTGAATACATCTAAACAATACATCAATTTTTTCTTTTTCCGATGCGTTTTTGTAATACGATTTAAAAAACTTACCTACTATTTCAGTTGGGTTTTTTTTAGCATTATAACCTTCTTTACACAAATCATGCAATAGAGGTAGCATAACACCTGTTTTATTTATGCTGTCAAAAGGAAGTGTTAAAAAAATACTGTTATAAATTTGATACTTTACAAGTACATTCTCATTATATCTGGCGAGCTTAGATTGCTTAATCATAGTGTTAAATTTAATTAATGTAAAAATACATTCAAATTAAGAATTATTGGTTATTTAGATATAAAATTAACGAAATCGATTTTTTGTTAGATTGTAATTTCTACTTAAATGCTTATTTTTAAAATGGTTGAAGTGCTTTTTGAGACTTTAAATCTGTTGTCTAAACGTCTGCCAATAATCCATACTATTTCGTTTTTTGAACATAGCAACCACGTTTTTTCTTTCTCAATTAACGAAAATTTTTCATCTTTAAAAAATTTACTCACTTTCTTTTTACCATTTAAACCAATTGGGTAAAATAAATCGCCTTTTTGCCATTTACGAATACTTAACGGGAATTGAATTTTGTCATAATCAATTGAAACAGCATTGTTTTTAGCTAGCGATAATTCATAAAAAACTTTATTTTGATGGTTTATTGTATTAAATGAAACTTCAACCTTTTTAAGTTTTAAATGAATAGGGGTGCTTATTTTTGAAGTATGTTCGTTAATTTGGTAACTTAATTTATTGTTTGAATTTTCTATTTTAGATAAAATTAAGTAGTCTCTATCTTTTAACAATCTATGGCTGTTGCTATAAACCTGTTTTCCGCTTTGTGCAACCAGTAAATCAGTCACGTCGTCCCATTCTGTAAAGCCGTATTTATGTAACAGTTCATATAAATAGACTTTAGGGTTGTTCAATTTTTTTAACTGTTTAATATCAAAATGAACGTTGTCTCCGTGAGTTGAAATGGTTTTTTCTTTTACATTTTCAATGCAGTCATGTATAATTTGCTGACTTCCTTTTAGGTTTTCAAGGGTATTGCTAAAAGTATCTAATAAGTTTGGGTTTAGCTCTTTTAAAAAAGGAACCACTTTGTGCCTAATTTTATTTCTAACGTATTTAATAGATGAATTACTGCTGTCTTCTCTCCATTTCAGTTTATTACGGGTAGCATAAATCAAAATTTCATTTCTAGAAAACAAGAGCAAAGGTCTTACAATATTTCCATTAATTTCCGGAATTCCTGTTAGGCCATCTAATCCAGTTCCACGGGTTAAATTAATTAAGAAAGTTTCAATAACATCATCTTTTTGATGCGCTGTTAAAATATAATCTATATTATTTTCTGATACAATTTGTTGAAACCACGTATAGCGTAAATCACGTGCAGCCATTTGGGTTGAAATTCCATGTTTTGCTGCGTACTCTTCGGTGTCGAATTGAATTGAAAAGGTAGGAGCTTGTAATTTGATTCCTAATTTTTTTACGAATTCTTCATCTTTATTGCTTTCTTTTCCTCGAAGTCTAAAGTTGCAATGTGCAAAAGTAATATCAAAGTGTAAATCATGGAAAATATGGGCTAAAACTGTGCTGTCTATACCTCCTGAAATAGCAATAAGTACTTTTTTGTTTTTTAAAAATGATAAATTTTCATTAATATGTTCTTGAATCTTAGCTTGCATGTTACCGTAAATATACTTAATTCGTGTTTAATAAAACTTGCTTCATTGCTTTTGCTTTTAATAAGCATTCTTCATATTCTTTTTCAGGAGTCGATAATGCTGTAATGGCTCCGCCAACCGAATAAGAAACATATTTTTTTGTTGAATTGTATAAGATACTTCTTATTATAACATTAAAATCAAAGTCACCTGTTGGAGTAAAATAACCAACTGCACCTGCATAAATACCTCTTTTAGTTTCTTCCAATGCTTCCATAATTTTCATTGCTGAAATTTTTGGTGCACCGGTCATACTTCCCATAGGAAACGTACTTTTTATAAGGTCAACAGGATGAATGTTTTTTGAAACTTTACAAGAAATAGTTGAAATTAATTGATGTACTTGTTCAAAAGTATAAACTTTGCATAACTCATCCACTTTTACTGAACCTTTAATTGCAAAACGCGATAAATCGTTACGTACCAAATCCACAATCATTATGTTTTCAGCACGTTCCTTAGGGTTTTGCTCTAATGCTTCAATTAATTGTTGATCATCAAGTGGTGGTTGGGCTCTTTTTTCAGTTCCTTTTATGGGTTGGGAAACAACAGTTGTACCTGTTTTTTTTAAATAACGTTCAGGAGAGGCAGATAACAAAAATTGATCATTCAATTTTAAGAAAGTAGCAAAAGGAGCTTTTGAAATGCTATTTAGATTTCGATATACTTCAACCGGATTTATAACTGTATTTTCACTGTAAAACTCTTGACAAAAATTTGCTTCATAAATGTCGCCACGGTGAATGTGATTTAATACCTTATGTAGCTTCTGGTAATAATCATCTTTATGAATACGCAATTTTATTTTTACGGGCTCTTTATCTTTTAGCTTTTGGCCTTTAGCTTTGTAGATTTCGTCAAAATCGGAAGTGATTTCATTTTTGAAGTTTGATATATATTTAACTTCGACGGTGTTGGCTTTAATGAAAAATATTTTTTTTGGCTGAAAAAAAAACAAATCGGCAAAATGTAAACCATCAAAATTGTTGGAAGTTAAATTTTCAACATCATTCTTTAAATCGTAACTTAAATAACCAAAAATATAATCTGCTACTTTGGTTTGATATTGCTTTAATTCCTTAAATGCGTTTTGATAGTCTGTCTTTATTTTAGAAAAAGAGTCAACTGCTAAAACGGCATCAAAATCTGAATGGGTTTGGGGGTAATTGTTACTGTCTAACCAAACGGCTGTTTTAAATTGTTGCGCCCAAAGCAATAATTGTGATTTGAAATGGGTAATATTTTGTATTTGAAAACTTTGACTCGACCGTTTCATGGCTGCAAAAATAAAAAAAGTCCTTTCAATTTAAAGGACTTTTTTTATAATTACTTATTTTTTTATGTTAATTGTGAATAGCCCTGTCATTTACCGCTAAGCAGGCTTCTTTAAAAGCTTCAGTATATGTTGGGTGTGCGTGAGAAGAACGAGCAATATCTTCACTTGAAGCTCTAAACTCCATGGCTATAACAGCTTCAGCAATCATATCAGCAGCTCTGGCGCCAATCATATGAACCCCTAAAATTTCATCGGTTTCGGCATCTGCCAATACTTTTATTTGGCCGTCAATATCCATACTTGCTCTGGCTCTTCCTAAAGCTCGCATAGCAAAAGAACCCGCTTTATACTTTGTTCCAGCGTCTTTTAATTGTTCCTCGGTTTTACCAACACAAGCAACTTCAGGCCAGGTATAAACAACACCCGGAATTAAGTTGTAATTAATATGTGGTTTTTGTCCAGCAATTAATTCGGCTACCATGGTGCCTTCTTCTTCAGCTTTATGGGCCAACATAGCGCCTTTTACAACATCTCCAATGGCATATATGTTTGAAACGTTGGTTTGTAAGTGTTCGTTTGTTTCAATTTGACCACGATTGGTGACTTTGATGCCAACGGTTTCCAGGCCCAATCCTTCGGTATATGGTTTTCTTCCAACCGAAATTAAAGTGTAATCACCTTTAAATATTACAGGAGTTCCTTTTTTATTGTTAGCAGTTACAATTACTTCATCTCCATTATTTTCAACTGAAGTTACTTGATGCCCAGTGAAAAATTTAATGCCTTGTTTTTTTAACGATTTTTGCAATTCTTTTGAAAGCATTGAATCCATACCGGGTGTAATAACGGGCATATATTCAATTACCGAAACTTGGGCACCCAAGCGGCTGTATACAGAACCTAACTCTAAGCCAATTACACCACCACCAATAACAATTAAATGTTTTGGAATTTCGGTTAAACTTAAAGCTTCAGTAGAAGAAATTATCCTTTTTTTATCAATGGTAATAAATGGCAAACTCGATGGTTTTGACCCTGTAGCAATAATAGTTTTTACAGCTTCAATTTTAATAATAGAACCATCAGCTTTTGTAATATTAATATGTGTAGCATCATCAAAACTTCCAGTCCCTTGTAATAAATCAATATTATTTTTATCCATTAAATAATTGATACCACCTGATGTTTGTGCAACTACTTCGTTTTTACGTGCAATCATTTGTTCAAAATTCACGTTTAAACCATTTACATCAATACCGTGGGTTGCAAAATGTTTTGTAGCATCGTAATAATGGTGAGAAGAGTCTAATAAGGCCTTTGATGGAATACAACCAACATTTAAGCAAGTGCCTCCTAAGGTATTGTACTTTTCAATAATGGCCGTTTTTAGACCTAATTGTGCACATCTAATAGCAGCCACATATCCGCCAGGTCCTGAGCCAATTACAGCTACATCATATTTATTCATAATAGTTTAAACTAAAGTTGAACTGCAAAAATATAATATTTTATGAATTAGGGATTGGTTATGCGCTTTACTTTTAAGATTTGTTATTAAGATTAAATAGTCTTAATATATTGAAAATCAATTATGTAGAATGGTTGTAGGTGCTTTTGTATAATAAAATTAACATAATATGTTAAAAAAAACACCATTTATTGATATTTATCATCCGTTTATTAGATTGTTGTTAAATAGCTGCTCGAAATTAGACATTTAAATGGTTTGTTATTTATATTTGTTAATGAATTGAGAAGATGATCCCCACAGATCCATTTTTATTTTTAACCCCACTATATAGTTAAACACTAGCCGTGTTTGATTATAATATGATACTAATAATAGCTTTTTTTACCATTTATGGAAAAAAACAATCTTATTATTAGCTTGGTGTTTTAGGCGATTTTACAATCGCATTGCTTGAATAATTAAATGAAAAAATTATGAAAAAAATTACTTTTCTTAGGTTGACAACTTTATTTATGTTGTTGTTTACGACATTAAATTTATACGCTCAGGATAATTGTATTAAAATAAATTGTCCAGATGATATTACCGTGTGTGCAGAAAATGTGGATGGTTTTGATAATCGTGGGTATCTATTTGATGGACAGTCTGGTAGGGATCTGATTGTTTTGCCAGATGTCTCATATAATTGTGGCGGATGGTCAGATACTAAGGCGCTAAGAATGGCTTTTGAATTGAATGAAGCGCTGTTAGGGAAAGATTGTTGGGATTTTCACTATATCCAAAGAGTTGGTGGTGATGGAGGTCATGTAAAGTTGTTCTCTAGTAATAAACCTGAAGGAGATTTCTCTTATATAGTTACACCTTATTTATATATCAACCCAGAGGAAACCATTGATGTTGAAGTTACTTATGCTGATGAGGAATATAAACTTGAAGTATTTTTAGTTGATGAAGGGGGTTTTGAAACTAGTATAGGTACAAAAGATTACGGTGTTGGAACCGACGTAGGGACGGAAGTAGTGACTTTTGAGAATCCTAAGGATGTAACTGGAACTTACAGAGTTAAATATAAATTTTCTTATGAAGAAGGGGCTAATAAGCCATCGGGATCTAATTTATTAGATAATGTTGCTATAGATGGAATTATAATTGATTTTTCTTGTTCTGCTGGAATTGATTTCACAACAACAAGAAATCCAGGAGGTAACTTTTTTGAAGTAGGAGAGTATGTAGTTACCTATACTTCAACATTAACCTTAGCCGATCAAACTTTCACCAATTCTTGTACATTTAAAATTACAGTTGTAGATGTTATTTTAGATGTGTCAAGCGTTGTGCAACCAAGTTGTTCAGGGAATGATGGTTCTATAAATGCTTCAGCATCTGGAGGAACTGCTCCATATGCCTTTACTTTATTTAAA